>Ga0207416_1002192_pt1 | contig 22388 bp, 18 predicted proteins | sample PaiPotPPM11metaG_FD_184107 | JGI IMG/M metagenome (GOLD analysis project Ga0207416, IMG submission 184107) | Iron sulfur acid spring bacterial and archeal communities from Banff, Canada, to study Microbial Dark Matter (Phase II) - Paint Pots PPM... ...
AACTTATTCGACGGCATGACCGGCCCATGCACGGTCAGATAGACGTCATCGTGTACGGGGGCCGCGCCCAGTACCGGAATCTCATAGCTGAGATGCTGCATCTTGCGCCATGCTCCGTCCCAGAAATATTGCAGAGGATGCGCTTTATCCGTTTTTTCGACATAAAAGAGCGTGGATTCGTTCTGCACGTCGGTCATGCTCCACGAGATGTGCTGGTTGTGTCCAATGAGGATAGTCGGAATGCCCGGCACGCTGGCGCCGCTGAAGGTGTAGCCGGGCGACGTTCCCGCTATTTGATACCAGATGGCCGGCAGTGTCAGCTCGAGGTGCGGGTCTCCGGCCATCAACGCTTTGCCGGAAGCGGCTTTGGGGCCGTTGACGGCCCAGTTATTGCTCTCGCCGCCCTGGCGGAGCGCGTTCGCCGGTAACTGCTGCAAAAGCGCTTCCAGACTGGCGATACTGTCCATAGTGGATTGGCTGATGGCAAGCTGCGATGGCAGCGGCGTGGGACTGCTCGCCTTTGCATATGGCCCCGCGTCGTAGGGATGCTGCACATCAGGCGGCAGCACCGGAAACCATTGCATGGCGCGCTGGTAACCCAGCGCCTTAACCGCCTCCGCGTATTGCAGCGGCGTGGTCGAAAAATCCTGGGTTTGGATCAAGTCCCCCTGCACGACGAGCGAATCGATAGGCGTCCAGGGGAGCGGTTGGTAGTTGAGCAGTTTGAAGATGAACGGCAGCGTTCCGCTCTGTTCCTCCTCGTTGATGCGCGCGTTCACGCCGTTCGTGTAGGCCAGCAGGATCTGCCGGATGGGGCTGTTTGCGGGCAGAGCCTGCCATTCGGCCTCGGCTGTGCGCTGCAGGCCAATCATCAACTCGAACTGATCGCTGGCGAGCGCCTGCGGCCCCAGAAGCTCCGCCAGCCGTCCCTCACCTTGCCGCCGCTCCAGGTCCATCTGCGTCAGCCGGAAACGCGCGTGTAGATAACCGATGGTCCAGAACAGATCGTGGTCGGTAGCGGCCTGGATATGCGCTGTGCCATCCCGCTCAAAGATCACGGTCACGGTCTGTTGGAGTCCAGGCAGATGCAGCGTCTCGTTTTGCACGGGAAGCGCGTCGCTGGCGGCTGTCCAGATGCCTTTGCCCGCGTTGAGCGCCGTTCCCAACGGCGGCAGCGGCCCCGCGCTAAAGGCGGAAACATACAGAACGCCTGCCGCGACGAGCAGAGAAACCAGAAAATGCAAGGCGCGCCAGGTGAAGGGTGATAGTTTCATGAAAGATGTGTCCCCTCGTCAAATTCCCAGAGTTTTTGTCGCGCTGCCGCCGTTTTGCGGCGATTGCACAAAACTTCTTCCATGATATCATGAGGAGGAAACACTTCTTCAAATGTCAAATCACAAAACAAAACGGCTCTCCATCCTTCGACGGATTTGTCCTGGTTGTTGATACGCGGGGAGATTGTTACAATAAAAATAAGTGCGTCGCCAGCAAGCAGGTAAGCGGTATAAAGGAGTTTTGCTATGCACTCGCCTCGTCCTAACATTCTTTATATTCACTCGCATGATACGGGCCGCTATGTGCAGCCCTATGGTCATGCCATTCCGACGCCGAATATCCAACGCCTGGCCGAGGAGGGCGTGCTGTTTCGCAAGGCGTTTTGCGGAGCGCCCACCTGTTCTCCCAGTCGCGCCAGTCTCCTGACCGGTCAGTGCGCGCACTGCAGCGGGATGCTGGGACTGGCGCATCGCGGCTTTGCGCTGTACGACTATACGCAGCATATAATTCATACGTTGCGCAAAGAAGGGTATCATTCCGTATTGATTGGCGAGGAGCATCTTGCGAAGGACCGCAATGCCATCAGTTACGACCAGGTTGTTGGGGTAGAGGGCTTCCAATCGAAGGTTGTAGCCCCTGCCGCAGTTCAAATGCTGACAGGGGGACTGGTGCAGCCTTTTTTTCTGTCGGTCGGATTTTTTGAAACGCACCGTGCATTTATGAAACCGAGTTCCGCCAGGGACGCCAAATATGCCCTGCCTCCGGCTACTTTGCCGGACACGCCTGAGACGCGCCGCGACATAGGAGCATTCAAAGCGAGCGCGTGGGATCTGGATTGGGGGATTGGCGCGGTGCTGGATGCGCTGGAAGCCGCCGGCCTGGCCGAGAATACCCTGGTGATCTGTACCACCGATCATGGCATTGCCTTCCCTCGTATGAAGGGCCACCTGACCGATCATGGTATTGGCGTAATGCTTATTATGCGCGGGCCAGGGGGCTTTCTGGGCGGGCGCGTCATTGATGCCCTGGTTTCACAGATTGATATCTTCCCGACGATCTGCGACCTGCTTGCGATCGAACGCCCGCTTTGGCTGCAAGGAACGTCGCTCATACCTTTACTGCGCGGCGCGATCGAACAGATACACGACGCTATTTTCGCGGAGGTCACATACCATGCCGCGTATGAACCCCTGCGCGCGGTGCGCTCGCAGCGCTGGAAATATATTCGCCGCTTCGATCATCATCTTGGGCCAGTGCTGCCAAACTGCGATGATAGCCCCAGCAAGGATGTGCTGTTAGCCCACGGCTGGAAGGAACGCCCGCGGCCGCTGGAACAACTCTACGATTTGATCTTTGATCCCAATGAAGCCTCTAATATGGCGAATGACCTGTCTGTGGCCGTTGTCCTGGAAGAGCTGCGTACCCGGCTCGAAACCTGGATGCGCAGCACCAACGATCCTCTGCTGCACGGGCCAGTTCCAGCTCCGCCTGGAGCCGAGTTGAACGATCCAGATCAAATGTCGGCAACTTATCCCACGCGCTTCGTATAGAGGGGGAATGATGAAATTTCACAAAATAAGTCAGCTATCCCGCCGTGGGGTAATGGGTGGGATGTGGCGGCGCAATGAATTGCGCCTGGAGCGGATGTGCTGACTGGCGCAATGAATTGCGCCGCCACATCGGGATGACGCCTCCGATTACGGCAGTTCTCCGCGCACGAGGGCAAGCGCCAGCGCATTGTGGCGCTCAACGAGCGCGGGCAGGTCGGTATCGCGTAAAACACCCTCCTGAACGCGTATCTGTCCGTTGATCACGCTCAAATCGACGTGAGGCGGGTGGCAAAAGATGAGCGCGGCCAGCGGATCATGAGGCGCGCCGCCGGCGAGTTCCAGCGTGTCGAGGCGGTAGCCGATGAGATCCGCCGCCATGCCGGGCGCTAAAGAGCCGATGTCGTCGCGTCCAAGCACGGATGCGCCGCCGCGCGTTGCCAGCCAGAAGGCTTCCCAGGCGGTGAGCGCGGCGGGATCGCCCAGCACGCGCTGCAAAAGCAGCGCCTGCCGGGCTTCCGCGAGCATATGCGAGCCATCGTTGGAGGCCGAACCATCTACGCCAAGTCCTACCCGCGCGCCCGCCCGGCGCAGTGATCGGATAGGGGCGATGCCGGAGGCGAGCCGCATGTTCGAGCTGGGACAATGCGCAACGCCCGTCCGCGTGCTGCCCAGGCGCGAGACCTCGTCCGCGCTGGGATGTACCATGTGCGCGTGCCAGACATCCGCTCCGACCCAGCCCAGATCTTCCGCCAACTCGACGGGGGAGCGACCAAACGTTTCAGCGCAATATGCCGCTTCATCGAGCGTCTCGGCCAGGTGGGTATGCGAAGAGACCCCGTAGGAGCGCGCCAGCGCGATACTCTGCCGCATCAACTCAGGCGAAACAGAGAATGGCGAGCAGGGCGCGAGAACAACGCGCAGCATGGAGCAGCGACTCGCGTCATGGTATTGCTCAATGACGCGCTGTGAGTCGCGCAGGATCGCCTCTTCCTGCTCGACGACGCTGTCGGGCGGCAGTCCTCCCTGCGCCTCTCCAACGGACATGGAGCCGCGCGCGGCATGAAAGCGAAAGCCCATCTCGGCGGCGGCTTGAATCTGATCATCGATGCGCGCGCCATGCGGCCAGATGTAGGTGTGATCGCTCGACGTCGTGCAGCCGGAAAGCATCAACTCGGCCAGCGCTACTTTGGTACTGACGTAAATAGCTTCGGGAGTGAGACGCGCCCAGATCGGGTAATGGATGCGCAGCCAGTGAAATAAGTTGGCGTCCTGCGCCGCTGGAAGGTTGCGGGTCAGCGTTTGATAGAAGTGATGGTGGGTATTCACCAGCCCGGGCAGGATGATCATGCCGCGCGCGTTGACGATGCGATCCGCTGTTTGTGGCAGTTGATCCGTCGGCCCGATCTGCCGGATCACGTTCTCCTCGACGTAGATGCCTCCATCCGCCCAGCGGGTGTCGTCATTATCCATCGACACAATCAAACTTGCGTGCTGAATGAGTAGCGATGCCATTGCGAGATGCTCCTCTTACTCCAAAAATGTGGTGAAACCCGTAGGGGCGTAAGCTCTGCCCCGCCCAGGCGAATCCATGTGATCAACCATGTCCCGTTTTTGGGCGGGGCAGAGCTTACGCCCCTACGGGTTTCATGACAACGAATGAATCTATGGTATCATAAAAATCTGAGCAACCATTGTACGACGAAAACAAGGAGAATCACGATGTATCCCTGGTCTATTGAGTATCATGGGCGCTACGAAGAAATCGTTTTTGAAAGCGATGTCCTCAAAGATAATGCCCTGCACGATCCCTATAAGCGGCCTTTGTGGGTCTATTTGCCTCCGGGCTATGACGACGAGCCGGAGCGACGCTACCCTACCATTTACCAGATACAGGGCCTCACAGGGCAGCTTGACATGTGGCGCAATCGTGCGGCGTTCAGGAAAAACTTCCCGGAGTTGGCCGACGAACTCTTTGCCAATGGCGAGGCGCCGCCCTGCATCCTCATCTGGGTTGATTGCTGGACATCCTACGGCGGCAGCCAGTTCCTGGATTCACCGGCAACGGGCCGCTACCATACCTATTTGTGCGACGAGATCGTCCCCTGGGTCGATGCCCATTATCGCACGCTGGCGAAGCGCGAGCATCGCGGCATCGCGGGCAAATCGAGCGGCGGCTACGGGGCGATGGTCACGCCCATGCTGCGTCCCGATCTGTGGGGCGGCCTGGCGACGCACGCCGGGGACGCGCTCTTCGAGGTATGCTACCTGGACGATTTCCCGAAGGCTGTGCGCGCCTTGCGCGACCACTATGCCGGTTCGTTTGAAAATTTCTGGGAGGATTTTCGCCGCCGCCCGGCTTTCGCGAAGAACAGCGATCCTGAACTGCTCAACGTCTATTGCATGGCTGCCTGTTATTCCGCCGACGCGGATGGCACGGTGCGCTTGCCCTTCGACCCGGCGACCGGCGAGCTTATCCCCGACGTGTGGGCGCGCTGGTTGGAATTCGATCCTGTGCGCATGGTTCCTCGTCATGCCGGGTCGCTGCGCGCCATGAAGGCCATCTACATCGACGCGGGCAACAAGGATCAGTTTTTTCTTGACCTCGGAGCCACCGCTTTTCGTGATGCCCTGGTCCGCGCCGGCGTCACCGATGTCTTTTTTGAGTTGTTCGACGGCACGCACGCCAGCATCGAGTATCGCTATCCGCTGAGCCTGAAATATCTGGCCGAACGCCTGTCGCCGAGATGACATGCACACGGCCTCACATTCGCACGGATGTGAGGCCGTGTGCATGTCAACCATAGTCCTTTTGGGGGATTGTGTTCGCCTCTATGCGCGAAAGTTCGTCTCTAAGTCTAGCGACTGCTATAATCGTGGCCGGGGAAGGTCCCGTCTATTGCCGCTTGCAAGAAAGAGAGTACGATCATCTCGCATACATCAGAGGATGCACCGCATATATTGACAACGGCCGCTACTTCTGAGCGCCCGGAAACGGTCGCGACAGGCACGGCGCGAACCGTTATTGTCTCGCCCAGGAGGAGGCGCGAGCGCTGGTTGAGCGGCGCGTTTCGTCTGGATCTCAGGCGCTTTCTGCCGGGCGGCGGCGCTTTCTCGCTGCGGAGTTTCAGCATCACTGAGGGCGCCTTGCTGCTCGTGGCGGCATACTGCACCTCGAAGGGCCTGGGCGGGGTCCGCCAGATTCTCTTCAACTACCTGTTCGGCGCTGGCGACGCCGCCAATGCCTATACTGCCGCGGTGCGTCTCCCGGAGATGCTCTTTGACCTGATCGCGGGCGGCGCGCTGACGCATGCCCTGGTCCCAGTCTTTCTCTCGCACGAGGAGCAACGCGGGCAGCGTGAGGCGTGGCGACTTGCCAGCCTTGTCTTCAACGTGTTGCTTGTCTCACTGAGCGCAGTGGTGCTGATCGCCGAGCTGATCGCGCCCATCTTCGTCACAAGGCTGCTCGTCCCAGGTTATGCGCCGGCCGAGCAGGCGCTGACGACCGCGCTGACGCGCATCATGCTGTTTCAGACACTGATCCTGGGCCTCGGCACGGTGCTGACGGCGATCCTTGACACCAAACGCCAGTTCCTCTTGCCCGCGCTCTCCATCGCGCTCTATGATATCGGCATCATTATTGGCCTGCTCTGCACGCTGGCGTTTCCTAAGCTGGGCATTTATGGCCCGACCTGGGGCGTGGTCGGATCGGCGGTGATCCAGGTGCTGGTGATGGTTCCGGGGCTGGTCAAGCAGAAAGCGCGCTATACCTTTTTCTGGGATATTAGCTACCCGCCGCTGCGCGATGTGCTGCGCCTGCTCGGCCCCAATGTTCTGATGGTCGCTATTGGCTCTATCGGCTTCATTATCGATACGGCATTCATCTCGTATATGCCGCAGCGCGCCAGCCTCTCTGCGGCCCACAATGCGCAGTTGCTTTTCTCGTTTCCGCAAACATTGTTCGCCGTTGCTGTCGGACGGTCTGCCCTGCCGACAATGACCGCGCTGGCGACGGACCGCCGCTACGAACGCCTGCGCCGCGTCATCATCAAGCTGCTGGGCGCCGCGTTCGTCTTGAGTATTCTCGCCTCTCTCGTCATGTATCTGTTCGGCAAGCCGCTGATTCGCCTGCTTTTCCAGCACGGCGCGTTTGGCAAAAATGCCGCCGCGCTTACCGGTACGGCGCTGCTTGGCTATGCTGTCGCTCTGCCCGGTCTGACGATAGGAATACTGCTGGTCGTGATCTTCTATGCCATGCAGGATGCGAAATCCCCGCTCGTCTCCAGCATCCTCAACGTATTGGCGCACGTGGGAGTCCTTGTCTTCTTGATACACAGCCTGACCGGCAATCAGGTGATCCTGGCGATCCCCCTGGCAGCCGCCGCTGAAGGCGTGGTACAGAGCGCCTTCCTGGGCGCGTTGCTGGTGGTGCGCATGCGCTCGAAGCTGAAATTGGACAGGGCTATGCAGCGCCTGGCGCGCTGGAAACGCCTGGCGGTCGCCGAAAAACTGTACCCACAGCTCGAGGCTACACCCATCGACACCGTTGCTGTGAGTGAAGAGGTTGAACCGGGAGGCGAACCCGGATGAGCATGGAGGAGCTACAAAAATCGTGCTGGCCAGCACGATTTTTGTAGCTCCTCCATGCTCATCCGGGTGCGAGGAACTAACCCAAAACGCCCAAATTTGACGCAATACTTGGATAAATCGCCAAAATAAGACATAGTTCGTGGTAGGACTGTAATGTATGGCCCGAAAAGAGGAACTGCTTGCCGTCGATGCTTGACAGGTTCCTGTGTAGCTGTCTATACTGTACTGTAAACAACATCCCTGGCCGCGTTCCAGCAAGTGGATCCCAGTGCGATAGCGAGAGGCATGAGAGGGTAGGGGCTGGGCTTGCCCCAGCCCTGGAGCCCACTCTGTTATCATATGCCGCCTATTTTTGTAGCAGTGCCACCTATGTATGTAGCAGCAAGCAAAGGAGAAACGGGTGGACTCCGAGCAAACCCTATCCGACGATGGCCTGGTTCAACCCGCTTCGGGGAGCCTGTCACCAGCCAGCATCGAAGTTACCGATGAAGTTATTCTGCGCACCGTCAAGTTGAACAAGTATTTTGGCGATAAGCACGTCCTCAAGGATATCGATTTTGAGGTGCGCAAACGCGAAGTTGTCGCCGTGATCGGACCCAGCGGCTCAGGGAAAAGCACGCTGGTGCGCTGCCTGAACGGCCTGGAGAAGGCGACCAGCGGCGAAATCTACGTCCACGGGTTCAAGCTTGATCCTGGTTTGACGAGCAAGCAGCTCAGGCCGGTGCGCGCTGAACTGGGCATGGTCTTCCAAAACTTCAATCTATTCCCGCATATGACCGTGATACAAAACGTCCTCGAAGGCCCTTTGCTGGTACGTAAAATGCCAAAGGATCAGGCGATCGCGCTAGGCGAGAAGTTGTTGGCGAAAGTGGGTTTATCGGATAAAAGAGATGCCTATCCGAGCCGTCTATCCGGGGGCCAGAAACAACGTGTCGCCATTGCCCGCGCGCTTGCTATGCAGCCGCGCGCCTTATTGTTTGATGAGCCGACGTCGGCGCTTGATCCTGAACTGGTGGGCGAGGTGTTGAAAGTGATGCGCGACCTGGCCTATGAAGGTAGTACCATGGTGGTAGTGACGCACGAGATGCAATTTGCCCGCGATGTTTCGGATCGCGTCGTTTTCATGTCCGACGGAGTGATCATAGAGCAAGGCGATCCGCAGGAATTGCTCACACGTCCGAAGGAGAAGCGCACGCAGGCGTTCTTAGAGCGTGTTCTCTCCACGTTGCCATAGCTATTTGTACCAGGAACTCAACAGAAAGGTGAATGTCTTATGAACCTCGAACTGAGTAGACGGACGTTTATCAAACGGGCGGGCCAGGCGGGCGGCGTCGTCATGGCGAGCGGCTCGCTGGGATCGCTGATCGCAGCCTGCGGCAATACTAACGTCGCTGGGCCGCGTCCGGTCACACCGGGCGCGACCACCGTTGCCGCCCAGGGTTTGATGAATCCCGCGCTTTTGCAGTGGGGCGCGGACTACGTCTCCGGCGCGCCTTACGTATTTCAGGACCCATCCAATCCCAACCACCTCATCGGCTTTGAAGTTGATATCGCGAACGCCATTGCCAACCTGATGGGTGTTGAGCAAAAGATGATAGAAGTATGCTATGCTAACCTCGAACAGGCGTTGGAAGCCAATCAAATCGACATGATCATGAATGGCTGGGAAAAAACCCCTGACCGCCTGAAAACGGAGCTATTCTCCGAGCCGTATTATCGTTACGGCCAGCAGATCATTGTTCGCAAAGACGATACGCGCTTCGCCAGCATTACCAATCCCAGCAGCGTCGCGGTGCTGGCCGGTCTGTCGGTTGGCACGGGCGCGGGCTACAAGGCCCAGGTGATCATGGAGCAATACAATAGCACCGTGACCAGCTCGTCCCAGAAGATCAACATCGTGGCCTACACAGGCAACATTGCTTTCAGCGACCTTGTGCAGCATAAGCTCGATGCCTTCTTTCTGGACAATCCGATCGCGGTCTACTACGTCCTGGGTACAGGTCCCGGCGCGACGGCGATCCCACAGTTGAAGTTGCTCGGCAATCCGATCAACTATGACAATTACTACTGTGCCTTCAAAATGGGCAACCCTAATGCCACCCTCCTGCTGCCGGAGATCAACCAGGCGTTTGACATTCTCAAAAAGAATGGGACGCTCAAGAAGATTTACCAGCACTGGCAGATGTGGACCCCTGCCGCGCAGGCAACCATCGGCATCATGTAAGAGTGTTTGACAAGATACCCAATGCAAGGCTTGCCTTGCATTGGGTATCTTGTCAATGAATGTTTCACTTTTGCTGTCAGCAAAGGGGATTGAGGGTATGGATGTTCTCCTGCAAGCGACGCCGACTTTTCTTTATGGCGCGCTGCACACAATTATTTATTGTGCAGTCTCGTTTCCCCTCGCGCTGCTCCTGGGCCTGATCCTGGCGCTGATGAGCGGTTCGCGCTTCGTCTGGCTCAAAGGGCCAGCGCGCATCTTTATCGAGGTGATCCGCAGCACGCCGATGATCACGCAGTTATTTCTGATTTATTACGGCCTGAGCGCGATCCTGGCAACCATCAACATCGCTCAGCTCGATAATGCCTGGACGGCGGGCATCGCTACCCTGGCTCTCAACTACTGCGCGTACGAGGCCGAAGTGTTTCGCGCCGGTTTCCTCTCGGTGGATCACGGGCAGACCGAGGCGGCGCTGTCGTTGGGCCTGACATCCCAGCAAAATTTCTTTCGCATCGTGCTGCCCCAGGCCGTCCCGTTGATGATCCCGCCCTTCGTCAATGACTTGATCTACATGCTCAAGGATTCGGCCATTATCAGCGTGATCGGCGGCACGGAATTGACAGCCGCCCTCGAGTTAGCGCGTGAATATAACTATACGCATACCTTCGCCCTATTTGCGTATGCGATGGCGCTCTACCTGGTCATGAGCCTGCCCACCTCGTATTTCGCGCGCTGGTATGAGCGTAGATTACGCGCCGCGCTTTAGTTGGAGAGGAACACGTAGCTTATGCAGCAGACGCTTACCGTTACTGAACTCAAGCCGAAGTCGCGTCCGTGGCTGGTGATCTTCGATATCCTTTTTTACGTTTTACTGGCCGCCTTTCTGCTTGCCGTTATCTACTATTTTTATTCTTATCGCGGCATTGTTGCCCTGGATGTGCCTGTGATGTTGCAGGGCGCCGCCTTGACGATCTTTCTCTCTGTAACGAGCATGATCCTGGCGGCGATTTTCGGCTTCATCGGCGCGCTCGGACGCCTTTCGCGCTTTTTTCTCGTGCGTTGGATTGCGCTCATTTACGTGGAAGTGGTACGCGGCACGCCCATTCTGGTGCAGTTGTTCCTCTGGGGCTATGCCATCAGCGGCGCGTTAACCCAGATCGGCTTTAACCCGTACAACATCGCGTACCAGTTTATGACGCTGTTGCAGAATAATAGCCTCATGCCGGACCAGGTCTTCTTCAACGCGGTGTTCTGGGGTATTATTGGCCTGAGCTTCAACTACGGCGCGTATCTGACGGAAGTGTTCCGCACCGGCATCCAGACGATTGATCGCGGGCAGACGGAGGCGGGCCTGAGCCTGGGCCTGACTTCCCCGCAGGTCATGCGGCACATCGTGCTGCCACAGGCGATTCGCATCACCGTCCCGCCCTTTGCCAATTATTTCATTACGCTGGTGCAGGACAGCGCGCTGCTCTCCACGCTCGGCGGCGTCATCGAGTTGCAGGAAACGACAACATCGCTCGCCAGCCCGCTCTCCTCCGCGCCCTTTACGGAATTGTTCGTCTACATATTAGGCGCGGTGATCTTCCTGGCGATCTGCTATCCGTTGGCTCTGCTGGCGCGCTATCTGGAGGGTAGATTCGCCGTGGCGTATTAGGTAGGCTTGCGCTTACCCCGCTTTATAGGCTATACTGTAAGCAGAGATGAAACCAGTTCCAAAGATTACGGCCAGAAACATAGTGTTTCCATGAAAACCAGCGCAATACCAGGACATAAACACGGCGGCTATATCCCGAAATACTATGTGTTTCGAGGCTTTCACCTGTCCACATGTTACCCGTGACCCCCTTTTCCCTATCCCTCGACATGCGCCGCCGGGGGCGTCATGTTTTGTTCCCCTGATCATCATCACATGTAGGACGTTTTTAGCATTTACTGGCGTATCTATCCCGTGGGATAGGTGCATCTATTACATACCCACAAGCGCTGTCCGTTCCTACGAACGCAAGCAAGCTACCGCTTTTTGACACGCTCAACCGATACGCGGGTCGGCGTGGGGATGTCTTTACAGTCCGCTTATCCAGAAAGGAACTTTATGAGTGCCGATGGATTACTTAAAGCTCTTCATGACTCTCAACGCTATCTCGACGTAGTACAGAAGCCGCAGTTAAGCCGGGGCGAGGCTGAATGGCTTGTCGAAACGACCGTGGACAATTTCGCCCGCTATTACAACAGCGGATTTATTGAGTATCGTAAGTCTGTATCCGAGGCCGGAGATTTCGCCGCCGTCGAATGGACGGGGCGTGGCGCGACCTTCAAAGATGTGATGGGGCGCGAATATATTGACTGCCTGGGCGGTTTTGGTCTCTTCAATCTGGGTTGGGCGCACCCCAAAGTGGTGCAGGCCGTTCACGCGCAGCTCGAAAAAAGCCCGCTGCCGACACAGGAATTGCTCGATCCCCTGCGTGGAATGCTCGCGCACCTGCTCGCGGAGATTACCCCCGGTGATATCCAGTACAGCTTCTTCGTCAGCAGCGGCACGGAAGCCGTTGAAGGCGCGATGAAGCTCGCCAAACTGTACACGCGCAAAAGCGGATTTATTGCCGCCGTGCGCGCCTTCCACGGCAAGACGACCGGCTCGCTTTCGCTGACCGGTAAAGCCATCTTCCGCCGCCCGGCCATGCCTTTGCATAACAATGTCTACCATGTCCCCTATGGCGATGCCGACGCCGTTGAGCAGCAGTTGCGTATCGCGCGCGAGGTGGGCAACGATATTGCCGCCGTGATCATGGAGCCGGTGCAGGGCGAGGCCGGCGCAATTGTGCCGCCCGATGATTTCTGGCCGCGCCTGCGCCAGATTTGTGATGAATATGAAGTGTTGCTCATTGCCGACGAAGTGCAGACCGGAATGGGGCGCACGGGCAAGCTCTGGGGCGTCAACCACTGGGATGTCGCGCCGGATATCATCACCGCGGCCAAAGCGCTGGGCGGCGGCGTCATGCCTATCGGCGCGTTCATGTCCACACCCAAAATCTGGAGCGTGATGAACAGCAACCCGTTCATACATACGACGACGACCGGCGGCAATCCCCTGGCCTGCGCGGCTGCCATTGCCGCCATCAACGTCACGCTGGAGGAGCGCATCCCCGAACAGGCTGCCGAGAAGGGTGAGTACTTTATCACCCGCCTGCAAGAGATCGCTGCGCATCACGATGATGTCTATACCAACATTACTGGCAAAGGCTTGCTCATCGGCCAGCATTTCCTCAACGACGATATCGGCTATGCCGTCGCCTCCGGCCTGTTCAAACGCGGCGTCCTCATTTCCGGCACGCTGAACAATTCGCGCGTCATTCGTATCGAGCCGCCTGTGGTGATCACTTACGAGGAGATCGATACGATCCTCAATCGCCTGGAAGACACGCTGCAAGAGTTGCACGGCTCTGTTCCCACGCCCGGCTTCGTTCCTATACCGGTACCGGAAACGCTGAGTTCGACCGCTCCCAGCAATATTGCCGCCGCGTAACCTGAAAGTAGGTAGTCTATGCATATCATTGTGTTGGGCGGGGCGGGCGCGATGGGCCGCGTGGCCGTGCGGACGCTGACCGAATACGACGAGATCGATCGCATCACCATCGCTGACTACCACGAGGGGAGCGCGCGCGCCCTGGCGACTGCATTGAACAGCAGCAAGATCGAGGTCAGGCCGATCGACGTGAACGATGCTGGCCAATTGGCGCTGCTGCTTCGCGGCTCCGGCGTGGTGTTGAGCGCGGTAGACTACGCGTACAACCTTCCGGTTCTCAAAGCCTGCATCCAGGAGAAAGTCCACTACGCCGACCTCGGCGGGCTGTTTCACATGACGCGCACGCTCATGCAACTGCACGACGAGGCCAGAGCGGCGGGCATCACCGCGATCATGGGGATGGGCGGCACGCCGGGTATCACCAACCTCCTGGCGCGCGCCGCCGTCGATCAGTTGGAGCGCGTCGCGAGTGTCAAGGTGCAGCTTGGGTGCAGCGACGAGACGCCCGCGACCGCGCCTCTCGTCGCGCCTTACTCAATTCGCACCATCCTCGACGAGTTTACCAAACAGCCGCAGGTGTTCCAGGATGGCGCGTGGCATCCGCAGCCGCCGTTGACGGGCCAGGAAGAGATCGCCTTCCCGCTGCCTGTCGGGCGCGCGACGGCCATCTACTCGCTGCATTCCGAGTGCGCGACATTCCCGCTCTCGTTCCGCGACAAGGGCATCAACTACGTCTCGTTCAAGATCGCCTTCCCCGGCGCTTTCCTGACGAAGCTGAAGTTCCTGGTCGATCTGGGCTTCGGCAGCGACGAGCCGCTCAACGTGAGAGGCGAGAAAGTGTCTCCGCGCGAAGTGCTGGCGAAACTGCTGGAAATGATGCCGCCGGAAAACGCCGAGCCGCGCGATTGCGACGTCTTGCGCGTGGTTGTCTCCGGTCAGGCTGCTGGACAGCCGGTGGAGATCACTAACCAGGTCGTCGTCATGCCCTACCGGCGCTGGAACATCAGCGCGGGTGCGCTCGACACGGGTGTGCCGCTCGCCATCGCCGGGGTCATGCTGGCGCGCGGCGAGATCAGCGAGCGCGGTGCGCTCGGCCCGGAACTGTGCGTACCCGTCGCGCCGTTTTTGCGCGAGCTTGCGCGCTACGATATGCACGCGACAGAGACGCGCACCGTGGCGCTGTCGTGAAGGCTATGCTGGATCTGTGGTGGGGTGGGGAATGTGGCGGCGCAATTCATTGCGCCAGTAGGGGCCGATTGATCGCGCCCAGGCCGATTCGGGCGCAATGAATTGCGCCGCCACGTATTGTGATAAAATAACGCTATCTGGCGTGAATGTATGGTTTATTTTCGTATCATTTTACATAAAACGGTACGAATATCGCAAAGAAGTATTGCTCGGAAAGGGGCGACTTTATGAGCGAGTACAAATTGCTGATTAACGGCGAACTGGTCAGCAGCAGTTCGGGCAAGATGGTCGATGATATCGGCCCGGCCAGCGGCAAAACCATCGCGCAAGTGCCGCAGAGCGACCTCAATGACGTCAATCGCGCCGTGGCCGCCGCGCGCGCGGCGTTCGATGATGGGCGCTGGTCCGGCCTGCCGCACGGCGCGCGCGCCGTCACGCTTGAGAAGCTGGCTTCCCTCCTGGAAGAACACGCGCAGGAACTGGCCGAACTCGAATCGCAGGATGCCGGTAAGCCGATCAAGCTGGCGCGCGACAGCGACATTCCCTTCGCAATCGACAACCTGCGCTTCTTCGCGGGCGCGGCTCGCCACCTGGCCGGGACGGCCTCCGGCGAGTACACAGGCGCGCATACCAGCATCATCCGCCGCGAACCCGTCGGCGTGGTGGCGTCGCTGGCCCCCTGGAACTATCCCTTCATGATGGCGGCCTGGAAGATTGGCCCGGCCCTCGCCGCCGGCAATACTGTCGTTCTCAAGCCGTCCGTCGAGACGCCGCTGACCACGCTCAGGCTTGGCGAGATCGCCCTGGAGGCTGGCCTACCGCCCGGCGTTCTCAACGTCATTTCCAGCGGCCCCGGCGTCGCACCGGCGCTTTCCAGCCATCCACAGGTCAACATGGTCTCCGTCACTGGCAGCACCGAGAGCGGCAAGCTGATCATGCGGGCGGGCGCGGATACCGTGAAGCATGTTCACCTGGAACTGGGCGGCAAAGCGCCGTTCATCGTCTACGAGGATGCCGATATCGAGGCGGCGGCCCACGGCGCAGTCGTCGGCGGCTACGTCAACTGCGGGCAGGACTGCACGGCGGCCACGCGCATTTACGTGCAGGACAGCATCTATGACGCTTTCCTGGACAGCTTCATGAGCAAAGTGAAGCAGATTCGCGTCGGCAACCCCGCCGATGAGCATACCGACATGGGGCCGTTGATCTCGGCCAGCCAGCGCGCCACCGTCGAAGGCTTTGTCGAGCGCGCCCTGCGCGACGGCGCGAACATCATTACCGGCGGCAAGCGCGCCAGCGTGGCGGGACTTGCGGGCGGCTTCTTCTTCGAGCCAACGGTTATTGCCGAGGACCGCAACGATGCCGAGATCGTGCAGAACGAAGTCTTTGGCCCGGTCGTCGTCGTCTGCCGCTTCCAGAGTGAGGAAGAAGTGCTTAAAAAGGCCAATGATGTCGTCTACGGCCTGGCCGCTTCCGTCTGGACGAAAGATGTCTTCAAGGCCATGCGCGCCGCTCGCACGCTGCAATTCGGCACCGTCTGGGTCAACGATCACCTGCCGCTCACCTCCGAGATGCCGCACGGCGGCTACAAAGAGAGCGGCGTCGGCAAAGACATGTCGATGTACTCGTTCGAGGAATACACCCAGGTCAAGCACGTCATGATCGAGCTGACCGGCGAAGCCCGCAAAGGCTGGCACTACACCATCTTCGGAGACGCGGAGTAAAAAAGATTTTTTCCTGGTGAATGGGCGTTTGGGGGCAATACATTGCCCCCAAACGCCCATTCACCAGGAAGATAGGATTTGTCGTTGTATGCTGATCGATCTGCTTAGCTTGCCTGAATGCCCACTCATTTCCATTATTGGGGCGGGCGGCAAAACCACCACTATGTATACGCTGGCGCGCGAGATGGCAGTGCGGGGCCAGCGTGTCCTCACTACCACCACGACCCACATCTTCTTCCCCGCCAAAGGCCAGACCGACGCCCTGATCATCGCCGATAAACCGTCAGCGCTGCTGAACACCGTGCGGTCTATTCCCGACCGCTACCGCCGTATCACCGCCGCCGCGCGCGTCACCGAAGCCGGAAAACTGGCCGGCCTCCAGCCCGATCAACCATACTCGCTGCTGGCAAAAACTGGCGTCGAGGCCGTCATTGTCGAGGCCGACGGCGCGCGCGGTCGCCTGATCAAAGCTCCGGCGGATCACGAACCTGTCATACCGCCGCAAAGCAACGTCGTCCTGATCGTCCTGAGCGCCGCGGCCATCAACCAGCCGCTCAGCGAAGCTATCGCCCATCGCCCGGAACGCATCGCCGCCATGCTCGATATTGCCCTGGGCGATATACTGACGCCGGAGCGCGTCGCCCGCCTGCTCACCAGCGAGCAAGGCAGCATGAAGGACATCCCTGAGCAGGCGCAAATTTACGCACTGCTCACGCACGCGGCGAGGGAAACACTGGAGAATGTGCAGCTACTCAACGCTCTGCTGCAAGCCGCGCCGCGACTGTCGGGCGTGTTGTGTTCTATAGAGGCGGATGCGTGGTTTATCTGACGAATGATGGGCAAAAGCCAAACAGGAAAAGCCATACAGGCAAGCCGCGCGGCTTGCCTGTATGGCTTTTCCTGTTTGGCCTCGTCGTTGTTGTAACCGCATATCGCGCGATCTTTATGCATCATCGGCTTCCGTGTCGCTCTCATCCGTCTCAAAAACGTAGCTGTCGGGCGTAAAGGTGGTGACGAGACTGCTCGCCCGCTCCAGTTGCTCTTTATCCCAACTGATGAGGGGTATGCCCAGTTGGTAGGCGAGGGAAACATAGGTTGCGTCTCCGGCGCGGAGCCGCAAGTCAGCAGCGATAGTGGCGGCAGCCTGTATGAAGGCAGAATCCATAGCAATAATTTCCATTGCAGAAGATCCATTTATTTCTGCTATTGCTGCCCTTGATAGATCCGGCTGTCCTGTGACCCTGGAAATGCTTGCCGCTACTTCAATGAGCAAGAATGCAGGCGTTACTAAAATATTTCCGCTATCGGTAAATTGTTCGGCCCAAAACCCGCTTGCTTTATAATGAACATCGTCAGGCATAAGTCGGCTGACCCAGACACTTGCATCCACAACTACTTTCACAGGCATTATAAGTCTCGTCTCCCTTCACGCACGATTTGTACCGCATCGACACGATCGGGAGAGTGAGCAGCAATTTGATTGGCTAGCTCATCTATACCTTCCCAAAAAGCTTTGAGTTCTTGTTTGCGCAATTGTTGTGATTTGGGTTGTTGTCCTTCTATCTCATTGGGAGCCGGTTGTCTTGGCACGATATCTCCAATGACCTTACCACGATAAGTGAGTTCAACAATTTCATGCTTGTCTTCGAGTATGTGTAATAGTTCGTCAATACGTTCACGAAGTTCTTGTATTTCCAACAGATCTCGCATTTCAAGCTTCTTCATAATGACCTCCTTTATCCAATAATCTTGTGCCTCTAATTTAGCAGAAATGCTAACAGTAGGCAAGTATTGCGTTGGTCCGTTTTATAAATCTCGCCTTACATCATGTACCGCATCAACGGCGCTGACCCCTTCGGGCCAATGCTTACTGATTTCTTTTGCTAACTGATCCCAGTCTGCTAACCAGCGTTCAATTTCTTTTCTCCGATGCTGTTCAGCTTCTTTTGTCAGTGGTAACGTATATTCTTCTTCAGCTAGCGCGTTTTCCCCTGCAAATTGGTCTTCATATCCAGTCGGAACGATATCCGCAATGACTTTCCCATCTTTTATGAGTTCTACGATCACACCTGTGTACATGTATTCTAGCAGATCATCAATACGTTCGTGTAGCTCTTTTACGTCGATCTGCTTGCTCTTTGCGCCTTCTTCCATGCCGTCCTCCTATCTCCTGGCTTCTCGTGTGCTTCAAGTGTAGCAGAGATATTTCCAATGCACAAGCATTTTATGAAAAAAGGGACGACCGCGCGGATCGCCCCCATACTCTATCGACAAAATGCTTGATCAGCGCGGCTGATCCACCAGTCGCCGGGCGGTGTGCAGCCACTCTTCGGGTACTTCATCCGGGACGGAGCAGCCGTTGGCGAGAATCAGGCGGCGTCCCTTCGTTTCCGTGACGGCGGCCATGATCTCGTTCTCAAGCTCCGCTTCGCTGCCGTGCGTCAGCGGGCCGCGCTCGGCCATACCCGCCATGAGGCATTTATCCGTCATCATCAGCGCCTCGGTCAGGTTGGGTCCGGTGAGGCGGTCGCTCCAACTCATGGCGGAGACGGGATAATCGGTGAAGGACTCGAAGTAGAGTTCGTCGCCTTCTTGCGCCGGGTCGGCGTGAACATGCACGATATTGAGCCAGCCGTTGCGCGCACCTTCCAGCGCCGTGAGATCGAAAGGGCGCGCGTAGCGAGCGTATTCCTCGCGCGTCAGGTCAATGCTGGTCGCGCCCATGCAGGAGAAGAAGATGCCGCTGGCCCCCGCGTCGATGGCGGCTCGAGACAGGTCGCGCAAGTTCTGCGCGACGGTCTCTAAGCCGATGGCGAAGTGATCGAAGTCCTGTCGCACCTGCTCAATGGCCGCGGTCTTGCTCAGGAAGCGGATGGCATAGGTGAACGGACTGAACAATGTGAGGATGAGCGGGAAATCGTCGCCCAGTGTATCGCGCAGGATGCGGATGCAGATCAGTTGTTGCTGAAAGCTCGGCGTATCCAGGTTCAGGCGCGGCATCGAACTCCAATGCGGCAGTTGGGGGTTAGGATAGGCCAGGTCCGGCATGATTTTGACGATATCCAGGTCGAATTTCTGGCGGAAAAACTCCAGCGTCAGCGCTGCCATGCGCTCGCCCGATCCCTCCGGCTTGAAGTGATGCCAGAAGCACAATGGCACGCGGTCTACCGGCTCTCCCTTCACAGCGGCGCGGACGCGCTCGGCGGGTGTCATAGCCTGTGGTTGCGTAGTCATATACTGTTATTCCCTCGGTTTTCTGCGGCGTAAAAGGGGAGCATTTCTCCCTTTACACCTGCCTTATTTTCTTTCACAGTATATAACACGTTTTGTGTGAGCGAAGAGGGAACTCAGCTCACATGCACAACGAAGGCGACGAAGAGGCCAATCGTCAGTAAGGCATGAACGGCGGCGCACTGTCTGGGTCACGCGCTTTTTCCGCGCCCTGTAATCGATCCAGAGGCCAGGTATCGCTATAATCAAGAGGAGGGCCAGCGCAATGAACAGCAGAGCGGATATTTGTGCTGGGGAAAAAGACGAGCAGGCAGGTTGTTCCATTCAGTGGAAAAGCGTTCCAAAAGTTATTGGCAGAGGGTATACTTATCTTATTCGGAAGGATACATCAGTTCACTGCTTGTTGTGAGAACACCCCGAACACTCGACTCTAACGGGTATTTCTGGTAGGATATCCATTAAAACCATCATCCAGAAGAACACCACACTAGACTGGACGGAGGATATTTCTGATGGACGAATTGAACCAACTGCAACGCCGCATCCAGATTGCCCGTGGACAACTTCCTGCCGATTTTGTACTACGTAACGCCACCCTGGTCAATGTCTGCAGCGGCGAATGCTATCCCGCCGACGTGGCTATCGCCGATGGCCTCGTCGTCGGTATCAGCGATCCTGGCGGCTATCATGGCCGAGAAGAGCGCGACCTGCAAGGGCGCTGGCTGGCCCCCGGTCTGATCGACGGCCATATGCACATCGAAAGCACGATGCTCGTGCTGGCCGAATTCGCGCGCATCGTCGTCCCGCGCGGCGTTACCGCTGTTATGCTTGATCCCCACGAATTCGCGAATGTCCTGGGCGTGGCGGGCATTCGCTATGTGCTGGAGTCCGGGCGCGATCTGCCGCTGGCTGCCTATGTCATGCTTTCATCCTGTGTGCCTGCTTCATCTTATGAAAGTCCCTATCGCGTGCTGCTGGCCGACGATCTCTTGCCGCTGCTGGAAGATGAGCGCGTGCTTGGCCTGGCTGAGATGATGAACATGCCGGGCGTTTTGAGCGGCGACGAGCAGGTGTTAGCGAAGATTATTGCTACAAAGCGACATGGCCTGGTCGTTGATGGACACGCTCCCGGCCTCAATGCGCGCGACCTGAGCGCGTATGCCGCCGCCGGCGTCATGTCCGACCACGAATGTACCACCCTGGAAGAGGCGCGCCAGCGCATTCGCCTCGGCATGTGGCTGATGATCCGCGAAGGCTCGGCGGCGCGCAACCTCGAAGCCCTGCTGCCCCTGGTAAAAGAACTGCACCCGCCGCGCGTCTTCTTCGTCACCGACGACCGCGACCCGCAAGACCTGACCACGCGCGGCCATATCGACTCGATGGTACGACGCGCCATCGAACTCGGTCTTGATCCCATCGAGGCCATCCGTCTCGCTTCCTATAACACCGCGCAATATTTCCGACTCTTTGATCGTGGCGCGGTCGCTCCCGGCTTTGTGGCCGACCTGGTTGTACTCGACGACCTGAAAACGTTCCAGGTGGAGTCGGTCTACAAAGATGGCCGGCTGGTGGCGCGCGGCGGGCAGTTGCTCGTCGCTGTTGCCCCTACGGGCGCGAAAGATCTGGTCCCTACGGGTGTGACGGGTACCGTCCACATCGGCGACGTGCAGGAAGCCGATCTGCGTATTCCCGGTCGGCCTGGGCTGATCGAAGTCGTCGGCATCGAGCCGGGGCAGATCACCACGCAGCACCTGCGCGAAGAGGCTCCCCTGCGCGACGGCGCAATCGTGGCCGATCCTGGGCGCGACCTGCTCAAGCTGGTTGTCATTGAACGGCACCACGCGAGCGGCAGTGTGGGCCTGGGACTGGTCAAAGGCTTTGGCCTCCGCAAGGGCGCTATCGCGTCCAGCGTGGCTCATGACGCGCATAACCTGGTGATCGCCGGGGCCAGCGATCGCGATATTCTGCTGGCGGCGCGCGCACTCGAAGAGATGGGCGGCGGTTTCGCCTGCGTCGTTGATGGCGAAGTGCGCGCGCGAGTGCCATTGCCCTATGGCGGACTGATCTCGCCGCTGCCCGCCGCCGAGCTGGTACAGCAGTTGCGCGCGCTCGACGCGGCTGCTGCTGATCTCGGCTGCATGCTGGAACATCCCTGCATGACGCTCAGCTTCCTCTCGCTCTCGGTTATACCGTCGTTGAAGCTGACCGATCAAGGGCTGATCGATGTCGAAACGTTTACGTTGCTCCCGCTGCAGAGGTAGAAACAATGTTGCTAAATTTGCTCGAATATCACTGGGCCGAAGATATCGATGATGCGCTGCTGCTGCTGTCGCGCACCGATATCAAAACGGTTCCGCTCGCTGGCGGCACATACCTGCTCGGCCAGGCAGATGAAAATATTTTGGCCGTGGTTGACCTGCGCGATTTGCAACTGTCCTATATAGAGGAGGATGCGCAGGCTATCCGTATCGGCGCGATGACCACTCTGCAAAGTATCGCTGACGCGCCCGCGCTGAAAAACATCGCCGACGGCTTGCTATCGCGGGCCGCGCAGGCTTCCTCGTTTTCGCGCCTGGTGCGCAACAGCGCGACATTGGGCGGCACGCTGGGAGCGGGCGCGGCCTCACAGGCCGATCTGTTGACGGCTCTGTCGGTGATGGATAGCGAAGTAGTGGTACGCTCCGGCTCGCAAACGTCCGTCAATCTGGGCGCTGGATCGCTGGGATCGCCTTCTTCCGACATCGTCTATAAAGGCAAGCAGGAACGGCGCATTGCTTTTCACTCGTTTGTCCTGGAACATCGCCCCAACGAATTGATCATCGAAGTACGCATTCCGCGTCCTGGAACAACGGCCAGCGGAGCGTTTCAGCGCGTGGGGCGCACGCCGACAGACGTGGCGCTTCTCAACGCCGCCGCGCTGATTGAGGTACAAGATGATGTGTATCGGAGCGTGCGCCTCGCCCTGGGCGGCGTCAATATGGAACCGGTGCGCCTCTACACGGTAGAACAACAGCTCGAAGGGCAGCCCGTCGTCAATACTGATGATTGGGCCAGGCATATAGGCCCGATCTTGCAAACGGGCATGG
>Ga0207416_1002194_pt1 | contig 22373 bp, 18 predicted proteins | sample PaiPotPPM11metaG_FD_184107 | JGI IMG/M metagenome (GOLD analysis project Ga0207416, IMG submission 184107) | Iron sulfur acid spring bacterial and archeal communities from Banff, Canada, to study Microbial Dark Matter (Phase II) - Paint Pots PPM... ...
AGCCAAACGTGCCTCCTGGCTGCAAGCTCTTGCGCGCTGGGCTTTCATCGCAGATCAGGCTATCCACTCCCCCCGGCTCGCGCCACTCAAAACACGCAGGGGGAATCAACTTTATAACACAGTAGTAATAGCGGGCTGTATGTATATGTGCGCTTCCTGGATGCCGCTGTCGATGACACAGACGGCCGGAGCCGTGGGGTCCGGCGCCATGGGCGTTATGGGCGGGATTGCCGTGGCCGCTGCTCCGCCTGTCCTCTGCGGCAGAGAAATATCCTCCGGTTCAACGATCTCAAAGATGTACGGGTAGTTGGACGCAAAATCTTTGAGTCCCTTGCCTGAGATTTTGATCCGGACAGTAAAGCTGTCGGGAAGCACCGCCGCGTCGAACGGGGCACCGTCAATGAGGTGCAGGATTTCCGCTTCGTAAAAGGAGATCAACTGCTCGATCTCTGTTTCCCGCTCCTGTTTGATTTGATCCCATGCTTCATAGGCGTTGGCGCGGGCTTGCGACCATAGGTGTTCCTTTCTGGCCCAGTCCGCGTCTGTGTCTCTCTTGCCCTTCTTGGGACGGTTTGGGATCTCCTCGGTGCCTGAACAGGAAATTCCGACATCAACGACATAAACTTGTGCGTCATTTATGTTCGGCCAGTCCGCCAGCAGCCGCTCCGAAAGAATGCGTTGAAGCCGGTCGGCGGGGTCGTCAAACAGCCTGTGAACCTCCGCGATCTTCGCGGACCCGCGGATTGTCACGGCAAAGCCGTTCACCATTTCGATGAAGGGGGTCAGCTCGATGTCTTCGGCAGCGACGATGACGTAGCCTTCTTCCTGCTCGGCAACGATCTCGAACTTGAACTTCTCGCGCAAGACGTCCAGATCGAGCATGGGATCGATCTTGAGAAGAATCGGAATTCCCTCGGGGATGACGGGGAGACCTTGTTCTGCGCTTTGCGCCTTCAGCGTCTGCCAGTTCGCTTTCAACGACTGCGCGGAGGCCGTTAACGTGTCACTGTGCGCCTGACGCGCATTCTTGTTGGCGATGGTCTGGGGAGTGGGTTTGGCGCCGCCCGTGAGTTTCGCGCGTCCCCGGTCGCACAGGACGAGCGGAAGGTGCTCGAAATTATGTTGTCCCGGCATCCGTTATTCCTTGCGCGACACCGTTTCGTTGATATGCAGTTCTGCGGAGGCCTGACGGATATTGGATTCTGTGACGACGTTCCTACCGACGAGCACGGCGGCTTTGGCAGCGTCACGGGCGGCCTTCACAACCATAGCGGCGGGCGCGCCGCACAACTGTTCGACCAGGCCCGTCCAATCGAATGGCTCGGCAAGTTTCACGGCGGATAGTGTCATGCGCAGGAGTTTTTCAACTTCTGAGGGGCCGGGCAAAGGCACCATGAAGACGTCATCAAAACGCCTGAAGAGTGCCGAATCCAGCGAGGCCTCGATATTGGTGGTTGCTACCAGCAAACCAGGCGCGTCGTACTCTTCCATCAATTGAAGCAGCGTGTTGACGATGCGGGCGGCTTCGCCGATATCCTTGCTCGTCACGCGAGAACGACCGATGAAATCGCACTCATCCAGAAGCAAAACACAGGGCCGTTCTTTTGCCGCCGCGAAAAGGGCGCGTAGATTGGTCGCCGACTCTCCAAAGTATGAAGAAATCAGCGCATCGAAACGGACTTTCAGGAGGGGCAGGCCCGTATTCCATGCAATGCGTTTGGCGCCGAGCGATTTCCCGCAGCCTGGAGGGCCGTAAAGCAAGATGGTCTTTCGTGGGCGCAGACCGAAAGTTCCGAGCCTGTCCCTGGCTGCGTATTCACTTTCGACACGGGCAAAGCGCTCCTCCGTCTCCGCCGGAAGAACCATATGGTGTTCCAGTTTTTCCGGTTTGAGAAGCGTGGCCAGTGAATCACCGTGGCGTCTGCTAAGCGGAAGCTCGAACAAGCTTCGTTCGGGGGCAGCGGCTGAGGGTTGACCGTTTGTGCGCTTTCGCGGCTGCTTTAGGATTGCATCCAGTTGATCCGCAAGCTTGTTGTGTCCGATTCTCCGTTCAGTCTCCACAATTTTTCCGGCAAGTCGCTCAAGGTCGGTCTGAGAACCGTCGGCGATGGCACGAACAACGCGCTTTATGATGTCGGAGTCCATAGAATCCTCGCCTGTTCTTTACCCAAATGATCCTGGCAACGCACTGTCACACTCTCGCTTCTTTCAACTTTGGGTTCGCTGCTCGCGTCGTATTTGACGATTGGCCGCCGATTACAAAACGCCAGCCTTCATCCATTCGCCGGGAATGGGACAGGGGACGGGACAGGGGACAGCCTGATTATGTACCTCTTCTGCGGCGGCGGGCACCTGAATGAGGACGCGACTCAAGAAGCTCGCCTCGCCCCAAACAGCTCGCCTCGGACGACCGCGAGGTCGTTCGCGGTACGCGGTTCTTTTCGGGGCCGGCCCGGCCGCCGTTGCCGTCCACAGCGCTCTGCCAAAGCCCGCACGAACGCCTCCTCCCCGAAGGGGTGGCCGGCGTGCGTCGAGCGCCGCAGATCAAACTCTGGACACTACCCGGCTGGCGCAACTCTGCGGTGCAGGAACATTACCGTGGCGCGGGCCAAAGCATGTTGCGCATTGTCGCCTTCGCTCCGTTCTGCAAGCTCGTCTCCGCTGAGTTGTCCCGAGCAGGTGCGCCGCCACGCAACTTTTCCCGCCTTTGAGATGTCGTCAAGCGCTTGACAAGCCAAGGCTTAAGGCATATGATAGAAGTGAACTAATTAATTAGTTCGTGAAGAGGAGGATCAGACCATTAAAACAGGAAAACCCATGTCAAAGGCAATCTCGGCGCTGGCTGCCCGAACCCAGTTCGGCCAGATCATGCGTCGCGCCCAACAAAATCAAGAACGCTTTGTGGTGGACAAGCGCGGACAACCGCAAGTGGTGATTATGGGGATCAAAGACTTCATGAACACGATTGCCCCCGCCCCAGAGTTTTTCGCTGCCATTCATGCTGAAGCCAAGCGCAAGGGCACAAGCAAGCTGACCATGCGGGACATCGATCGCGAGATCGTTGCATACCGCAAGGAGAAAGCGCTGAAGCATGCCAAAAAGCGTAGTGCTTGACACCAATGTAGTGGTGTCCGCCCATCTCAAAGCCGAGGGGGTTGAGTGGTTCGTTTTCACCATGGCGCTCAAAGGAGATCTGAAGCTGTTCGTTTCAGCCCCGATCCTGGAAGAGTACCGGGACGTTCTGAAACGCAAGCGACTCCGGTTGTCCTTGGAGCGAGTCGAGGCATCGCTGAAGTACATCGAGGCTCATGCCACCCACTGCGAGCCGAAGCGGACAGTTCTGGCTGCGGGCGACCCGGAGGACAACAAATTTCTTGAGTGCGCCCAAGAAGTCGGCGCCGATTTTCTGGTGACCGCCAATAAGCGGCATTTCCCCCGGGCGTGGGGCACGACGAGAGTGGTCAATGCCAGAGAACTGCTTGAGATCATCATTCCAGAGCTCAAGCGCTGAAGCCCATCCGAGTCAGGATGGGCTTTTTTGTGTGAACCGATGGAGGCCGGTGCCGTGCAAGGTCGGTAACGGCGAAGTTATGCAAATCCATCCGCGTGGTAAAGGGGAGAATATGCAAAGAATCGTTGGTTCACTCACGATGTTCGCACTGCTGTCGGTTGCGCTGTTCGGTGAGGGACCGCCGGTCCGTCCCGTGGTTAAAGGGTCGGAGCACGGCGTGGAGCGCACTGTCAAGACGGGGTCGGTGCCTACCGGTGCGCCAACGCCGTCGGCGGGGACGGCAGCTGCGGCTCCGGCGTCGCAACCACGATTCCACAGAAAGCGGAAGATCTGGTGGTGGGTCGCGGCGGGAGCGGTAGGGACCGTGGGGCTTCTCCTCTCAGCCCGCAAAGGACAACCCCTGCATACGGTCGGAACACCGTATTAGCACTGTTGTGCTGGTGATAGCCCGGAGTCGGCCGGGGCCACTGAGGTTAGACGTTAGTGGGGCGACAGAAAGGCACGCCACGCCAGCGGTGAGCTCTCGGTCTGCCTCCCCACCACTCCCGCGCCGCCTGGCGCATCACGCGAGCCGGCGCCGCGCGACGTAGCAACGTCGCTCACAGCAATTGCTCGCAGCGTGCCCCAGGCGCATGGCACGGAGCTTGTCGCAATGACGCGCGCCGCCGCGCGGCTCTCCTGCGCACGCACCGCCTCCAGCATCGCCGCCACCTCCGTCACCTTGCCCACCGGGAATATCGCCCAGATATCTCGATAGAAGTGCACCACGCAGCGTTGCAAGCGCGCCTCCGGTAAAACCCCGCCAGGTTCTGCCCCACCTCCAACTGTGCGTTCATCTCCCGCTAAGCTCACTTGAGTTGCATCTTGGCTGTCCAGCCAGGCGACGCTTCGGCGTCCCCAGCCGGTCCACAGGTGGGTTCGGCGACCCGCGGTGGGTGTACCTCGATCATTCCCGGGGTTTCCTTTTCGCCGAAACCGGGATGGGGTGAGGGAACAGAGCGAACTGAAAATACCCATAAGAATCGACCTTGGTGCACACTGGCAGCATGCCTTCGCTCCCGCGTTCTCGGTACATCGTGCTGCTGGTTAGCCTGACCGCGATCTTGTACCTGGTCGTCAGACCAGCTCCCGCATACGGGCAACATCCCGGGCAGCCCGGGCCGCCGACGCGCGATCCCCACACGCCGGGATACGTGACGGCGACCGAATTGCCCGATGGCGCAGTGCCTTCCCCGGACGTGGACGGGAACTTCATCATCGGACCCACTCACCCGCCCGCTTCCGAACTCACTCCCCAAGCCGGCGCGCTCCAGGGGAAAGTCATCGAGTTCACCATGAACTCCTCGGACAGCAAGTTCTATCCCGGCATCGCGCGGCAGCCCGGCACGTTTGGAACGCCCGATCCGCGCAACCCCGCCAAACTGATCGTGACCACCAGCCATCCCGCCCCGTACACGCGGCGGGTGGCCGTCTATGTGCCCAGCCAATATGAGCACGGCACGGTCGCACCCTTCATCGTCGGAGCGGACGGGCCTGACCGTCTGCTGTTCGCCGCCCTCGACGGCTTGATCGCCCGGCACAAGGTGCCGGTGATGGTCGCCATCTCCATCGGCAACGGCAGCGGCGACGCGCAGGGGAGCGAGCGGGGCCTGGAATACGACACCATGTCCGGGCGCTATGCCGAGTTCGTAGAACAGGAAGTTCTGCCCCTGGTGGAAGAGAAGGCGCACGTCAAGCTCACCCGCGACCCCGATGGCCGGGCCACGATGGGCGGCAGTTCAGGCGGTTCCTGCGCCCTGATCATGGCCTGGTATCACCCCGAGCTGTACCATCGCGTCCTCACCTACTCTGGGACCTTCATCAACCAGCAGTGGCCGTTCAATCCGAAAAGCCCGCATGGCGCCTGGGGCTTTCACGACCATCTCATCCCCACGAGCCGGCGGAAGCCGATCCGCCTCTGGATGGAAGTGGGTGATCGCGATCTTTTCAATCCCAACGCGATGCGCGACAACATGCATGATTGGGTTGTCGCCAATGAAGACATGGCCCGGGTGCTGGCGGCCAAGGGCTATCACTATCAGTTCGTCTTTGCCCGCAATGCCGGCCACGTTGACCACGCCGTAAGACAACAAACCCTCCCCGAGGCACTCCAGTACCTCTGGCAGGACTACACGCCCCCACCCGCGAACGACTGAGGGCCATCAGGAAGGCGGCGCCTCAGTGCCTGCTCTGAGCGATCCGTGCGAGTACGGCCCATCGTATGGGATGACACGAAATAGCCGTAATGGAGCATGAGCTTCTTGCGCAACCAACTGGTCATTCCAGCTAAAGCGAGCCGCTGAGTCGAATTGTGTAGGTTGTCCTTGCCTCAGGACCTGTTGATCGGTCCCAGGCAGATCTGGCTGGGCGGCTCAAGGTATCGCGCCAGAACATCAACGCCATTGCAACCGGGAAGTACGATCCGAGCCTGCCCCTGGCCTTCGTGATCGCACTACTCTTCAAGCCAATCCATTGCCGCCATCTTTGAACCCGACGATGATGAATCCCCGGGCTGACCGTGCCCGCCCGTTTCGCCGACGACCACACATTCACAATAACCGACAAGGATAACTTACCCAGCTTGGCTCGTTCGCCTCATCTCATGAGTTCATTGGCTTCATCACTTGAAAGTTGTAATGACCGGATCCGACGTCACACGTTACTCGATTCTGTCTTAGCCCCAAGACGCGCACCTGCGGCACCTTCGCCACCAGCTTTCCCGTTTCATACACCTTCGACTCATCGGTGGTTGGCAACAGAACGGTTGCCGTGCAGTTGACAGGGATTGTCAGATTCAGATGGAATCCATTCGCGTCTCTTTTCCAAGAGCTGCGGATCTCTCCGTACGTAGTGTCATATTTCGCGTCCACGTAGGTCAAGTCTCCCAATGGCTGAGGATTGATCACCACGTGCCTGAATCCGGGTTGATCGGGATCGGGGTTAATTCCCGCAAGCGACTTGTAGAACCAGGGGCACACACTCCCAAACATGCCATGATTATGTGAGCTTTCGCCGTTCCAGTTTTCCCACAGCGTGGTCGCGCCACGCGCAATTTGCCAGCCGAAACTCGGAAAGGTCTGCTGGTTCATCATGGTGTACGCCACATCCCCTCTCCCGCCGGCAGTGAGGACATCCAACACGAACCGCGTGCCGAACATACCAGTATCAAAATGACCGTGATTGTCGGCGACGATGATTTCGACCATTCGGTCAAACACGGCCTTCGTATGCTCTGGAGGAACCAAACCGAACGCCAGAGGAAACACGTTGGCTCCTTGCTGCCCCGTCCAGTATTGTCCCTTGGCCGCGTCGAAAAATTGCTGGTTGATAGCCGTGGCCGCCAGGCGCGCCAAGCCTCTGAAGCGAGACATGTCTTCCGTTTTCCCTAACACTTGCGCCACCTTGGCCATCAACTGGGCTACATGGGCGTAATAGCAGGTATTGACGAACGCCGGCGGAATCTCAAGCGGGGCGGGAGTCGCCCATTCTCCGAGATCCCAGCTCCCGGGTTCTTCCTTGACGACGATCCCGTCTTTGTCCGTCCTACTCTCGAGGTATTCCGCCCATCGCTTCATCCCGGCATAATGCTCCTCCAGCACTCGACGGTCGCCGTAATAGACATACATCAGCCAGGGCACTTCCACGTATGCTGATCCCCAGGGTGGCCCACCACCGCCGCCCTCAAACGGTGCGCTATGCGGCTCAAAGCCGGTAACGCTATTCTGGGCATCGCTCATATCATTGATCCACTTTGTATAAAACCGAGCCATATCAAAGTTGAAGATTGCGGCTTCCGCAGAGACCTGTCCGTCACCTGTGTAACCAACCCGCTCCCGGTGTGGACAATCGCTGGGTACACCGCAATGCATGTTGCTGCTTTGGCTCCAGACGTAGTTGTGCAGGATTTGATTGAAGAGACGGTTTGAGCACGCAAAGGTGCCGGCGGCTTCCACGTCGGTGTGGACAACCCTGGCCTCAAGACTCGCCTGCGTCAAGAATTCCGCGGTTCCGATCACTTCCACCTGACGGAACCCATGCCAAGTGAAGCGCGGCTCATAGACCTCAACGCCCCTTCCCTTTAATACGTAACAATCCGACTGCCCATAGCTGGGGCCATGATCCTCAATGAAGCGCATGGGAACGCTTGTGCCTTGCGGCCCTTGCACCTTGAGCCTCACCCATCCGGCGAGATTCTGCCCGAAATCAAACCGGGCCATGTTCGGTCCAACTTTCGTTGCCGAGACAGGCGCGAGCGTCTGCACGATGCGATCCGGAAGAGAGTACTGCGCCGTCAGGCGGCCGGTGGGAGCTGGCATGGATTGGGCGGGAAGCCAGGCCGAATCGTCATAGTCGGCCGCCGCCCAACCTTCCATTTCGAGCCGGGCATCGTAGCGCTCCCCCGTAAATATCCCGTTATGAACAATTGGACCGCAGGTCGATACCTTCCATGCCTCGTCGCTCACGACGCTTTCTTGACTTCCATCGGCGAACATCATTTCAAGTTGAGCAATGACTCGAGGTGCTCCATACCACATGTAGCCCTCAGCAAGCCGGTCACGCTGGTTGTACCAGCCATTCCCCAGGATCATCCCCACGGCATTGCGGCCCGGCTTCAGATGGCCCGTGACGTCGTGTGTCAAGTATGGAACCCGCTGAGATGTCTGATCGTCGAATGGATAGCCGAGGCGGCGCAATTGTCTGCGGTCGTAGTTAGTTTGGTTGGGTGCAAGAACGTGATCGCTGATTCTGATTCCATTTAGATACAGCTCGTAAAATCCCAAGCCGCTGATGTAGACTCGCGCCGAGACCGCAGGCTTAGAAAGCTCAAAGGTTCTGCGAAAATAAGGCGCGGGAGGTGTATAGGTCTGGTCTGCGTCGGCAAACGCGGAAGCTCCAATCCACTTCGCGCGCCAGGCCGCGGGTTCCAAGAGAGCCATTTCCCAATCTGAAGGAGTGCTCCAGTCGGATCGAACGTCCTTTTCATCCCACGTGCGTACTCTCCAGGAACAGCGAGTCCGAGACCGAAGTGGTGTACCTGTGTATACGATCTGGCTGGAGCTGCTGCTCGCGACCTTTCCCGAGTCCCACAGATCGCCCGTGCCAGCCATCAGCCTGTCACGGCTGGTGGATACCTGGACTTGATAAGCGGTTTGCTTCACGCTTCGATGTGCCGCCTCCAGCCTCCAGCTGAGCCTCGGGCGTAGAACATCAATTCCGAGAGGATTGTCAGCGTACTCGCATCTTAAATTGGAAACTCTCCATGATGAAACCGCATGATTCCCAGTCGCCGCTCTCAACGGCTGCTCAGCAAGGATGGCTGCTGCCGCCTCGAGAAATTCCCGGCGTGTCACGTCAGGTAACTTTGTCATGAGCTTGTAATATCCATCTATTCCAGACCCTCTGAAGGTGAAAGACAGTGACACATAAGCCAACCCAAATCGGACTTCGTCGCCATGGTTCGCCGCGGCTGCATGAAAATAATGCTACGCCATTTCTGAGACCGCTTCTAGATCTTTCCGCAAAGGAGGAGGGATGCGGAAGAGTCAAACTCCGGCCATCCAGCGCAATCCGCGCCCAAGCGTCGCCAATCTAGTCCCCGCCTCGGCGGGATACCGGACTTCTTCAATCACGCTGTCGATCACGCTATAGTCATCCAGGTCACTCTTGGGATAAAGATGAGTCCATTTCGCGCAGGGCAGGATGGAACCGCTTGGGTGACCGCACTCCCGCCCGGCCGCTACCGGCTATTCCCCCGATCCGTCCTGATCCAGGTTCATCCGCGGTCCTTGCCCCGCTGGCCGGGATACGCATGGCTGCGCCGCATCAAGGCCGGACGGGACTAACGCCTCGCAGTTTACCCGGCAACGGGCGCGAGCCATGCGGCTCGGGATAGACGCGAAATCATGGAAAGGAAGAACAACGATCATGCTATGGAACCTGCTGTTCTGCTGCTTCGCGGTGATGGTCGTGAGCGCCGCCCGGCCGGTTACGGTTCGGGTCGCGGTTTGCCAGACGCTGGTGATAGACAGCGACAAGGAAGGCAACTTTCGGCGCATCGAATACGCACTGCAAACGGCGCGCGCCGCGCATGCGCAGATCGCGGTCTTTCCGGAATCGTCGCTGCTGGGCTGGGAAAACCCTGAGGCTTTCCGCCTGGCAACGCCAATCCCGGGGACTGACAGCGACCGCATCGCGGCCCTGGCGCGCCAGTATCAGATGATGATCGCCATTGGCCTGGACGAGAAGGCGGGTGAGCGCCTCTACGACTCCGCCATACTGGTGGATAAGACTGGCCAGCTCCTGTGGAAATATCGCAAGATCAATGTTTTGCCCGAGCTCATGAATCCGCCTTACTCGACCGGCAAGCCCAGCGGTATCGGCCTCGTCGAAACGGAATTCGGCCGCATCGGCGTTCTCATCTGTGCCGATACCTTCGTGGACGCCTATATCCAGGAGGTGGCCCGCCTACGCCCGGATCTGCTCCTGGTGCCCTATGGGTGGGCGGCGCCCGTGGATGACTGGCCGGCACATGAAAAGGATCTTGAGCGTTTGGTGGTCAGTCGCGCCAAACTGTTGCAGTGTCCCGTGGTCGGAACCGATTCTGTGGGGGTGATGATGCACGGCCCGTGGAAGGGGCAGACGTTTGGCGGCGCCAGTGTTGTCGCCAATGGCCGGGGCAAGGTCTTGGCGCTCCTGCGGGACCGGGACACCGATGTGCGCGTCGTGGATATCCCGCTTGGGCTACGAAAATGAGAGTTAATCCGGTTCTACCCCTCGCATGCGGGTTGGGTTCATCACCTGGCAGGAGTTAAGAGCCGGTCCTGAAACATGACGGGCTTGAAAGCACAGTGGTTGCAGGTGGGTCAGCGTGGGGCGAAGCTGGAGGTGCTCTGAAGATCTTCCGCAAGCGATCGTCGTGTCCAGAATCTTTCGCGCTTTGGTTCAGCCTGAGGCTGGTCGTGATCGTAGCGCAATGAAAACTCTCTACTAAACCATGTCCCGTCTCACAAGGCTGCGCACTCAACTGAACGGATGCAGAGGCGCTGACCTGCGGAGTGAGGGCGGAGCCCGAGCGCAGCAGGCCAGCGGTGGGTGCCCCGGGGCGTGGGGACTGGCGAGTTACAAACTGACCCACAGGAACACGCCCGCCGCCAGACCCATTAACCCGGCGGTCAGGCCGCCCACGCTGTTGCCAAGCCAGCCGTTGGTGTGCTTGCCCATGATTTTGCGGTTGTTGCAGATGAGCAGCAACAGCACGATCAAGGGCGGCGCGGCGAGGCCGTTCAGCGCGGCCGCATAGAGCAGTGCCTTGAGTGGACTGATTGCGCGGGCGAAGTTGAGCGCATAGCCCACCGCGATTACTGCCGCGAGCGTGATGTAAAAGCCCCGGGCGCGCCCGAAGCGCCGATAGAGCCCGTTGCGCCAGCCCAGCGTCTCCGAGACCGCATAGGCGGCCGAGCCGCCGAGTGTCGGCACCGTCAGTAATCCCGAGCCCAGGATCCCGAGCCCGAAGAGCCAGTAGGCGGCGGCGCCCAGCGGCAGCAGGGCGCGCGCCGCGTCCTGCGCCGAATTGATGTTGGTTTGGCCGGAGGCATGCAAGGTAGCCGCGGCGGAAACGATGATGGCGGCGGCGATGACCTGCGACGCGATCATGCCGACGGCGGTATCGCTGCGGACGGAACGAATCTCGGAGGCCCGCACGCGCCGGGTGCGCCGGCCGGCGTCGTCGGTGAGGCCCTCGGCGATGTCCTCCTCGACCTGTTCGCCCGCCTGCCAGAAAAACAGGTAGGGCGAGATGGTGGTGCCGAGCACCCCGACCACCGTCAACAAATAATCGCGCTTCGAACTCCACCCGGGAACCACCAGCCCGCGCAGGGCCGGACCCCAGTGGACATGCGCCTGGGGCAGCACCGCGATGACCAGGTACGCGAGTAGCGCCAGGCAGGCGTACTTCAGCACCTTGACGTAATGCTTGTAGGGAATCGCGATCTGCGCCGCCACGATGGCGACCGTGAGCACGGTGAGCCACAGCGCGAAGGGCAGACCGAAGAGCATCTGCATGGAGGCCGCCATCACGTTGAGGTCGGCGTAGACGTTGATGATGTTCGGCCCCACCAGCAGCGCCAGCGCCGCATACAGCACCCAGCGCGGGTAATGCTGCTTGATGATCGCCGCCAGTCCCTGGCTGGTCACCAGGGCGGCGCGTCCGCACATCTCCTGCACGGCGATCATGAGCGGCACGCCCAGCGGCGCCAGCCAGAGAAGCTGGTAGCCGAACTGCGCCCCCGCGATGGAGTAGGTGCCGATGGCGGTGGGATCGTCGTCGGCCGCCCCGGTAATCAGTCCCGGCCCCAGCCGAAACTTGGAGGGTCGCTGCGGCGCGGGCTTGGCCTTGGCCTCGGACCGCGCCTGCTCGAGGTCGGCCCGGTCCTCCGCCACCCCGCACGCCCGCTCGGCTGGATCGGTTCCCTCCAGCAAGTCGCCCTTGGCTTCGGGTTGGTTCCTCTCAGCCATGGTCACGACCCATCGCGGGGCGGCACACGAGGGGAGGTCGGGGTGGCACGCGCGCATCCATCATGGTCGCCCCGATCATCAGCCCGCCGCCGCCTTCGATCGCCAAACACTCGGACACAGTCCATCCTCGACGCATTAGATGCTCGGCGCAGTCAATGAAGTCATTGAAAGTGTTTCACTTTTTCATCAACATGCCGGCGTCGTGACAGGCCGCGCCCAACTCATGGCCACGACAAAGCACGCCATCACATACGTCATGCCGCACTCGAACAGGCTGAGCCGATCGTTGGTAACGCAGGCCGGAATGCCGTCGCCATACGCTCCCTCCGACAGCGGCGGATGATGGCTTTCGATTGATGTCACGACTGACCTTACGGAATCCGACTTGATCATCGTCGGACCGGCACCATGCAGCAGGAAATCGAGATAGCTGCCGACCCATGTCCAGAGTGCTGAACGACAACGGCCACATTGCGCTGCACGGCATCCTCTTTCCCAACCTCACACTGGCGATCCAGGGATACACCGACGATACCGGCGGCAAGGCTGCCAACCAGACGCTCTCCGAGCCGCGCGCCGCGGCAGTCAAGGCCGCGCTCGTCACCGCCGAGCGCCGGCGAACAATCGGCGTGTGGAGGTCGTGAAAAAATAATCGGTTGGCGGTCTTCCGGGCAAGGCAAGGAACGACTTGGTAAGGATGTTGAGGGCCGGTGCCAGCCGCCAGCAACCCTCAACCGCTCGCCCGTGCCGACTGGAACAACGCGAACACGGCCCCCTGCGGGTCGGCCAGGATGGCCATCGTGCCCACACCCGGGATGGTGAGCGGTGCGAGGCGCGTTTTCGCTCCCAAGGCTTCCGCCTTCGCCGCTGTCGCCGGGCAGTCCGACGTCTGGATGTAGATCATCCAGTGCGGCGGGGCGTTGCCGGCCCGACCGGCGGGCGGGATGCCGCCGATGGGCGTTGCGCCATTCTCGATGTGCGTGTAGCCGGAGTGGTCCTCGGGTTCGGTCATTAGTTCCCAACCGAAGAGGCCCTTGTAGAATGTGCCGGCCTTTTCCCGGTCCGGCGTGTAGAGGTCGGCCCAGCAGAACGTCCCGTCCACGCCCGCGATGCCAGTCCCGGCGGAACGCTTTGCCTCCCAGATCGCGAACACCGCGCCGGTCGGATCCTGGATCACCGCCATCCGCCCCACATCCATCACGTCGAAAGCCGGGTCAACAAGTTTGCCGCCCAACTGCGCCACCTTCGCCGCCGTGGCGTCGGCGCTCGCTACCGCCACATAGAGCTGCCAGTGGGGCGGGATGCCCTGCTCGCGATGCTCGGGACGCAAGCTATAGGCAGCGCCGGTACGGCGTCCCTCGAGCGAGAACATTGAGTAGACCTCGTTCGGCCCCATCGGGAAGTCTTCAACCTTCCAGCCGAATAAGCTGCCATAAAACTTCTTGGCGGCGTTCTGATCGCTGGTGGCGAGCTCGATCCAGCAAAAGTTGCCGGGAGAGTGGCGTTCGAGGATGGCCATGGGGAAAACTATACCGTGGGGCGTGGGGCGCCGAGTAAGGAACTTGGACAGGGGACTGACGCGTGCCGTCTAAGTACGCCCATGGGAGCCTTTCCACCGCCTGCCGCCCACCGTCCACATCGCACCTTACGGATACCGCCCTCGAATCCGCACGGTGCGATCCAGCTCATCCACCACTTCCAGCACCTTGCGTTGCAGGTCCGGGTCGAGCGCGGCGGCAGCCAGCCAGGTGTGGACCTCACTCTGCGCCTGCGCCGAGTGCTGGCCGTCGATGAAGGCGTTCAGCCAGCCCAGCAGGAAAAAGATCTTGCGGTCGCGTTTGATCCGCGGCAGCGCGTCCAGCGCGGGACGCAGGTAGGGCTGGGTGAGCTGCGACTGGTTCCAGAAGTTGAACGCACCCAGACTCTGCGCCACCCAGTCCTCGGGCCGTTTGGCATCGTGCAGGTAGTCATTGAAGTAGCGCTGCTTGGTGGCGGGGTCGGGGCGGGCGGCTTCCGCCATATAGGCGTACTTCTGCCCGTCGCCGCTGGGGTCACGCCGGCGCTCGGCGGCGAAGACCGATTCCGCCCGGGGATCGCCCATGGCAATCAGCGCGGTCACCAGACTCCAGCGATCGAGCGGGCGGAGCGTCACGCCGGGAACCGTCAGGCTGCCGTCCAGCAGTGCCTTGAGCTGCCCCAGCCCGGACGGGGTTTCGGCCACGCTGCCCAGCGCGCGGAACCACAAGATGCGCAAACCCGGACGCGGCGCATGCTGCATGCGCTCCGCGGCCAGCGCCTCCAGGGGCGGCGCCAGCTCGGCCCGCGCGGCGGCGCTCACATAGCGATGCAACGCCGTCGCGGAGTGGGCGGTCAGCGCCTGGGTCAGCAGTTCGTCGCTCTCCCCCGGCAGCAGGCGCTGCGCGAGGGCCAGGAAGTCGCGCGGCGCCAAGTCCGCTTCCCGCACTGCATCCCAGAGCGAACCCCACAGCAAGGTGCGCAAGAAAGGGTCGCGCACCGTCCCCAGCTCCCGCATCACCACGGGACGGCTGCCGGCATCAAGCAGGAAACGCCCGTACGCCTCGTCGTGATCGTTGGCAAAGACGTAATCCGGACAGGGTTTTCCCACCACGCCGGCAACGTCGGTGCGGGCCGTCCGGAAGTCGGCGCGCAGGTGCTGGGATGCTGCATGGGGTTCATGCAACAGGATCTCGGTGCTGATCGGCCACAGGGCGTTCGTGCCCAGCACATCATGTTGCGCCAGCGTGAGCTGCGTGAGCTTGCCCGCACCGCAACTCCACGTCACGTCCACCTGCGGCATGCCGCGCTGCTCGATCCATGCCGCCGCCCATGCCTGGAGCGGCTGCCCGGAGACGTGCTCGAAGGCGTGAACCAAGTCGCTCCACTGGGCGTTGCCGTACGCATGGTCTTTCAGATACAGGCGCAGGCCGTCGCGGAAGTTTGTTTCGCCCAGCACGAAGTTGAGCTGCTTGAGCAGCGCCGGGGCCTTCGAGTAAACGATGGCCCCGTAGGCCGACTTGGCATCCTTGAGGTTGGGGATGTCCTGATAGATGGGCGTGGTGCCCTGCGTCGCGTCGATCGCGTAGGCGGCGGGCTTGATGCCCTGGTAGAAGCGCTGCCAGACATGCTCGTTGGGCCTGAGGTCGTCGAGCGCCTTGTAGGCCATGTACTGCGCGAAACCCTCTTTCAGCCAGAGGTCGTCGAACCAGCGCATGGTGGTGAAGTCACCGAACCACTGATGGGTGAGTTCGTGCAGCACCAGCAGATCGCGGCCCACCAGGTCGGTGTGCGTCGGGGCGGTGCGGAACAGCACCGACTCTTCGCGCAGGAACGTCGCCCCGGCGTGTTCCATGCCGCCGTAAGCAAAGCCGGGGATGAGCACCATGTCGTACTTGAAGGTCGTGGGCGCGCCGCGCGCGCCAAAGGCGAGGGCGGAGGGCTCGTCGGAAGTCGGAATCCGGTCCCCGGTCCAATCCCGCAAGCCGCCGCCGCCCAGCACATGCGTGGGCCGCGCCAGCGGCATGGTGAAGGGAAACGGCTGCGAGAAATAACGGGACAGATACGCGATGCCCTCGGCGGCCATGCGCTGCACCGCGGGCGCCTCCGTCTGCGCGCGCGCCAGCATGGACTGCCGCACATAGAGTCCCGGCAACCCGGCCACCGCGTGAACTTTCCGGAACGGCCCGGCGGCGAACGCGAAGAGGTAGGTGCTGATCGGCTGCGTTGCCTGGAAACGGCTGCGCCGCAGCCCACGGCCCGCGCGCTCGACCCCGGCCAGCGCGGTGTTGGAGATCACCGTCCAACTCCGGGGAGCAACGAGCTCGATCTGAAAGCGCGCTTTCAGATCGGGCTGATCAAAGCAGGGAAACGCCATGCTGGCGTCCATCGGGACGAACAGGGTGTAGAGGTACTCGCTGTGGTCGTCGCGGTCCTCGTAGCGCGTGATCGCTTTTCCCGCCGTGGCGACCGGGGCGATGAAGTCGAGCGTGACGCGGTTCTCCCCCGCCCGCAGACGGTCCGCCGGCAGAAGCAGATGCCCGTTCTCCGCCACGACTTGGACAGCGCTGCCGTTGACCACCAGGTTCGACGCCGTCCCTTCGCGGAAGTCGAGCCAGAGGTTGGTGGCCGAATCGAGATGGAAAGTCAGCGCTTCGCGTCCGGTCGTGCTGGGGGCATGCGGCACAAGCGCGTACTGCAAGCGATAGCGCACATCCGCGATGTTGGCCGCCCGCGCCACGGCCAGCTCGCGCGGAATACCGACGGGCGACGCCGACGCGTCTGCGCTCTCGGCTGGGCGGGAAACGGCTTGATCGTTCGCCGCTCCAGCGACAGTTGACAAGACGACAGCAGCGGCAGCCAGACACAGAACAAAACGCATGCGGGAAGTCTAACGTTTGTTGGACGCGGGCGCGGCGGCCCGGCGCGCGCGGTGCCGCACCCGGCGCCAGCCGGTACCGCTGGCACCTCACTTCTGCGCTGCACCCGGGGCTGGCGAATGCCGCCCGGCTGGCGCCGGGCTGCGGAGCACCAGCCCTCCCGCCGCAGCCCGAATTGACAGTGGTTGGGGCTTGGACGAAGATGGGCAACAAGCGCATCAAGGAGGTTCCGCCATGAAACGTTTGTGTTTGCTCGCTACCCTGCTGGTCGTTCCAGCCGCACTCCACGCCCAGAACCCATTCGCGGTGAAAGGTTTTTCCGCAACCATGGTCACCACGGCCGAGGGACACCAGGGCATGGAGATGAAGATCTACAAGTCCGACACGGCGATGCGGATGGATATGCCGGGCGGGCAAGGCTACATGCTCACGCAGACCGACACGCGGACTTCGTACATGGTGATGGGCGGCGGTATGTGCATGGAGATGACCGCGCCGCCACAGCATGGCCCCAACCCTTTCACGACCAGCACCGACGCCAAAGTGGAAACCTCGCCGGCGGGAACCGATACGGTGGACGGCCACGCCTGCAAAGTCGAGAACGTGACCGTCACCCCCAAGGACGGCAAACCCCAGACGATGAAAGTCTGGCTGGCGGAGGACCTCAACGGTTTTCCCGTCAAGGTCGAGATGCAGACACAGCGTGGACCGGTGACGCTGCTCTATAAGGACATCAAGCTGACGGCGCCCGATGCCGCACTGATGACCCATCCCGCAAACTGTCACAAGATGCCGGGCATGGGCGGGATGATGCCGCACTAAGACGCTGGCGCGTCGGCCAATCGGGGCTATGTCCCGGCGCTCCCGTTGGTCGCTGCCCCCCGTTCCCGCGTTCCGCCCGAAACGTGACCTCTCAAGAAATCCAGCCGGACGTTCTGGGCGGGTGCACGCGATTCCCGCCCGAGAAGCAGAAGCGGCGGATTTCTCGAGTCAACCACGCCGATTTTCTGCAACCCTTGGCCGCTTCGTGCGTATTGCAGATCAGTGAGGCATTCGATGATCAACCGTGATCTGCAGGACAATCCGACGCCGGAGAGTTATCGTGAGCTGCCCGCATGGCAAAACGCGATTGATTTGGCCGCCGAAGTCTGCCGCTTGACGGCGACCTGGGGCAGTATCGAGCCGCCGCAGGCCGAACGCGACGCGTTAGTACGTGACATGCGTCTGGCCGTGGCCGCCATTCCAGCACATATTGCCGCAGCTCATTATTGCCGACATCACTCCGAGACCGACGACCACCAGGAGCAGGCACGAATGGCGCTGCTCCAGCTCGAGACACACCTGATGCGCGCGCAACGCTGGGGCTTGCTCGAGAGGAGCGCGGCGGCCGTGCGGCAGCAGATCGCCGCCCTCGGGCAACAACTGGAACTTTCGGTCGCCTGCAGCACCGCCGCCTGAACGACGCTGGCGCGTCGGCCATGCCGGGCTCCGTCCCCGGCGCCCCCGTTGGTCGCTGCCCCCGTTCCCGGCTTCTGTCCGACACGCGTCCCCGGCGTAGAATCAAGCTGTGGTCTCCTGGCGTGTCTTGAGCAGCATCGTCCTCCTGGCCGCGGCGGCAGCGGCCCCCAGCCTGCCCGGTCCATTGCCGGATTTCGCCGGCTGGCACAAGATCTCCGAGGCGCCACTCCAAAGCGTCTTCACCCCCGCCGTGACGCGCGCGTTGCAGGAATACGGGCTGAGAGCCGAACAACAGGCGACCTACCAGCGGGACGGCCGTACCTTGCAGGTGGAGGCCTTCAGCTTCCGTGACGCCAGTGGCGCCTACGGGGCATTCACTCTCTTGCGGCCCGCCAACTTTCATCCGCTCGACATGGGCGCCCCCGACGCGGCCGGCGCCGACGGCGATACGCGTGCCCTGTTCTTCCGCGGTCCGTGGCTGCTGCGCTTGAACCTGCCGCAGGTCACCAGCATGTCGGCCGACGAGATGCGTGAGCTCGCCGGTCTACTGCCGCAGACCGGGGGCGCTTCACAACTCCCGACTTTGCCCCGTTACCTGCCCGGAGTCCACCTGTTGGACGGAACCGTGCGCTACTCCGAAGGTCCGGTGGCGCTGCTACAAGCAGTTGGCTGGCTCGATCCCCAGAAAGTCGGCTTCGATTTCGGAGCCGAGGTCGTCACGGCACGATACGACCTGCCGCAACAACCCGAGATGGCACTGATCAGCTATCCGACGCCGCAGATCTCCGCGGACCGCTTCCGTAGTTTTGTCGCCGACCATCCCGGCGTGGGTGAGTTGCGCCGCTCAGGTCCGATCGTGATTCTGTGGCACGGTCCCGCCACGCGCGAGGCCGCCTCGCTCGTCGGCGCGGTGCACTACGATGCCATCGTCACACTCAGCGAACCCAATCCGCCTGGCATCGAAGCGCTGCCTCGGTTGGTGCTGGGACTCTCGGCCGTGGTGATCATCATCTTCGGGATCGCCCTCGCCGTCGGGCTTACCACCGGAGGGCTGCGCTCCCTGTTGCGACGCCGGTTCCCCCGCCATTTCGGCCCTGAATCCGACTCTAAACAGATGATTCGACTGGACTTGAAGTGATTTTTGGCGGTCGCCGAGGCAAAACTGTACGGCTGCTAACCTTTCGCTCCCAGTGTTTCCAAAGTACGTAACATGTTGAAAACAAAAGAATAAGCTGCTGGTCATGGGTGAAATTTCGTCTTGACACTGTTTCCCGGCGGCCTTTACCATTCTCTCCATCAACAGTTTCGTGGGTTCCGCAACAACGGAACAGGTTTTTCGCGGCCTTCCCTTCTGGGACTTCGAAGCTATTCTCCACGAAAAGTGCTCACCCTCGGGTGGGCACTTTTTGTTTGCAAAAACCAAACGCGTCGGCGAAATCCGCCGCGACCTCTGCGCGATAGCAGCCAATTTCGCGATGCTACACTCCGAACTGGGAGAGGGTGCTGCATTGAAACTTGAAAGCGCGGCGCTGGAACCGCTGACCCGGCTGGAACAGGCCCTGCGGACGGTCATCCGCACGCGCAGCGACACGGTAACGATGGCGCTGATCGCACTGCTGGCCGACGGCCATCTGCTGATCGAAGACGTGCCCGGGGTCGGCAAGACCACGCTCGCCCACGCCATCGCACGTTCTCTCGACTGCAGCTTCCAGCGCATCCAGTTCACCAGCGACCTCCTGCCCAGCGACGTGGTCGGCATCAGCGTCTACAGCCAGAACTCGGAAAACTTCGAGTTCAAGCGCGGTCCCATCTTCACCAACGTCCTGCTGGCGGACGAGATCAACCGCACCACCCCGAAGACGCAGTCCGCACTACTGGAAGCGATGAACGAGCGCCAGGTGACGGTGGACAACATCAGCCATCCCCTGCCCGCACCGTTCATCGTTCTTGCAACTCAGAACCCGGTGGAACACCACGGTACTTACCCGCTGCCGGAGTCGCAGTTGGACCGCTTTCTGTTGCGCATCCGGATGGGCTACCCCTCACCCGAAGATGAGCGCGCCATCGTGCGCGGCGAAGCGGGAGCCGACCTGCTCGCCGGCTTGGAACCGGTGCTGAACGGCGAGGAGGTCTTGCGGCTGCAGGCCCTGACGCGCCAGGTGAAGTGTGATGATTCCCTGCTCGACTACGAGCTGGCGCTGGTGCGCGCCACCCGCCAGCACGCCGCTTTGTCCCTGGGGGTCAGCCCGCGCGGGACGCGGATGCTGCACCGCGCCGCCCAGGCCCGCGCCCTGCTGCAGGGCCGGGACTTTTGCGTCCCCGACGATATCAAGCGGCTGGTGGTCCCGGTGTTTGCACACCGCGTTGTCATCAATGCACGCCTCGGCCAGACAGCCCGCCGCACCGAACAGGCGGAAGAGGTGCTGACCGAGATCCGCGATTCGCTCCCGGTACCGGTCTAGCGCGACGCTGGCGCGTGGCGACGCCGGCGCTTCCCACCCCAGACGGTGGGAACGCGATTCGCCTCCGGCACTTCCGTGGGTCGCTTGCACCCGTACCCGGGTCTGACCGACATGCGACCCGATACCCCATCAAGTCGAGCGGCCCCGGACCACCCGCAGGAATGGCGCGGACTGTTACTCGCTTGGGCACCGGCGCTCCCGGCGGGTGCCGGGACTAGAAGTTAAACAGCTTGTCGAACTTCTTCCGTGCGTCGGTTTCCGGGGCGGCTTTGGGACGGGCATTCAGAGTCACAATGCTCAGCCCGGAGAAGTAGTCGCAGTAGTTGTTCTTTTCCTTGAAGCGCACCCATTCGGCCTGCGTCTCACGACACTCATTGTGAGAGGTCGGGTCGTAGTGGCGACAATTGCGGCAAACGTGCAGATCGGCGTCGCACTGCGCACAGGTATCGCGGTTCTTGACCCGCTCCCCCGGCAACTGCTTGTACTCTGCTCCGCACTTCCAGCAGTTCATGGGGGTAGTGTAACGCGATCGAAGCGATGAGCGATGAGCGATGAGCGATGAGCGATGAGCGATGAGCGATGAGGGTAGACCTGCTGCTGCACTGAATCGTTACATCAAACGGCGCCGCGCGCGCGTTCGCTCATTGCTCATCGCCCAGCGCTTGCTTGCTGACCCTCCCACAGGCGCGCACCAGGTTCCGCCACGGTGGCGCTTCCTCAGGGCTCCAAAACAAGATTTCTCCTGCCCGGCGGGCACGGCGATGCCAGCGGGCGAGGAGCGCGAGGTGTTCGCCCCGCCGGCGGCGCGAGAGCCGTCGCTGGCTTGCGGGAAAGGCCGTCTCCCACTGGCGGCACAGCTCCACTTCCAGCGGCTTGTGCTCGATCGCCGCCACCGGCGGGGCGAGCGAGAGCCGAAGAGGACCATGCAGCCCTCCTTCGCGCAGTGCATAGAACGCCGCCTCGGCGCTGCCGAAGCCGGGCAGGACGACCGCGCCGTTCCATTCCCGGCTGGCGCGGGCAATTCCGGGCAGGTGTTTGAGAACCGATGCGAGCCTGTCCATCTTCTCGTGTGCGGCTGCGGCGGCCTCAAAGGCGAGCTCGTTGCTGGCGCGATCGCGCTCCCCGATCAGCTCCCTGCGACTGGCTTCGCCGCGCGTGGCGAGGAAGTTTTGCACGCGCTCCACCTCCTCCACGTAGCGGGCGTCACTGCAGCCCTGGAAGCAGGGCGCCAGGCACATTTTCATCTCGGAGTACATGCAGCCGGGAAACTTCGGGTCCGGGTGCAGATCGTCACTGCAGCGGCGCAGCAGGAACAGGTCGAGCGCCCGCGTGGCCCAACGTTCCGCGGCCGCGCGAGAAGAGAACGGACCAAAACTCAGCCCCGGAGGCGGCGCGATGCCGCGCGTGGGAAAGAGTCGCGGATAGGCATTGCCCAGATGCAGCTTGAGCATGACCGGGGGACGCAGATGCAGCCGCGCGCGGTAATCGTCAGGGAAATAAACGCGGGCAAACTCGAGCAGTTGCAGGTCCGCTTCCAGGTCCGAACTGACCGGCATGTAGCGGACCCGACCGATGACCGCCCCCAGATGCAACGCTTTGCCGGCCGCGGCCTCGGGGCCCAGGAGGCGGCGCAGACGTGTCCGCAGGTGCGCGGAGCGCGACAGGTAGGGCTCGCCCGCTTCGCGCGGAAGCAGCGCGAAGACGGCGCGCGTGTCCGGTAGCGCATCAAGCGAAGCGGGATCCGCCACGCTCAAGAGGGGCATGAAAGCTAGTGTACGTCGGGGCAGACAGGGAAAACGGGAGGGGGGAGGGGGAGACGGCAAGACAGGGAATAGGGGAGGAAGGGAGGACGGAAAACAGAACGGCTCGGGAGTGTCAAGTTTTTTGTGTAAACGGGTGTAGCTGGATTCCGGCGCTGTGGTGAGGGAAGCGGGTTTCCCAAAGCAGAGCGAAGCGGTTGAGGGCCTCCTTCCAGCCCTGCACGGCGGTCCATTT
>Ga0207416_1002195_pt1 | contig 22369 bp, 17 predicted proteins | sample PaiPotPPM11metaG_FD_184107 | JGI IMG/M metagenome (GOLD analysis project Ga0207416, IMG submission 184107) | Iron sulfur acid spring bacterial and archeal communities from Banff, Canada, to study Microbial Dark Matter (Phase II) - Paint Pots PPM... ...
CACCAAGACCTCGTGCGGGGCATGACTCGCATCGCGCGAGGCCTCGATCGTCGGGCGCGACGTCCCCGAACGCCACGACCACTCGTTGCGAAACCAGAAGTGCGGCAGCAGGTGCAGCGGCGCGGCGGCCGCGCCGCGATTCGTGACGGTGTAGCGGATCAAGACGTCGTCCGGGCCGCGCTTCGCGTACTCGGCGACGATGTCGAAGTAGGCGTCGTTCGCGAAGATGCCGGTGTCGACGAGCTCGAATTCGCGGCCGGCGCGGCCGCGACGCGCGTTCTCCTCGCGCAGTTGCGCGTACGGAAATGCCGCGTGCGGATAGCGGTAGAGGGCTTTGAGGTACGCGTGCGAGGGGATCGCGTCCAAATGCCACCAGTATTCCTTGACGTCTTCGCCGTGGTTGCCCTGATGGCCGTTCAACCCGTAGAGGCGCTCCTTGATGATCTCGTCGCGTTCGTTCCAGAATGCCGGCGCGATGCACAAGCGCTGATGGTTGTCGCAAATGCCGAGGATGCCGTCCTCGCCCCAGCGGTACGCCCGCAAGCGCGCCATCTCAAACGGAAAATAGTCCCACGCGTTGCCGTCGGCGCTATAATCCTCGCGCACCGTCCCCCACTGACGATCGCTCAGATACGGCCCCCAGCGCACCCATCGCTGGTCGCGCTGCGTAGCATTCTCGCACCGAGTACGCTCGGGATTCGGGTCCATTTTAAAGGCGCTCCGCCCTGGGCTGCGCGCCCCCCACGCCTATGGCGTGGGGCCCTCGGGTCCGACCTCGCAACCGGCATCGCGGCATTGCTCGATGCTCCTGCGCTCGGTCCATCGCCATGATCCTTTCTGTGGCCCGGCGGGCGCCAGGTTTCCTTCGTTTCGTTCGGCAAGCGGGGCGTCGTGCGGATTGGACGGGCCGTGTGCGGTGATCTTGCCGCCGCGGAAGCGCGAGAGTGGCTCCTCACCAACGGTCGCGGCGGATATGCGATGGGGACCGTGGCGGGCACGCTGACGCGGCGCTATCATGGGCTGCTGATCGCCGCCGTCGATCCGCCGGCCGTGCGCCGCCTGTGCGTCGCGCGGCTGGATCTCGACGTGACGTACGACGGCGTCACGTATGCGCTCTCGACGAATCGGTGGGCATCGGGCGCCCTCGCGCCGCAAGGCTACCGGTACGTCGAAGCTTTCGTGCTCGCCGACGGGCTGCCGGCGTGGACCTACGCGCTCGGCGACGCGTTGCTCGAGATGACGCTGGCGATGCCGCTCGGCGTCGACGCGACGGCGATCGTGCTGCGCGCGCTGCGCGCCCGTTCGCCGCTGGCGATCCGCGGACGGCTCGTCGTGGCGGATCGCGACCATCACGGCGGGCCGCTGCCGGAGATCGCCGCGTTCACGCCGGCGCTGGCCGACGGCGGTGCGACGATTACGCTGCCGGCGGCCGGACGCACGCTGCACGTCTTCGCGCCCGGTGCGGGGTGCACGCTCGCGGCCGAACGCTACGCGGGCTACCGCCTCCCGCGCGAGACCGAGCGCGGGCTGCAAGACGTCGACGACTACGCGCACCTGCTCGACCTCACCTGGGAGCTGCCGCCAAACGAGGAGTGCGGCGTCGTCGTCACGCTGGACCCGTCGGTTCCGCGCGATGCGCGCTCGATCGAACGAACGCGCCGAGCCGCGAACGTGATGCGCGCGAACGCGCAGCCGACGCCGCTGCTGGGAAGGCTCGCGATCGCCGCCGACGCGTTCGTCGCTTCGCGCTGCGACGGGGCCGGCACCACGATCGTCGCGGGCTATCCCTGGTTCACCGATTGGGGCCGCGACGCGATGATCGCGCTGCCGGGTCTCTTGATCGCGACGCGCCGCGCTCGCGACGCCGCCGCGGTGCTGCGGACGTTCGCCGCGCACGAGTCCGGTGGTCTCATCCCCAACCGCTTTCCCGACGCCGGCGGGGACGCCGAGTACAACACGATCGACGCGTCGCTATGGTTCATCGAGGCGGTGCGCGCATACGTCGCCGCCACCGACGACGTCGCGCTGTTGCGCGAGCTCTACCCGGTGGTGCAGGCGATCGTCGACGGCTACACCTCAGGGACGCGCTTCGGGATCGGCGTCGCCGACGACGGGCTCGTGCGCGGAGGCGCCGACGGCGTGCAGTTGACCTGGATGGACGCGAAGGTCGACGGCCGCGTGATCACGCCGCGCCGCGGGAAGCCGATCGAGATCAACGCGCTGTGGTACAACGCACTGCGCGCGTGCGCGTCGTTCGCGCAACGCCTCGAGAGGCAGTCGACTGCCTTCGACGCGTCGGCGGACCGCGTCGCGGTCGCGATGCAGCGCTTTTGGAACGCCGAGCGCGGCTGGTGCTACGACGTGCTCGACGGCCCGGACGGCGACGATCCCTCGCTGCGTCCGAACCAGCTCTTCGCGGTATCCTTGCACGCGAGCGCGTTCGATGCCGAACGTGCGCGGGCGATCGTCGACGTGTGCGCGTCCCGGCTTTGGACGTCGATGGGGCCGCGCACGCTCGCGCCCGGCGATCCGGCGTATCACGGCACCTACGGCGGCTCGCCGGCGGTGCGCGACGGCGCGTATCACCAGGGAACGGCGTGGCCATGGCTGCTGGGCCCGTTCGTGCGCGCACACCTGCGCGCGTACGATGACAAGGACCGCTCGCGTACGTTCGTTGCGCCGCTGATCGACGCGCTCGACGCCGGCGCCCTCGGCACGCTCGCCGAGATCGCCGACGGCGATCCGCCGCACGCGCCGCGCGGCTGCCCGGCGCAAGCCTGGAGCGTCGGCGAGCTGATCGCGGTGTTGCGATTGCTGGACGGTTAGCGCCGCCGCTCGGTGTCGGTCATCACCGGGGGCACGTCGCGCCGTTGACGACGATCTTCGCAAGCGCGGGATCGGCTTTCGTCGGAAACGGTGTCTTGCCGCCGTTCGCCGGTGAGATGCAGTTGTAGGCGAGCAGATACGCCATGATCGCTGCGTACTGATCGGGCTTGAGCGAACCGGGGGCGGTCAAGGGCATTTGCTGGGTCGTGATCGTGCGGATCTGCGCGACGCTCAGGTGCGCGTGTCCGAAGCTCGAACCGGTCAATGCGGGCGCCGAGACACCTTGCAGGTTGGCGCCGTGACAGGACTGGCAACTTTGCGCGTAGAGGGTCTTCCCCGTTTGCGCCTGGGCGAGGGTGTACGGTGCCGTCTGCACGGGGCCGTTCGCCGGGCCGCTCTCCGTCCGCGCCACCGTGCTCGGCATCGGCGTCGGCTGGCCAGCGGTCGTATTCGCGATCGTCTGGGTCGGGTTCAAGCGATACGCCACCACCCGCGCGCCTTGCGATTTCGGAAGATTGGGCGTCGCTTGATTGCCGCCTTCGCCGGCGATCACGACGATGTATTCGTTGCCGCCGATGCGATACGCGGAGAGCGGCGCGACGATCGCAGAACCGGTATCATCGTGCCAGAGTTCGCGGCCGGTCGCGGCGTCGAGTGCGTACACGCGACCGCGCAAATCGCTCGTAAAGGCGAGTCCGGTGGCGGTGATGAGGACGCCTCCCTGGCCCGAATAGGGGAGGCCCTTGCGCCAACGAACCTTGCCGGTCGCGACGTCCACCGCGGTGACGACTCCGGTTGCGACGCGCCGTTTTGGAAGCGGTCCGGCCGAATACGGTTGCCCCGGAATGTAGGGCACCTTTCCCGTCGTCGTGACTTTCCATGTGGCGCATTCTTGCGTGCTCGGAATCAGAAAGAGATTGCTCTTGGGATCGTACGAGCCGCCGTTCCATTCGACACCGCCGCCGTGGTTGGGGCAGGCGTACGTACCGGTGAGCGTCGGAACGGTCGTGAAGATGTTGGTTTGATCGCTGACCGCAACGTGGTATAACCGCTTGCCGTTGGAGCGATCGTAGATCTCGAAGTCGCCGGCCTTGTCGCCGGTCGCGGCCAATGCGCGCGACGCGCCGCCGACCGTTCCCGTGAACAGGACGGGTGGCATCGACGGATCCGCGTCGTGCGTATCGTTCGCGACGATCTGATGATACCAGTTTACGCGCGGGCGGTGCGAAGCGATGGTCACGGAGACGATCGAGTCCGAGTAGAGGTTCGTATCTTTGCGGCCGTAGAGGGTCAGATTCGGGCCCGGATTACCGGGTGTGATGATGAGTGTGTCGTTCCCCTGGTCGACGGAGAGGCCGGCCCAGACCGCCGCGCCGCCGTGCTTCCACGAATCGCCGAGCCACGTGTTGTGATTGGCTTCCCCCGGCTGCGGAACCGTGTTGAAATCCCACAGATGCGAACCGTCGGCGGTGCTGAACGCGCGCACTTGACCCATGCTCCCGAGGTCGCCTCCGGAGGTGCCGACGATAACTTGATCCTTGTAGACGTACGCCGCAGTGGAATACCACGTATTCGACGTGTCTCGACAGGCGGGAACGCTGAAAGCCTGTTTGCCGGTTTCCGCGTCGATGGCGACGAGTCGGCAATCCTGTGTTGCGAGGAACAAGCGTCCGTTGGCCAAGCCGACGCCGCGATTCACGGCGTATTGAAGTTCATATGACGGCGAATACGGGAACGCCCACTTCAGCTTGCCGCTGACGCCGTCGAGAGCGAGGACGCCGTCGTGCGCCGTGCTGACGAACACGGTGCCGCGATAGACGATCGGTGAGGCCTCCTCTTCGCCGTCGTCCGTCACCGGTGTGATCCACGCCTTTTTGAGCGACGCGACGTTCTGCGCGGTGATCTGCGAGAGACCGGTGAGGCGGTTTCCGCCGTACGTCTTTCCCGGAATCATCCAATCGTCATCGTTCTGCGCTGCAGCGAGAAGCGCACGAGCATCGGGCTGCGCGGAACTTGCGGACGCGACGGGCCCCGGCGACGCCGCCGAGGTGGTCGACGTGCTGGTGCTGCAGCCGGAGAGCATCACGGCCATCGCTGCAGTCGCAAGCGCCGTTGATTTCGACATGAAGCCTCACATTGTGATGAGACGGGCTCATCGAGCAGGGCTGACGTTGCGCGGCGCCGGCCGCTATCCCTATCGCCGCGAACGGCGTCGCAACATCGACCAGAAGAATCGAAAAAACGGCGGCAGTCCGAGGTTTTCGAGAAGCGTCCGGCAATCCCGCAACCACTCGCTTGGCTTCCGCATCTTCGCCGCAGTAGTGGCCCGACGGATAGACGCCCTGGATTGACAGGATCAGGTACGTCTCAGGCGTCGGGGAGCGCCTCCGGCTGCGCGCGCAGCGCGAAGCCGATCGCGACGAAAATGATCGTCGCGCCGATCGCGGTCGTCGGCCCGAGCCGTTCGTGAAAGAGCACGGCGGCGAGCGCCGCGGCGAAGACCGGCTCCAGCAGGGTGAACGTCGCGACGACCGTCGCGCTGAGCACCCTCACTGCGGCGTTCATCGCCGTATGACCGAACAGCTGCGAGATCAGCGCCATGGCGACGATGCCACCCCAGGCGTGCAGGTCGCTCGAGCGCGGTAACGGGTCGCGCACGAGCAGCGCGACGACCGCGAGCGCGACGGCGGCGATGCTGTAGGTGCGCGCGGTGACGGCGACGGTGTCGTAGCGCGGATCCGTTCCGCGCACGATCAGCAAGTAGGCGGCGAAGGCGATCGCGCCGAGCAGCGCGAGGACGATTCCGAGCGGCGTGTTGCCCCGGTCGGGGACGCCGACCACGATCGCGACGCCGACCAGCGCGCCCACGACGCTGACGGCGGCGTAGACGTCGACCCGCCGGTTGCGCGCGACGGTCCACAGCTCGCTCCAGACCGGCACCGAGCAGACGAGCAAGGTCGAGATCGCGACCGACGCGTGCTGCAGCGACGCGATCCACGTCCCGAAGTGCGCCGCGAGGACCAATCCCGCCAGCAGCAAGCGTCGTTCGGTCCGCCCGTCGATCGGCCGCAGCCGGCCGCGCAGCGCGGCGAGGGCGGCGATCGGCACGACGCCGATCGCGAGCCGGGCGGCCGAGATCGCCAGCGGGCCACCGCCCACGAGCGCGAAGCGCGCGAAGATCGCGGCGGCGCCGACGGCGAGCTGGGCGAGCGCGACCAGGACCACCGCGCTGCGCCGTGAGCTCACCCCGCGCGGTTCACGCACCGGGCGGAGGCGTCCTTGACAATCGGCCCGCGGCGTCGTAGCGTCGTCGTACGCTACGGGAGCCTCACGCCGAGGCTGAGAGGACGGCATTCGCCGTCGACCGTTACCACCTGATCCGGGTCATACCGGCGAAGAGGAGTGCACGATGGCGACCATGATTCCGCCCACCAACGACGTGTTGTCACGAGATCCGTTCCCCGCGTCCACCAAGGTGTACGTCGAAGGGAGCGATCCCTCGATCCGCGTTCCGTTCCGGGCGATCACGCTCAGCGACGGCGAGATGCACACGGTGCCCGACACCTCGGGGCCGTTCACCGATCCCGACGTCGGCATCGACGTGCGGTCCGGCATCGCGCCCATTCGCGAGCCGTGGATCGCGCGCCGTAACGACACCGAGACGCTCAAGAAAGCCTCGTCGGTCTATCGCCTCGGCCGCGAAGCGATGCCGGAGCTCGACGACATCCGCTTTCCCGGCAGCAGCGCGATCCGTCGCGCGCGCTCCGGCGGCAACGTCTCGCAGATGCACTACGCGCGCCGCGGCGAGATCACGCCCGAGATGGAGTTCGTCGCGCTGCGCGAGGGCATGCCGGCGGAATACGTTCGCTCCGAGGTCGCGCGCGGCCGCGCGGTGATTCCGGCCAACGTCAACCATCTCGAACTCGAGCCGACGATCATCGGGCGCAACTTCCTGGTGAAGATCAACGCGAACATCGGCAACTCCGCGATCGGCTCGTCGATCGAGGAAGAAGTCGAGAAGATGGTGTGGGCGAGCCGCTGGGGCGCCGACACCGTCATGGATCTCTCGACCGGCAAGAACATCCACGAAACGCGCGAGTGGATCGTGCGCAACGCGCCGGTGCCGATCGGCACGGTGCCGATCTATCAGGCGCTCGAGAAAGTCGGCGGCAAGGCCGAGGAGCTGACCTGGGAGATCTATCGCGACACGCTGATCGAGCAGGCGGAACAGGGCGTCGACTACTTCACCGTGCATGCAGGCGTGCTGTTGCGCTACGTTCCGCTGACCGCGAACCGCGTCACCGGCATCGTCTCGCGCGGCGGATCGATCCTGGCGAAGTGGTGCCTATCGCACCATCAGGAGAACTTTCTCTACACGCACTTCGAAGAGATCTGCGAGATCATGAAGGCGTACGACGTCACCTTCTCGCTCGGCGACGGGCTGCGTCCCGGCTGTCAGGCTGACGCCAACGACGCGGCGCAGTTCGGCGAGCTCGAGACGCTCGGCGAGCTGACCAAGATCGCGTGGAAGCACGACGTGCAAGTGATGATTGAGGGTCCCGGCCACGTGCCGATGCACCTGATCAAAGAGAACATGGACAAGCAGCTCGAGCTGTGCGGCGAAGCGCCGTTCTACACGCTTGGGCCGCTCGTCACCGACATCGCGCCCGGCTACGACCACATCACCTCGGCGATCGGCGCCGCGATGATCGGCTGGTACGGCACCGCGCTGCTCTGCTACGTGACGCCGAAAGAACATCTTGGCCTGCCCGACAAGCAGGACGTCAAGGACGGTGTCATCGCTTACAAGCTCGCCGCGCACGCGGCGGACATCGCGAAAGGCCATCCGCATGCGCGGCATCGCGACGACGTGCTCTCCAAGGCGCGCTTCGAGTTCCGCTGGGAGGATCAGTTCAACCTGAGCCTCGATCCGGACACCGCGCGCTCCATGCACGACGAGACGCTCCCGGCGGCGGGAGCGAAGGTCGCGCACTTCTGCTCGATGTGCGGCCCGCATTTCTGCTCGATGAAGATCACGCAGGACGTCCGCGACTATGCGGCCAGCGGCATGGCCGAGAAGTCGGCGGAGTTCCTGGCAAAGGGCGCCGAGGTCTACGTCGAGACCCCGTAGGAAATCGATCTCGGTCCCGGTCCCGCTGCGGCGGAGACCGGGATCGGGGACGCGAAGGCAACCGGCGATGAATCTCGCACGCGTGTTTACTGCGGCGGCTGCTTGCGTCGTGCTCGGTGCGGCGGTCGCCGCGTGCTCGGGCTCCTTCGGCTCGGGGAGCGGCCTGCCGCAGACGCTGGGGACGGTCGCTCCAGGCAACCCGACGCCCTCCCCGACGCCGAACAGCACCAGCGTGATTCTGACGGTCGGGGAATCGACCGCCTTTCAGTCGATCCCGGAGGTCGGCGGATACACGGCGCAACTCGCCTTCCCGAAGGTCGCGCCCGAGACGAAAGCCCCGTCGGCAAAGGGCTCCGACAAGGGCAGCCCGGCGCCCGCGCCGACACCGGTCGCCATCGCGATCGGCGCGACGCTCTCGGTCGTGAAGCCGAACGACGGACCCGATCTCAACTTCGAAAGCGGCAAGGGTCGCAAGAAGCGCAGCCGTGAGCATCCGGCGCGCGCGCTGGCCTACATCACGCTGCTGCCGACGCACGACGTCACGCTCGAGAGTTTCCCGCGCATCACGCTCGACGTGCCGCGCAACGTCGCGAGCCAGTACCGCGACGGCGAGTTCGGCTTGGCGCTTTGGAATTCGGGCGAGAAGGACGGCAAGTACCGCCTCGCCGTCGCCGAGCTCGACAAGAGCGCGACCCCGCCGCCATCCGTCGTCCGCGCCGTCGCCGCGGCCTCGCCGAGCGCGAGCGGCTCGCCCTCGGCAAGCAGCCCGCCCACCGCCGGTGCCGGGATGAGCCCCACGCCGGCCGCAACGTTGGGCACGGCCGTCAGGGGCGCGCCGCCCGGAATGAGCGGAACGGCACCCGTCACCGGCCCGAGCGCGCCCGCTGGACTTCCCGGTGCGGCCGGCGGCGCCGTCCCCAGCGTCGCGCCGACGCTGCCCCCGGCGCACATCCTCTTCGGCGGCACGGCGACGCAGCTGAAGCTGGTTGCGAACCGTCCGGCCGTCTTCGCGTTGTACGCGCTGCCGCATCCCGCATCCGCGACCGCCGCCCCCGTTGCGTCTGGTGCCGCCGCGGCGCAGCACGTCGGGTCGCCCAATGCGCACGTCGCGTCGCCGAGTCCGACCGTCAGTGGTTCGCCCGGTGCGACGAGCACGCCGGCGTCGGTGATCTCCACCGCGTCGCCGACGACGACGACCGCGTCGCCGACGACGACGACCGCGCCCACGAGCGTGCCGACGAAAGCACCGTAGCGCACACGGCTCGGTCGTCCCCCCGGCGGTCGTGCGTGCGCTACGCGCAAATTTTGCGCGAGTTGGGCAAGACGCGCACATGAAGCAGCAAGACGCGATCGCCCTTCTCAAGGCCGATCACAAGAAGGTCAAGGGACTGTTCGCCGAGGCGGAGGAGCTCTCGGATCGCGCGACGACGCAGCTCAAGCGCATCGGCGATCACATCTGTCAAGAACTCACCGTGCATGCGGAGGTCGAGGAGACGATCTTTTATCCGGCGGTCAAAGATCGCACGCAGCGCGGTCACAAAGAAGAGCGCGACCTGGTGCTGGAGTCGTACGAGGAGCACGCGCTCGTCAAGAAGGTCATCGCCGATCTCGAAGCGATCGACGCCAACGACGAATCGTACCGCGCGAAGCTCAAAGTGCTGCGTGAAATCGTCGAGCAGCACGTCAAGGAAGAAGAGCGCGATCTCTTCCCGGGCGCGCGCGAGCTTTTGAACGAAGACGAACTGATGGCACTCGCCACGCGGATGAGCGAACTGAAAAGCAAGCGGCTCGCCGCGGCGGTCTGACGGTCGTGTGACGCCCCTTGAAGGGCGTCGCTACGCCACTTTCTCGATGTCCTCTTCGATGTCGTCGACCGCGAGCACGATCTTGCCGAAAACGTGGCCGCGTTCGAGCAGCCGATGCGCGTCGGAGGCCTCGTCGAGGGCGAACAACCCGCCGATCGGAACCTGGAAGGGACCGGCATCGATCGTCGCGTTCAAGCGCGCGAACGCCTCGCGGCTCGGAACGCCGTCGAAAGCGCGAGCCTCGAGGCCTTCGCGTGCGGGCATCGTGACGCCGTTCGGGTAGGCGACGCGCGCGCCCGGGCGCAGCGCGTCGAGCGTGCGCCCGAGTGCCGGACCGCCGGCGAGCGCGAGCAGCGCGTCGGCGCCGCCCGGCGCGAACCGTTGCGTGACGACCAGGACGTCGTCGTGCTGCACGTCGACCGCTTCCGTCACGCCGAGCCGCTGCAGAAACGCCGTGCCGTCGGTGCCGCGCGCGGTTGCGATGACGCGCGCTCCGCGAAGCAGCGCAAATTGCACGGCGATGCTGCCGACGCCGCCGGTGGCGCCGTGCACGATGACGGTATGGCCCGCGCGCAGGCCGAGAACGTCGTCGATGCCCGCGAGCGCCGTGATCCCGGTCGTCGCCACGCCCCCTGCGTCGCGCAGGTCGAGCGACGCAGGCAGCGGCGCGAGGTGCGCCGCGTCGATCGCGACGTACTCGGCGTAGAAGCCGCCCTTCCCCTCGCCGGAGAGGTAGCCGTACACGGCGTCACCCAGGCGCAGCTCACGCACGTCGTCGCCGATCGCCGCCACGGTCCCTGAGCCGTCGGCGCCGAGCACGAGCGGAAAGGTCTCGCGCCCGTCGGCCCACTCGCCGCGGCGCGCTTTCGCGTCCCAGACACCGACGCCGGCGGTGTGCACGCGCACGAGAATCTGACCCGGCCCCATATGGGGAACGGGCAACTCGAGCGGCACGAGTTTTTCCGGCCCGCCGAAGGCTTCAAGCGCGCAAGCCCGCATGGTGAGCGGTGTCGCGTCGAGCGTCCTCACAAACGTGAGGACCGCGCGCCGGCGCGCTCGGTTACTTTGCGGGGTCGGACGTGACGGCGGCGGCGGCCGCCGGGTTCGGGACCGACTCGGCGGCGGCCGGGACCGCGGCCGGAACGATGTGGTCGACGCTGCTGATCCACTGGCGCTCGTCCGGGGCCCGCGTCGCAGCGACGGCTTCGGCCGGGTGCCTGAAGGCACCGCCGACGCGGGAGCTCAGTTCCTTCCAGACGCGCAGCACGCGAACGACGTAGTTGCGCGTCTCGCTGTAGGGCGGGATGCCGTGGTAGCGTTCGACGGCCTTCGGGCCGGCGTTGTAGCCCGCAATCGCCAGGCTGACGGCGTTCGGCCGGCCGGCGAAGTGGTCCATCAGCGACTTCAGGTAGCGCGAGGTGCCACGCAGGTTGTCGCTGGCGTTCCAGGCATTGACGCCGAGGTTGGCCGCCGTACCGGGCATCAGCTGGCCCAGGCCGCGCGCGCCGACTCGGGAGACGGCGTTGGCGCGCCAGCGCGACTCGACCGTCACGATGGACATGATGAAGCGCGGGTCGAGATGCGTCCGCCAGGCGTCGGCCATGATGGAACGCGCGTAGGCGCGGGCCTTCGCGTCGGGGAGCTTCGGGTTGATCGTGCGCAGGGCGTTGGCGTACGAGGCTTCGCTCGATCCGATCCCTTCGGCCGCGGCGGGCACGGCCGCGAACGCGGCCGTACAAATGAGGAACAACGCCGCTGCGATACGCACCGATGGGAAAGGAAGCATCGAGACCCCGGTTCGCACGAGCATGGGGGCGTCCCCTCCCATCTTTGCCGCTTCTTGTCACATCTTTAGGGGGATTCGGCGTCACGAATGGCGAGTGACCGAGCGCGCGCCCGCGCTCGATCAGGTCAGGAGCGGTGGACGTCGTCGATCCAGCGGACGGTTTCTGGCGCCTCGGCCAGCGGGATCTCGAGGTTCACGACGACCGGCTCCTGGCCGCTGCGGACCAGCACGCATTCCAGCGGATCGCCGGGCGAGGCGTTGATCTCCTGATGCGGGACGTACGGCGGGACGAAGATGAAATCGCCCGGACCCGCCTCGGCCGTGAACTCGAGCCGCTCGCCCCAGCGCATCCGCGCGCGGCCCCTCACGACGTAGATGACGCTTTCGAGGTCGCCGTGATGATGCGCCCCGGTCTTGGCGTCGGGTTGGATCGTCACGGTCCCGGCCCAGAGCTTCTGGGCGCCGGCGGTCGCAGTCGTGATGGCCGCGGCACGATTCATCCCCGGCGTCTGCGGGGTGTTGGGGTCGAGTTCGCAGCCGCTGACGACACGGACCCCATCGAACTTCCAGCGCCCATCCTCGGTCATTCGGGTCGCTTCGCGCGCCGTGCCGAGCGACCCGTTCGCCGATTTCAACTATAGTATTAGTTGACTGACGTGGGCACCGCGCGTCTCGTGCTGACCTCGGCCAGATCGATACGCAAAATGCGCGGTTGTCCCCATTCTCGGAATCTCGACGAACGCGACGCTGCTCGACCGCAAAAATGCGAACGCGATCCTCCATTCGCGGCTCGACCGCATCTTGATCGCCGTCGACGGGGCGCGCAAAGAGACGTACGAAGCCGTCCGCAAGAGCTCGTCGTTCACGTTCGAACACGTTCGCGCGAACATCGAGCAATTTCTCGCGCTCAAGGTTGAGCGCGGGCAGGCAACGCCGCAAACGACGCTGTCGATCATCGTCATGGAGGACAAGAAGGACCAGCTGCAAGCGTTCGCCGATCACTGGACGGCGCGCGGGGCCGACGAAATCCTCTTCAAGACGTTCACGACTTGGGGAAGTCAGACGGACGACTTCGACCGCCTCGCTGCCGCGGAACAGGCCGACCTCTTGCAGCGTGCGCTGCGGCCGCACCCGTGCCGCAACCTGTGGGAGAGCGTCGTCATCGCGTGGGACGGACGGGTCGTTCCGTGCTGCTTGGACTACAACGCCACGATGGTGATGGGCGACCTCCGCACGCAGACGCTCGCGGAGATCTGCAACGATGAGGCCTACGTACGGTTCAGACGGATGGAGCTCGAAGGAAAGAACGTGACCTCGCTCTGCCGCAACTGCTCCGAAGCGCCGGGCTCTGCCCGCGATCCGAACCTGCCCGAACCCGTCTGAGCGGGAGCGCCGCCGTACGGCGCATTCGCTAGCCGATCTTGCGCAGCCAGAGGCTGCCGCCGGAGCGGCGCGGCCAGATCGGGTGGACGGCGGCGATCGCTGCCGGATCGAGCCGCTGTACGTAGTCGAGGAAGAGTTCGATCCGGTACGCGGGATTGTGCATCAGAAATGCGCGCAGCATGTAGCATTCGTTCCAGAAGCGTCCCTCGCGCAGCCATTCCGGCGGATACTCGAACGGAATAGAACACGTCGTGAAAGTGGACGACGACGCTTGGAGCGAGCGCCGGCAGCACGTTCGAGGCACCCGGCCGCGGGCACCCGGCGGTAGTGTCGGCTCGTGTTGACGAACGGCATCCCGGCGCCATAGAGCTCTTGGCCGACTTGGCCGGACGGCGCGTGGCCGTCTTGGAGATCTTCGAGCGGAACGGACAACGTGCGTTCGAGCCGCCAGTTGCGCGACCGCTCCGCGATCAGATCGGCGGGAACCACAGCCTCAGCGCGGCCTCCGCGGCGAAACCGGTCGTGTTCAGTTGGTATCCGAGCGTGAAGCCGAGGCCGCGGAGTGCTCCACACCGCACTTCGCCTCCGCGAGAAACTCGGAATCCCGAACAGCTCGAGCGCGTGCAGCATGACCAGGGCGTAGAGTCCGCCGACATCGGTTTCGCCGCCCACGCCGGGCGCAGACTCGGCACGGATGACGTCCAGATTGCGCAGGTTGAAGAAGATCGGCCACCGGTACGCGAAGCGGCGCGCGACGCGAATCGCATACGGGAGCGATCGGCGGAGCAGCTCCTTCGCACGCTCGTCGCCTTCGCTTGCAAGCCGCGAGAGGTTGAACAGCGAATGATGGAGATACCAGCTGTCCATCGCTGCGTGGTTCATGTTCTCTTCGGCTTGCGAGGCGCCGAAATCCGCGCCCGGCAGCCAGCGCACGACCGATCCGACTTCCTCGTCGAAGAAGGATGGCACTGTAGCGCGCATCGCCTCGCCGAAGACGCTCGGCTGATCGCGCCAGCGATCGTACTCGCCGGTGTTGACGGCCAGCGTGAGCTGCACCATGCTCTCCGGCGGCTTGGCTTCATCGCCGACGTACGGCATCAGATAGCGCCGGCCGCCGCGCAGGGAGGTGCACGCGGGCGAGAACGACAGGTCGCCGAGCGTCCGCGCGGCGCGAGCCGGCCAGTCGTGATACGCCGCTTCGCGCCGGGGCAGACACAGATACACGTCGGCGAGCATGTCCAGGTACTGCGCCGCCGCCATGCCGTCGTTCGCCGGAACGCGCTCGGTGACGGTGAGGTATGCGTCGGAGACGACGATCTCGTGCGCCTTCGGGAGAACGCACCCCTCTCCGCTGGGCGGCGCGTAGCCAAGTTCCGGCCAGCGACCGCTGACCGATTCCGCCGGCGATCGCTTCGTCTGCGCGAAGTAGTCGTTCAGCGAGGAGAAATCTTGCAGGTAGAAGAGCGAGAAGGCTGCTCGGCTTGGGCGCTCGCGAAGACGATGCCGCCGCGCAGCCCGCGCTGCACCGTGTGCACCGTGCCCTCCGGCGCGTCGATCGGGTACAGGTCGCGCGGCCACCACGAGACCACGACGTCGCGCGCGGGCAGCAGCGACGACGTGCAACGGATGGTCGCACACTCCTCCGCGGGGAACGCGACCTTCGTGCGCATCGCGCCGAGCGACGACGTAAATTCGTACACTATCGTACTCTCTGTGGCCACCGACTGCACCATTGTCGTCAGATCGCCGGCGCTGAAGCCCGCCCCCAGCGCGGCAACGTCGCGGCCGCCGATGGCGGCGACGATCCAAAGGTTCCGCCGCCCTCGCCGCGTGGGGAACGCGACGTTGCCGAACTCGGCAAGAGGTCCGAGATCCTCGCCATCCTCGAGGTCCGCCCGTGCGCCGATCTCACCGGGCGTCGTGCCGATCGAGCCGGTCGTCATCGCTCTCACGCAGTGCATCATTCCCATCCCCGACCGCGAGAATCTGCTGCGGAGTTTTTGCGGGACGTAAGTCCCTAGCCGGTCGCCCACCAGTAGCTTTTGCCAAGGTCTCACCTCGTGCGACCGTACCGTGGAACGTGCTCTTCAACTCATACGTCTTCTTGTTCGCGTTCTTGCCCGTCGTAGCCGTCGGGTTCTTCGCGTTCGGGGCGCTGCGCTGGCGCCGGGTCGCACTCGCCTGGCTCGTGCTCGCGTCACTGTACTTCTACGCGTTTTGGAACGTGGCGTATGTGCCGCTCCTGGCCGGCTCCATCGGCGCGAATTACGCGATCGGGTACGCCCTCGCCCGAACCCGCGAGAACCGCCGTTTCCTGCGCCGGGCCCTGCTCGTGGCCGCGATCGCCGCGAACCTCGCGCTTCTGGGCTATTTCAAGTACACGGACTTCGCCATTTCGACGGTCGATGCGCTCGCCGGCGCCGCGTTCCCGCTTCAGCACATCGTGCTGCCGCTGGCGATCTCGTTCTTCACGTTCAACCAAATCGCGTACGTCGTAGACGTTTATCGCCGTGAGGCGACCGAATACGATCTGCTGAATTACGCCTTCTTCGTGAGCTTCTTCCCGCACCTCATCGCGGGCCCGATCGTTCACCACCGCGACATCATGCCGCAGCTGCGTACCATCCCGTATCGCTTCGGCGTGCTCGACGTCGCCATCGGATCGACCATCTTTGCGATCGGCCTGTTCGAGAAAGTGGTCCTCGCCGACACGATCGGGCCGAAGGCCGACGCGGTCTTCGGCGCCGCGGCCGACGGCGCAGCTCTTGGCGCGGCGGCAACCTGGGCCGGCGTGATCGCGTACGCGCTCCAGCTGTTCTTCGACTTCGCCGGCTACTCCGACATGGCGATCGGCGCGGCGCGCATCTTCGGTATCACCTTCCCGTTCAATTTCAATGCACCGTATCGCGCGACGAACATCGTCGATTTCTGGCGTCGCTGGCATATGACGCTCTCGCGCTTCCTGCGCGACTATCTCTACATCGCGCTGGGCGGCAATCGGTACGGTCCCGTCCGGCGCTACGCCAACCTTGGGATCACGATGCTGCTCGGAGGACTCTGGCACGGCGCCGCGTGGACGTTCGTCATCTGGGGCGGGCTGCACGGCGCCTATCTCATCATCAACCACGCGTGGGAGCGGATCGGCCGTTTCGCGGGGATCGGAGCCTTTCAACGTCATCCGATCGGGACCGCCGCGGGCTACGCCGTGACGATGGTCGCGGTGCTCGTCGGCTGGGTGTTCTTCCGGGCGCGCGATCTCCCGACCGCGCTGCAGCTTTGCGCGGCGATGGCGGGAGCGCACGGCGTCGGGCCTTCACCTTCCGTGTCGCTGCTGCTGCAGCTGACCGCGCTCGCAGCCGCGGCAACCGTCCTGCCGAACACGCAGGAGCTGCTGCGCCTCGTTTCCGCGCCACGCGAGCGGTTCGTCTTTCCGCTGCAGTGGCGGCCCAACCGCCGCTGGTCCGTCGCGGTCGGCGTGCTGGCAGCGATCGCGATCATCTGCTGCGCGCGCTCGTCGACGTTCCTGTACTACCAGTTCTAGCATGCGGTATCTGCTCGGGCTCCTTACGACCATCGCCGTGCTGCTCGGATGCTACGGTCTGATCGAGGTCGGCGTCGACGAATACGGCGTCTTCGGAACGCCGGTCCCGCGACGCGAGGCCTGCCTCCCCAATGCGCGCGTCGTCAAGCTGAGCTATCTCCGGTCGCATCCGCAGTACGACGCATTCGTCCTCGGAAGCTCGCGCGCGAACTACTATCGGGTCGAGACGCTCAACCGGCTCAGCGGGCACCGTTACTACAATCTCTCCTCGCCGATGGAGAACGCGCAGGGCATGGAGGCGTGGGTGCGCTGGCTGGTCGCGCATCGCACGGTACGCGAGGTGCTGCTCACCCTGGACTTCGATCTGCAAGAGCATCCTTATCGCGACTCCGATCTCTTCGTGCAGGATCCGCCGGAGCTCACCGGGATGCCGCGCGCCGTGTTCATCGCGCGCTATCTCCTGGCGCCGCCGGATCAGCTTGCCGCCTGCATTCGAGCGAAGCTCAACCCGTCGCCGGCGTACCGTTTCGATACGCGGACGGGCCAAGATTACGTGCGCGGCCAACGGTCGATGACGCGGGCACCTCGCCGCATCGAGATGTTCGCCGGCGACCGCGACGATTCGAACGCGGATCGACTCGCCAGGATGGTGCGCCTGCTGCGCGCGCACGGCGTCGCTGTTCGCGTCGTCGTGAACCCGGTTTGGGCGCCGCGCTTCTTGACCTGGGACTCAGACACGTATGTAGCCTGGCTGCGCAACGTCGCCGCGGTGACCGGAGGATTCTGGGATTTCTCGGGTGTGAACGACATTACGAAGGAAAACGGGAATTACATCGATGACGTGCACTTCACCGAGCAGATCGGGAACCGGGTTATCCGCGCCATGTACTCTGGAGGCGGGGACGATTTCGGAATCTGGATCCACTCCGAAAACGTCGAGGCGCGCCTGCGCGCGATCGAGCGCGACTACGCAGAGGGTCCGACGCGCGTTCGCGTCCCCACACCGAAGGAAATCTAGTACGACTGCTGTTGAATCGTGACCGAAAGCTGTACCGTGCGCCCGACGGGGTTCGCCGGGTTGCTGAAGTCCGCGGTGATGAAGCGCGGGTCCTCGCGCATCGTGATCGTGCAGACGCCGCTGCCGGTCGGGATGACGTCGAATTCGGCTTTCGGGCCGATGCCTTGCTGACCGGCGTCGGAGTATCCCGGCAAGTCCGGACCCGCGTCGGTGTCCGCGAAGCGGCACGGCCCGCTCAGCGAGGAGCGGAAGTTCCCATCCCACGGGCCGGCATTGGGCCGATACGTCGGATCGTCGGCGACCAGCATCTGGAACTTCTGGCCGAACGGCACGGTCGTCCGCGACGGTGCCGGATCGACGAGCCGGTTGCAATCGGTGTCGTCGGTAACCGGTACGCAGATCCCCAGCTCCTCGGCGTTGCTGACGACGACGTTCTGGAACGCCGCCGCGGACGTGGTGCTGATCGTGAACGTCGGCGTGCCGCAGGTCGTCGTCGGCGGCGCTTGCTGGCAGGTGAACGTTTCGCTCGGGCCGTCGAGGCCAAGCACGCTGGCGTCCGGCTTCGGGTTCCCGATGTAGAAATTGATCGGAGCGCCGAACGTGACCGGCGTGTTCCCGGGATCGAGATGGCAGAAGAACGACGGCGTCCCGACGAGCGGAACCCCCTGGAGCTGCGGGTTCAGCGTCTCGCCGTGGAATGCGACGTCGCACGATGAGGTGAAGAACGATCCCCCTTGAGCCGACGTGAACTTGAACGAGAGGTTCGTCGGGACGTTCGTGTTGCCGGAGGTCAGCACGGTCGTGACGCCCGGCACGACCGGGATCGGAACGCCGGCCGTCGTCGATTCGGGACTGATCAGCAACACCTCGGTCGAGCGCGCCGGCAACGTCAGCTCCTTTACCGTCGGCGTGAACTGGAGGTCGTCCCCGACGCCCTTCGCGTCGCCGACCTTCAGCACGCTCAGGACATTGAGACGCGGCTTGAGCTGATAGACGCCTACCGAGAACAGTTTCCCGTTGACGTTGCACGGGACGTCGATCTCGAACGCGTCGATGTCGATGACGAGCGAGAAGCCGAACGGATTCAGCAACCGGATAGGCGGGATGTTGGGGCAGGGCGGTCGCGCCTGCGTGGAGAGCCCGCCGGTCGTCGTCGCGGTGTCCGCCTCGAGGGTCATCGTCGAACCGGCCGGAACGCCGTTGGCACGCACCGTGATCCCGCCGCGATATCCGTCGCCGAGCGGTAACGCGAACGTTCCACCGGCCGGCGACAGCGGGACGGCCGCGCTGCGGCTTTGCGGAACGCCGGCGTCGCCGGCGGTAGCCGGCTTGTCGGGCTGAGCCGGCGTCGTCTGCGGTGCTCCGCCTCCGCACGAGGTCATGGTCAGCGTCACCAAGGCAGAAACAGCGAGCAAGCGCGCGCACGAAACATTCATGTCGGCTCCTGAAAGGGGTCGTTGGTTTCCATGTACTCCGATACGAGCAAACTACTCTAGAGACGCCTAGGCCGCATGGTTGGTGCGTTAGTCCCCTTGCGGAGACAAGCGCTCACGCGCGAACATTGCTGCATGGAGAGGCCGGGCGGGATCGCGACTCCGTCGTCGCAGCGAGCCTTGCCGACGGGCTCTACGTTCTTCATGTTCACCGACATCGAGGGGAGCACGGTCCGCTGGGATCGCGATCCCGAAGCGATGCGCGATGCGGTTCGCCATCACGACGCCGTCATGCGTGGCGCGATCGAGCGCGCCGGCGGGATCGTCTTCAAGACGATCGGCGACGCATTTTGCGCGGTCTTCTGGGACGCGGAGGACGCGGTCGCGGCGTCGTTCGGGGCGACGCGCGATCTCGCCGCAGCCGACTTCAGCGCCGTCGGCGGCGTGCGCGTGCGGATCGCGCTGCACGTCGGGACGGCGGACGAACGCGACTCGGATTACTTCGGCCCGACGCTGAACCGCGTGGCGCGACTGCTCTCGATCGGTCACGGCGAGCAGATCCTGCTCTCGGAGGCCGCCGCGGACGCCGCCATGTCGTCGCTTCCGCCCGGCGCGGAGCTACGCGATATGGGCGTGCACCGCCTCAAGGACCTCACCGCCCCGGAACACGTTTTTCAGCTGACCGCGCTGGACCTCACGGCCGAGTTTCCGCCGCTGCGGTCGCTGAACGTCGCGAACAACAACCTGCCCCAGCAGGTGACGCGCTTGGTCGGACGCGATCGCGATATTGCGGAGATCCAAGCGATCGTGAACGGCGAGCGTGTCGTCACGCTGCTCGGCACCGGGGGCGTCGGCAAGACGCGGTGCGCGCTGCAAGTCGGAGCCGAGATGCTGGATCGCTTCGCGGACGGGGTGTGGTTCGCCGACCTCGCGCCGCTCAGCGACGGCAACCTCGTCGCCAGCGAGATCGGTTCGATCTTCAACGTACAGGAGCCGGCGAGCCGGCCGATGCTGGACACGCTCGTGAAGCACCTGGCGAGCAAGCAGCTGCTGCTGATCCTCGACAACTGCGAGCATCTCATCGACGCTTGCGCGAAGGCCGCCGCCGCGCTCGCGCGCGCCTGCCCCGGCGTGAAGGTGCTCGCGACGAGTCGCGAGCCGCTGAACATTCGCGGCGAGATCGTCCACCGGCTCCCGACGCTCTCGGTGCCGCGCGCGACCAAGCATCTCGCCGCACACGGCGCTCTCGAACACGGAGCGATCGCGCTGTTCGAGATGCGCGCGCACGCCGTGAACCCGCGCTTCAGCGTGACCGACGACAACGCGGGAGTCGTCGTCGAGATCTGCCGCCGTCTCGACGGGATCCCGCTCGCGATCGAGCTCGCCGCGGCCCGCGTCAAGTCGATGTCGGTGCGCGACCTCGCGGCACGGCTCGACGAGCGGTTCCGGCTCTTGACGGGCGGCGATCGCTCCGCGCTGCCGCGCCAGCAGACGATGCGGGCGCTGATCGACTGGAGCTACGACGGCCTCTCGCAGGACGAACGCGCCGTCTTCCGCGCGCTCTCCGTGTTCGCCGGGGGCTTCCGCACGCAGACCGTCGTCGCGGTTATTTCCTCGGAAAGCCTCGATGAGTACGCGGTGATGGACAGCGTCGCATCGCTGGTCGAAAAGTCGATGGTGGCGATGGAGTCGTCCGACGACGACTCACGGTACCGTTTGCTCGAGTCGACGCGCGCCTACGCCCGCGAGAAGGCGATCGAGCACGGGGAGCTTCGGGCGGTGGCGCTGCGGCACGCGCGCGCCTTCGCGGACCTGGCGGAGCAGCACGAGCTCGACTACGATACCGCGTCTTCGCCCGCATGGCTCGCGATCGTCGACTTCGATCTCGAGAACGTCCGCGCCGCACTCCCGTGGTCGTTCGGTGACGATGGCGACGCGCTCACCGGACAACGTCTCGCCGCGACGCTCGGCCGCATTCTGCTCTCCGTCGCCGCCGCCGAAGCGCGCCGTTGGGTCAAAGCGGCACTCGAGCGCGTCGGTCCCGACACTCCGTCGCTGATCGTCGCGCGGCTCAAGCTCGCGGACGCTTCGCTCGCGTCGGTACTCAATCAGTTCAAAGCCGCGCTCACCGCGGCGCAGGAAGCGCTCGCGCGTTTCGATGAGCTCGGGAACCGGCGCGGCATCGCCGACGCGCAGCGCTTCGCGGGGCGCTCGATGGTGCGCATGGGGCGGGTCGCCGAAGGCGAGGCGCTCTTGCGGGCCTCGCTCGAGACGCACACGTCCCTGGGGACGCGGCGCATCGGCGGGACGCTCCGCGACTTGGCCGTCGCGCGTAGTCTCGAAGCCGACCTCGCCGGCGCCAGGGACCTTTTCGCTCGGGCGCTCGACGTCTTCCGCGAAAGTGAAGATGAAGAGAACGTCGCCGTCACGGCGGCGGCCCTAGCCGAAGCCGAGTTCGCGTGTGGTGACGCGGAGACCGCGCTCTCGCTCGCCGAGGAGTCGCTCCAAGCGATGCGCGGGTTCGGTCGCGACCGCATGGCCGCGGCGCTGCTCGGCAACATCGCCGCCTACCTCATCTCGCTGGAATGCTACGATCTGGCGCAGGGCCACGCGCGAGCCGCGCTCGAGCTCGCGCTCGAAGTCGACGCGCAAGCATCCGTCACGTTCGCGCTGCAGCACCTCGCCGCAGCGGCGGCGCTTCAGCCGCATCCTGAGGGCCACGGTGCCGACGACGCGTTCGCGCGCATTGCGCGCATCACCGGATGCGTCGATGCCCGCCTCGCCGAGCTCGAGGTCGTGCGCGAGTTCACCGAGGAGCGCGAGTACGTCGCGACGCTCGAAGCGCTCCGTGAGCGGCTCGTGGACGACAAAATCATGGAGTATATGAACGACGGGCGCGGTTGGACGATCGAGCGCGCCGTCCAGGCTGCTTCGGCGTTGTAATGCTGACGGCGGGTGATCGGGACTGCTATACAAGCCGTCGCCGAAACGAGCAGCGATGTGGCGTGCGCACGGTCTAACAATACGCGGCATTTGTCACGGATGACGCACTTGCCGTGCGCGCGCCGCGTTTGAAAAGCCGCTTGACATAAGCATATCCGGGTGACACCATACTATCGCTGTATCACAAAGTCGTACGGGCGACGTGGTATCGCATTTCGGGCGAGCATGGCGCACCGAGTGTTCTCACAAGCTTTCTTAACGGCGCTTCAGGACTTCGAGTGGGTTGGGTAGAGGTCAAGTTGGCCGCAGTGGAATAGGATGGCCGCCTCAAAGCGCCCTTCGTTGCGGTAGCCGCGGGCGCGATATTTGATCATTCGAATCTTGCTGTTCAGGCTCTCGGCGATCGCGTTTGTGATCGGCTTGCGAATGTAGGTGAGGATGTTGGCGAAGTGGCGTTTGAGCGTACGGGCGACACCGATCATTTCCGGCAATTTCGAGTGCGT
>Ga0207416_1002197_pt1 | contig 22341 bp, 26 predicted proteins | sample PaiPotPPM11metaG_FD_184107 | JGI IMG/M metagenome (GOLD analysis project Ga0207416, IMG submission 184107) | Iron sulfur acid spring bacterial and archeal communities from Banff, Canada, to study Microbial Dark Matter (Phase II) - Paint Pots PPM... ...
CGGGCGGGGGTGGACCTGCGGGTGGGTGAGGGTGAGCTGGCGGCGATCGTGGGCCCGTCGGGGTCGGGCAAGAGCACCCTTTTGCACGTGATGGGCACCCTGGAACGCCCCACCCGCGGGGTGATCCGGATCGCCGGGGAAGACACCTCGGCGATGTCGGACAGGCAGCTGTCGGGGTTGCGGTCGCGCCGGCTGGGATTCGTGTTCCAGCAGTTCTTCCTCCTCGACGGGCTGTCGGTGCTGGATAACGTGGCGAACGGGCTGCTGTACCGGGGCGGCACGGCGGCCGGGCGGCGGGAGCTGGCCCGGGCGGCGCTGGACCGGGTCGGGCTGGGGCACCGGCTTAAGCACCGGCCGAACCAGCTCTCGGGCGGGGAGCGGCAGCGCACCGCGATCGCGCGGGCGCTGGCCGGGCGCCCGGCGCGGGCGCTGGCCGACGAGCCGACCGGGAACCTGGACACCGCGACCGGCGCGTCGATCCTGGGCCTGCTCCGCGAGCTGCACGCGGACGGCACGACGATCGTGGTCATCACCCATGACCTGGACGTCGCGGCGGCGATGGGGCGGCGTATCGAGATCCGCGACGGGAGGATCATCCGTGACACGCCCACCGGCACGTGACCCCCGGCCCCCGGGGGGCCGCCGGCGGGCCGCCGGGGAGGGCGGCGGGTCGAAGCTGACCGGGCCGGACCTGCTGCGGGTGGGCAGCCTCGGGCTGCGCAGCCGCCGGGTCCGCGCGGCGCTGTCGGCCTTGGGGATCAGCATCGGCATCGCGGCGATCGTCGGAGTGCTCGGGATCTCGCAGACGTCGAAGGCCAGCCTGCTGGCCCAGCTCGGCGCGCTGGGGAACCTGGCGACGGTGCAGCCGACGTCCTCGCAGTCGGGCGGGCAGGCCGAGCTGCCGACGACCGCGCAGGGCATGGCCGCGCGGATCGGCCCGGTCACCTCGGTGGCGTCGATCGGCGCGATCAGCGGGGTGAACGTGTACCGCACCCCCTACATCCCCGCCATCGACACCAACGGCATCTCGCTGACCGCAGCCTCCACCACGCTTACAGCCACCGTCGGCGCCAAGATGGCCCGGGGCAAGTTCCTCAACCCGGCCACCGCCCGCTACCCGGCCGTCGTCCTAGGCAGCCAGGCCGCCAGCCTGCTGGGCGTCACTAGCCTGAACCACCCGCAACAGGTGTGGATTGGCGGCCACTGGTTCACGGTCGTCGGCATCCTGGGCAACGTCCCCTTGCAATCCCCCATGGACGCGATGGCGTTCATCGGGTTCCCGGTCGCCGAGCAGTACTTCGAGTTCGACGGCCACCCCACCGAGCTGTTTGTCCGCGCCGACCCCGCCCAGGTCGCCGCCGTCGCCGCGGTGCTGCCGGACACCGTCGACCCGGCCAGCCCTTCCGACGCCAGCGTCTCCTACCCCGCGGACATCCTGCAGGCCGAGATCGCGGCCAAGGGCGCCTACAACGGCCTGTTCCTCGGCCTGGGCGCCGTAGCCTTGCTCGTCGGAGGCGTCGGGATCGCCAACGTCATGGTCATCTCCGTCCTCGAACGCCGCTCGGAGATCGGATTGCGCCGTGCCCTCGGCGCCACCCGCGGCCACATCGCCGAGCAGTTCCTCGCCGAAGCCCTCCTGCTGTCGCTCCTCGGCGGCCTGGCCGGCACCGTGATCGGCGTGGCCGCGACCTGGGCTTACGCCCTCACCCAGCACAGCACGCTGCTCATCCCGGCCCAGGCCCTGTACGGCGGCCTCACCGCCGCCCTGGCCATCGGCGCCATCGCCGGCCTCTACCCCGCCACCCGGGCCGCCCGCTTGTCCCCGACCCAGGCTCTGCGCACCGCATAACTCGAGGGCTAGGCTAGGTGTGCTCACCGTCGAAGTGCGGGCGGTATCCGGCCTCGAGCCGGGCTGTTTCGTCGCCGGTCAGGGTGACGTCCAGCGCCGGGACCGCCTGGTCGAGGTGGCGCGCTTGCGTGGCTCCGACGATGGGCGCGCTTACGCCGGGCTGGCTGAGCAGCCAGGCCAGCGCGATCTGGGCGGGGGGCAGGGACCGCTGGATGGCGATGGCGTGCACGGTGTCGACGACATCGAAGACCTCGGCCCGGGATCGGAGTAGGTCATCGGTGCCCGATCGCAGCGGGTGCCGCTCCCCGCTGCGCTCGCGGGTTCGGGCGAGCAGGCCGCGGGCGAGGGGGCTGTAGGGCAGGATGCCGGTGCCCTGGTCGAGGCAGAGGGGGATCATCTCCCGCTCGTCGTCCCGGTTGAGGAGGTTGTAGCGGTTCTGCATCGACACGAACGCGGTCCAGCCGGCGGCCGTGGCCGTGTGCTGAGCCTTGGCGAACTGCCAGGCGCGCATGGTCGACGCGCCGATGTCCATATACTCGCGGAACGTCTGGCGTCCGCGCGCGGGTCATCGACGCGACCCTGCCGCAGCTCTACCTCGGCGTTCTGCCACGCCTTGCTGACAGCTCGCGTCATCGGGACCGGGTCGCCACGGCGATGTGGTTTCCCACGTTGAGCCAGCCATAACGCCACGGGTAGCGGCGGAACACGACGTCAGCCAGGCCGGCGTCGGTGAACGCGGAACGGATCTCCCGCTCGGTGTACCCCTCGCAACGCCAGATCCAGCGCGTGGCATAGAACGAGCTGCGGGTGATCACGGCAAATAGCCGTCCTCCCGGCTCGAGCCGCTCACCCAGCGCCGCCACCGCGGCTGTGAGGCTGTCCCGGCGCACGTACTCCAGCATCGCCGCGCAGACGATCAGGTCATAACCATCCCACGACGCCGGAACCTGCTCGCTCAGGTGCAGCACGTCGGCCTGCCGGAACTCCACCGGCGGCAGGGCCGCCCGGACCGTCTCCCGGCAGCGGTCGAGCATGGCCTCAGTCAGGTCGAACGCGTCAATGGACGGGCAGGCAAATCCCCTGGTGCGCAGCGCGTCGGTCAGGGCCAGGATGGACAGCCCGGTGCCGCAGCCAGCGTCCAGGATGCGCTGACCGGGCCGGAGCAAGCCGGATGAGACGAGCGCCGCGGCGATCCCCTGACGATGCCGGAACGCCTGCGCGTACTCGACGTACGCGTCCGCCCGCCGGGTGAACAAGCGCTGTACATCATCGGCCGCCGGCACAGTTCCTCCTTCAGCCAGCCTCGCGCCATCCCCGGGGCCCCATAGTGCCAGGCGCGCCACCGTACCCACATGTGCCCAGCGCAACGACGGCCCGCTAAGGGGACACCTGCCTGACCCAGGCCTGGGCGCCGAGCTGGACGGCGTCCCAGGGACTGCCCAGGGGCGGGGTATAGGACAGGTCGAGGTCGCTGAGGGCGTCGGCGGTCATGCCGTGGAAGATCGCGGTGGCGGCGATGTCGATGCGCTTGGCGATCTCGGCGTGCCGGTGGCCGAAGAGCTGGAGGCCGAGCAGGCGGCCGGTGGCACGGTCGCCGGTGACGCGCATGGCGATGCGGTGGCTGCCGGGGTAGTACGCCTTGTGGTCGTCGGCCTCGGAGCCGACGGTTACGGGGTCGAAGCCGGCGGTCCTGGCCTCGTGGTCGCGCAGGCCGGTCCGGGCGGCCGCGTGCTCAAAGATCTTGACGACCTGCGTGCCGAGGCTGCCGGCGAACTCGCGGTTCCCGCCGAGGGCGTTCTCGCCGGCCACGCGCCCTTGCTTGTGGGCGGTGGTGCCCAGGGGCAGGTAGGCCTCGCCTAGCAGCCGGTGGTGGGTGACGACGCAGTCGCCGGCGGCGAGCACGTCCGGCACGCTGGTGTGCATCTGCCGGTCGACGGCAATGGCGTGCCGGGCGCCGAGGGCGGCGCCGGCGCCGGCGGCCAGGTCGGTGTCGGGCCGGACGCCGACGACGACCAGGACCACGTCCGCGCAGCGCGTGAGGGTCTGGCCGCCGGCGGTGGCCTCGACCGAGAGCCGGCCGGGGCGGCCCGGACGGGCACGGGAGATCGCGGTGACCGCGGTGCCGGTGAGGACCTCGGCGCCGTGACCGGTCAGCTCGGCGTGCACGAGGGCACCGAGCTGCGGGTCGACGGTGGGCAGGATCTCGGGGAGCTGTTCCATCTGGGTGACCCGCAGGCCGCGGGTGGTCAGGGCGTCGGCCATTTCCAGGCCGATGTAGCCGCCGCCCACGATCACGGCGCTGGCGGGCGAGATCTCGGTCAGCGTGCGCATGAGCGCGAAGGTGTCGCCCATGGAGTGCAGCAGGTGTACGCCGTCGCCGGCGGCGAGCGGGTCCGGGCCGCGCAGGCCGGTGATCGGCGGGACGACCGGGACAGCCCCGGTTCCGATGATCAGCTTGTCGTAGCCGAGGAGTTCCTCGCCGCCGCCGGGGCCGGTGACCAGGAGCTTGCGGCCGCCGGGGTCGATGCGCCGGGCGGTGGTGTCCAGGCGCAGGGTCATGCCGGTGGCTTCCAGGTCGGCGGTGGTGCGGTGGGCCAGGTTGCGCCAGTGGGTGACCTCGCCGGAGATGTAGTACGGGATCCCGCAGATGGAGAAGTTCGGGTAGGCGTCGGCGACCACGACCGTGACCTCTGATCGCGGGTCCAGTTCCCGGGCGCGCAGCGCGGCGCTGATGCCCGCGTCGCTGCCGCCGATGGCAACCAGGTGCATGACGGGTGCTCCTATCGATTCGGGCCGGTCGCCGGGAACTGCGCGGCGGACCGGGCGCTGGCTGTGCCTGTCGCGTCGGCCCGGTTGTGGTGCTGCGTGGTGTCGTGGGCCGGCCGGCCGTCGCGGCCGGCTTCCCCGGCCAGGTGCGGCACGATTGCGGTGGCAGCTTCCTGCGGCGTGATCCGGGGATACAGGACCCTGATGATCACCAGGGCGACGACGCCGCCGACGATCTGCGCTCCGATATACGCTGGCGCCGAGGAGGGGGCAATCCCCGCGAAGGTGGCCGAGAACATCCGCCCGATGGTGATCGCCGGGTTGGCGAAGCTCGTCGAGGACGTGAAGAAGTAGGCGGCCCCGATGTAGGCGCCGACCGCGGCCGGGGCGGCCCGGGACCGGCCGGTGCGGGCGAGCGCGAAGATCACGATCAGCAGGCCGGCCGTGGCGACCACCTCGGCCAGGAAGTGCGCCGGCGACGCGCGGTGCTTGGCGGAGATCGAGACAGCCGCCCGGGCGAACATCAGGTTCGCCGTTACCGCCCCCGCGACGCACCCTGCCACCTGGGCCGGCAGGTAGGCGGCCGCGTCCCGCCAGGTCATGCCGCCCAGCGCCGCGTCGGCGAACGACACGACCGGGTTGAAATGGCCGCCCGACACCGGGCCGAACATCAGGATGATGGCGAACAGGCCGGCCGCGGTCGCCGCCGCGTTCTCGAGCAACTCCAGGCCGGTGGCTCCCGGCGACAGCGTCTGGGCGGCGATGCCCGAGCCGATGACCAGGGCGGCCAGCAGCAGGCTGCCCAGGAACTCGGCCAACAGCCGGCGCGGCAGCGGGGCCTGGCTCACCGGCTCACCGCCAGGCCGGCGGTCCCGGGGGCGAGCAGCGCGGACAGCCGGGCGAGCACGCCGGGGTTGATCCAGTAGTAGACCCACGTCCCGCGCCGCTGGCTGGCCACCAGCCCGGCCTCACGCAAGACCTTCAGGTGATGGCTGATGGTCGGCGCGGTGAGCTCGAAGGCATCCGTCAGGTTGCACACGCATGCCTCGCCGCCCTCGTGGCTGGCGATGAGCGACACCAGCCGTAGCCGGACCGGGTCCGCGATGGCTTTGAACAGCACCGACAGCTCCTCCGCCTCGGCGGCCGACACGGGCTCGGTCACCAGCGGCGTGCAGCACGGCGGACCGGCCTGCTGCCCGGGCAGGCCCTCCTGTTTCGACATACGCCTAATTTGACATCCGTCAAGGCAATGTCGCAAGGCTTCCCCGCCTGGGGCCGGCCGGCCGTCAGCAGCAGGCCGGTCCCGATGCCGCCGCGGCCTCGGCCTGCTCCCGGCCGCCGCCGCAGCACGATGCGGCGCCGGCGGTGTCCGGCGCGGCCCCGGCCGCCTGTCGGCTCTCCGGGCCTTCCTCGCCCCAGAAGGTCGGGCTGTCTTCCAGGACGGCGTAGATCTCCCACCGCTCGCCATCGGGCGTCCCCCGCACCCAGAACTTGTCCTGCCGGGCGTAACAGCAGGTGGTGTCGCGCTCGTCGACCGCGGCCAGGCCGGCCTCGGCCAGGCGGGCCTGCTCGGCGTCGACGGCGTCCGCGCCGGCCACCTCGACACCGAGGTGATTGAGGCTGCCGCCCTGGCCGGGGTTCTGGATCAGGACCAGCTTGAGCGGTGGCTCGGCGATGGCGAAGTTGGCATACCCCGGCCGCAGCTTGGCTGGCCCGGTGCCGAACAGCCTGCTGTAGAAGGCGATCGACTCCTCCAGGTCGTCGACGTTGAGCGCGAGCTGGACACGCGACATGGCTACCTCCCGGTACCTAGATATCGACATCGGTCTATGTCAGCCGTCCCCACGTTGCCACAGGACATCAACCTCTGTCAATATAGGCGTATGTCTAAGTCTCTGATCGTGCTGGGCCAGGCCGACGCGGCGGTGTGCTGCTCCCCGCTCTCGGACAGCGCCTTGTCGGCGGACCAGGCGGAACGGATCGCGCCGCTGCTCAAGGCGCTGGGCGACCCGGTCCGGCTGCGGCTGATGTCGCTGGTCGCCTCGAACATCGGCGGCGAGGCCTGCGTCTGCGACCTCAACAGCGCGTTCGACCTGTCCCAGCCGACGATCAGCCATCACATGAAGGTGCTGCACGACGCCGGGCTGGTCGACCGGGAAAAGCGCGGCGTCTGGGTGTACTACCGCGTCCGGGCCGAGGCACTGGCCAGCCTGGGCACGCTGATCGGCAGCCCCGTCGCGGTCGCCTGACCCCCCCTTGCCCGACGAGCTTTAATCGTCTATCGTCGATGAACGATGGATAACCTTGCGGGCCCGCTCGACCGGGCCACGGCAGCCGAGTACGCGGCCTGGTTCAAGGCTCTGGCCAACCCGACCAGGATCCAGATCGTCTCGCTGCTGGCCCGCAGAGGCCAGCCCATGACCGTCGGCGAGATCGTCGCGGCCGTCGACGTGGGCCAGTCCACGGTCTCCGCCCACCTGAAGGCCCTGGCGGACGTGCGGTTCGTGCTCGCCGACCGCCGCGGCACCGCGGTCTTCTACCGGATCAACGACGCCTGCGTGGACTGCTTCCCCACCGCGGCCGACATCGTGATGGGCAAGCCCGCGCCCCGGCCCGACCCCGCCACGCACCGATAAGGAGCGACATCCGTGACCGCAGAAACCAGCACGGACGCCATCGTGAGCCGCTACTCCCGCCTCGCCCGGGCCGCACTGGCCGGAGACCCGATCACCGGCTGCGACGGCGAGTTCGAAGACGGCTGCTTCGGCACCGCTGCCTACCCCGATGACACTGCCGCGCCGGAAGCAGCCCTGCGCGCGAGCCTGGGCTGCGGCAACCCGCTCGCTGTAGCCGACATCAGGCCCGGCGAGACCGTGCTGGACCTCGGCTCGGGCGGCGGCCTGGACGTCCTGCTGTCCGCCCGGCGCGCCGGGCCGCACGGCATCGCCTACGGCCTGGACGCCAGCACCGACATGCTCGCCCTGGCCCGCGCCAACGCGGCCCAGGCCGGGGCGCGCAACGCCCGGTTCCTGCACGGCCGCATCGAGGCCATCCCGCTGCCGGACAATCACGCTGACGTGATCATCTCCAACTGCGTCGTGAACCTGTCCGCCGACAAGCCCCGCGTGCTCGCCGAGGCATTCCGCGTCCTGCGGCCCGGCGGGCGCCTGGGCATCACCGACGTGATCGCCGACGACGGCACCGGCCACGCGCAGCGCGCCCGCGCCGAGCAGCGGACCGGCTGCCTGGCCGGCACGCTCACCCGGCCCGAGTACCACGGCCTGCTCGCCGCGGCCGGATTCACCGCCATCCGCGTCACCGTCACCCACGCCGCCGATGACGGTCTGCACTCGGCGATCATCCAGGCGGTCAAGCCGGTCACGCCGTGAGCCAGCCGTCCCGGCGACGCCCGCCATGCGCATCACGCCGATGAGCGACGCGCACGCCGACGCGACGGGCAGCCATCCACTAGGCCGCCCTCGACGAAGGCGATGCGACCCTTGAAACCAGGTCCCTTGGGATGGACTTGCGGCTCTCAGCCGACGCCGATTACTTGCCGCTCGGGTTCGATCATGGCCACGACACGGTCTTCTCCCCGGGGGTAGGGCGCACCGGTGTACTTCGCGGACAGCTGGTCGATGATCTCCCACGCCGCGTCGCCCTCGAGCCATCCGACGACCCGCCCGCGGACGACAACGGGCTGGAACGGGTTGTCGGCGGGCGCGATGGACAGCGCCAGCCGAGGGTCGCGGCGCAGGTTGCGTGCTTTGCGCTGGCCCGGGCCGGTGAGGAAGACGATCCGGTCGCCGTGGACGCCGACCCAGACGGGCACGGCGTGGGGCGAGCCGTCGGGGAGGACGGTGGCGAGGTGAGCGATCGAGGTGCCGTCGAGTACCCGGCGCACGTCGGGGTCAAGCATGTCTGCTCCTTCAGCGTGGGTTACCGGCGCGCCACGTGACATAGTCGGCGACCGCCGAGGCGACGTCGAAGGCCGGCGCGAAGCCGGTGTCGCGGCTGAGCCGGGTGGTGTCGAGATAGGGGTCGCTGCCCGGGCCGTCCTGCCGTCCGGGCAGCAGGTCGAGACGCAGGCCCGGCGTGATCGCCTGCAGGGCGTCGGCGAACTCGCGGTTCGCGAACGGCCGCCCGCTGGAGACGTTATACGTGTCGTGCCGCAGGTTCTCCGCGGTGGTCAGCAGGGCGATCGCGCGCCCGGCGTCCGGTGCGTAGCAGCAGTCACCGCCGTCGTCGGCGTGCAGCAGCCGCGGCTCCGCACCGCGGAGCACGGCGCTGATGTACGGAGGAATGTAGAAGAACGGTGATTCCGGGTCCACCAGCGGTCCCCAGATGGTGCCGATCCGGAGCACCACCGGCTGGACGCCGCTGCCCTGGAGGGCGTGCGTGGTGAGTGGCTCGACGGCCTTCTTGAACGCGATGATCAGGTGCGGCACCTGCGCGGCGGGCAGCGCGAGCTCCTCGTGCCAGCGGGTCTCGGTCCGGCCCAGGTACACGCCGAGGCTGCTGGCGACCGCGAACCTGCGGACGCCCCAGGTGCGGGCGGCATCCAGCGCGTTGAGCAGGCCGGCGGTGTCCGTGCGGAAGAAGCAGACCGGGTCCTGGCCGGGGATGCTGCCGGCCAGGTGGACGATGTCGCTTATGTCGTGGCGGCCGGCGAGAGCCAGGAAGGCGTCCCGGTCGGTGACGTCGAGGGATTCCACGGTGACCCGGCCGGCGAGGAACGACGGGACCTCGGTCCGGCGGTGCGCGGTGACCACGACCTCGTGCCCGAGGTCGGTGAGCGCGCGGGCGGTGTGTGCGCCGATCATGCCCAGCCCGCCGGTGACGAGGATCATCGGACCACCTCGTAGTGGAGGTGGGTTACGCCGGGTGCCTGGATGGCCTCCAGCAGACGCAGGTGCACGTGCTCCGGGAGCTCATGGAAGAAGCCGCGGCCGCCGCCCAGCAGCACCGGAACCTGGTGCAAGATGAGCTCGTCGACGAGCCCCGCCTTGAGCGCCTCGGTGACCAGGCCGCCGCCCATCAGGGCGACGTCCTTGTCCCCGGCGGCCGCGCGGGCCGCGGCGATGGCGTCCTCGATGCCAGTAGTGACGAGCGTCTGCGGTTCGGTGATCTCGGGCGCGGGCCGGTGACTGAGGACGAACAGCGGCGCCGTCGGGTGCGGGCCGCCGCCTCCCCAATGGCCGGAGTGCTCGTAGGTAGTGCGCCCCGCGACCGCCGCTCCCACCCGGGCCGCGATCGCGTCGAAGAACCGGGCGCTCGGCTCGCTCAGCTTGAAACCGTCGAACATCCGGCTCGGCGTGTCCCCGTCCATGTACCAGTCGAAGAGCATGGGCGCGTCACCGAGGCCGCGCCCGAACTCCTCGTCGCCCTCGGGGGTGACGCCACTGATATAGCCGTCGATCGAAACCGCGTGGGCGCTGAAGACCTTGCTCATGCCTGTCCTTCGCTGTTGATCAGATGGCTTGGGGGAAGTCGAAGAATCGGTACGGGTCGTAGGCGTTCTTGACCGCTTGCAGCCGGGGGTAGTTGCCCGCGTGGTACGCCGCGGCCCAGTCGTCGAGCGCGGAGTCGGGGAAGTTGGGGTAGATGCGCCCCGACCCTTCGGCGTGGGCGGTCGACCAGGAACGGTCGGCCCACGGGTCGCCCGCGTCGGCGATGTGCTCGAGCAGGAAGCGCTCGCCGCAGTGGGCGAACGCGGTGGCGTGCTCGGCGACCCGGTTGTAGGCGCCGCCCATCGCGGTGAAGGTGAGCTGCCGTCGGCCCGCGGCCCCTGGCCCGCCGAGCTGGGCCAGGAGCGATGCGAGCGTGCGGTCAGACATCGCGTGGGAGAAGAACTCCGACCGGATCCGCACGGCTCGTCCGGGCAGATCCCGCGGGTCAAGCTAGGCGAAGGTGTGCTTCAGGTAGTGGTAGGGCACGCCGGTGCGCAACTCGGCCGTGGGGGCCACGCCCGCCTGACTGGTGAACTCCTGCAGCATTTCCCGGGTCGGTCCCCGCCCAAGGGCAGAGGCACCGAAGAGGGTGGCCTGGACAGGTGCGCCAGGCTCAGCCGCCAGGGTGAGGTTGGCGGTGAGTTCGTCCGGGGCGTCCGGGGCCCAGGCTTGCCAGGCGGCGACCAGTTCTTCGAGGGCGACGTCCGGCCAGTGTGCCTCGATGCGGATGGTCATCGGCTCCGGGACGGTGGCGAACCGCAGTGACGTGACCACCCCGAACTGGCCGCCGCCCGCGCCGCGCAGACCCCAGAACAAGTCCGGTTCATGGTCGTGGTCGCAGTCCACAACGCTGGCGTCTGGGAGCACGACCTGGGCGCCGACGAGGCGATCGCAGGTCAGCCCGTGCCTGCGGCCGAGCAAGCCGATCCCGCCGCCAAGAGTGAGGCCTGTGATGCCGACGGTGGGACCGCACCCGGCGGGCAGGGTCCGGCCGCAGGCGTGTAGCGCCGCGTACATCGGTCCCAGACGGGCGCCGGCCCCGATCGTGGCGACCCGGTCCTCTGCCATGGAGATCCCGTCGAGGCCGGACACGTCGAGCACGATCCCGTCCGTCGATGACCGGCCCGCGAAGCAGTGCCCCCCGCCACGAGGGGCGATACGGTCCCCCGTGGCTGTCGCGTACGCCACGGCGCCACCGACATCCGAAACCGAGCGGCACCGAACCACGAACCGGGGACGCGTCTCCCGGTAAGCGGCGTTGACCGGGCACCGGATCGCGTCGTATCCCGGCGAATCAGGGTTGAACAATTCGCCGTCGAGTGAGTTGGCGAATTCAGCTAGGTCAGGCACGCGTTCGAAGGTATGAGCGGCGTGATGACGGGTCTTGAACGAATCGCGCAGGATCAGGGTCGTAGTCGCCTGCTGCGGTTGGCCAGGAAGGGCGTGTAGGAGGCGGAGTGGTCATGGCCGCAGGCGCACCGGTCGATGCTGCCGCCGAGGAGCTGGCGCGGGGTGAGGCCAGTCAGGCGGAGGCATTCCCGGCTGAGGTGGGCCTGGTCGGCGTACCCTGCGTCAACCGCCAGTCCCGCCACGCCGTCGGCACCACGCCGGCCCGAGGCGGTGGCACCAGCCTGAGCCAGCGCGAGGAAGCCCTGGAACCGCAGCGTCCGCTGGAGGACCTTGGGGCTCACCCCCACCGCATGCAGGCAGCGGCGGCGCAGCTGGCTGGGGGAGAGGGCCAGGTGGCCGGCCAGGGTGTCGATGCTGACCGGGTGCCAGGGCATCAGTGCCTTCGCGGCCTCGCGCACCAGCGGATCCGCGCCCACGGCGCTTCGGAATTCGCGTAGCAGGCGGGCCTGCAACGCCGCCAGCGCGCGATCGGGCGTCCCGGCCCGGGCTATCGCCTCGGCCAGGCGGTCCGCCGAGCTTCCCCACAGCTCCGCCAGGCCCAGGCGCTGGTCCACCAGGTCATCGAGCACCGTCGGAAGCGGCGGAGCAGTCCCCGGCTGGAACCGCACGCCCACGATCGTGGTGTGCGCCGGAATGACCTCGATCTCCGGACCGGTCAGCGGACCAACCAGCTGGGGACGGCCGCCGATCCGAAAGTGGATCTCCACCCCGCCCGTCGGCAGGTGCCGTTGCACGTACGCCACGTCACCGGTGCGCTGGATCCAGACCGTCCGCACCACACCCGCCAATCCCGGCCACGGCGGACGCTCGACGTAAGACTCCATAACGAAGATCCTCCCGTCCACTCGCGCTTGGAGCCTGATGCTTATACGACAATGTCATCAGTCTGACCACGACGACGGCAGGGGCCCAGCACTATGACATCGGCCTTCGCGCACGACCTGCCCCAGGTACTGAGCGAGTCCGCGCTGAGCAACAGCTTCCTGGGCAAGATCATAGAAGTTTGCCTGGTCACCAGAGACCACCAGCGGACCATGGAAGGTCTCGTCCGCCTCGGGATAGGCCCGTTCCGGGTCTATACCTTCTCCGCCGAATCAGTCGACGACCAGGCCTACCGCGGCCAGCCCGAGCCTTACACCCTCAAGGTCTGCTTCGCCACCAACAACGACCTCACCTTCGAGATCATGCAGCCGGTAGCAGGCAGAACCGTCATGCAAGAATTCCTCGACACCCACGGCGAGGGCATCCACCACATCGCATTCGACTGCGACAACATCGATTGGGACCGGCGGCTGCAGATCTTCGCGGAGCGAGGGTTCCCGGCCACGCAAAGCGGGCGGTGGCTGAACCAGAACTCATTCTCGTTCTTCGACACCGAGGCTGCCACCACGACGTGCTTCGAGACCTACCACTTCCCAGATGACTTCGAATATCCCGAGCCCGACCGCTGGTACCCCGCGCCGCCGCCCTAGGCCGGCCCGGCGACGCAGAGCAGGCGGCGCCCAGCCCGTTCCGGGCCGGCCCATCCGGCACGGGGAGCGCCCGCGCTTGGCCATGCCAGAGTGACGGGCTACGCCTTAGACTCCCCGCGTGGGCGACGCGTCGCACAGTCCAGGACCGCGGGGTGCACGCGGACCTGCGACGCTTCCGCGGTCCCGGGTTACGGCCCTGCTTTCCGCGGCCCGTGAGCGCCGCGCCACGCTCGTGGTCGCCGGCGCCGGTTACGGGAAGACCACCGCCTTGGCCGAGGTCGCGGCGACGGGCGCGGCCCGGTGGGTCCGGGTGCGGCCCGCTGACGCCCAGGCCGAGTCGCTTTCGGCGCGCATCGCGGCCGTTCTCGGAGAGTCGCCGTCGCCGTCGCACTCCGCTATCGCCGCCGCCACCGGCTCCGACGACCGCTGGGTCCTCGCGGAACGGCGCGCCGCTTTGCTGTGTGAGCTCGCCGACGCGCTGCACGATGACCTGCTCCTGATCGTCGATGGCCTGGAGCACATCGGCGACGACGAGGCGGCCGGCCACCTGCTCCGCGTCTTGTCGCTGGAGGCTCCGGCCCGGCTCCATCTCGTGCTGTCGGGCCGGAGCCTGCCCGAGCTCGGACTGGGCAGCGCGCAGGGGCGCGGTGAGCTGCTCGAGGTCACGGCGCCCGACCTGAGCTTTACGGTCGGCGAAGCCGCCGACCTGATCGAGATGCGACTGGGCGGAGCGTCTTTGCCCCTGGCCCAGGAGTGCTGGTCGCTGACGGGGGGCTGGGCGGCCGCGCTCCAGCTCCTGATGGACCGGCTCGAGCGGCTGGATCCCGCCGACCGCGACCGTGCGCTCAAACGTCTCCGGCACAGCCGCGGGCACCTCTGGAAAGCCTTCGCCCAGGATCTGGTGGCCGGCGAGGAACCGTCCGCCCGGCAGGTCATCTCGGTGGCATCGCTGGCTTCTCGCGTCGACATCGGGCTCCTCGAGGGTGTCGTGGGCAGTGTCGCGACCGGTGATCTTGAGGGCCTGCGGGAGCGGGGGTTGCTGGTCGAGGCGGGAGAGCCCGGCTACTACCGGCTGTCGCCGGTGCTGGCGGGTGCCGCCGACGACGACGGCAGCTCCGGCTATACCGGCGGGAGCAGGTCGCGCGCTGGCTCGAGGACCATTCCCGGCTCGAGGAAGCGCTGGAGTGCCACGCGGAAACCACCTTGGACGAGGCGCGGTCGTTCCTCTGCCGCTGCGGCCCCACCCTGATCCGGAACGGAGCGGCGGCACGCCTGATCGAGGTGCTGCGGCGTCACGGCGCCGGAGGCGACCCCGGCCTCGACGCCGTGCTGGCCGAAGCGTGGCAGGCGGTCGGGGACTGGGATGCGGCGATCGAGCTCTTCTCGCGGGTGGAGCGTTCGAAGGGATCCGAAGGGCTGCCCGCCGGGGTGGCCTGGCGGTACGGGTGGCTCCTCTACCTGCGGGGCCAGTCCGGGGCCGCCGCCGCGACCCTCGCCGCCGCCCATGACCCCGCCGGTCAAGGCGCCGACGATGCCATGGTCTCGGCGTCGCTGAGCACCACCTTGTGGAGCCAGGGGCAGGCCGACGCCGCCGAGGACCTCGCCCGGACGGCGCTGCGCCAGGCGGGGTCGAGCGGTGACTCGTGCGCCCTGGCCGCCGCCCATGTCTCGCTCGCCCTGGCGGCGGCCAGCCGGGGTGAGCGCGAGCGGAACGAACGGGAGTACCGCCTGGCGCTCGCTGCGGCGCGCGACGGCGGCGACCGGGTTCAGGTCGCCAGAATCCACGCCAACCTGAGTTCCCGGGCGCTAGAGAACGGCGACTACGCGCAGGCCATCGCCGAGGCGGAACTGGCGCTGGAGACCGGCGCCGGCCACCGCTTCTTCTCGGCTATCGCGCTGGCCAATAAGGCCGAGGCCCACCTGCGTCTCGGTCAGCTCGGCGGTGCTCAGGCGGCCGTCGCCGAGGCCGCGGCCATCTACGACGATCTGGGAACCCTCCATGCGTCGATCATCCAGGTCATCAACGGCGAGTTGTACCGCGAGCGAGCCGACATGGTGCGAGCTCGCGGGTCATTCGAGCGGGCCCGGGCCGTGGCCGAGGAGTCCGACGACGCCCACACTCTGGTGTGGGCGCTGTCCGGGCTGGCCCGGGTCCTCGCTGAGGACGATCTCGCCGCGGCCCGGCAGGCGGCCGCCGATGCGCTGGGCCGGGCCAGCAGCCTCGAACGCGCCGCCGCGTTGTGCGCCGCGGCCGAGGTCGAGCTACGGGCCGGAGACGGCGCGGCGGCCGAGCGGTTCGCCAGCCAGGCCGAGGGGCAAGCCCGCGCGACCGGCGATCGCGCCGCGCTGGCCGAGTCGCTCGAGCTACAGGGCGCCGCTCGCGTCCCGGGCGACAAAGCACGAATCCGCTCGGCGATTGAACTGTGGGACGACGTGGGCAATCCGGTGGGCGCGGCGCGTGCCCGCCTCGCGCTCGCCGTTCTTGCCGACGATCGCGAGACGGCTGAGGCCACCCGGCAGGAGCTGGGTGCGATGGGAGTCGCGCCCGCGCTGGGAGTTCCGGGCCTCCTGGCGGCGAATCGGCGAACCGGCCGCGAGGTAGCGATCGTCACTCTCGGCCGTTTCGGCGTATGGCAATCGGGCGAGCCGGTCCCGCGGACCGCATGGCAGTCGCGCAAGGCCAGGGACCTGCTGAAAATGCTGGTCGCGCGCAGGGGGCGGCCGATCACGCGCGAGGCTGCCGCCGAGATGATGTGGCCCGAGGAGGACCCCGAGCTGCTGGGCAACAGGCTCTCGGTGGCCCTGAGCATCATCCGGAAGGTCCTCGATCCCGGGCGGCGGCACCCGCCCGACCACTACGTGGTCGCGGATGCTCGGACCATCGCCCTGCGGGTCGATCGCGCCGACGTTGACCTGATCGATTTCCTCCGGGTCAGCGACCAGGCGATCGACCTCGTATCCCAGGGAGAACGCGGCGCGGCGGAGGGGCAGCTACGGCGCGCTCGTCAGATCTACGCCGGCGACTTCCTCGAGGAAGACCTGTACGAAGACTGGGCCGTCGAGGCCCGCGAGGAAGCGCGCTCCCGGTTGATCACGATCCTGCGGCTGCTTGCGCGCCTGGCCGCCGACCAGGGAGATGACGAGTCAGCCGGCCAGTACCTCGGCCAGCTCCTGGAACGGGAGCCGTACGACGAGGATGCCTGGCTGGCGCTCATCGCCGGGCAACTCCGCCTGCGCCGCCACGGGGAGGCGCGGAGGCGCTACGCCGCCTACGCCCGGCGCATGGGCGAACTCGACGTCGTGCCCGTCGCGCTGGCCGACGCCGCGAGCTGGCGGCCTTAAGGCCACCTTCAGGCCACCCGAAACCCTCCTGGAGACAGTCTGAGGGTGAGGACCTTCATCGTCCGCCTCCGGGAAGACCCGGGCGGCACCGACCGGGGCGCTGCCGCCCCGCGGCTACGCGGAGTCGTGGACGAGGTGGCCACCGGGTTGCGGGCGACGTTCCGTGACGAGCGGGAGCTCGTGACCGCGCTGATCGGCGCGGTGGGCGTCGGCCCGCCCGGCCCGCCCTGGGACGGGGCGAGCCGGGCTCCCGGAGAACCTCCGCCCGAGAAACCAGAGCTCTAAGGAGAAAGACATGTCACCGATCAAACTCGCGCTCGCCGCCGCCGGGGCCGCCGCCCTGCTGATTACCGCGTGCTCCTCGTCGCCCAAGAGCCCAACGGCGGCAACCCAGGCACCTCCGGCCACTTCTGCGCCAGCCACCAGTGCCCCGGCCGCAACCCCGCCGTCGGCCACGGCGGCGGCCACCAGCCCACTCTCGGGAACGTGGTCGGGGCAGTACGGCGGCGCCTACCAAGGCACGTTCAATCTCACCTGGCAACAGTCAGGGTCGAAGCTGAACGGCAGAATCACGATCTCGGCTCCGTCTGACACCCTCAGCATCAACGGGACCGTGGACGGCAACACCATCCGCTTCGGCACTGTCGGATCGATGGCCATCACGTATTCGGGCACGGTCTCGGGCAGCTCCATGTCCGGCAACTACCAGGTCAACGGCGGCAATGCGTCAAGCGGCGGCCCCTGGAGCGCCACCAAGGCCTCCTGACTCAGGCACCGGCGGCCTATCGCGCCGCGGGCGAGGTCAGGCCAGATCGCGGCGGACGAGCCAGCGGGGCTTGCCGCCGCGACGGCCGGTGGTCTGGCGGACGCGCGTGAACCCGTGAGCTTCGAACCGCTGGACGGTTCCCACGTAGCCGCTGGTCTGGTCGATACGCTCGCGGCCGAGTAGCCGTTTCCCGCTTTGACCTCGGCGATCTGCCGGTAGTGGTCGTTGTAGACGTAGTCGGTCCCGCCCGAAACCGCACCCAGGCCAGGGCCTTGCCACCAGGTCAGCACCGGATGGCCCTGGTAGGTCTGGGTGCGGAAGTCGGCGGCCGATATGCCGGCCGGAAGGCGGTGGAACCAAATGACCTGGCCGGTGTGGCTGATGATCTCGGGACCGCCGGCGCTGCCCCCCGCCGGGGTGATGAAGATGTCCCCGTTGGCGTTATCGGCGCCTTCCTTCAGCACAATGACCTCGGGGGCCGCAGGTCGAGCGGCCACCGGGCCAGACTTCGCCGCGGTGCAGGCTGTCGCGGGTAAGGCGATTCCCGCGACGACCAGGACGGCCACCCCGCTCGCGATTCTCACGTGCCGAGGATAGGCGGCGCGCTCTGACCGCCGTCATGCGTCCCGGCGGTCGAGCAGCGTCCAGGCGATCGCGTACACGATGGCGACGAACAGGCACATCACGCCGAAGCCAGGCCAGGCCTGGAGGGTGTGGGCGGCGTGGTGGACGCTGGCGAGGTCGCCCACGGCCAGGGTTGGCCAGAACTCGGTGACGGGGTTCCGCCACGAGTCCGGCAGCGCCTGGGCGATCCCGGGCAGGACGAACAGGACGGCGATCATGCAGCCGATGGCGGCGGCCGGGTGCCGGAGCAAGGCCCCCGCGCCGACGCTGAGCACCGCCACGGCGGTCAGGGCCAGCCCCGCTCCGACCACCGCCCGGGCTACCCCGGGATCGCCGAGCGCCGCGTGGGGGGCATGGCCGCTGATGAGGGCCTGGCCTACGAAGAACGCCGTGAAGCTGGTGGCCTCGCCCACGGCGAAGGTCACCGCGGCGAAGACCAGCGACTTGGCGGCCAGTATCCGGCCTCGCTTCGGGACGGCGATCAGGCTGGTGCGGATCATCCCGGAGGAGTACTCGGAGCTGATGCAGAGCACCCCGAGCACGGCGATGGCCAGCGTGGCGATGACCATCCCGTCCAGGCTGAACGCGGTCGGGTCCCAGCTCTGCTTGCCGGAGGCGCTGCTCTTGGCGTAGCCGTGGGCGGTGGCCGCGCTGATGGCGGCGCCCAGGCCGACGCCGAGCACGACGGTCGCGGTCAGCGCCCAGAATGTCGACCGGACCGAACGGAGCTTGGTCCACTCCGAGCGCAGCGCGTCGGCGAAGGTGGCTGCGCGGAAGGGCGCCCGGTGGTCCGGGCCGGCGGGGGCGAGCGTGGCGGCGGTCATCGGGTCGCCCCGGCCGCCTGGTATTCCACGCTGTCTCGGGTCAGTTCCATGAACGCCTCCTCCAGCGAGGCCCGGACGGGGATGAGCTCGGACAGGGCGATGCCATGGGCGGCGGCCAGCTTGCCCACCTCGGTGCTGTCCATCCCGGTGATCTCGATGACGTCGGGGCCGGTCCCGGCCTGGACGGTGGCGCCGGCCTGGCGGCAGAGGGCGGCCAGCCCGGCCGCCTGCGGGCTGCGGACGTGTACCGACTGCTGGGAACTGGACCGCGTGAACTCGTCCGTGCTGGTATCGGCGATCAGCCGGCCCTTGCCGATCACCAGCAGGTGGTCGGCGGTCAGGGCCATCTCGCTCATCAGGTGGCTGGAGACCAGCACGGTGCGGCCCTCGGCGGCGAGCGCCCGCATGAGGGTCCGGACCCAGTGGATGCCGTCGGGGTCCAGGCCGTTCACCGGTTCGTCCAAGATGAGCACGGCCGGGTCCCCCAGCAGCGCCGAGGCGATGCCGAGCCGCTGGCTCATGCCTAGCGAGAAGCCCTTCGCCCGGCGCCTGGCCACGTCCTCGAGACCGACGGTGCGGAGCACCTCGTCCACCCGGCTGCGGGGGATGCCGTTGCTCTGGGCCAGGCATAGCAGGTGGTCGCGGGCCCGGCGGCCACCGAGCAGCGCCTTGGCGTCCAGGAGGGCACCGACCTCGCGCATGGGCGCCGGCAGGTCGCGGTAGCTGCGCCCGCCGACGGTTACCGAGCCCTGTGTCGGCGCGTCGAGGCCCAGGATCATCCGCATGGTGGTGGTCTTCCCGGCGCCGTTCGGGCCGAGGAAGCCGGTGACCATGCCGGGCCGGATGGAGAAAGACAGGTCGTTGACGGCCACGGTGGAGCCGTAGCGCTTGACCAGGCCGTGAGCTTCGATCATCGCTTTAGGACGAACGGGAGGGCGAAGTCGCAGTCCGGGTGGGTGACGGGCCCGGTCGCGAGATAGGTGATGCGCATGCCGAGGTCTTCGGGCGTGAGGGCAAGACGCTCGTCCCCGTCCTCGTGCTCCTGCTCCCAGGCCTGCATTGACTCCATGGCGAGCTGCCACTGCGCCGCCCCCCACCCAGCCGGCAGCGCGACGAACACCTCCCCGTGCGCCGGCTCGGTTCGCAACGTCAGCTCGGGATAGTGCTCGGCGAGGGCCCGTGCCTCCGCCTTCGGAACCGGCGTGCACCATTCGACCGGCCCATCGCTGTCAGGACTCACCCAGCCCCACTGGATGCAGAAGGCCGCGCCTGCTCGTCCTTCGATCTTCGGCAGCGGGCGCTCGCGCAAGATCCCGATGAACTCCTTGCCGAACGCCCATTGCCCCTGCTCGTCGACGTTGCGCTTGAGGCAGAGCAGGCTCCGCTCGGGCATCTCCCGGATGGCGACTTCGTACATGACAGGCCTCTTTCCACTCAGCCGGCTGACGAGGTAGTCGGCTAGCTCGCGCCGCGCGTCGTGGGCCGCCTCGACATCGCGCCAATGATCAGCGATGCGCGCCGCCGCATCGGCCGGATCGCACGCGAGCAGCTTCTTGACCGCCTTAAGCGGCAACTGCAACTGGCGCATCATCACGACCAGGCGTGCCTGGTCGAGCTGAGCTGTGTCGTAGTAGCGATAACCGCTTGCCTGGTCGACGCGCGCGGGTACCAGCACCCCGCGCTTGTCGTAGAGGCGCAGTGCCTTCAGCGAAAGGCGGGACCGCCGTGCGAACTCCCCGATGCTGATTTCTTCCACGCTGACTCCCTCGTCGCCGGGCCGATCCGGCCCGGCAAGGTGAGTGTGAGGTCTTCCCCAAGGTGAGAGTCAAGGGGACGCTCAGCTCACGCCACCGGTGACGAGTTTGGCGCGGCGAGGCTCAGGAAGCCACGGTGACCAGATCGCCGATCGCGAGGTGGTCGAACGCGACGTGCGCGGTCGGGACGGGCACCTCCACACAGCCCAGGCTTTGCGGGAACCCGTATGAAGCTCGCACGAACCCGTGCACGGCGTCGCCCCCGTTGAAGTAGTTGATCCAGTACACCGGGTCGTCGTAGTGGCTTCCGTCGGGGTTGGTTCCGGTCATGTAGTTGAACGAGTACCGGACGTAGACGGGATACGTGCCGAGAGCGGTCGCCCGTCCGGGGATGCCGGTATTGACCGGCGTGGTGAGCACCGTCCTGCCGTTCTCCCACAGGTTGAGGGTCTCGGGCAGGGACTCGGACACGTGTACGTAGGCATAGGGCTCGGGGTCCACGTGATTCGCGGCGGCGGCGCTGAGGAGCGCCCTCCACGAGGCACCCACCAGCTGGTTCACGGTCTCGTCGGTGGCGGCGTAGCCGTTGTAGGAGCTACTTTCCATAGTGGCCATGAACGCCATCAGCGCGCCCTTGACCATCACCGTGGCCGAGCCCGGCTGCCACTGGGCCTGGAGCGGGGCCGGGGTCGACGGCCAGCGCCAGGAGAAGCTGCCCGCCAGCGGACTGCCCAGCGTCGCCACCTCGCCGGCCATGGTGGTCGGCGAGCGGACGCCCGGCGCCGGCCTGAAGTTCAGCGGCAGGTAGTGCAACTGGGCCAGGATCTGCTGGATGCGCAGCACCGAGGGCTGGGTGACGATGAACTGGTAGGAGCCCGAAGCAGCCGCCGTAACCACCGAGCCTGCCGAGGAGCCGCTCACGACCGTCACCGGACGGTCAAACGAAACTCTTACCGCGGTGCCGGGCCCGAAGCCGAAGCCCCGCGGGGTGAACACCAGCGTGTCGGCATCCGGCTCGGTCCAGGTTCCGGCGGTGGCGGGCCAGACTCGCGGGCGGGCCCGGCCGAGGGCCCGGGTCACCGGCTCGTCGAAAGTCAGCGTGATCGGGGTATCGAGGCTCGCGTGCGCGCTGCCCGGAGCCGGATCCGCCGCGGCGACCGGCACGCCGTCGCGCGGTGCCTCGAGCCAGTCGACCGTGGTCGGCCGGGCGGCCAGCTGCTCCCACGGCCAGGCCGCGGCCGCCACCTCGAGAGCGCCCCCTGACTGCTGCCCCGGCACGGCCAACTGGGCCGTGGCCGAGGGCCGGCTGAGCCGGATGACCCGGGCCGGCTCGCCGGCCGCCCGGTAATCGATGACGCTCACCGGACGGTCGAAACCGAGCTTCACCAGCCCTGGGCGCTCGGTGTCGGCCACCTGCGCGGCCGGCGCGGCCGACGGCGCCCGCAGCGTCACCGATGTCGAGACCCCCGAGCCCAGCAGCCAGTGAAGCCAGGATGGCGGAGCGGCTGTAACACGCACGCGCACGGTCCGGCCCGGCGGCACGGCGGCGACGGGCACGAAGCCCGTGCTGTGGCGGGCCAGCGCCAGCGGCCGGCCGGCGCTGGTCGCGCGGATGCCGGTCACCTCGGTCCCGACGCCGCCCAGGCGCACCTGGACCAGAGCCTGTCCCGATGACACCGAGACGGCCGGACGCCCCAGGAGCCCTAGCAGCGCCAGGCCGATGCCCACGATCACAAGCCCGGCCGCCGCGCCGATGCCCGCACGGACCTTCCAGCTGCGGTCCTTCAGCATGCTCCGCAGCACGGCGCCCGCGCGGGCCGTCCAGCTGCGGACCTTCAGCGTGCTCCGCAGCGCCGCGGCCGCGCGGGCTACCCAGGACCGAATCTTCTGTTCAGCCGACCGTATCGTCATCGGGCGCCCTTTCCAGCCCGCTCCACTCTCAATTCATTTCTTATCATGACCGGAGGAGTCCTTACGTCTTTCCCGGCATCCCGATTCGGTCTCGCGCGGTAAACAACGCCGAGTGACCAGTTCGGCACGAACCGGAACGACCGCCGACTCGCAGGAAACGACGCGGTTAACGG
>Ga0207416_1002198_pt1 | contig 22326 bp, 21 predicted proteins | sample PaiPotPPM11metaG_FD_184107 | JGI IMG/M metagenome (GOLD analysis project Ga0207416, IMG submission 184107) | Iron sulfur acid spring bacterial and archeal communities from Banff, Canada, to study Microbial Dark Matter (Phase II) - Paint Pots PPM... ...
CGTCACCTCGCAGCTGCAGGGGCTCCCCGCGGTGGTGAACCGCACCGCGTCCACGATCGGCGTGCACCCGCCGCTTCCGTAGCCGGCCCTCCCCCCTCGGTGGCTTCGAGGTCAGGCGGCCCGGTCGTGCGCTCGCACCTCGTAGGCGCATCGGCGTGCCCCCGCCACCATGTGCTGGACCCGCTCGACCGTCGCGTCGGGCAGCACGGCCCGGATGAAGTCGAGCTCGCTGGTGCACGCCTGCCCGTAGCGCTGGGCGACGGCCCAGATCGCGCAGTTGTGCTCGATGATCCGGTAGACGCCGGGTTCGACCCGCTCGGAGGTGGCCAGGTAACCGTCCTCGTCGAGGATCCGCGTCAGCTCGGTCACCTTGGCCCCGAGGCCACGCTTGTGCGCCAGCCGCCGCTCGGCGTTCGAGATCCGGTGCTCGCGGCGCCGGGCGAACAGGTCGTCGACGACCCGGGCGTCGTGCTCGGTGAGATAGCCGAGCAGCTCGTTCGTGAGCTCGCCGTAGGCCTTCGGGAACAGCGTGTCGGCGGCCGGCGTGACGGCGTAGACCAAGGCCCGCCGGCCCCGCTTCGGCCCCTCGGCCGGCCGCTCGGTGGCCTCGACGAGCCCGTCGCGGGCGAGGGCGCTGAGGTGCTGGCGGGCGCCGCTGACCGTCATCTCGAGCTGCTCGGCGATCTGGTCGGCCGTGGCCTCACCCCGGCGCCGGAGCGCGTAGAGCACGGCCCGACGGCCGGCCGGCAGCGTCGGCGCGCGATCGGCGGACGGGGTGCTGGTGCTCACCGTCGGTCGCGGTCACGCAGGATCAGGTGGGTGTCGCCGAACTCGTGCCAGCGGTAGCCGGCCGCCAGCGCGGCGTCGTAGGCGCGCTGCAGCACCGCGGGCTCGGCGAAGGCCTCGAGCATCATGAGATGCGTCGATTCTGGCTCGTGCCACCCCGTGAGCAGCCCGTCGACGGACGGCACCGGGTGCTCGGGGGTCACGACGACGTCGGTCCACCCGGCGCCGGGGTGCACGATGCCGCGCTCGTCGGTGACCGTCGCCAGGGCGCGGACGACCGTGGTGCCGGCGGCGACGACCCGGCCCCCCTCCCGTCGCACCGCGTTGACGATCGTTGCGGTCGAGCTCGGCACCCGGTACTGCTCCGGGTACGGCTGCTCACCGCCCTCGAGCGACGACACGCCGGTGTGCAGCACGAGCGGCGCGAACAGCACCCCCCGGGTGACCAGGTCGGTGACGAGCCCGGCGGTGAACGGGCGGCTCGCGCTCGGCATCTCGGCGCTGCCGGGCTCCCGGGCGAAGACGGTCTGGTAGCAGGCGAGGGGCCAGTCGCCCCGGACGTGCCGGTACCGGATCGGGCGGCCGTTCGCCGCCGCGTACTCGAGCACCGAGGGGCCGACGTCGAGCGACGCCAGCCACAGGCGCTCCGAGTCGGCGAACCGGGTCAGCAGCTGCACCGACCCGCCGCCGAAGAGCTCGATCGCGGTCGGGCGCTCGAGGTGGAGCGGCGCCGTCGACCCGTCGCGGGGCTGGCGCGGCTCGACGAGCCACACGCCGCCGGGCATGGCGCCGGAGAGGTGAACGACGATCGGCTCCCCGTTCGGGAGCCGCCCGTCGAGCGCCGCCGCGATCGTCGCCGACGTGTTGACCACGATGAGGTCTCCGGCCGACAGGAAGCCGCCGAGCGATCGGAACGACGTGTCGACGGGCTCGTCGGCGCCCGGGCTCACCAGGAGCAACCCGTCGTCGCGACGGGCGCCGCTCTCCTCGAGCGGCTCGTGGGCCTCGTGGTCCGTGTCGACGTCGAAGCGCAGGACCGGAGCGGTGATCGTGCTCATGGCTGCCTTCCCGCGGCCGGCTCCAGCGAGCGGGCCTCGTAGCGACCGCTGGGTTGATCGCCGTCGATGAGCGCCACCAGCCCCGGGACGCTCACCGCCGGCTCGGGCCGGTCGCTGATGTCCTCACCGGGGAACGCGTCCTGGTGCATCTCGGTCCGCATGTCGCCGGGGTCGACGACGAGCACCCGCAGCGAGGGGCGCTCGGCGGCGAGCACGCGGCTGGCGTGCTCGAGGGCCGCCTTCGAGGCGCCGTAGCCGCCCCACCCCTCGTAGGCCTCGACGCCGGCGTCGGAGGTGATGTTCACGACGGTGGCGTCGGGCGCGAGCTGGTCGCCCAGCTCCTGCACCAGGGCGAGCGGGGCGACGACGTTCACGTCGAAGATGCGGTGGAGCTGATCGACGCCGATCTCGGCCAGCGAGGGGAGCGGGCTGGCCCCGAGCGTGCTGGCATTGTTCACGAGCAGCCGCACCGGCCCCAGGTCGGCCGCCGCCTCAGCGAGGGCCCGGCGGTGGGCGCGGTCGGTGACGTCGCCCGGCACCCCGATCACCGTCCCCCGGGTCGAGACCTGGGCCACCGCGGCGTCCAATCGGTCGCGGCGGCGGGCGTCGACGACGAGCGCCCAGCCGGCGCCGGCGAGCGCCTCGGCGAGGGCGAGCCCGAGGCCCTGGGAGCCGCCGGTGATGACCGCCACCGGCTTGGTGTCGAACGAAGGACTGGCCATGTCCGCCTCCTCGTCTCGATCCGCTGGCTACAAAGAACAAGTTACTACTTGTTTTTACGTCCGGTCCAGGGGTTGCTTCGGAAGCGGCCCTCGCGGGAGCGGCGACCAAGATGGCGTGGTGAGCGGCGGAACCCTCGGGGCCTGTGACGTGGTCGCGTTCACCGCGACCCGGGACCTGGACCGGGCCCGCGCCTTCTATGCGGTCGTGCTCGGGCTCGAGCTCGTCGAGCAGACGCCGATCGCGTGCGTGCTGGCGGCGAATGGCACGACCGTGCGCGTGTCGCTGGTCGATGACCTCACGCCGGCTCCCTACACGGTGCTCGGCTGGCTGGTGCCCGACATCCACGCGTCGGTTCGAGACCTGACGGCCCGCGGCGTCACGTTCGAGCGCTTCGACGGCATGGACCAGGACCACGACGGCGTCTGGACCGCGCCGAGCGGCGACCGCGTCGCGTGGTTCAAGGATCCCGACGGCAACACGCTCTCGGTCACCGAGGCGACGCCGGCGTCGTCGTGACGCTCGACGTTGCCCCCCGCTTCATCGGCAGCAGGACGGGCCTTGGGCCAGTCCGCCGAGCCGCGCACTGAGCGTCGCCATTTGGGTCTGAAAGACGTCCAGACCCTCGATGACCGCATTCGGGAGCGGCGCCCGGGTGTTACTGACCGGCGGTCCGACCGAGCTCGGAGCCTCGGCGTGGCCCTGCCGCGGCGCGCCGGCCCAGGCTGGGACCGGTGAGACGGTGGGCCCGACTCGGTGCGGCACGCTCGAGAGCGCGAAGGTCCCGACCCGCGTCACCGGATGGCCGCCCTCGGTCCAGAGCAGCCGCCGACCACTGGGGTCGAAGTAGAACTCGGGGACGACCCGGTTCAGGTTCGTGAGCCGCCGCACCGCCCGCGTCGACAGGTCGAGCTCGTACAGGTCGGTGTGGAAGCCCGGGTCGCTGATCGCGAGCACGAACATCGGTCCGAAGGTCTCGTTCTGCATCGGTGGCTGGTAGCCGAGCTGCTGCGCGGCGGTGACGAACGTCTGGTACCACGTCGGCGACCCGCGGCTCGACATCCAGATGACGTCCTTCATGTCGGGCGTGAAGACGGCTTGCTCATCCCAGCCGGGGTGGTTGTCGGTGAGGTGGATGCGCTGGGGGTGCGCGGGCGTGGCGCCGTGCCCGGTGAGACGGAGGAAGTAGAGCTCGAGGTTGAGCCACCCCGCGCCGTCCTGGCCCATGGCCGTGTAGAGGAACCCGCTGCCGTCCGGAGCCCACACCTGGGTCTCGTACCCGGTGTCGACCGCGGGGCCCTCGACGCGCACGTTGGCCAGCGCCGGCGCGCCGTGTCCCGACGACGCGAAGTCGGCCACGAGCATCGTCCACTGGGTGCCGCCGGCCGAGAGGCCGGCGAACCCGATGTGCGTCCAGACCAGCTGGCGGCCGTCGGGCGACCAGGCCGGGTGGTAGTTGTCGTAGATCACGCCGTCGGGCTCGAAGGGCAGCCCCGGCCCGGTGAGTCGCGTCACGCCGGACCCGTCGGGCCGCATCACGTAGAGGTCGGTACCGACACCGCCGAGGCAGGGCGAGCCGAACGTCACCGGATTGCCTCGCCAGGAGCAGAACAGGATCCAGTCGCCCTGGGGCCGCTCCTGGGGGAAGCCGTTCGGTCCCGGCTGCCCGCAGGTGAGGCAGCGGACCCGGGAGCCGTGGAGCGCCGACACGTACACCTGCTCGGCGCCGGTGGCGTCGCGTTCGTTCGAGAGCACCCGCCCGTCCGGCGACCACGACGGGTCCTGGCCGAACGTGTACCCGTTGGTCTGGACCGTGAACGGCGCGGTGAAGTACGGGTTCGCCGAGCCCGACGAAGCGGCGGCCGGTGTCGAGACCAGCCCGGTGACGACGGCCGTCAGCGCCAGTGCACTGGCGAGCCGCCGTCGTGACCCCGTCGACCTCGCGCCCACCCCACCCCCCGTGGCTGGCGTCGACGGTGTCGCGACGCTCGGAGCCAGGATCGCACGGCGTCGTGCGGGCGGGCTATCGCCTCGGGATCGAGGAACCCCGCCCTTCCCGCGGCGCCGTCAGCCAGAACCGCCGGGCGCCGGCTCGACCTCGATCCGGAACACCGGATGGTCCGGCGCGATCCGGCGCAGGTCGTCGTCGGTCGCGTCTGCCGTGACGCCGCCGAAGAACACGCCGACCTCCGCCCGCCACCGCTTCAGGTAGGCCCGCAGGAGGGGCGGCTTCTCGTCGTCGCGCAGCTCGGTGGCGACGAAGGACTCCCAGCGCCGCCCGACTCGCAGCTCGCCCCGGCCGGCCTTCCGGAGGTTGCGGGCCCACTGCGTCTGGCCACGGGGCGCGACGAGGTACCGCTCACCGCCGAGCGTCAGCAGGTTGACGGGCGTCGACCGCCACTCGCCGCTGGTCCGGCCCCGCACTCGCAGCTCTCGTGACCCCCAGATGCTGATGCCAGCTCGGGTGAGGGTGGCGACGAGCCGGTTGAAGACGTGCCGCGTGAACCAACCCGGCGCGACGTACCGGTCGGCGTGCTGAGCCATGGCGTCTCCTCGGTCGAGGCCCAGTGTGCACCGGCGCGGCCATCCCGCTCGCAGTGAGGGGCGGGAGGCTCAGCCGGCGGTCGAGGCGTGCGGGTCGGTGCACGGGGCGCCCGCGCACACGTCGACGAAGTGCCCGTGGCGCTGGAGGAACACCGACTTCTGCTGTCGCGCCGACGCGTCCGCGCGCGGGTCCTCGTGCGGGTCCTTGCCCACCCGGGGCGGGGTGTTGACCGGTGGCGCCGCCGGTGTCCCGCTGTCCCAGACCACGATCGCCGATCCGTCGAAGGGCGTCGAGCCGATGCCCGCGATTCCCCACAGCGGCACGACGTCCGGGGAACGGCCGGCGGCGAGGGCGGGCTGGTGCGCCCGGGCCCCGATGGTGCGGGCCTCGGTCTCGGTGGCGATGTTGGCGACCTGCTGGTCGCCGAACGCCTCGTCGAGCAGCACCGTATGGACCGGCGTCCGCGGATACGGGTTGCGCGTCAGGTGCTCGGCGTAGCCGTCGGCCTCGCCTCGATCCCACACCATCTGCTGCAAGTCGACGAGCAGGATCCGGTCGATCGGGTTCGGGTACGCCTGGGCGACGATGCCGGCGAACGGGTCGTAGTCGAGGCTCCGCGAGAGCAGGGTGCTGAAGTTCATCCCGGGTACGCCGAGGACGGCCCGGGTCCAGTCCTGGGCGACGGCGGTGGTCGCGCCGCCCATGATCCCGCCCAGGCTGTTGCCGTCGTAGAAGAGGTCGTGCCGGTCGATGACCGGGATGCCGGAGGGGTCGCGGAAGGCCGGCGCGGACACCAGTCCGGCGGGCCGGATCATCAGCCGGCCGAGGAGGAGCGTGTCGAGGATCCCCTGCTGCAGGCGGTCCGGGACCGACGGGAACTTGGAGATGTCGCTGGCGGTGTCGACGATGCTCGGGACGTCGTCCTGTGCCAGCCCGAGCCACCGGGTGGCGCAGAACACGAAGTCGTGCTCGTTCGCCATCGCCCGGACGTTCTGGGCCGTGACCTCCGACTCGCTGCCGAGGAGGCCGTGGCCGTAGACCGCGGGCCGAGCCGGGTGCGCGTGCCCGCCCGCGTCGAGCGCGGCCCGGGGGATGATGCACTGGAACGGGACGCTGCGGTCACCGGTCCGCTGCGGGAGCCCGTCGCGGCCGAGAACGAGCTGGGTGCCGGGGCCGCCCCCGTTGCCGAGGTAGTTGGGGGCGGTGAACGTCCCGGTGACGACCGAGGCGACCCGGGCGTCGGTGCTCGGCTCGACCTTCGTGACCTGGAACGCCGGCGCCCGGTCGTGCAGCGACGCGAACGCGTCGTCGCGCATGTGGAGCATGCCCGCCGAGAGGCTGTGCTCGCTCGCCACGGTGAAGTCCCAGGCGAGGAACAGGTCACGGCGCCCGATCCCGGCGTGGGCGAGCGTCGTGAAGAGGTCCTCGAAGTGGGCCCGGCGGGCCGTCACGGTCGGGTCGGTCGACGAGCGTCGGTCCCGGTAGGTGCGGAAGGCGGACCCGGCAGGGATCGTCGCGCCGGCGTGGTCCTGGAGCCGGCGGAGCGCGACGACGACGTGGTGGCCTTCGGTGAGGTTCACCGCCGGGCGGACGATGAGCGTCCGCTGGTCATCGCGCGGCGCGGTGGCGTCGAGCTCGGCCCAGGATGGGACGCGGCGCCCGGTCGTCGCGTCGAGGACGACGATCGGCGCCTCGGGTCGCAGCGAGGCGCCGATGTCGGTGATCGGGGCCGCGCCACTGCGGGCGAGGTCGAGCCCGGGGACAAAGGTGAGGATCGCCGAGCCGGGGCTAAATCCGTCGCTGCGGTTCCACGCCGTCGGGTCGACGGCGACGCCGGCCTGGTTCCGCGGGGTGGCGGTGGCCGCGAAGTCGACCCGCCGTCCGGTCGGCGTGGAGGCGTCGGCGACGGTGAAGTAGTCGTTCGGGAACGGGAAGAGGCACTCGGTGGCGTCGAGGGGATCGCACGCGCCGTGCGGCTCGGACGCCGCCCGGTGCGCGGCGAGGGCGGGGCTGGGCGCGATGCCGAGCATCGCGACGGTGACCACGGCCACGGTCGCGCTCACGAATCGGGGCCCCCGTCCCCGGCGCACGGCCGGACGGTAGCCCCGCCCGCCACCGCGGTCCGGGCGGTCCACCGGTTGCCACCGGGTCTACCGTGAGGGCGTGAGCACCAAGACCGAGAAGCCCTTCTTCCTGACCGGCAACTACGCGCCCGTTTTCGACGAGGTGACCGCGACCGAGCTGGCCGTGACCGGCGCGGTGCCCGGCGAGCTGGCGGGACGGTTCGTCCGCAATGGGCCGAACCCGCACACGGGCGTGTCCGCGCACTGGTTCATCGGCGACGGGATGCTGCACGGAGTCGAGCTGCGCGACGGCACGGCGCGCTGGTACCGCAATCGGTACGTTCGGACCCGCCAGCTCGATGGCAGCGGCACCTTCGTCGACGACGAGGGGCACGTGGACCTCACGGCCGTCCCCGCCAACACGCACGTGATCGGCCACGCGGGGCGGATCCTCGCGCTGGTCGAGAACGGCTACCCGCACGAGGTCACGCCGGAGCTCGACACGCGTGGTCCCTACGACTTCGACGGCCGGCTGCGGACCGCCATGACCGCGCACCCGAAGCTCGATCCCGTCAGCGGCGAGCTGCACTTCTTCGGCTACGGCTTCATGCCGCCCTACCTGACGTACCACGTCGCCGACGCGTCCGGCGCCCTCGTGCGCAGCGAGGAGATCACGGTGCCGGGGCCGACGATGATGCACGACTTCAACCTCACCGAGCGCCACGTCGTCTTCATGGACCTGCCGGTCGTCTTCGACCTCGAGCGGGCGGCCGCGGGCTCGATGCCGTACGCCTGGGACGAGAGCTACGGAGCGCGGCTCGGCGTGATGCCCCGCGGCGGCACCGACGCCGACGTGCGGTGGCTCGAGGTCGACCCCTGCTACGTGTTCCATCCGATGAACGCCTACGACGACAACGGGACGATCGTCCTCGACGTCATGCGCTACGCGCAGCTGTGGGTTCGCTCGGCCGACGACTTCGAGCCGGCGCTGCTCACCCGCTGGACGGTCGACCTCGGGTCCGGCACGGTGAAGGAGGAGCAGCTCGACGACCACTCCACCGAGTTCCCCCGCGTCGACCCCCGGCTCGTCGGGCGGCGCCACCGCTACGGGTACGCGCTCGAGACCGTGGACGGCGTCGGGTTGGAGCACATGGCGCTCGTGAAGTACGACCAGGCCAAGGCGTCGTCCGAGATCCACGACTTCGGCGCCGGGCGCGAGCCGGGCGAGCCGGTGTTCGTCCCCCGGACGGCCGACGCGGCCGAGGACGACGGCTGGGTCATGACCTACGTGTACGACGCCGCCCGCGACACCAGCGACTTCGTGGTCCTCGCCGCGTCGGACTTCACGGCCCCGCCCGTCGCCACCGTGCCGCTGCCGCAGCGGGTGCCGTTCGGGTTCCACGGCTCGTGGATTCCGGACCCATAGCGGGTCAGTCCGAGCCGGTCACCCCGCCGCCCCCCGCCCCGAACTGGCGGCTGATGGCGTCGTAGTTGGGCATCGACGGGTGGCGTTGCCCGGCCGGCCCGACGCCGAAGGCGGCCAGCACGTTCTTCATCACCTGCACCGCGATCGGGTCGTTCGGCGAGCCGGCACGGGGCGGGGTCAGCTTCGGGATCCAGTTGATCGTGCCGGTGGAGAAGACGCCGGCTCCGCTCGCGGCCGTGTAGTAGGTCATGTCCGAGAAGCTCGGCCGGCCGTGGCAGGTGACCGGTGAGTGGGTGAGGATCTGCACGTTGTGCGGTCCCGACTGGTTGGGATCGTAGCGGTCGTACTCCGAGCCGACCGCCGGCGTCGGCGGGGACCCGGTCGTGGTGAGCTTCGTGCCGGCGGTGACGTTGGTCCCGGCGAACACCCAGGCGGTCGGGTCGACGATCACCATGTCGGCGCCGACCGGGTTGCACTCGTACTGCTGGCCGATCATCTGGCTCTCGGGCCGCGCCACCGGCGCCTCTCGCCAGTTGATGCTGGTCAGGGCCGGGTTCGTCGTGCGGACCGGGTCTTCGCTGGCGACCTTGTAGCAGACCAGGTGGCGGTTCGGACCGAGCGACGACGGCTCGAAGCGGATCTGGCGGAACGACGCGTTGGCGCCGAGGAAGCCCAGGTTCACACCCTTGTCGCGCGCCGCCTCCACGCCGTCGCGCATCTCCTTGGACCAGTACTCGTCGTGGCCGAGGGAGAAGTACGCCTTGTGGTTGAGCAGCAGCTGCGGCCGCAGGTGCGTGTCGACGTCGGTGATGTAGGTGACGTCGAGGCCGAGCTGCTCGATGAGCTGGACGAGCGGGAACTCCAGGCCGAGGAAGTCGGCCTGCCCGTCGCCGCGCGCGTAGGGACGGTCGAACGACACGATCCGTGACCGGTCGGCGTAGGCGCCGTTCTGGCCCTGGTAGAGGTTGTAGCCGTTCCAGTCGTTGTAGGCCTGCCAGCTCGTCACCGAGTTCTGCACCACGTAGGCGGCGGTGCTGGCGTCGTCGCGCACCGTCAGCGGGATCAGTTGCTGCACGCCGTTCGACCCGACCAGCTTCAGGAAGTAGGACCCCGGCGGGTAGTGGCTGTCGACGCTGACCTGCAGCGACGGGCTCCAGTGCGCCTCGGTCATGTTGATGCCGGGCTGGAAGGTGGCGGCCGCCTGCTTCTGGCCCGGCAGCTCCGACGAGCGCCAGATGAGCCGGCCGCCGGCGCCGCCGTACCAGCCCATCCGGTACGCCTCGACGTGGAAGGTCGGCGCTTCGGTCGACACGTACAGGGTGACGTTCTCGCCGCGCTGGACGCTCACCGCGCTCGCGTAGCCCTCGACCTGGTGGGGCTTGCCGCCGTTGGTGACGTTCCACGCCGACGTGCCCGGCTTGGCGTTTTCGTCCTTGACCCACTGCGCGGTGGGTCCGCTCGCCGACGACCCGCGGGTCCCGGCGCCGGCGGGGCGCGTGGTGGCGGTCGTACTCGCCGACCGACTGCCCGAGGAGCGCCAGGGGCGCCAGATCGCGGCGACGATCGCGGCGACGGCGGCCGCCGCGCCGGCTCCGAGGAAGGTCCGGCGCGACACGCGGCGGCTGGACCTCGACGGCGGCGCGGCCGCGGCCGATCGGCTTCGGACCCGGTGCAGCGCAGCCGGCGTCTCGAGCTCGGCGCGGAGGGGCGCCTCGAGCGACGCCCACGGGGTGCGGCGCACCCACTCGACCGGGCGCTGGTGCCGGCGATTCCCAGGCGCCGCCGCGTCGTAGCGGTACGGGCCGGTCACCCGGCCGAACGCGACGTCGGGATCGACGCGCACCGCCACCATGTCGCCCTCGGCCACGTCGTGCACGAACGACCAGAGCTCCTCCGCCCTGCGCTCGAGGGCGGCGGCCGGCGCGTCGGGGTAGGCGGCGCGCAAGGCGCGGCGCACGTCGGGCGCCGAGCGGGCGCGGCTCAGATCACCGGTCTCGGACCAGCCGAGCACGGCCGCGTCGTGACCGAACCCGTACTCGGCTCGGCGGCCGTCGCGGCCGGCGGCGAGCGACCAGAGCGCCATTCAGCCGGCTCCCGCGACGACGGTGGGGCGGCTGGGGGCGTCGACGGCAGCCCGGCGTTTGGCCAGGGTCACGCTGGTGTGCCTCCCGTGATCTGCTGCGACGCCGTCCGCTGCGGCGGCAGTCTACGGCCGAGCGTGGTCAGGGAAGCCTCACCTCACCTTCGCCGGGCCGGTTGACGGGTCCATTGCACCAGCGCGGGCCCGCTCGCCGGTCGCGGGCGGCGGAGGCTCCCAGGCCGCGGGTACAAACAGGTCGTGGCCCGCGTCCAACCGTCGGCGCTCGAGCGCGCCCTCGACGAGCTCTACGCGGCGACGCCGGAGGAGTTCGTGCTCGTGCGGACCCGCCTGGCCGGCGAGCTGCGCCAGGTCGGCGAGGCGGCCGCGGCGTCGGACGTGCGAGGCCGGCGACGCCCGAACCTGGCCGCGTGGGCGTGCAACCAGCTGGCGCGTCAGCACGGCGAGGAGCTCGAGGAGTTGCTCGACGTGACGCGACGGGCGGCCGCGGCGCAGGGCGCCACGTTGCGCGGCGGCGACGCGGCGGCGCTGCGCCGGGAGCGCCAGCACCGCCAGGAGCTGCTCGAGCGCCTCGCCGAGGAGGGTGTCCGGCTGCTGCGGGGTCGGGCGCCGAAGCCGGAGACCTACCACGACGGCATCATCGCCACGCTGGACGCGGCCAGCCTCGACCCGGACGCGGCGGAGGAGCTGCGGGCCGGACGGCTCACGCGTCCGATGAGCCCGCCGGCCGGTGGGTTCACGACCGCGCCGGGACTCGACCCGGTGGAGGCGGTGACAGCGGGTCGGGACGAGGCGATGGAGGAGGCGCGCCGCGAGCTCGCCGAGGCGCAGCGCGCCGCGCACCAAGCCGACCAGGCGGCCAAGACGGCGAGCGCCGAGCTCGCGAGCGCCGAGCTCCGTGCCGACACCGCGACGGCCCACCTGCAGGAGGTGGAGCGGGCGCTCGAGCGGGCCCGGGCCAGCGCCGACGACGCGAGCGAGCAGGCGCGCCAAGCCGTGGCCCGGCGCGACGAGGCGCAGCGGGCCGCCGACGACGCGGCGGGCCGGGTGCGCGACGCCGAGGAGCACGTCGGCGGGAGCGGACGTCGGCGCCGATCGCCCCGACGCTGAGCGAAGGACGCGGCTCGATCGGCGCCGCCGGTCAGACTGGCTGGCATGCCACCCCCGTATGACGTCCACAACTTCCTGCGGCTGCTCGGGATCGAGATCCTCGACGATGGGCCCGAGCCGCGGGGTCGCTTCACGGTTCGGCACGACCTGATCGCCGGCACTGGCTACCTCTGGGCGCCGGTCGTCATCGCGCTCGCCGACGCGCTCTGCGCGTTCGGCGTCAGCCGCCACTGGCCCGACGGCGCGGTGCGCTTCACGACCATCGAGGCGAAGTCGAACTTCGTCGGGAGCGCCCAGGAGGGCCACGTCGTCGCCGGGTCGAGCGCGCCCTTCCACCTCGGCCGGACCACGCAGGTCTGGGACGCCAGCGTCGTGAACGAGACCACCGGCAAGCCGATGGCCGCCTACCGCTGCACGCAGCTGCTGCTCTACGAGGGCTGAGCGGGCGATGTCGAAGCGGTCGGACCGGGAGTACCTGACCGAGGTCGCGTACGCCGACGACGCGCGACTGCAGGCCCGCGTCTCGCTCTACGACCACCAGCAGCCCCGGGTCGACCTGGTCGCCGAGGCGCTGGCCATGCTCGGACCGGTCCGAGAGCAGCGGGTCGCGGACGTTGGCTGCGGCAACGGCCGCTACGTGCGCAGCCTCGGCGAGTCGGGCGCCGTGGTCCTGGCGTGCGACCTGTCGGCGGGGATGCTCGCCTCGCTGGCGCCGCGGCAGCGGGCTGTGGTCGCCGACGCGCAGCACCTGCCACTCGTCGACCAGTCGGTCGACGCGGTGCTCCTCATGCACATGCTGTACCACGTCCCGGATCCGAGGCTGGCGGTGCGCGAGGCGCGCCGGGCGCTGCGTCCCGGCGGACGGCTCCTCGTGTCCACCAACTCGTCGCGGCACCTCGTGGAGCTGCGCGAGGTGTGGCGACAGCTGGTGGACGAGGTCGGGGCTCGCGGCGACCCGGAGGACCTCGACCTTACGAACGACCGTTTTCGGCCCGAGGAGGCCCGGTCGGTGCTGCGCGAGGTGTTCGACACCGTGACCGAGCGGACGCTGCGATCGGCGGTCGTCGTCGCGGATCCCGAGCCCCTGCTCCGCCACGCCGCGTCGACCACGGCCGCTCGGGAGACCGCGGGACCGCACCCCGAGCTCCTGGACCGGCTCCGGGCGAGCGTCGCGAACGCGATCGCCCGCGACGGTGAGTTCCGGGTGACGACAGAGCCGGTCGTCTTCCTCGCCTCGTAGCCCGCGGTCCGGTCAGCCGGGCCGGTCGGCGGTCAGCACCGCGACGTCGCGGTGCTGCCACGTCACCGTGACCAGGAAGCCGAGCGCGGTCAGCCAGGCGACCTGATCGTCGAGGCGGTCGGGCCGGTCGTAGTCCGGCGAGAGCGGCGTCATCGCGTCGGCCGGATCGGCGGGCACGATCACGTCCGCGAGGACGAACCGTCGACCGGGCGGGAGCAGCGACCAGACGGCGGCGAACAGCGAGCGCTTCTGCTCCGGCGCCAGGTGGTGGACCGCAAGGGCCGACACGACGAGGTCGAAGGGCCCGCTCGGCAGGGCACCGAGCAGGTCACCGACGATGGTTCGCTCGACCCGCTCGGCTGGGAGCCGGAGCCTCGCCAGCTCGAGCATGCCCGCCGACTCGTCGACGAGCACGAGCGAGGCCGCCGGGTGCCCGATCAGGACGGCCGCCGCTGTCTCCCCGGTCCCGGCGCCGAGGTCGAGGACGCGGTCGGCCGGGACTGCCGCCGTGGCGTCGGCGACGGCTGCCTGCAGGTCGTCGTAGGCGGGGAGCTCGTCGCGGATCTCACCCAGGTACGTCTCGGGCGTGAAGTGGAACTGGCTCACCCGCGCGAAACCTAGACCTACCGCCGGCCGCCGACCGCCGACCGTCGACGCCGGTCGCGCGATCATCGTGCGGTGTCCGCCGCCGGTCCCGCCTTCGACCTCGCGCGCACGTACGTGCACCTCGGCCTCGGCGTCCGCGCCGAGCCGGTGCCGGACTTCGAGTGGAACCCGGAGTTCCTCGACCGCTACGAGGCCGCCCACGCCGGCGACGGCGACGAAGGGCGGCTCGTGTGCCTGGTTCGCCAGGACGCCACCTGGGACAGCTGGGAGCGGCACCCGGCCGGCGAGGAGTTCGTCGTGCTCGTCTCCGGGCGCGTCGACCTGATCCAGGAGATGGACGGCGAGCCGCGGGTCGTGGCGATGCGTCCGGGCGAGGCTGTGGTCAACCCGCGCGGCGTGTGGCACACCGCGGACGTCCACGAGCCCGGCGACGCGCTCTTCGTGACGCCGGGGCGGGGGACCGAGCACCGGCCCCGCTGAGGCGGCGTCGGAATGGCGCCGGCGCGACGCGTCGGCGCCCCCAATAGAGTGGAGGTCGTGGCGGCGCCGCCCACGACCGATCTCCCCGTTGAAGCGATCGACTTCGGGGACATGACGCTGTGGGACCGGGACGACTGGCCCGGGATGTTCGCCCGGCTGCGGGAGCAACGCCCGGTCTCCTGGCACACCGAGCCCCAGATCCCGGGGATGACGTTGGGTCCCGGCCCCGGCTTCTGGTCGCTCGTCCGCTACGACGACATCGTGCAGGCCAGCCGCAACCCCGAGGTCTTCATCTCCGGTCGCGGCACGAACATCCCCGATTTCCCGCCCGAGGTCTACGAGTTCCTCGGCTCGATGATCAACATGGACCCGCCCCGCCACACCCGGTTCCGGCTGATCGTGAACCGGGGCTTCACCCCCCGCCAGGTGGGCGCGATCGAGGCCAGCGTCCACGACCGGGCCCGTTCCATCGTCGACGCGGTCGCCGAGCAGGGCAGCTGCGACTTCGTGAGCGAGATCGCGGCGGCGCTGCCGCTGCAGATCATCTGCGACATGATGGGCATCCCCGAGTCCGACTACCAGTGGGTCTTCGACAAGACCAACGTCGTCCTCGGCGCGAGCGACCCCGAGTACGGGGGTGAGATCACCGCCGCCTTCCTCGCCAGCCAGGAGCTGTGGCAGTACGCGCAGCAGCTGCGGGCCGACCGGCTGCAGAGCCCCCGCGACGACATCACGACCACCATCTCCCAGGCCGAGGTCGACGGGCACAGCCTCACCCCGGAGGAGTTCGGGTCCTTCTTCGTGCTCCTCGTCGTGGCCGGCAACGAGACCACCCGCAACGCGATCAGCCACGGCATGCTCGCCCTCACCGACAACCCCGACCAGCGCCGGATCTGGCTCGACGACTTCGAGGGCGTCGCGCCCACCGCGGTCGAGGAGATCATCCGCTGGGCGACCCCGGTCATCCACTTCCGCCGCACCTGCGTCGCCCAAGACGTCGAGATCGGCGGGCAGCGGATCGAAGAGGGCCAGAAGGTCGTGCTCTGGTACAACTCGGCGAACCGCGACGAGCGGCACTTCGAGGACCCCTACCGCTTCGACGTGCTGCGGGCGCCGAACGAGCACGTCGGCTTCGGCGGCGGCGGCCCCCACTTCTGTCTCGGGGCCCACCTGGCCCGCCGGGAGATCAACGTGATGTTCGAGGAGCTGTTCCGCCGGCTGCCCGACATCGAGGTGTCGGGCGAGCCCGAGCTGCTGCTCTCGAACTTCATCCACGGCATCAAGCGGATGCCGGTCTCGTTCACGCCCGCCTGATCGGCGAGCCGAGCCGAGCTCAGGCGGGGCCGAACTCCACCGGAATCTCGGCGTAGGCGCACGCGAACGCGGACGGCACCTTCGTCGGCTCGGCGCCCGGGGCGAGCCGGAGCGGCGGCAGCCGCGTCAACAGCTCCTCGAACATGACCCGGATCTCGAGCCGGGCCAGCGACGCGCCGAGGCAGAAGTGGGTGCCGAACCCGAACGCCACGTGGTGGTTGTGGCGCCGCGTCACGTCGAGGACGTCCGGCTCCTCGAAGGCGCGCTCGTCGCGGTTGGCCGACCCGTACATCAGAAGCAGCTCCTCGCCGGCCCTGATCTGCTCGTCGCCGAGCTGGTGGTCGACGGTCGCGGTGCGCCGCATGTTGAGGATTGGGGTGACCCAGCGGATGAACTCGTCGACGCCGGTCTCGGCGAGGATCCCGGGGTCCGCGGCCAGACGGGCCCGCTGGTCGGGGTGGCGGATGAGCTCGAGGCACATGGTGCCGATCACGGTGCGGGTGGTCTCGGCGCCGCCGTCGAGGAGCAGCAGCGCCTCGTGGACGATCTCGTCCTCGGTGAGCGGCCGCGTCGTTCCGTCCGGGAACTCGACCTCGGCGTGCGCCCACACCGAGAGGAGGTCGTCGCGGGGCTCGCGGCGGCGGGCCTCGAGGGTCTCGAGGGTGACGGCCGCGAACTCGAGGACCGCGTTCATCGTGGCCTCGCCCGCCTGGGGCTGGCCGCCGTCGGTCGGGTAGGTGCCGCCGGACAGCATCGTGACCTCGCTCCACTGCTGGCAGCGGGGCGCCAGCTCGGGCGGGAAGCCGAGCATCTCGCAGATCACCCGGGCCGGCAGCGGCGCGGCCAGGTCGTGGACCGCGTCGCAGGCGCCGGCCGGGGCGACCCGGTCGATGAGCTCGTCGGCGATCCTCCGCACGTGGTCCTCGTGCTGCTTGACCGAGCGGGGGGTGAACCGGCGGGCGACCAGCCGCCGCTTGTTCTGGTGCAGGGGGTCGTCGTTGTTGATCGACGACACGTCGCCGACGATCCGCGGCCGTGACCCGAGGGAGGAGGTGTAGCGGGCCGGGTCCTTCTCGACCTCGACCACGTCGTGGTAGCGGCTGATCCCCCAGATGCCGTGCACCGGGTCGCGGTACACCGGCGCCTCGTCGCGCAGCCGCCGGTACAGCGGCAGCGGCTCGCCGGCGTACAGCGCCCCGTCGAGCAGGTTCACCTCGAGGCGTTGGCTCCCGCCTCGGGGGCGGGTCACGGCGGGGCCGGCCGGGGTCACGCGACCGCAGGTTACTGTCGGCCGCCGTGAGCGACGCCTGGCAGGCCCCGTCGCGCGTCGACACTCGACTCTCGGTGCTGACCTGGAACCTGTGGTGGCGGTTCGGGCCGTGGGAGTCGCGCCAGCCCGCCATCGTGCGCACGCTGGCCCGCGTCGCGCCCGACGTCGTCTGCCTCCAGGAGGTGTGGGCGGAGCGGGAGGGACGCCGGCAGGCCGACCAGCTCGCGGCCGCCCTGGGCGGCTACTACGTCGCCGAGGCCGCCGGGCTCGGCTTCGACCTCGCCCCCCAGAGCCTCGGGAACGCCATCCTCTCCCGGTGGCCGATCCGGGCCCAGGAGGCCCGGCCGCTGCCCGCCCCCGAGGGCCTCGACGAGCTGCGGGTGGTGCTGCGGGCCGAGATCGACGGGCCCCGGGGCGCCTTCGACGTCTACGTCACCCACCTGAACTGGCGGCTCGACCAGAGCCACGTCCGCCAGGCCCAGGTGCGGGCCATCTGCGAGTTCGTGGCCGAGGCGAAGGACGACCGCTCTTACCCGCCGCTGCTGTGCGGCGACTTCAACGCCGAGCCCGGCGCCGAGGAGATCCGGATGGTCACCGGCCTGACCACCGCCCCGGTCCCGAAGCTGGTGTTCCTCGACGCGTGGCAGGCCGGCGGCGACGGCGGCCCCGGGCACACCTGGAACAACGCCAACCCGTTTGCGGCTGTGGACTGCGAGCCCAACCGGCGCATCGACTACGTCTTCGTCGGCTACCCCCGGGACCGCGGGGCGGGCCAGGTGGTGGCGGCCCGGGTCGAGGCCACCGACCCCGTCGACGGGGTGCACCCCTCCGACCACTACGCGCTCTACGCCGAGCTGCGCTACTGACCCCCCGACGGCGCCACGGGGAGCGACTGGCCGGTCTTTGAGCCGGTCGGCAAGAATGGGAGCCCTATGAGCGTCGAGTCCCGCGATTCCGTGTCCCTGAAGCCGGCCGAGCTCGATGAGCTCGGCCAGTTCGTGGCGGGGGTCGGTCTGCCGATCGACGACCAGGCCCTCGACCATCACGTCGAGCAGTTCCCGCTGGTGGCCATCTGCGTCGAGGACGACGAGCTGCACGGGTTCCTCTTCGGGTCCCTCGAGCGGATCGGGGGCACCCCGTGCATCATCTGGGGCCTCGGCGCCACCCGGCGGGGCCGCACCGCCCGCGCCTCCCTCGAGGCCCTGGTCGGCGAGCTCTACCGGCGGGCCGCGATCTCGTTCCCGGACGAGGACGTCCTCGTCGCGGGCCGGGTCGCCCACCCCGCCTCCTACGCCATGCTCCTCGAGCTGGCCGACGTCTGCCCCCGCCCGAAGTACAACCCCAACGGCGAGGAGCGGGCGTGGGGCCGCCGGCTCGCCCGCCGGTTCGGCTGCGACGCCCGCTACGACGACCGGAAGTTCAAGGTGAAGGCGGGCGGCAAGTCCGAGGCCGTCCTCGACGCCCGGTACGTGAAGCTGGGCGGGAAGGCCGCCGCCGACCTGGTCGGGACGGTCAAGCCCGAGAAGGGCGAGGCCCTCATCGCCTACGGGTGGGCGATGGCCGAGGCGCTGGCCAGCGACCTCGGCCGCCGCTGATCAACTCCCCACGGCCAGCGCGTCGTCGAGCGCGCTGCGCAGCGCGTCGGGGCTCGTGACCGGCGCCCGGCACGTGTAGCGCTCGCACACGTACGCGGTCGCCAGCCCGTCCACGACCGGCCGGTCGGCGAGCAGCGGCGACCGGTCCCCGCCCCGGCCCGGCGGCGCGCTGAGCGTCACGGCGTTCGGCACCAGCCGGCCCAGCACCTCGCGCCGGAGCGCGGCGAGCTCGGGACCGTCACCGACCAGCGCCACCTCGAGCGGCGCGGCCAGGGCCCGCTCGACCGCCGCCAGGAGATAGGTGAACGCGTCCGGGTGCTCGACGAGGATCGGCGCCAGCGCGCGCAGCCAGCGGAGGGCCGACGCCTCGTAGCGGTCCTCGCCGGTCAGGGCGGCCAGGCGGAGCAGCCCGTGGCAGGCCAGCGAGCTGGCGGCGGGGGTCGCCCCGTCCTGCACGTCCTTCGGGCGGACGATGAGCGGCTCGGCGTCGGCGGCGGTGCTGAAGAAGCCGCCGCCCTCCGGGTCCTCGAATCGGGCCAGCAGGTCGTCGGCGGTGCGGCGGGCGTCGTCGAGCCACGCCACGTCGTCGACCTCGGCCAGGCTCACCAGCGCCTCGAGCAGCGCCGCGTAGTCCTCGGCGAAGGCGAGCACCTTCGCCTCGCCGCCCTGCCAGGCGTGCAGCAGCCGGCCGTCGGCGCGCTTCAGGGTGTCGAGCAGGAAGCGTGCGTTCGCGCGTGCCGCGTCGAGCCAGTCGGGCCGCTCGAACGCGCCCGCGGCCTCGGTGAGCGCGCGCAGGAAGAGCGCGTTCCAACCCAGCAGCACCTGGTCGTCGAGGCCCGGCCGCACCCGGCTCGCGCGCGCCTCGAGCAGCCGGAGGCGGCACCGCTCGACGGCCTCGGGTCGATCCTGGGCGGGGTCGACCGCGTGGAGGATGTTGCCCCGGAAGCCGGTGTGGGGGTCCTCGAAGTTGCCGTGCTCGGTGACGCCGAAGTAGCGGATCACGGCCGGCGCGTCGTCGCCGCACACCGCGGTCAGCTCCTCGAGCGACCACAGGTAGAACTTGCCCTCGACGCCCTCGGAGTCGGCGTCCTCGGCCGCGTAGAAGCCGCCGTCGGGGTGGCGCAGGTCGCGCAGCACGTAGGCGACGAGCTCCTCGACCACCCGCTGGTGGCGGGGGTCGCGGGTGACGAGCCAGCCGCGGGTGTAGGCGCCGAGCAGCAGCGCCTGGTCGTAGAGCATCTTCTCGAAGTGGGGGACCAGCCAGTAGTCGTCGACCGAGTAGCGGTGGAACCCGCCGCCGACCTGGTCGCAGATCCCTCCCGCGGCCATGGCGTCGAGGGTCACCGTCGCCATCTCGAGCGCGCTCGCGTCGCCGTGCTCGACGTGGGCCCGCAGCAGGAGCTCGATGGCGCTCGACGGTGGGAACTTCGGGGCCCGCCCGAAGCCGCCGAACCGGGCGTCGAACCGGCTCGCGGTCCGGGACCGGGCCTCGCTGAGGATCCGCGGCGACAGGTCACCGCCGCCGCCGGCGCCGAGGGTGACGCTGCGCTCGACGACGGCGCGCAGCCGTTGGCCCTGCTCGACCAGGTCGCCGCGGCGGTCCCGCCAGGCCTCGTCGACGCGCTCCAGCAGGTGCACGAAGCCGATCAGCCCGTGGCGGTCCTCCCTCGGGAAGTAGGTCCCGCCGAGGAACGGCGTGCCGTCCGGGGCCAGGAACACCGTCATCGGCCAGCCGCCGTGGCCGCTCATCGCCAGCACCGCCTGCATGTACACGGCGTCGACGTCCGGCCGCTCCTCGCGGTCCACCTTGACGCTGACGAACCGCTCGTTCATCACCGCCGCCACGTCGGCGTCCTCGAATGATTCGTGGGCCATCACGTGGCACCAGTGGCACGACGAGTAGCCGACCGAGAGGAGGATCGGGCAGTCGCGCGCCCGCGCCTGTTCGAACACGTCGTCGCCCCACGCGTACCAGTCGACCGGGTTGTCGGCGTGCTGTCGCAGGTACGGGCTCAGCTCGTCACGCGGCGTGTCGCGGAGGAGCACGTGGCCATCTTGACAGCGCGGATCGGGCGCCCAAAAACTGGTGGCGGCTCAGGCGGGCGAACTGAGCGATCGACTGGCGGTGGGATGAGTCGAGTGCGACGAGCCCAGTCGGTACGGACGGCTTCATCAGCTACGCCCAGGACGAAGACGGCGTCCCCGCCGCCGACCTCGCCGACCGGCTCGAGGCGGCCGGCGTGACGGTCTGGATCGCGGACCGCAGCCTCGCCGGCGCCCAGAACTACGGCCCCGAGGTCGTGCAGGCGATCTCGAACTGCAAGGTGCTCGCGGTGCTGTGCTCGACGGCGTCGCTGCACTCGCCGCACGTCGCGGTCGAGGTGGAGATGGCGTCCGAGGCCCGACGCCCCCGGCTGCCGCTGCTGCTGGACAACACGCCGTTCCCCGATCAGATCCGCTACTGGCTCACGGGGGCGAACTGGATCGACGTCCGGGGCCCGGCCGAGCGGTGGTTCCCGCAGCTGCTCCGGGCGCTCGGGGGGCTCGGGGTCGACGGCCGGCCCGGCTCCGAGGCCGCCGCGGTCGCCGCCGCGATGCCCGGCGGGACGACCGCGGCAGCGAGGCCGCAGGCCGGACCGGCGCTGACCCGACGGCTCCGCCGACGGTGGCCGTGGCTGGCCGCCGCCGTCGCGGCCATCGCCATCGCGGTCGGCGCCATCGCCGGGCTCAGCGGCGGCGGGAGCGGCACCGGGGGTCTGAGCCAGGCCTAGGCCGGACGTGACGACGCGGCGGTCGCCGCCGCGACCAACGCCGAGCAGGCCGCCTTCGCGGCCCAGATCCGCACCTGGGACCGGACCACGACCGCGGTTTGCGCGACGACCGCGGCCGGTCCGCTCAGCGCCGCGCTCCAACGGGCCACACAGGAGATCCAGCGCATTGCCGCCCGCTACAAGCCCGCAGCGCCGGTGCTGAACGCCGAGCTCCGGGCCGCGGCGGCGGTGCGGCGCGACCTCGGCGATCTCGTGCGCCTGAACGAAGGCCTGGCGCTGAGCGACTGGTCGCAGCGCTACACGGGGGACCTGGCGACCCTGGTCCGCGCCGCCGGCGCCAGCCGGATCGCGCTCGGGCTGGCTCCGGCCAGTGCGCCCCCGAACGCGCTGTCCTGACGCCGCCCGGCAGCGCCGAAGCTCGCGTTACGTCGCGGCCTCGGCGACGCGCTTCGCCCATCGGTAGTCGGGCTTGCCGGATGGGGAGCGCTCGATGTGGTCGACCAGCACCAGCTGGCGGGGGACCTTGTAGCCGGCGACGTGCGCTCGGGCCTCGTGCACGACGTCCTCGAGGGTGGGCTTCTCGCCGTCCCGCGGCTCCACGACCGCGACGACCCGCTCCCCCCACCGGGCGTCTGGGACGCCGACGACGACGGCGTCGAACACCGCCGGGTGCGCCTTCAGGGCGCCCTCGACCTCTTCTGGGTAGACCTTCTCGCCGCCGGAGTTGATCGAGACCGAGCCCCGGCCGAGCACGGTGATGGTGCCGTCGTCCTCGCGCCGGGCGTCGTCGCCCGGCACCGACCAGCGCACGCCGTCGACGACCGGGAACGTCGCGGCGGTCTTGGCCGGGTCGTGGTAGTAGCCGAGCGGCACGTGACCCCGCCGGGCGAGCTTGCCGACCGCGCCGACCGGCGCGGGCTGGAAGTCGTCGGTGAGCACGGTGGTCTCGTCGTCGACCCGGAAGCGGGGCTGGGACGACAGGCTCCCCTCGGTGCCCACCGCCAGCTGGCCCTGCCCGCCGGCCTCCGACGAGCCGAAGCCGTCGACGATGATCGTGTTGGGCAGCCGCTTGGCCAGGGCCTCCTTCACGGGCGGCGAGAGGATGGCGCCGCCCGACAGGAGGAGCGCCAGGCCGGACTCGTCGACGCCGTCGCCGAGCTCGTCGAGCGCCTCGACGAGCGGCCGGCCCATGGCGTCGCCCACGATCACGAGGAAGTTCACGTGCTCGGCGGCCACGAGCTGCC
>Ga0207416_1002199_pt1 | contig 22302 bp, 14 predicted proteins | sample PaiPotPPM11metaG_FD_184107 | JGI IMG/M metagenome (GOLD analysis project Ga0207416, IMG submission 184107) | Iron sulfur acid spring bacterial and archeal communities from Banff, Canada, to study Microbial Dark Matter (Phase II) - Paint Pots PPM... ...
CGTCTCGTAGGTGTCTTTGTTCGGATACGCGTCGTGCACCTGAGTCTGTGCATCTACCGAGCCCCCATAACAGTGCCAGGCGGTCCCTGCTGTATAGCCATTGGCCGTTTGGTCCTGTAGGATGGTCTTTGGATACTCTTGATGATCCCAATTATGGTCGTAGCCAAGAATTTTGGTGTTGATGCCATTGCTGGCAAAAGCTGGCTCCAAATTATTCTTGATGAAGTTTGTTTCCTGATCTGCTGGGAATGACATGTTGGGGTAGCCCGTGGTGGTATACAACGGCTCATTCTGGGGAGTTACTGCGTAGATGGGAATACCCTTATCCTTATAAGCTTGAATGAACTTCACGAAGTAGTTGGCATACGCTGCATAAGCGCTACTATTGAGTGTCCCGCCTTCCAGGTTATCCGTTGATTTCATCCAGGCAGGCGCGCTCCAGGGTGTCCCCATGATCTTGATAGTGCCATTGATGGATAATGCTTGCTGGAGCTCCGGGATGAGGGTCTGGTCATGTGCAATCGAAAACTTATCCAGACGGTCATCGGTCTGACCTTGGGGTACATCATCATAGGAATATTCGCCTACATCGGGTGGTGTGAGATCGGAGGCGCCCATGGGCAGGCGCAGGAAATTCAGCCCAATTCCACGGTTGGCATCAAAGAGATTGGTCATGAGCGTGTTTCGCTGACTAGTATCGAGCTTGGAAACGAGCAATGCTGATGAATTGGTAAAGGAGGCGCCAAAGCCATCCATGCTTTGATAGGCCTTACTGTCATCGACCGTGATAGTGGTCGGATCAGTGCCACTGCCACTGGCAAAGGTCAGATCAGCCTGTTGCGCGAGGTGGGTGGTCAGATCAGCTGTAGTAAGCCAGACACTCACGGTTCCACCTGCGGCCTGGGCGTTCACTCTGGCGGTGAAGCCGCCGCTGTCGCTATGAGGGGAGCTAAGACTTGCTGGCTGAGGCAGACTGACGGTGAAGCCGCCGTTGTTGCTATCAGGGGAGCTAAGACTTGCTGGCTGAGGCAGAGCTTGCGCCGTGTACGGAAAACTCGTGTTGTCAATAGGCTGTTTACTGGCACTGTTAGCCCCAACCTGACAGCTAGAAAAAACCACCTTTCCCGGATAAGCAAAGTTCGAGTTTTGATTGGAATGACTAAAAAAGAGGATGCATCCACCTGTTTTTCCATTAGGCAGTTTGCTAGAGTCCTCAATAGGAAGAGAGAAAAGATCCTGGTTGGTGTTATTGTCAGGATTAGTCTGATCCTTCATAGAGAACGTGATCACAGAGTTACTGAGTTCGACAGAGGCACTAATCGTGTCCCCCAGCTTCACATTCTTGACATTTGTCGGGAAATACCCGTGTCCTGGTCCTATCCCCCTCCCATCAGTGGTAGCGCCATCAGTCACCGACCAGAAGGATGTTTGGGAGGCTATCTGACCGTTTGTCACCTGAATATCAATTCCAGCTGCGGCCCAATTCTGCGAACTGAACTGGCTATCGCCGCCCAGAACCACGCCGATGCTGAATTTAGAACTGGTGGTGCCACTGGGTAGGACAATGTCCCCGCTTTGTGGAAGTGTAAAGGTGCTTTCAACGTACTGGTAGGTATTAGTATGGGCTACGTATCCCGCTTGGACGTAACAGATACTCTGTGAGCATGTGTTTGCCCTGGCGATCGGTGATTGCCATTCTGTAATGGAAAGTACTGTCACCAGCAAGATGAGAATAGGAAAGCTAACTTTCAATAATTCAACTTGTCGGAGGGTACTTCCTAGCTGAAAAGTTCTCCTATATGATTCCTGAGACATATGACTGGATCTCCTTCTGTTCATACATGCTAGCCTCTTGCTAAGTACAGACAACTCACTTTTTTAGATTTCCACCAGATAATGTGGTTGTACCTCTCGCTGAGCTTAGCAGATAGTTCAAGGCGATAGCTTCTATCTTTCTCACTATTATGACGCTCTAGACTGATCAATAGTTCCCGCTAGCATCACTGAATGTGAAACGACACTTACATTACTGGTCATGTGAAAGGGTGGACGAACGAGAAGAAGCAAGAGACAAGCCGATGAGACCACCGATGACTGCATGCACAAGCTGCGAAATTCCGAGAACCATGGCGACTAAGAGCAGCCCTTTGCAGCTAATCAGGTAGTTGATGGGCGGGATCTCAGATGAACCAGTGAGCAGTGGACTGAAGTCAATGAGCACGGCAGTGACAGAGCTCACCAGGATGGCAGTGAAGGCCGCAAGCAAGGCTGCCCAGAGCCCGTAATACCTGTTGCCTATCCTTCGTGTGGTCAGATAGGCAACCAGGGCATAGAGGAAGCAGGAGAGAAGCACGCACAGGATCCCGAGTCCGATATCCAGGGTGGTTGGTGGTCCAAGCGGGCTCCCAGGCGGCAATTTGGATATCAGTCTGGATATCAGTCCTAGGATCGGCCCCAATCCCCCCAAAATCAACATCAGTCCCAGAATGTTAAGGAGACTGCCCAAACAGAATGCCCAACACACTCCCCCCACAGACGATGATTGAGGCGGAAAGGCCTTCGGCTCTCACTGCCCGCGGTTTTTTGAACAGGCAGATGCTCAAGACGAGGCTACCCAGCAGTATCAAGAAAACAATGTAATCATCGGGGAATCGTGGCATATGCGTCTCTATTATTCCTGAGAAGGAGACGGCAATACTCACCCCCTGCAGCAACAGCAGGAAGAAGGCCGCGATCAACGGTATCAGCCAGAATAAGCGATCAGCTCTGGACTGATGAGAGAAACTATTTGTCATGATAAGCTCCTTTCCTCTTCTAAGAATCAATGAATCAATTTCTCTGGAGCTATCATACTGTATTAGCGAGAGCAAGCACATGGGGCAAATGACCCATATTTGGATCTGACTGTCAGAAGCCTCTACCTATTCATAAGCACACAACCAACATATTGAGCGATAAGCCGATAATAGCTACACAGAAGGTAACAGCCCAGGTCAAGCGAGGGAGAGAGCAATAGGAAAAGGATGGCCAACGAAGACAGCAACCAAGGCATCAAGCAGAGGGCGTCCTTGCTTGTGCAGAGTCGAAAGGTAGCTGCGGATACGACAAAAGGCGGTAGCGCCATCCTCACTGCGAAAGGTGCCAGAAATCTTTTGCTGAACTTTGACCATGCGCAGATCGCGTTCAGCAAGATTATTGGGAAAAGGGATGGTTTGCAGGTATCCAAAAAGGCCAGGACCTGATGGGCTCGATGCAGAAGCGCATCCAGCAGATTCTTGGCATCCGATTGGGCGTGCCGACCCCGCTTGCCTGCAGGTCTTGGCACAGAAGGGGGCTAGGCAGCATATCCCAAAGCCAAGACGTGGAAATAGCGAGCCACCCATCGGTCGCGGATCGGCTTTGGGACACAGGCAACTCCAAGGCTTCGCCAGTGGCAAGCTAGGTGATAGATGCCAACAAGGACCCGCAACATCGTGCGTGCCCACTTCTCTTTGAACTGCTCCCAAATCCGCGTCAAGTCTCGCAAGAGATGGGCTCCACAGATTTGGTTGCGTTTTTGGTTGCGCTTTGGTTCAGCCATTCCGAAATGCAGACACTGTGGACATGATCGGTCAATATAGGGTTGAGTCACCAAAGACCTAGAGGCTAGCGTTCAGTAATTTGCCAGTCGCCAAAAAAAAATGCTACAATAAAATATCCCTTTGGATGCGAAACACCACCAGTACGTCGCTAGCGGATTATGCTATGACCGTCTCTTAGATACATAGCTAGCCAGGAAGCAGAAATTGTGACATCATATCAAATAGTGGTACGAGCAGTTGGGGAGCAACATGATGTACATGCCCACCAGCTTATTCGTGAAATATTACAATTACCAAAGAAACACCTCCCCTCGCTTGCCAATATTTCCGCCAGCACATCCCAGCTTATCATCCACACAGCCCAACTCTATCGCCTCAGTGGAAACCTCACTATCACTCAAGTAGAACAGCTCACCCGCGAGTTACTGGCGGACCCGGTAGTGCAAGAAGCAGATATAAAAACCAGCGAAGTGGTACAGGCGTCGACAGGTCACATTGGTCACATTGTCGACGTTTTCTTTCATGCCGGCGTTACTGATACGCTAGCAGAGAGTGTACAGGCTGGCGCCCAGATGCTCTGCATCAGCGAATTGGAACATGTCGAGACCGGACGACGTTGCATACTTGACAGTCGTTTGAGCGAGGATGATGTTCGTTCGATCGCTCAGGCTCTATTGTATAATCCCATTATTCAGGAGTATGTCTTCTATCCGGCAGAACGAGAAGAATTGCCGGATCATTCAATTTCAACGAGTGATTTATCGCCATCGGGGGCTGCAATTGATTGTGCCAGTTCTTCCCAACCCAATGCCATCGCGCGTACTATTTTTATCTCGGACATGACCGATGAGCAATTGCTTGAAGTCAGTAAGACTGGCTTGCTTTCGTTGGACTTGGAAGAAATGCAGGCCATCCAACAGCACTACAAATCTCAGGGACGCGAACCCACTGACGTTGAATTGGAGATGCTAGCTCAAACCTGGTCGGAGCACTGCTCACACAAGACCTTTAAGGCCACTATCGACTACCGCGAAGTAGACGAGAAGGGCCAAGTCATTGAAAACGAAATTATCCATGGCTTACTAAAACGCTATATTATGCGTGCGACAGAACAGATTAGACCGCCATGGCTGGTATCAGCCTTTAGCGACAACGCTGGCATTATTCGCTTAACCGATAGCCAGGATATTGCCTTCAAGGTTGAGACCCACAATCATCCGTCGGCCATCGAGCCATTTGGTGGAGCGAACACTGGTGTAGGTGGTGTTATTCGCGATGTGCTTGGGGTTTCCGCTCAGCCGATTGCCTGTTCAGATGTGCTCTGCTTCGGGCCACAAGAGACTTCTGCAGACGAGTTGCCCTCTGGAGTCTTCCCACCGCGCCGCATTGCCAGCGGAGTTGTCAATGGCATCCGCGATTATGGCAATAAGATGGGCATTCCCACGGTCAACGGAGCTATTCTCTACCATCCAGGCTATATATTTAATCCGCTCGTCTTCTGTGGCTGCCTGGGTATCCTGCCCCATGGAAGCCATCCTAGTGAGGTCGAACCTGGTGACCTGATTGTCTGCTTAGGTGGACGCACCGGACGTGATGGAGTGCATGGTGCCACCTTCTCCTCTGGTGAAATGAGCCTGGAGATTAACAAACAAGCTGGCGCCGCTGTCCAGATCGGAGCACCGATCACTGAAAAGAAGGTCGCCGATGTGATTATCCAGGCACGTGACTGCAAGCTCTATCATGCTATCACTGACTGTGGAGCTGGTGGCTTTTCCTCGGCCATCGGCGAAATGGGTGCAAAAACGGGGGGGCTTGTCGAATTGGAGAAGGCACCTTTGAAATACCAGGGGCTGGCACCATGGGAAATCTGGCTCTCGGAAGCCCAGGAACGCATGATCCTTGCGGTGCCACCTTCTGCTCTTCATGAGTTATTAGAAATCTGTGCCATCGAAGAAGTTGAGGCCAGCGTCCTTGGCTCCTTTACTAACGATCGCCGCCTGAAACTCACCTATCACAGCCAGATCGTTGCTGATATGGACATGACCTTCCTCCACAATGGCATTCCCCGCAAACGTTTAGAGGCCATCTGGACGTATGTTGAACCGCAGGACGCGAAGGGCTACACGGTCAATGCATTGACAAGCGGGCGCGATAAATCGGGCCCCTACGAAGCACGCAATGAATTGCCACATCTGTGTTCATTCTCCGATTTATCGGGCGAGGAGGTAGGGACCCGATTTATCGCGTCCGCTTTGGGTCCAACCTTGCTTGCTCTCTTGCGCCATCCCAATATTGCTTCGAAAGAGGATGTGGTGCGGCGCTATGACCACGAGGTGCAAGGTGCAACAGTACTCAAGCCACTGGTTGGACGCTCGGGTAATGGACCGAGCGATGCAGCTGTCCTGCAGCCGTTGATCGATGGCAGCCAGCCGTGCCCCCTTTGGGGGTCTAGTGTTGGTATCGTGCTCTCCAATGGCATTAATCCACTGTATGGCAAGATTGACCCATATCATATGGCGATGAATGCCATTGATGAGGCACTGCGCAATCTCACTGCTGTCGGCGGCGATGTGAACCATGCAGCAATTCTGGACAACTTCTGCTGGGGCAATCCCAGTGATCCCGAGCAACTGGGCATGCTGGTGCGTGCAGCCAAAGGGTGTCATGACGGAAGTCTCGCATTTAAAACGCCTTTCATTTCAGGAAAAGACAGCCTGAACAATGAGTACCGTACCGCTGGACATCGCCTACCGGTCCTTCCCACGCTGCTAATATCGGCGGTCAGTGTAATCGACGACGCGTCCTGTACCATTGATATGTCGCTCAAGACGCCCGGCAACCTGCTCTACCTGATTGGAGCAACCCGCAATGAGCTGGCAGGTTCGTATTATGCAGAAGTGATAGATCCCGATTCGTTTGATCATCTCTTCCCGCATGCCGAAGTGCCAAAGGTCGATGCAGCTAAGGCCCGTATAACAATGAAGACATTAGGGGAAGCTATTCGTCGGGGTCTGGTACGTGCCTGCCACGATCTTTCGGAGGGTGGTCTGGCTGTTGCAGCAGCAGAAATGTCGCTGGCAGGCCAACTGGGTGCCACACTCAGTCTGGAACATATCACTGTCAAAGGGGCTCCGATCGTTCATCCCAATGAAGAAACCATTGTGCGGCTCTTCAGTGAGACACCCTCGCGTTTCCTTGTCGAGATCACGCCGGAGCAATTCGGTACATTTGAGAAGCACATGATGGCAAGTGGCGTCGAGGACATCACCTACGTAGGTGCCGTTAACAACAGTTCACGCTTTATCGTGCACAGTGGTGAAGAGGAACAACTGATCAATGTGAATGTGGAAGAGTTGCAAGAAGCTTGGAAGGGAACAAATCCTAATGAGCGATGAATCGCGCATAAAAAATATCATGAAGCGTAGCCAGACCAACAGCACAAAGAACGCTGAGATTGAACGCGATTTATCGCCATCGGTAGGGGCCCAATTTATTGCGCCCGCTGTTCCCTCTGAGGCTCAAGTTGAACGCGATGTATCGCCATCGGTAGAGGCCCAATTTATTGCGCCCGCTGTTCCCCGGGTGCGAGCACTAGTTTTGCGAGCACCAGGCATTAACTGTGACCGCGAGACTGTGCAGGCCTGTCGTCTGGCAGGCTTCGAGACCGATCTGCTCCATATCAATCAACTTATCAAGGCTCCCAATCCCCAAAGAGGGCATACTCCAAGGGCACACGGCGGCAGTTTATTGGATTACCAATTCCTGGTAATCCCCGGTGGTTTCTCTTATGGGGATGACTTGGGAGCTGGTATGCTATTGGCCAAAAATCTGACTATTCACCTCGGTGACCAATTGCGCCACTTTATTGATGAGGGACGCCCGGTACTGGGTATCTGTAATGGTTTTCAGGTACTGGTACGTGCAGGATTATTGCCTGGGTCCCCCACGGAGGGGAGGTCCGCTGGCCCCCGTGCAACGCTAACTGAGAATGCCTCGGCAATGTTTGAATGTCGCTGGGTAAGGATGGCGGCACAGCCTAGTCCCTGTATTTTTACCCGTGGTATTGAGCGACCAATTGAAATGCCAGTAGCCCATGGAGAAGGCCAATTCGTCTTGGAGGACGCGATACCCAAAGGGCAGGTACCACTTGTCTATGTAGCACCGGATGGAAATATCACACAGCCAGCCGCCGCGTGCCCTTTGGAGGTAGCCTATCCTGCCAATCCCAACGGATCGCTCGGCAATATTGCAGGTATATGTAATGCACGCGGCAATGTCTTTGGCCTGATGCCACATCCCGAGCGTTTCGTCACAATGCTGCAACATCCACAGCGGCGAAGCTCGGCAGGCAGGCAGCCAGATGGCCTGTTGATTTTCAAGAATGCATACGAATATGCCCTGCAATGTCTGCACAATTCACCACAAAAAACACAACACAACCCTCCCAGCGATTTATCGCCCGAGTGTAGGGACCCGATTTATCGCGTTCGCTGCTCCCCCACGTCCACTGCGCTCCCCACGTTCGTCGCGCCCGCCGCGTCTGCTGCTCCCCCCACGTCTGCCGAGCTCCCCACGTCCGCCACACCCTTTGCGTCTGTCTCCTATGCCAATAGTGGAGTAGATATTGCCGCAGGCGAGAAAGCCATTAAGTTGATGAAGGACGCAGTGCGTGCAACCCAGGGACCAGAAGTTCTAGCTGGCATTGGAGCTTTCGCAGGTGTATTCAGTGCAAAAGCCCTTCAGAAGATGCGCCGTCCTGTCCTCGTCTCCTCCACCGATGGCGTGGGGACCAAGACGTTGATTGCGGCACAAGCTGAGCACTACGATACCATCGGCTATGATCTGGTCAATCACTCCATCAATGATTTGCTTATGCAAGGTGCTCGACCGCTCTTCTTCATGGACTATATTGCGATGGGCAAGCTTGATCCCATCCATGCAGCAACGATTGTCAAGGGGATCGCAAACGCCTGTCGTGAGGCTGGTTGTGCACTCCTTGGCGGCGAGACGGCGGAAATGCCCGATGTCTACCTACCTGGGGCTTTTGATCTTGCAGGTACAATCGTAGGTGTTGCAGAAGAAGATGAGATTGTCAATCCCCAAAGGGGACATAGTGTCTCAACAATCAGCACTGGCGACATCATCCTGGGCCTACCCTCCAACGGGCTGCATACCAACGGCTACTCGCTAGCACGACGAGTGTTTGCCCCCTACGCCCTGGATACTGTTTTCCCTGAGCTGGGTGAGCCACTGGTTGATGCATTGCTACGACCACACCGTAGCTATCTGCGTGAGATCATACAACTAAGCGCGTATCTAGCTGACCGAGGACGTTATATTAAAGGTATGGCACACATCACCGGTGGAGGATTCGAGGGAAATATCGCGCGTATCTTGCCATCTGGCCTGCAAGCAGCCATAGATACTAATACATGGAGTGTACCCCCGCTCTTCCAGCTTATTGCTCGTTTGGGTAATGTGCCACGAGCAGAACTCTATCGCGCTCTCAATATGGGTATAGGCGTAGTTGTGGTGCTCTCACCTAAGAGTGCTCTGGAGGCACGTTGTGTCCTTCCCGAACTGCTAACTATCGGGACCATTGCAGAGGGGGAAGGCGTTATTTTACAATTCTAATCTAATTATTTTCAATTACGTAGAAGGGAAGCTTGTAATGACACAGACACCTGATTTCGACTCAATTAAGCAAATTAATCCCTATGGTACAGAATACTGGTCAGGAAGGGATCTCATGCCACTTCTAGGTTATGGGAAGAAGTGGCAGAACTTCGAAGAGGTTATCAAAAAGGCAATGACTGCTTGCGTTGAGACCAGAAATATTGTCCAAGACCATTTTACTAACGCCAGTAAAAAGGTCTCTTTGGGCTCTGGAAGCCAGCGTAGAGTTCCAGACTATCTGCTTAGCCGCTTTGCATGCTACCTCATTGCTCAGAACGGCGATCCTCGCAAACCAGAAATAGCTGCAGCGCAGGTCTACTTTGCAGTATCGACCCATGCCCATGAAATACATCAACTCAGAGAAGAGCAAAAGGCACGTTTAGAGAAGCGCCTTGAAGTCTCTGAAAGCTTCAAAGCCCTTGATAGGGCTGCTCAGAACGCGAGTGTCCAATCCGAATCCTTTGGTATTTTCATTGATGCTGGATACGTCGGCCTTCATCGACACTCTCTTCAGGAGCTAAAGGAGCTTAAAGGTGTTCCTGAAAATGAGGAATATCTAGACCGTATTAGCCGCAAAGAACTATCAGCAATCGATTTCAAAAATGAGCTAACAATAGGAAAACTTGAGGATGATCATATTCAAGAGGAAGAAAAGGCTATTAATGCTCATTACTATATGGGTGATGTTGTTCGCGAGGCTATCAAGAAAGCTCAACAACCGCTTCCTGAGACGCTGCCAACAGAACCTTCTATCCGTAAGCTCGTTGAGGAGCATCGGCGCAAACAAAAGCGGACAATCAAAGCTAAAGAGGAACAGCAAGATCAAGCTTCGCTTTTCAATGAAAGTGCAGAAAAGCAGGATATCTAAGTAGTTATGTATAATTGGTTTCTTAGTTACAAAAAGTGCTTGATTGAGGAATAATCGGCTATGTCGACAAGTAATCCAGTCTTTGGTTCTCTCTTAGCAGAGGGGAAGACGAAACAGATATATGCCTGTCCCGACGACGATAGTCTGGCCTATATTGTCAGTAAAGACCAGATCACAGCGGGGGACGGTGCCCGGCGTAACGAAATCAGCGGGAAGTCGCGCTGGAGTACCATTACAACTGCAAACGTTTTTCGCTTGCTGAACGAGGCAAACATTGCCACGCATTTCATCAAACAGGTTAACGATATAGTCCTGTTAGTGCGGCGCTGCGAGATGCTACCCATTGAACACGTCCAGCGGCGTATTGCTACAGGATCGTATCTGAAGCGGCACCCGGAGATCAGCGAAGGGACACGCTTTGATCCAGTCTTGATCGAGACCTTTTTGAAGGACGATACACGACACGATCCACAGATCTGGCCACAGGATATCGTTCGCTTAGGTTTAGTAACCCCCAAAGGGGGCACGACAGAACAAGAGGTCGAGTGGATGGCGAATGAAGGGCGTCATGTCTTTGAAACGCTCGAAAGTGCCTGGGCAAGCTTGGATGTGACTCTAGTCGATCTCAAAATCGAGTTTGGGCGTGACACCCAGAACCATTTGATGGTTGCCGACGTGATCGATAATGATAGCTGGCGACTGTGGCCTGGGGGCGACAAAACTCGCATGCTGGATAAACAAGTTTATCGAAACTTGCAACATGTCACTTCGGAGACTCTGCAGGATATTGCAGATCGCTATGCTCTAGTAGCAGATCTTACTTCGCAATTACAGTATTGTAAAGGTGAATCGTAAAAGAGGAAACAACACCTAAAGGTGACACGATAAATCGCTTGCAATTCATACCCAAAGGGCACACGGTTGCCAATTGGTAGGGACCTGATTTACCCGGGTGTCACGTCCGACATACACAAACCATTGTAATTCTAAAGAGGAGCCGAGCATGGAGCGACTACGCGACGCATGTGGAATAGTGGGCATCTATATGCCTAAAGAGCAAGAGAATCTTGACGTGCGGCGCTACATCACCCTGGCCCTCACTGCCTTACAACATCGAGGGCAGGAAAGCGCAGGGATGGCCATATATGATAGCGATGGACAAATTGTCCACCGCGCTGGTATGGGCAAGGTGCGCCAGGTTTTTCAAGATTCCGGTACCAGTCTCCCAGTCACGAGATGTGGTATTGGGCACGTGCGCTACTCCACAACTGGTTCTAGTTGCGTCGAGAATGCTGGTCCCTTTGTCGTGGGGCCTCGCACTGGCCAGTATGATACCATTGCTCTGGCCCACAATGGCAATATTGTCAACGGTGAGTCACTGCGCAAACTCTTCCTGCCGGAAATGTTCAGTTCTACTACTGAGAGCGAAGTCATTGCTCTACTCCTCCTACACGCGGGAGGTCACACGCTGCGAGAGTGTATGGTTGCCACTTTCCCGCTCCTGCGAGGATCGTACAGTCTTGTTATGCTGGCTGAGGGCAAGCTTTACGCTATGCGTGATCCATGGGGAATACGTCCTCTCTGCATTGGCCATATTGGTAATACCTGGATTGTAGCCTCTGAGTCATGCGCATTGGATCGTATGGGAGCAATATACGTACGCGAGGTTGAGCCAGGTGAATTTATCACTATCGATGAGAACGGCTTACATGCAGAGATCTTGGGCAAGTCCCCGCGCCACGCACTCTGTGTCTTCGAGCACATTTACTTTTCCGACGCTACGAGCCTCTTGAATAATGTGTATATTTATAATGTTCGTGAGGCTTTGGGGCGTGAGCTGGCAAGAGAACATCCCGTTGAAGCAGATTTGGTCGTTCCAGTTCCCGATTCATCTATCCCGGCAGCGTTAGGCTATGCTGCCGAAGCAGGTATCCCTTACGGACAGGCGATTATCAAAAACCGCTATAGTGACCGTTCTTTTATCAAGCCTGACCAGCGCTTACGCCAGTTAGAAATTGACCTGAAGTTCAACCTTGTTCAGCCCAAGATCCAGGGAGCCCGGCTGATTATCGTTGACGACTCGATTGTGCGTGGTAATACTATGAAACGTCTAGTGTCAGCACTGCGCAATCGTGGTGTTAAGGAAATTCACCTGCGTTCCAGTGCGCCACCGCTGCGTCATCCCTGCTATTTTGGCATTGATATCCCGCAGGAGTCCGAACTGATTGCCGCTGGTCGCACTATTCAGGAAATTGCGGAGTATATCGGTGTAGATAGCCTGGGGTACCTCAGTCTGACAGGTTTGGGACGTGCGATACATTTGAATGCTCTTGCGGCCACCATCAATCCAGAAGACGCGACACCCAAAGGGTGCACGGTGAGTCGGGAGGACGCGACACCCGAAGGGGGCACCCCCAAAGGGGGCACGGCGGTAAATCAGGTTCCTACCGATGGAGATAAATCGCGCAATGGATTGGGCCCAATTCACCGTGTCGCCTTTGGGGATTGCGCCCGTGACGATGAGCAACAGCTCAAATATCTACATGAGCAATTCTGCTATGGTTGCATGCACAAGGAAGGTTGGCCTTTTGATCCTATCGCTGAGGCCGAACACGGAGCGCAGCATGCTATCTTTTTCCCACGCGATACCGTAGGGAAGAGGAGAATGTGATTATAGGAGGTCTATCGTGCGAGTATTTGTTATTGGTTCTGGGGCACGAGAAAACGCGCTAGTCTGGAAACTGGCGTATAGTCCCGGTGTTACCCACATTTACGCCGCGCCCGGCAATCCCGGCATGGTTCCTTATGCAGAGCGAGTCCCATTCTCTGTTAGCCAGACCAGCGAAATGGCAGACTTTGCCGAGCGTAATCAAGTCGATCTTACAATCGTTGGACCGGAAGTGCCCCTCATTGATGGCATTGCTGATGTCTTCCGGCAGCGTGGCCTGCGCATCTTTGGGCCTGGCAAAGCTGGTGCTGCGCTGGAAGGGAGTAAAGCCTTTACTAAGGAATTGCTCACGGAGGCTGGAATCCCAACTGCACAACATCGTACCTTCACAAACTATGCTCAAGCATCATCCTATCTCAATCAGCATGGTGCACCTGTTGTTGTCAAAGCAGATGGGAACGCAGCTGGCAAGGGTGCAATTGTCGCTCTCGATATGGCAACTGCCCGAGATGCCCTCAAACAAATGATGGTTGATCGTATCTTTGGAACAGCTGGAGACGCCGTTGTCATTGAAGACTATTTGCGGGGCGACGAGATTGGCGCCACCGCCATCTGCAACGGCACTGATTTTCTGCCCCTGGTTCTCTCGCAGGATCATAAACGCGTCCTCGACAATGATCAAGGACTCAACACTGGCGGCATGGGTGTCTTCACACCGCTGCCTTTTGTCAATCGGCAGCAAGAGACTCAGATCTACGAGCGAATTATTGCAGCTACCTTACAGGCGCTCAAAGCTAAAGGGATTGACTTCTCAGGGGTCCTCTATTCCAACATCATGCTCACCGGCCGTGGTCCCATGGTGTTGGAGCATAATACGCGCTTCGGCGATCCGGAGACCCAGGCTTTCGTGATGCTACTACGTGCGGATCTCTTGAGTGTGCTAGAATACGTCGAAGGTCGGAAACTACAGACCGACGAACTCTGGAAGGCTGGATATGCTGTCAGCGTTACACTAGCATCAGGTGGCTATCCTGGAGAATACCGTTCAGGACTACCCATCACTGGCATCGAAGACGCCAACCGCTTAGAGGGTGTCCAGGTCTTCCATGCTGGCACTGCGCTGAAAGATGACCACCTTGTTACTGCTGGCGGTCGCGTGCTGAGTGTTGCAGCCTACGGAGAGACCTTGCAGGATGCTGTTGGGCGTGCTTACGAGGCCATCAAGTACATTTCGTTTGAGGGTATGCACTACCGCAAGGACATCGCGCATCGTGGGCTGAAAACATTGGCTAGGTAGCGCTTGTATTTATATCAACATGCTGTAGTGCTTGAAATGGCTTGTAGAGGGGATAGAAGGGGAATTAACTGATGTGGTATGATGGAACCTGACGGGGCTGTAGCTCAGTGGATAGAGCGTCGGTTTCCTAATTAGACTCAGCATTTCAGCCGCTCCTCAGGCCAATTCTTCATGATTATTCTTCTCCATAGCGTCGGTTTGGATGGTTTGAAGCTTTTTGCTCCCAATAGTTTAGTGCAGGCAAGGAGCCTTCTAAACGAGCTAGGAATGTTCAAGAATTTGGTTGTGTAGAGCGTAAGTTTCTGGATAATAACAAAATTGGCTGGTGTTAGTCCTAAGAAGAGAAAACAAGCTCGTTGGAGAGATATTATTAAAGAACGCTTTGTGCTAGTTCTGGCCTCAGAGCTAGAGAGCCAAGCCAGCCAAGTGTAAGGGAGGCCTGCCCAAGAGCTGATTGACCATCATGCCAACGCTGTGAGCGGTGAGCTTGGCAGCGATTCTGGTCATAGCTCCCCAGGTGCTTTTAGCGTAATGTTTGGACAAGTGCAGTTGCTCTTGAAGCTGGGCATTGACCGTTTCGCAGATGAGACGAAGACGGTTGAGCTGTTTTTGGGCCTCGGGAGTGTGCTGTGCAGCCTGATTGACCTTAGCCGGGGCAAGCAACTCCAGAGCACGGTACTGCTGGAGAAACGTTTGCAGGGTTGCATCGTTGTAGGCCCCATCGCCAAGCAGACGTTCGAGCTGGTGAGAGAAGGAGTCCAAGAACTCAACTACTGGCTGGTTATCAGAGCGATTGGCTGGAGTGAGCAGAAAGCTCATGATCACACCGCTCAGGCTCACAATGGTGTGCAGCTTGAACCCAAAGTACTTCATGGCCTTGCTACTACAGACGCCATAGTCAGCATGCCCGACAAAGTCACTGGCAGCTTTGCTGCGTTTGTAGCTCACGCAGGGCACCGGGGCAGAGTCAATCACAGCGGTCTCTTCTAGCTCCAGCGCGTCCAAGATGATCTGCAGAGCCATGCGGACTGCCAACATCACTGACCACAAATCACGCTTGCGGCGGTTGTAGCGGCTGCGTTCATTGAGTCCTGGAAAAGAGGCTCGCAACAGCTCTGCGTGTAGGCGGAAAAAATGGTCCTCTCGCGGTTCGCCGATCAGCTCCTGATAGAGAGCAATGGTGACCACTTCACTGTCTGAAAGACTGGGGGCTGGCCCCGGGCGACTCAAGACCTCTTGAATCACGGCTGATCCTTTCATTACATCGTCAACTATGGTAAAAAGAGTGGTGAGGACTGTTGCTTTATCGAGCATGGTAGACTCCTTGTTGTGGTGTTCACAAACAATTTCATGAGTCTACTCTACAGTTCTCTTACCCCTCTCTGCAACTCGCACAAAGCGTAAGAGTATCAGATGAGTATCGAAACAGAGAGCCTGACTAGCAAAGAAAAGATGTTGGAAATGGTAAAGAGAGCTTTAGAAGTCTCTTTAAGAGATCTCTTTTCCATGCTTCCTTCTCATTTAGTTGAATCCTACTACTTCTTTGAACAAGTGACAATAGATATGCTGAACCAGAGTATTGATATAATTTTTCGTAGTGCGGAGTCCGAGATTGAAAAAATATTTTTGAACTCTTTAATTTTGCGAGCCGCCCTCGAGGCACCATATTTTTTAATTTTCACCGAGCCACCTTCATCCCCAACTCAGCAGATTGAAAATGCTAGGGAAATATATCATCTTACTGCAGAGATTTTAAGTTTCTTAGAGGAAAATATGCTTATGGTGGAGTTACATTATCCGGTGGTTGTGCTCGAAAGTATGATGATATTAAGGAGGGCGTTTCGTAACTCAGATAACCAGAGCCTCTCTGAGCTGAAGTGGTTCCCATTGTTCCCAAAGTTGTCCCTCTTTCCCCCTGGAAAACCCCTCTTGCATTGGGTATCCTACTAGTAGTTGCCAGAAAAATTGAACCATAGAATCCTTTGAGTGCTGTGGTTCTGCAGGTGCTCTGGCTGATCAAGATTTTAGCGAAGCGCTAGAACAGAGAAGTGTGCCCTCGGAGTAGCGTTTTTTGAGCGTGAGGAAACGCCCTCTTGAGAGAGTGTGAGGAACCTCTGAGATGCGTTTTTCGTTGAGGCCACAAGCAAGCAGGTGCGTTAAATGTGCTCACATTGAACGTGAACGTTTTCAGATCCTAAGCTTGAACACCCAATTCACCAACAATATCTTCTGCCCACTGTTTATCATGGTCATGCGGTGTGGTGCGAGTGCCTCGCATGATGTTTCTTAATGTGATTCTACTAATTCACATGAACAACGCAAGTATCTTGGGAGATTCCGAAGCTATGGAAGCTGCGAGCAAGAAGCCACCCATGGGCACGAGATTGCTGGCCTATCGTGGGCATAGCAATGATGCACCGGGGCAGACATGTGCCTGGTCGCCGGACGGCAGCCGTCTGGTCACTGGCGGCGACAATGGTCTGCTGAAAATCTGGAGTGCGGTGACAGATGAGTTGATCTTGACGTGCGAGGATTGCTCTGTGGCCCCCATCAATGCCGTGGCGTGGTCGCCGGATGGTAGCCGTCTGACCTCCGTATCTGGCGACAAGATAGCACGAGTGTGGGACGCTAGTAGTGGCCGATGCCTATTCGCCTACCAGGGTCATGCTGACACCGTGTGGGCAGTGGCGTGGTCACCGGATGGCAGTCGTGTGGCCTTCGCATCTGGAGATAGGATGGTGCAGGTATGGGATGCTAGTAGTGGCCGATACCTATTCGCCTACCAGGGTCATGCTGACACCGTGTGGGCAGTGGCGTGGTCACCGGATGGCAGTCGTGTGGCCTCCGCATCTGAAGATAGGACGGTACAGGTGTGGGAGGCAGGCAGTGGCACCTTGTTACTCACCTACAAGGGCCATTCTGATGATGTGAAGAAAGTGGCGTGGTCGCCGGACGGTCATCGTCTGGTCTCTGTTGATCATTATTCGCGCGTACATGTGTGGGAGGCAGGCAGTGGCCAATGCCTATGCACCTACGACGGTCATAGGGGCTATATGCAGCACACCGTGGCGTGGTCGCCGGATGGCAGTCGTGTAGCCTCCGCTGCTAGTGGCCCTGAGGATGATGATACAAACTACGACAGCACTGTGCATGTGTGGGAGGCAGATAGTGGCCGATGCTTACTCAGCTACAAGGGTCATGAGACGTATGTGTATGAAGTGGCATGGTCACCAGATGGCCATCGTCTAGCTTCTACTTCTCGTGGCTCTCTGCAGGTGTGGGAGGCAGATAGCGGCACTCTGCTACTCACCTACACTGGTCGTTTCGATGCTGTGCAGGCGGTAGCATGGTCGCCGGATGGTAGTCGTGTAGCCTCCGCATCTGAGGACTGGATACATGGAGAAGCGACAGTGCAGATATGGGAAGCAGACCATGGTCGGTGCCTACTCACGTGCAATAGTCATACGGCTTATGTGAATGCCGTGGCGTGGTCGCCGGATGGTAGCCGTGTAGCCTCTGCATCTGGTCAGACAGTGCAGGTGTGGGAGGCAGACAGTGGACAGTGTTTGCTCACCTACCGCGGTCATGATACCTATGCTAACAATGTATGTGCCGTGGCGTGGTCGCCGGATGGCAGTCGTATGGCTTCCGCCGCTACTGGCATCTTGCCACGAAGCGAGACGACAGTGCAGGTATGGGAGGCAGACAGTGGCCGATGTCTCCTCACCTACAAGGGTCATTCTAAATCTGTAGTGTATGCCGTGGCGTGGTCACCGGACGGCAGTCGTGTGGCCTCCTCTGCTAGTAAAATGTGGGGTTTCAAGGGGACAGTGCATGTGTGGGAGGCAGGCAGTGGCCGACGTTTGCTCACTTACAATGGTCATCGTAACCATGTGAAAGCCGTGGCATGGTCGCCGGATGGCAGTCGTGTGGCCTCTGCTAGCCTGGGCGAAAGCACCGTGCAGATATGGGAGGCAGACAGTGGTCGATGCCTACTTACCTACGACGGTCATTTTTCTGGTATAGGGGCATTGGCATGGTCACCGGATGGCAGTCGTGTGGCATTCGCTGCTGGTGGCTCTCTGCAGATATGGGAGGCAGACAGTGGTCGATGCCTACTTGCCTACGACGGTCATTTTTCTACTATAAATGCATTGGCATGGTCACCGGATGGTACGCGCATTGCTTCGGGGGCACATAATGGGGTCGTGGTTGTGTGGCAGGCAGGGTAGGGATGCGGAGTGATACAGTTTTTGCATAATGGACATAATTATACAATAGATGTGATAAATGAAAATTCATATATTAACAGACATAAATTGCCTAAATGCATGATAGATGACGTATCCAAACCTAACCACAAGCATAATATGCCGTCAAAACTGCACATGTATTGCACACCAAAGAGCGATTTATCGCCCAACGAGGGTAGAGCCAGCTGAGCAAGCTGTTGCTTGAGGTAAGGTACAGTAACAATAGGAACGGCATACCCCATAGCCTCGCATAGGATGCCTGTAGCGAGAGTATCTGTGATACCTGCTGCCCATTTGTTGATGGTATTAAACGTAGCTGGTACGACAACTATAGCATCTGCTTTGGGAAGGGAGTCCTGTTCCTGTGGTAGTATAGGACAAAGTAGTCTTCAATTGTAATATGGTCTGAGCTTTCTAACCATGGTTGGAGGCCAATGATGAAGGAGGGTTTCTTTGTCTACGAACGAGTGGAGAACATCTGAGCATCCTCTAGCCTATCTTGCACGTGCGGATCGCCTCATCGCACTGAAGGGGAAGCCGTGCTGCTGGCCCACGTTCCTGAGAATGCGCATCGTATCCTCGACTTGGGGACAGGTGATGGCCGTCTCCTGGCTCTGCTCCTGATTGATCGACCTCATGCATCTGGGGTGGCCTTGGACTTTTCTCCGACCATGCTCCAAAAGGTACGAGAGCGCTTCGCAGGAGATCCCCGGATCTCTGTTGTGACACACAATCTCAATGAACCATTCCCCCAACTTGGTCAATTTGATACGATTGTCTCCAGTTTTGCTATTCATCATTGTTCTCATGAGCGCAAATATTCCCTCTATGCAGAGATATTTGACTACCTTGAGCCAGGAGGCATTTTTTGTAACCTCGAACACGTTGCCTCTTCTACCTTAGCCCTCCATGAACATTTTCTTGAGGCAATCGGCTATACTTCGGAAACAGAAGATCCTTCTAATCAACTCCTGGATGTGGAGACACAACTCCAATGGCTTCGTACCATTGGGTTCACCGATGTGGACTGCTATTGGAAATGGCTCGAACTCGCCTTACTTGTTGGAGTCAAACCAATCAAAGAGAGAATCAGCATCTTTTAGAGAAGAGATGGAAGGGGAATTGACTGATGTGGTATCATGCTCCGTGACGGGGCTGTAGCTCAGTGGATAGAGCATCGGTTTCCTAAACCGTGCGTCGGAGGTTCGAGTCCTCTCAGCCCCACTGCGTGAACCCGCTTCTCAAGCGGGTTTCTTCGTTTATGCGATTTGATAGTCAGAGGGGATGACAACATAGCTGACAAGCTTTCTGAAGTCTCTTCAGATGCGTATTGGCATGATGTTCCTCACGCTTTTGTGGTGTCTTTTCTCTTGCTTGACATCAGCGAGGACAGCAATGTGGAGTATACTGGACTTCCTTCTAAAGGCCTGGAGGCATTTGATATCCGCTATTCACTGTCTCCTCATCAACAAAGAAAGCAATATAATCAGAATAGACAAATCGCCTATTTCGTTGGAAGGTATCCATCTGACGTAGCAAACCATGCTCCTGAAAATTTGCTACCAGTCTATTCGCGTTTTTATAGCTTAAACCAGTTACCGTAGTAACATTATTAACTGTAATAATCGGTTTTTCATATAAATATTCAAGAAGTTGATAAGCTGGTCCCGCCGAACGGGAACTAGAGGTTGTGGCAATAATATTTCTATGTTTCTCTCTGAGCTGAACAATATTCATTGCTGTCGTTGTCGCTTCTTGCGCAACTTCATAGACACCTTGTAAGAAGAACTTTAACCACGACTCCCAATCACCCTCATCACGTATTTTCTGGAGATGGCTGTAATAGTCAAACCTATGGACTTTAAAAAAGTACGATAAATAAAGCAATGGCTTGCCTAGAATACCTTCATAGCATAAAAGAAAAGCAATGAGTAATCTCCCCATCCGGCCATTCCCATCAAGAAATGGGTGTATGGTCTCAAATTGGGCATGGACTAAACCTATTTTTAAGAGAGGAGGTAAGCCTTTCTCTTTATGAATAAAAGCTTCCAATTCATCTAGTGCTCTATTCATATCCGCAGGAGAAGGAGGGACAAAATGGGCAGTTCGAATTGTTGCTCCTGCATTTCCAATCCAGTTCTGAGTCGTACGAAATTCGCCAGGCTGACGGTTTGCCCCTCGTACTCCTTGGAGGAGAAGGTCATGAATCTCACAAATAAGGCGGCGAGAAAGTGGAAGTGTATGAAGACGCTGAAGACCATACTTTAATGCATTAATGTAGTTAACTACTTCTTCTATATCCTGAGGATTTTCAGGAACCACAGCATCTGCTTCAAATGCAAGAACATCTATAAGGGATGCTTGTGTCCCTTCAATTTGACTTGAAAGTACTGCTTCTTTATTCACATACATAGCAACGAAAAGATCAATATTAGGTAATATTCCACTTGCACCATCTAAACGGCCTAGTGCTCTTTCTGCTTTTGAAAGAGACTGAACTATTTCATTATCTAATTGCACAGGAGGATCAGGAGGCAACGGCTTTGGATTAAAAGCTCTATAGCCTCCAATTTGACTGGTATAAATACCTGCTCTATCGGCAGTTACATTCTTCTTGTTTCTGCTTTCCACTGCAAAATCCTTATTTTATTGTCGGAATACACCCTGAAACGACAACAAGGATAAAAAATGGTGGCCTTATTGTCGCTAGCGATAATGACAGAATCCTTATTGTCGAAACATACCCTGAAACGACAACAAGGATAAAAAATGGTGGCCTTATTGTCGCTAACGACAATGACAGAATCCTTATTGTCGAAACATACCCTGAAACGACAATAAGGATACCACAAAATCTTCCTTAAGTCATTAGAGTTCTTCCCCAATAATTTTTGTGTGAGAAATCTAAGGCTCTTTGAGCTCAAATGGCCTTATTGGGAAAGAAGTCTATTATCTTTAAAGCTCTTTCTCATTTTGGTAGTTACTATGTTTGCAGTTTCTTTGAAAAAGATGCTCAAAGGGATATATTGGCAAAAAAGAGCGCCAAATCGCGTTCCTGAGAGGGACTGATGCCCTTCTAACAGCTTAAGCACGTTCTACGACGAAACCGCAAAGATAGTGGTAGTGTTGTAACCTTAGCTTTGCAGAATGAAGGCGTTACAATGTCATCATTATGAACCTGAAAAACTTTGGTCTACTCTATGAGAGCGTCCTGGTCTCCTGGAAGAGGGAGAAGCGCCAGCGACAGGCTCTTTTGTAGGTCTATTGATAAAAGGATTGGAGAGAACGACGATGCTACAACTTCCGAATGGAAAACCGATTGACGAAAATATGCTCGAGGTTGCAATGGACAAACAAGACCTGTGGCAGAGTTGGCCAGTGCGCTCATTCCTACCTTGGGCACAGATCAGTTCTATGAACTCTGGTGAGCCATCAGCAGAGACACGAGCGAGAAATCTCCCACTTCTCGACGCATCGCGTCGACAATGATCATGGACTCGCTGCCGTCTTCTCTAGAAGGAAGTGCGTTCTCTTGTAAACGTAGAATACACAGGAATTCTATTCTAAGCGTAGAAAAGTAGGTTACCAACCACCTACACGAATCGTATTGGATTTGATAGTCTGGGACGCACTCAGCATAGCAACAAGCACAAGTACCATCGAACAGAAGCAACGGATCAGATTGGCGATGGAACACGTCCAGCGTCATGGTTCAATCACCAATCGAGAATACCGTGAGATTACGGGAGCCAAAGATACGACCGTCTTACGCGATCTCGAAATTCTCCTCGACCGGGGTGTCCTCAAAGCCACAGGCAAAGGCCGATCCAGGAAATACACGCTCCCTTAATGGACTTTGTTGGCGAATGACACTGGCGATGGAATCTGGGCAAACCGCAATGAAGAAGCTCTTGCGTACTGAGCTTGAAACAAGAAGGTTTTCGGCCCAGAGCATGCCT
>Ga0207416_1002201_pt1 | contig 22292 bp, 17 predicted proteins | sample PaiPotPPM11metaG_FD_184107 | JGI IMG/M metagenome (GOLD analysis project Ga0207416, IMG submission 184107) | Iron sulfur acid spring bacterial and archeal communities from Banff, Canada, to study Microbial Dark Matter (Phase II) - Paint Pots PPM... ...
TTTCAGTGTATTTACTAAAAAGGACAAGGAGACAATAGCTCCCCCACCATCAAATCCACGACTTTCTACTGTACCACACAGCTTATCTGTGATATTGCCAGCCTATGATGAAGAGGCATTAATCGCAGATACGGTCTCTACTATTGTTTCAGTTCTTAGCGCGTGGATGCCTGATTTTGAAGTGCTTGTCGTCAACGACGGGAGCAAAGATCGCACAGGAGAAATCGTTGCAGATTTAGCTGCATCTGATCAACATATCCGCCTTATCAACCATCCGGTCAACAAAGGTTATGGAGCTGCTCTGGTAACTGGCTTTGAGTCTGTGACCAAAGAACTTGCCTTTTTCATGGACTCAGATGGGCAGTTTGACATTCGCGACCTGGCCTCTTTCTTTCCACTGATCGAGGAGTATGGTGCTGTGTTAGGGTACCGTATAGATCGTCAGGATACCTGGATGAGAAAGCTAAACGCCTGGGGATGGAAGCAGTTAGTGAGGCTCATCTTTGGCGTACGTGTGCGAGATATTGATTGTGCATTTAAACTCTTCCGTGCTGAGTTCTTTCGTACCTATCGGTTAGAGACACGCGGAGCTATGATCAATGCCGAGATATTGTATAAACTGTCCCGTGCTGGCTATACCTATACCGAGGTAGGTGTGCAACATTTACCCCGGCGAGCCGGAAAGGCTACAGGAGCTAAACCCAGCGTGATTCTACGTGCCTTATGCGAGATGTTTATCTTTGCGGAAAAGTGGCGGCAAGAGAAACAATTCTCCTTGTTATAGTTCGACAAGCCGTACTTACGAGGCTCAAACGTGAGCCTCGTTATCACCTATCTACGTTGCAAAGCATGTTGTACGGCTTCTGGCATAGTGGCAATAACTTTGAGATAGGCATACATAGCCCTGTCGGGCTCAGTACGTCCTTGTTCCCAATCTCTCAACGTGCCAAGTGGAATGCGATAGCACGACGAGAATTCTTCCTGTGTCAGCCCAAGAGCACGACGAATAATTTTCACTTGTGGTGTGCTCTTCATGCAGGCGAAGTCCTCTTTCGTGAGCGGTTGAGCATCCGGGTCGCTAAGAGCAGCAGCATGGACTTCCTCGTCTGTCATCTCTCGTACAGGCGTATCAAACGGCTTTTTACTTCCGTTATTCAACGTCTCTCCATCCCGTTGCTTTCCGGCGGTAGTATGCGTTCTGTTCATTATCCATAATGTACTGTATCTCAGTAGTTTTGTCAACTGCCCACTATATCGTGGCCTCAGAGTATTGTCGAGACTATGGCTTGCCTAATCTGGCTTTCTGCTGCTTTTTCGGATAGAGGCTATCCGGATTCTATTTTTGAAGTCGTCTTCCCACTCATCCAAATATTTCAGCCCCAAACAACTGCCGTGACAACGAAGCGTTCACTAAATATACTATGGTCAATGTGGTATGTCAAGTATCAGATAGAAGCAAAGTTATTATTTGTATAGCAGTCTTCAGATTACTTCTTGTATATCACTATATATCTTGTATATTCTCTGTCAAAAACATGAAATAGAGTAGAGGCTGTGAGCAAGCCTTGCAGCACAACACAGTGTTGCCGTCTCCACAAAGGATCTACGGCTCGACGCCCGCGTTAATGTGCTCGGCCAGCTGAACGTCCTGACAAACTGTACACGCGCCAACGTACGTAAGATCATCTATAGTCCGACAAGCCGTACGTACGAGGCTCAAACGTGAGCTCAGCTATCACTTATCTATAAGGAAAAGCTCCACGGAAAAAGGGCTTCCTGTGGAGCTTTTGGCGTAATGCTTGGACAAATGAAGCGGCTCTTGCAACTGGGCATTGACCGTTTCGCAGATGAGACGGAGACAATTGAGCTGTTTTTGAGCCTGCTCGGACCGCTGTGGCGCTTGGTTGGTCTTGGTGGCAGCAAGCAACTGCACAGAGCGAACTTTTGTGTACTTATACAGTTCTCGTCCCCTCTCTGCAACTAGCACAAAGCGTCTTTGTATTTGAATAACTTCCTTTGACTCCATCCAGATTTACCGGCTGGACTCTGTAATAATATGTTGTTCCAGATACTGCTGTTTTATCAGTCCAAGGAGTACTGTAATCAGTCAAACCTGTTGCAACTATTCTCCAATTACTGCCATCCGTTGATCGTTCTATATTGTAGTTTGCTGCTCCCGCAGAGCCGAGCCAATCGATGGATATACCATTTTGGGAAGAAGTAGCACTATTCAATAGTGGTGCTAGGGGAATAATATGTGCAGGTGCAGGAGAAACGCCACTCATTTTGTAATCATACATTCGCAGAAGCTGTTCTCGGTTTTGCAGACTAGGGGTGTTACCAGGATAAAACAGTTTATACTGATCACCGCCAGTATAATATCCACGAGGCTCTATATGCCCATACAGTTGCCAGTACAGAAGGCCACTTAAGCCAGGAGTTGTTTGCGTGGTCGGTAGGAAGCTGGCAAGGGGATCTCCTGTCCCGGATTTTATGTGAAATTTCCACGGTGAAAGCCAATCTGCTCCTGCATTTTCAAAAGAAGAGTTTTTGAGAAGGTTTGCTGATCCACTGGATAGGGAGACATTATCGATCCAAATAGTCCCTGTATTTACTGCGTAATTAAAGTTTATAAGAACAGACGAAAGTGTTGTTGTCGGTGTAAATTTAAATGAATAATGACTCCATGAAGATCCTAAATCATGATACATCTGTCGTGAGTATTCAGAATATGGACTTAGAGTCTGCTGTAATGAAACAACAAGCGTGTTACGTGCAGACGCTTTTGTATCAAAACTAATAGTATATGTGTGCCTTGATTGAAGTCGAAACGTATTTGATGAAAGTTGCAGATACCACCAATTAGGATTACTTTTTGTTATGTGTACTTTAGCAGAATATGTCCCATTTGAGCTGGTTGTTTTATCCTGACTAATTGTTCCCTCTGCTGGAATAGTCGCTTGATCCGTCCAATCATATTCACCAACATAATAAACCCTATTATATTGGTGTGTAAGTATTGCATTGGCTTGCATGGTAGAAATGTTGAGCGGATAAAGATGATCAGTATATAAATCGACATTTGCAAGTTGTAATTGACTCGTGGTAAGTAGACTGTTTGAATTACTTTCAGCATAGTGACCATCCGCAATTAGCTGATGAGGAGCAATGCTTTTAATATATGCTGCAATTGTTTCCGTCCATGCGTCATTCCAATCTGCTGATAGAGTACGAACCTCATTACCTGTTTCCCATGCCATGATAGTTGGATCATCCTTTAAAGCAATGCCTGTATACTGATTGATATGATTTAGTACATGAGAGATGTATGCTTCATAGTCGTTGATAACCGCTGCATTTGTATAAAAATCATCCACATTTGCCTTTCCTTCCCAATTTGTGAATACACCTGTTCCCCCGTATGTTGGAATGGTCCCCTGTAACACTAAGGCAAGGATGAGGCGAATGTTATGATCGTGAGCTGATTTAACTGCATAATCAATTGTATTAAAAGCATTATCGTTAAACCGGTTTAAAGAGGGCTCAATACAAAGCGAGCACCCAACAGAAGCCGTCATAAATGACCGCACAACAGTAGCTCCCATTTCTTGGGCAGTCGCGAGTGCATCATTAATTTCGTATTGGGACGGATAAGACCCTCCATCATAAATACCTAACCAATGTATATTTGCACCGGCAAAGCGAAAAGGTTTGCCATTATTGTATAATATGCTGCCATTTCTGGTAATAAATGCTGAATTTGTATTTGCAAATTGACTTGAAGATTGTCGACTGCTAAGAAGAAAAACTGCCGAGATAAGAAGAGCAAGACTCACCAGTAAAAATTTCTTCGATGAAAATCGAACAGAAGATTCCCTTATTTTACTTCTCATATCAGGTAGAATCCTACGAGAGTGTGTTTGGTTGCACGGTGGTGCAATTCTTTTCTGTAAACCGTATTGTCATGGGCTTCTTCCACTGCTGAGCGTAAAGATTTATCGCAAGTTCTGCACGTTTTACTAGCTGTTGTTACTTCATACTCAGCAGCAGGAGTGCGGCTTTCATGGGAACCAAACACACTCTTAGAGTGATTGATATATTCGCACATAATCAATATCCATGTACTGTGGTAACACAGTGGATGCATCAGGATTGCCAGCCCAAGCTCCCCCTAAAGTAGAGTTAATGATAAGATACATACTTTGGTTTGATATGCCTTGCTCTGACTCAAAACGTTGCACTCCATCAATATACCAACTAATTGATTGGCTTGTCCAGATCATGCTAAATACATGATAATCCTGCGAAAAATCTGGGCCAGTAAAGTCCTGTGCATCTTGTTGGGTTCCCCAATGATTGACCATATGCACCGTATTTGGATCTCTTCCTACCATCTCCGTCATATCTATTTCGAAAGTGGCCCTGCCTACAGTATGTACTGGTAGCAACCAGAAGGCAGGCCAAGAGCCTTTCGTTTGAGGCAATCTGGCACGAAACTCTATTCGTCCATATGTAAAGCCAAATTTATCTTCTGTAGTGATAGCGCCAGAGGTATAGTGATAGCCTTTTACATTTTGTGCTTGTGTTGTTATCCGCAGAGAACCCTGCTGGAAAGAGAGTGCTTCTGGGGTGAAATATTGTAGGCCATAGTTGAGACAACAGTTGTGATAACCGTCTACGGACTTATCTTCAATATTCCATTTGTTCGTATCAAGACTTGCTCCATTAAACTCATCGTCAAATACAAGCTTCCATTGTGGACTCGGGGTCTCAGTTGGTCGTGTAACCGTTAACGGGGGATTTGGAGGCACATTCCACAAGTTAAAATATCCCCAAACGACAGCCCCAAGAAGGCTGAGAAGAACCAGACTGATGAAGATTAATTCTCCCGATCGAAATTTGCTTGTTTTGTCCAAATTTACCGATTTCATTTCTAAAAATCGCGTCGATTGGATTTTTAGTTCCATTGCTATGTCTACTTTGTGAGATTTTATAAATGATTGCATAAGTATTTCCTCCATGCTTATCTACAATCTATACTACTCCATTTGCGTAAAAAAGACGCGTAACGCTTGCTACATTGTGGGCCAGATTAAAGCGCTCTTGTACTGTCTTGTGACCAGCAACAGCTAAACGAGAACGCAGCAAAGGATCATCAAGAAGTCGTGCCAGTGCATCAGCAAGGGTTGCACTATCATTTGGTGGAACCAGCAAACCATTCTCCTCTGTAGTAATTAACTCAGCAATACCTGCAACTGTGGTAGAGACAGAAGGGATGCCCATATAGAGCGTTTCAATGAGCACAGTTGGTAGACCATCACGATCTCCATCTTTAGTAATCACACACGGTAATGCCATAATCGTTGCATCACGATACATCTCTATTACTTGCTCGTGTGTTCGTGCCCCTAGCAGTACAACTCTATCGATAAGTCCTAACTCCTGAATTTTCTGCTCCAACTCTTGGTGCAACGGTCCATCCCCTATAATGTAACACTTAAATGTATAATCATGGTCAACAAGGATACGGCAAGCATGTAAGAGATACGACAAGCCTTTCTTTTCTACTAGACGACAGACAGATAGAATAGTTGGACAATCTGTGATATGAGACGCATTTTCAATTAAAACTGGAAAACTATGGAAATTTAGCCCATTATAGATGCAATGAATACGTTTGCTCGTATCTTGATCGACCAACATTGTCAGATACGTGAGATTATAAGCACTAATAGTGACAACAAAGTGAGCCATCTTTATCTTATACGCAAGGGCTGTCTTAGAAGAAAGATAAATGTCGTTGGCATGGGCAGTAAAACTGTAAGGAATACCCGTAAGCAAAGATGTAAACTGAGCAACTGAAGCAGCTTCAGAGGCAAAATGAGCATGTATGTGGAAGATCTCTTCACGCTTGAACTGCGTTGCCAGAAAGGATGAGAACAACAAAACGCGACAGCCAATCAAAAAATTCAGGCGGTAGTGCCCAATCATAGCAATACTCGTCCGCAAAAAGCGGAAAGGATTACGCAGAAAATAGCGAAAAGCATTCAAAAAGAGTATAAGTATGGAATTTTGAGCAATACATGTGACTGATGCCTGCCCATTCCATGTAACTCTAACTCCTTGAGTATCTTCAGGCTCAAAGAGCGAAAAAATGCTTACACGTCCGCCCTGACGCTCCAATTCCAAGATCTCTTGTCGCACAAATGTCTCTGATAGCGCAGGGAATCGGCCAACAACATAGGCAATCTTCTGCGTGGTCACTGCTGCTTGTAGCGGTAATTTCTCTTGTATCTCAATCTGATTTCTCGGCATCTTAAATAACTCCTATAGGTACACTAACACGAGACTCTAGTAGTTCTGCATAGATCTGCTCGATGCGATCAGCAACGTTACCGACAGTAAATAGGTGAGCACGTTGCTGCCCAACTCTGCCCATTCGAGCACGCTTGTCAGGATCTAGGAGCAACTCCCGCAGTGCTTCTCGCAAGCAATTTGCATCATTAGGCTCAACCAACAAGCCCGATTCGCCGTTGAGGATGATATCAGGAATACCACCCACAGCAGAAGCTACAACCGGTTTGCCGCACATCATCGCTTCCACAACAACTTGACCAAATGGCTCAGGCCAGATTGATGGCACCACTCCTACGGCACAATGCATCCATCCTCTCATCACCTCGGCGTGAGGGACGTTATGCACTACTGTTACACCATCAGGAAATTTCCTGGGTGCCTCACCAAAATCGCTCAACATCAATACGAGTGGGGCTAGATCAGACAGTCCAGCATATGCCTCAAGTAGTATATCAAGCCCTTTGTGTACACTCTGTTTTCCCACAAAGAGGAGATAGTTGTCCTGAGGTGGCAGATAAGCAGGTCGCTCGATACTGTATGCTTCATCCACTACCGTATCCGCAATGAATGTGGATACGACCTCTATCGGCTTGGGCGGTTTGCCTGTCACGTTTTTACAGGCATCGCGCACAGCTGTGCTCACCGCAATATATTTATCAGCAAATTGATGTAAATGGCTACTCAACTTCAATCCACTGGCTAGTAGGAGTGCCTTTCCCTTACTCCCATAGTGTTCGCTTGCACACTGTAGACATTTGGAATAACCCGGCCCTGTGCATAGCCGTTCGTTGTGAAGATATGCCATGGTTGGGCAGCACAAACTATAGTCATGCATAGTAATGACCAGTTTTGCTTTACTCCAGGATTTCAACCCTGCGAATGAGTAGGACATCCATCCACGGGTGTGGACAATATCGGGGTGCTCTTTCTCTACGACACGTCGCAAGCCTGCCATTAGACCAGGATCAGGTAGAGGAGGATGAAACTGACGTGTCGCATCCTGATAGAACGGCGTTAAGGCATGATGCCAGCCTTTGAGACGATATACATATACACCCTCATCATTCTCAAATACTGGTGACCCTTTATGTTCTAATGTAGCAATGGCGACATGATGCCCACGTCGTACTAACTCGCGTGCTAGTGTCTGAACATGACGTTCTGTGCCACCGATGAGAGGCGGATAAAACTCGGAAATCATTAATATACGCATAAAATTTAACCTCTTACTTAAACAGCAAACATTACTATTCAGGTGGTACATCCTTGTGTCTTGCTCACACCATGCAATGTAAGATGTACCTCGCGATAGGCTACCTCAGGTTTGTCTAGCCGGTAAAGTAATACTTTGACAAATATACTGTTGGTAGGTGCTACAGATAATGGCACTTGGCGGTTCCATTGCTCTTGAGGCGCTAAAACTATCGATGACCAATTGTTTACTTGGTTACCTTCCACATACATAGAGACTCTATAGGTCACCGAATTTACCTCAAAGCTTTGTATACTCAGGTCAACAGCACAGTTCTCAGCAGCATGGTTTGATGGGAGCATCCATAGTTGTGTAAACCCTGGATGTGGCTGTTGGACTACATTAATAACAGAGAATTGTATGGACAAGAATACTATTGCAAGTGCGATAACAAGCGAGACTCCAAGCAAAATATCTCTACGTATAGAGAAAGAAAATAGAGGTTGTTTTATCCCTCCTCCCAGGCTCTTTCTCCGACGATACATAGCTGCGAGAGAAAAAACTATTGTTAGTATGCTAAGGCAGACGACCCAAGACATCGCTTGTAACCCGGTAGGAAGCAGATTGAGAATAATGCCACTTACTACATCCAGTGTCAGATTTAATCCCAGACTGAGAACAAAACGATAACGGTAAATGCTATCGGGCGGCCCTCCATAAAACAGTACCTCAGTTAACGCATAGCCTGGTGCCAGAAAGACTAAAAGTAGAGCTAGGACAACTCTTATAAATGGCAATGAGTTAGGTAACAAACATACGAATACAATATTCATATATGCAATAGCTATGAGTAGAAGCAGATCAAGCTGTTTGCGTTGCATGGGTCAGTCCTCCTACATCATAAATTACAATATCACCACCATCGAGCAGTCTATTGATCTGAGATATAGTATTAAATTTTGTCAAAGCTTGCTCTGGAATGGGTAAAGCATGATTGTATGCATCAGTTTCTTGCGTCGTGAAATAGTATCCTATTGCTGGTACCGATTGGGAAAGCCGCAGATCAACAACAAGATAACGCACATGAGACATATTGAGAATATGTACTTGATGGGTATCTAGTTGCAATGAGAAAAAAATCGATGATACATCTATATGGTCTGCTACAGCAGTCACTGCATATTGATTACCATATGTCCCCATCAATACTTGACCAATACGATCAGCCCCTACCCGGTTATTAGAGCCAAGGTACGATTTTGCCCATAGTGCCGCCTGTATTCCCTCCAGATCAATAGAGCGTGAGTCACCTTCTACTTCATATGGACCTGGTAATGAACCTAACCCTATACCCCCCCCCTCCAGCGTAAATCCTCCTAAGAAAACTACTAGCATTACACCAGCAATTAATGCCGAATTCCGCCAGTTCAATCGTCTGGCTGGCCAGAAGTATGTAATGAAGAGGGCTAACACGGGGCTAACACCAATAAAGACCAACCCCGTAGATCGACCTACCACTTGAATACCACTAGGTGTGAACCGTAAAAACTGACCTATGATGAAGAAAAGAGAAGTAGCACCTAATGTACACATAAGTGCGTTTGTGCGATAGTGTTTCCAAACGCAAAGCATACCAAATGGAAGGCAAAACACAATTGATAGTACGAAAATGGCTGACAACATTTGTTCCCACCAAATTGGCTTATAAGTGCCTATTGCCGAAAAAAGGTGTCTCGAGTGATTGAGTGAAGCTCCAAAAAAAGACCCAAGATAGTTTATTACAGGATTCCCATTTAAATTTATCCAGATAATAGCTAATACCAATCCTATAAGCACAATACTGACTAATGGTGTTCGATTTATGGGAGTAAGACGCAGCCATCTAAACATCACAATCCACAATACAAGCAATCCATTGAGAAAAAAATCGGTCATATGATGTGTAAGCACAATTGTTATAAGACTGACACATCCAACAAATACGACCCCACGTAGCTCATTTTTCAGTCTTTTGTGGTCTGGTGGAAACATCGTTGAAGGCGAGATAGTTCCAAGACTCGTTAAGCGAGCGGAAAGCGATTGATAAGGTGTCAATACAAATAGCATGAATACAACAACCGGTATTGCTAGGGATTCGTAAGCGAACTGAGCGTCAAAAAAGATAAAACGAGAATTCATCATATAGATAAGTGTTGCTATACTTGCTGTACGAGCTGATTGAAGTATCCGCTCATTGAGTGCAAAAAGCCCAAGTACCAATAGTAAGCGCCCAGCACCAATTACCACGAGGCCAGAATGGAAAAGATCAAGTCCACTGAGTGTGCTAAACGCATCCGTCACGATTTCAATGCCTGAATAATAGGTACTTACAGGAAGGAGTGAATTTGGAGTGAAGAGATGTCCAGTTCTGACGATATCCTGTACTGTGCGCCAATGCAAAAATTCATCATACATAGAAAAATAGACAGGGCTAAATATCACTTTAATGCAATAGGAGCCTATTCCAAAAATACAGAGTAATATCATACGCTCAGCACGCGATGTTGATGGCGTAATAAGTCTCCATGCAGTGGGCATAAAGACCAGGAATAGGCCAGAATAGAGAAAAGGGCGTAATAATGATCCTCCATCACGTGAGTTGGCAAAAGCATATGCTATCAAAGCTATGCCGCATGCACTCACTAACGCTAATACCGATAACCATCCCCACGTTGTCAACCATCCTGTTGAGGCGTTTTGACCACTCGCAACGTATGCTTCCGCTTGCTGATCTCTCACACGATCGAGAACAACTAAGAGAAAGCGCTGTAAACTTTTCGGTGATCTGCTATAAAAGATGCCGAGTGCAGATCCGGTAGACCACGGCACCGTCTCTTGCTTTATCGTTGAAATATTCTGTAACTGGGCTATATTCGACTGCTCTTGGAGGATAGGCTGTGCTTGAGCCCCATTCCACTGTGCAGGAGTAACATTCTGTGCTTGAGCAATATTCCATCGGGGATTGATAGTCTGCTGTGGCTGAGCAGTATTCGACTGTGGAACAGGAACAGGTATCGGTCTCGTATCTTGCTCTGTGATGAAAACTGATTGCTGGAGGTCATTTAAGGGGCTTTCTCCTTTCTCCTTATCCTGAAACTGACTCTTCTTTTTAAATTGGGACATGGAAATTCCCCTACTTTCTGTCACTAACAATCATTGATGCAAGCTACCTTGTTATATACCTATCTGGAACCAATGGGTCACTAGAAGAGAGAGAAGATGGATGGGTAATCCCATCTCCATTTTCAAGCGCCTTGTGGTGGGCATCTATAAAGCCAGGCTTCACAAATTGGCCTCTAGGACCAGTTCTCAATGTGAGATGTGATTGTCTTGGAGAGGATGATGTTAAGGGTTGTAGGCGCAAAGGCCTCAAGCTACGTGAATTATTGCTACTCCGTTGCCCAGATTTTTTATATAGCTCTGTCTCTCTATTGATTGGTTTTATGATCGGTAGTCGAGATGTGTCGATAGCTGGCAACATTGCTGTATCCATGAGCCAGAGGGCCTCTGCTGCTGCATCTACGAAACTCTCTTCAACATGCATTGCAGATGGTTTAGTAACCAACACGGCATTATAGATCGTTGGCAACATGCAGATTGCCTCTACATACGAAATAATGACCCAACCCAGACTTAATCCGAATAAACCACCTAGACGTGCACCAATCACTATCGCGCCTAATTCGAGGCAACAAGCAAGAGCCATCATCCACGTCGCACTTTTGACTCGATCTTGAATACGACATATCGATATATAATGATTCTCAATGATGATGGGGAAAGCTGCTAATACCAAGATGCGTAAAATCGATGCGCCGTCTATATAAGCTCTTCCAAATACACTCAATACCTGTTGAGCAATACATTGCAATATAACAGCTGCAACCACACTTGTGGCAAGAGCAAGACTAATGGTCACGCGTGCCCTTCGTGCTAATGTAGATTGGTGCGCCGAATTCATTGCATGCAGTACGACTGTCAGCGCTGCAGGAATGTAAAAGATAAAATTGACCATCATCCAAGAAACATAGAATAAGGCATTCATTCTAGCTGAGAGTAGGACTGTGACGATCGTTGGTAGGGCGTAGGCGGTAAACTGTAACATAATGTTGAGCAAGTGATGCTGCATTGCAGCGCTGCCCATTTGTCGTAGTAATTTCCATTCTGGTAGATAGCTGTGAAGTGGTTTCTTACTCTTAAAAAGTAGCGGAACCAGAATGATAACCACAGAAAGCAGATTTCCCAAGGTCCATGTCGCATACACATTCATCCCCGTCTGGTTGGAGGAGAGAAAAGTGATCGTTATGAGTGCAACAAGCTTGATTGTAGCAAAAAGCGCGTTACGGTAAAACTGCTGGAATCCACGGAGAAGGCCGATCAGTGCTTGATCAAGAACCAGTGTGATCGATGTAAGGCTGACACCCCCAGCATACGAAATGATATCAATAACACTTGTATTGAGGTACGAGAATTGCTTCGAGCATAAAGGAGCGATCATTGCGAAGAGTAGACCAGCCAATCCTCCAGCTATAGTCACGACAGTTAGAGACGTAGTAATGAGTGGTAGAGCTTTTTCAGGCTGACGAGGTATTTCTGTGATGAGTAATGTTCCCAATCCCAGGACACAAAAAGTGCCAAGGAGTGTCATACTTGAGATTGCTGCAGAACCAATGCCAACGACTTCTGGCGTAAAACGTCGTGCTGCTACCCACCAGTAAACAAACCCCAGGCCAGACGTTACGATCATTGTACCTACCAGCGATCCGGAGTTGACCAGCATTACGCTATTAGCTTTCAGCCAACTAAGGGCCCTCTTCATCCTAAAAAATACTCCTGTTTTGAAAACGATTAGAGAGAAAAATCTGGAAATCATTTGGATGTGTAGTCTGCTCATTCTTCAGATGAGAGCAGTATGAGCGAAAGCCCCTATCCCTCCAATTGATTCATCATATACAGCCAAGAGTTGCTGGACACAATCCTCCCAGGTGGGCAACTCTAAATGACCTGGAGGAACGAGCGGAGCCTCTATCTGTTGTAGCGCTGCCTGGGCAATCTCGTCAGGTGTGCTATTTAGGGAGATAGAGCGGGCAAAACCCTGCTCCGCAATCTCTCGTAAGCCAGATGTGTCCGCGACTAAGACTGGACGCTGAAGGGCCAGAGCTTCCATAACGGCGATCGGATGTGCTTCATATTCGCTTAATAATGCCACGAGTGCTACTTGCGAGAGCAGTTCCGCCATTCCTTGTCGATCACTGGACGCGACAGAGCGAATCTCCACATGCTCTGCCACCCCAACCTTCTGTGCCAATTGGCGCAAAGTCGTCTCATATGGACCTTTGCCTACAATCAGGAGGTGAGCATCAGGATGCTGTTCACGGATTTTAGGTAAAGCAGTGATAAGGTGTTGATGTCCTTTGTACCGTTCTAACCGTCCAACGGAGGCGATGAGTGTTCGATTTGGTTTTACAGACGCAAGATGCGCTGTATATGGTAAAACAGCACCGTTAGGGATGACAGTGAATTGCTCTTTAGGAAGATGTAAAACTTCGCGAAAGTATTCGGCTTCGAACTGTGAGACGCCAATCAATTTTGTGGCATGAGCCAGTAGGGGTCGTTGTATCCGCCACTGTGCTTTGCGTATCTTGTTACGCCAACCAGAGGAGTGTCCTCCAGTATGAAATGTCAAAATGTACGGTAACTTTGCTTCTCTGGCAGCAAACATGGCTACTGGCGGCACAAAGGTATGGCATCCCTGGCAATGGACGAGGTCCCAATTACCATTTTTAATGATAGAATATATCTCTGGAGCGATATAGTACTCACGCTCGCGTAGCCAAGCCGGAACACGAATAATATGCATCTCTTCGACTTTCTCCTCTTGAGGCAATTGTGATACGTGATAAGGAGAGATCGTCGTGAGCAGTGTTAAATTCACGCCAAGACGAGAAAGACGGCAACCCACTTCATGGACATGTGTTTCCAGACCACCCATGTAGGGGAAATAACTCGCCGCTACCATCAATATATTTGGTGTATTTGTCTTCATTAATCTTGTCTCTTAACTACTGATAACTTGAGGCCATTCCTCGGACACCTGACTTCCAGGATTATCTGACAAACCAAGAGTATCAAATAGAGCATGATAACGGCCGACAGTTTGTTCCCACGAATGGGTATCGGCAAAGCGTTTTCCTTGCAATTTCACAACCTCTTGTAGCGCATGCTGCAGTGCAACAGGATCTGCTGGCGGGACCAGAATAGCACCCTTATAGTCAGACACCGCTTCGATCAAACCGCCGACTTTTGTTGTCACTAATGGTAACCCATAGCTCATAGCGATGTGGAGTGGCCCACTCATTGATGATCGATGGTAGGGAAGCACGACGGCATCCGCTTCCGCAAAAAACTGTGCTGCTTCGGCATCGGAGACATAGCGGTTGACGAACGTGATCCGATCACGATGGTGGCTGCGCTTTATGAGTTCTGTTGGGATAGTCCATCCCTCCCAGGTTTCACCTACGATAGTGAGTCGATAGCGAGAGATTTCGCTCTCAGGTAAGGCATCAAACGCCATGATTAGATCTTCGAGTCCCTTAAATGGTCGAATCACACCAAAAAACAGCAGATTACAACATCGCGTTGACTCATCTCGCTGTTTCAACTCCTTATCGATGAGCTGAAAATGGTTATATGGGCCATGAGGAATCAATGCAATTGGTCGTTTCTCCAGATTGTAGGACCTCTGTAAGATTTTCCGGTCGTATTCAGAGTGAATGACAAAGCCACATGTCAGGCGCACCAGAAGGGGAGCTAAGAGTCGTACATAGGCCTGTGCTAGAGGTAGCTTTGCTTCAGCTGTATCAAGTACCTCATGGAACTCAATAATCACTTGTGACCTTAGCAGCCTTGCAGCTAAAGCAAGGAGGAGATATGAATGCAGTACTGTCCCACTCCACCATTGGAACACTGTGACATCTGGACGCTCTCGGATGAGAAACGCTAGAGAGCGGAATATACTGGGCAGCCAGTACCAATCTACCCCATCAAAGACGCGCACTTCCGGATCATACTCTAGTTGGGTCAGGTTCACTCCCACCCGCATCTTTCCAGGATAAAAGACTCTAGGCAATAATTGACGCATTAATATAGCTGATACTTTATTGGATGGCGCAAGAGCATTAACTAGATGGAGTGTATAGTAGCTTATTCCGCTCAAAAAGTGCTTTCCTGCTCCGACCACGCACACTCGTAGCTGTCTCTTCTCTTTCATCAATATCTAAAATCTCCTTACTAGGGTAACCACTATTTTTGCGGTTTCGTCGCAAAAAGTGCTCAAGCTGTTAAAAGGGCATGAAGATCTTCCAGAAACACCTGTTGTTGAGATTTTTACCTTTCTAGTCGCTTGAGCATCTTTCTCAACGACACCGCAAAGATAGTGGTAGATCTTCTGGTTCAATTTCTGTTTTTCATCCATGTAGCTATCCATCTCTTGGCGAGGCGGATAGCTTGATACCTCATGGTCGCTACACCTGTCACAGTTTTCATTTGTATTGTGGTGGGTTGTATGGCGTTGGGACGGTGTCATACTTTTCAGTCCAGTAGTATGAAGAAGAAGTATGCTGACCAGATATCCCGAGGCTGTCATTATGAATCCTGTTATAATGGCTGCCGATCGCGCCATCCCAGACAAGTCGTGAGTGATAAACGTTTCAACGAAGCCCCGCCAGATTGCTTCTGGGAGCATTTTGAGCGTATACGTGCGTTCAGATGCGAGTCCATCCACAGCTCCAACACATCTCATTACAAAGGCCTTCGAGAGACCTTCTGCATAACAGCGAGCACAGAAATAGCGCCATGTCATGCGATTACCCGGTATTCGATGAAATACGCGGGCTTCTGGTTTATAAAGAAATCGTCTTTGCGGCCAGTGCTGGCGGGCGCGAATACAGAACTCGGTCTCTTCACATCCAAGAGGGCGTGTCCCCACTCGTCCAAACTCACTTCGAAAACCACCTACCCCATCAAAAACCTCCCGACGAAACGCCATATTAGCACCGATAGGATTACGTATCTGCCCAACAGTTTGAGGCATGCCTAGGTATGTGCAGCCAACAACCCAATAAAATTCTTCTGGAAACCAGGAAGGTTGCTTATTCAACCAGAATGGGATAACTGCTCCACCAACACCCAGAACCTGCGGATCAGCAAGCGCTATAGAGAGAGACTGTAACCAATCTGGTACTGCAATGGCATCATCATCAAGAAAGGCTATGAAAGGACTTTTTGCTATAGCTATACCACTATTGCGTGCTCCGGACAATCCACGTACTTCCGTGTTCTCTACCACAATAATACCAGAAATATGGTCTTGAACGCGTTTAACTAAGGTTGAATTATGGTCAATGACGACAATAATCTCGTTAGGCGGACACGTTTGTCTCAGTACCGATTCTACTGCTGCGATGAGGTCATGAAACCGATCTTCAGTGTATGCACATATAATCACGGAAATTTGGCCTACAGCCTGTATCACCTTATCAGCCTCTTCTCTGCGCTTAGTTCGCCAAATAGTAGTTGCTTTTCTGCTGAAACTTGCACATTTCCCAAACGCTCTTTTAGAATTGTTTTCAACACTCGCCAGCCATCGCGGAAAGTCTGGAGATTGCTCTGACCGTGAACACGTGGATACTCGAAACTTGCAACCTCAACAATTTTAAATCTGGCTTTATGCATGCGTAAGCTAATCAGCGTCTCAACCTCAAAACCATCACAATCAACACTGATATCATTAAGACAGTATCTCCAGAAGGCATTATATCCGTAGCACAAGTCACTGAACCCAGCCGAGAAAAGGATGTTCACTAACTTATTCAGGCAGAGATTACCGCATTGACGTAAGAAGGTGAGGTCATGGCTCCCTCCGCCTTTAACAAAGCGTGAACCTTTAGCAAAATCTCTTCCTGCTTTAAGAGCTTCAACAAAACACGGTATCTCTCGCGGATCAGTTGACCCATCAGCATCGAGCATAACGATAATATCGCCTGTACACGCAGCAAAACCAATTCTCAAGGCATCGCCCTTCCCCCTCCCCTTCTGCTTAATAATCCTTATGGAGGGCATCAACTGCTCTGCTACTGCTACGGTATCATCGGTCGATTGACCATCAACCAGAATAACCTCGCTGACGCTAGGTGGGATGTACGGCAAAACGTGACTAAGGTTCTGAGCCTCATTGCGTGCAGGAATGACCACACTAATTTTTGGATAGTCTTGCTCAATTGTAACTACATTAGTACCTACGTTAACGCGAGAAGCCACAAGATTTTCTTTCATAATATCTACCTTAAATCCTAATATGCGTGCTCAGGTGCAGTGCATAACCAAACCTGCCCTCACACACTTTGCACGTGACCAAAACTTGGCCCCGCCTGAAAGAGGTAGAGCTACTTTCGCATCTTTATATGAACAGCTTTGTTCAAACAAAACCCAGATATACCGTAGACAGGCAGAGTGGACATAGAGACATTGAGAGTACCTGTTGACAGTAAATCCTGCCATTAAGTACAACTATACATTCCGATGGTTTGGTGTTTAGACCCAATTCTTAACAAGGCTAAGCAGAAAGGCTCTTGAGTCTTGTCTATCGAAGAAAGTCTGTAAACCTTTTTCTAAACCATTTGAAGACCAATAAGCATCTAAACATCAATAGCATAAGTTTTCTTTTGAAAAACTCATATTCTGCCGTATAGTCTCACAAGTGCAATAATAAAGAAAATGATCCCCCATACTTTGACACCTTCACGGAATTGGTGCCACTTGTTAAATAGATATTTTCAAATCATAGTGCTATAACCTGTTGCCCAATCACTAGTCTCGCGAGGTATAAGTCAAATGATACTCAAATATGTGTACGATTTGTACACCTTAGTATATCAGAGAATTGTTATACCCCAATTTCCCTATGTCCCGTGAGGAAGGATACATTCTTGAGTAAGAAAAGTCAATGTCAGAAAGGTTACGGTTTAGAACTTGCAGATGCCATTTTTGGCTATGAGCTATGTCTAAATCTTAACCTGCTGAAGATAATATTTTCAAATAAAACCTTATATAAGGAGTTATATAGTAGTTGGGCATGCTCTTGCCAGATGAAATCCTGTTCTCCAAGCAGAGAATTTAGAAACCTTGGTTACGATCTCTTAACCATATTTGACCCCTGATAAGCTCGTCAATTGACAGTATCTGTCTTTTCTTTATGATTTCTTTATGTTCCAGTATACTAAACGGGCTATTTGTTACAAACGAGCCATTCTGGGATCTGCTTTTATGCCATCGAGTGTAACTTCATGGTAAAATACTAAGAAGACACCAGCATACGTATACGGAGGAATAAAACCATGGTAGCTAAAAGAGACGAATGGTTATCTATAGAGGACTTCCTGGCCCTAGACCGAGAGTCCTTAGACCAGAGATATGAATTCAGAAATGGCCATATGGTAGCCATGGCAGGGGGTTCAACACATCACGGTATACTCATAGCTAACACACATACTCTCTTAGGACAGCATTTAAAAGGGAAACCCTGTTTTGCCTTTGTAGAAATGACCCTAAAACTAGAGGATAGCTGTTTCATTCCTGATTTGATGGTCACATGCAATGAACAGGACCTTACAGACAACAAAACATACATAGAATACCCTAGCCTAGTGATAGAAGTCCTATCTCCTAGTACTGAAAGTGACGATAGAGGTGAAAAGTTTTTCCAATACATTAACTCTCCTACTATTCAAGAGTATGCGCTGATTAACTACAAGGTTAAGCTTCTTCAGATGTATACGAAAAAAGAGCTAGAATGGGTATATAGTGACTCTAAAGATACTGGTACCATAGAACTACAAACTATCGGCCTAACTGTCCCCATAGAAGAGGTATACGATAGAATTGCTTTACCCCTACCTAAATCATTCATAGAACACAGAAAATGGGATACGCCTAAAGAGCGCCGGTGAGCTAATTAGCGACATCTATCCAGATTCTCCTCTCTTGCGTTGTAGCAAGAGAGTAACAGCACATGTGAACGCTCCTGCTATAGTGAAGGCGAGCCAGCAGCCCTGAATTTTTGCTTGTTTCGTGAGTTTCTCTTTTTCTCACTCCTCACTGCTCGCTGCCTCCAGCAGCTCGCCGATGTTGTTTGTGGAGGTGGGAAAGGTGGGCTAGCTAGCCCACCTTTCCCACCTCCACAACCCCACAACCCGAACCGCCCAAGGCGGTGAACAGTCAAAACTAACAAAGTCGTACTAGAAGGAAGAGCGCATATACCACGAAGAATGGTATATGCGCTCTTCTTTAGTGCCAGGAAACTGCTTAGACGAGAGATGCTTCAAGAGCCTTGTCGAGGTTCTTGAAGAAGCTGTTAAGTGAAGCCTTAACAATTGGCTGGCCGATCGGATTATCTGCGATAGCAATTATACCTGTGAGGTCGGCTTTTGCGTCGTAGGTGAGCAATGTACCCTCGGCCTCATCAGCTACGCTGATCTTGCACACCGCGTCAACCGAACCATCCTTGCCTTCAATCTGAACCTGCAGATCAACAGAGCTGGGAGCCTGTTTATTGGCAATATCAATAGCTATTGGGAATGGTCCGCGCAGACCAGGCAACGGGGTCGTAATCTCAACTACGAGCTGGTCAGGAGAGGCATAGGTAACCGAGTTGCAGCCAGGGATGGCAGATTTCAAGATTGCTGGATCAAGAATAGCGTTAAATACCTGGGCGCTAGTTGCTTTAAATTTGTGTGTACCGTTGAGTTTCATCTAGAAAGTTCCTTCCTTATACACTCTTTCAAAATACAAAATGTTCTACCATATCTGTTCTGTTTGATATGGCGACCAAAATCTCTGTGTTTGAGCATTAGATTCCTAGCGAGCATATATTACGTAGATGCTGCTGCTCATCGTCAGATCAATTAGAGCCTATTGTGATAGCTCTTCATGGCTAAAATGGTTTCTCAGAGAGCATATCACCTACAGATGTACATTTACACTTGGAGGCAGCGCTCTTGCCTGTATGGGCAGATACTACTAGATAAGTCCATACATGTCAAGCTGAGAAGGCGCAATACTCGAAGCAGGAATATTCCCCATAGGCCGACGATAAGGCCTTTGTAGGTATGCAACCGACAAGATCTCCCTTCTTTATAATGTTTTTTTATGTTCCAGTGTACTAACGGGCTATTTGTTACAAGTGAGCCATTCCGGGAGCTGCTTTTAGGCCATCGAGTGTAACTTCATGGTAAAATACTAGAGGATACCAGCATGCTTATACAGAGAGGAGCAAAACCATGGCTCCCCCCCACGCTAGGAATAGCCGAAATTTAACTTAACATTTGGAAGAACTGGTACGAAAATCCATCTCCCACCCAATAGCCAGAAAGAACACATATACCACTAACGAAGGGTATATATGCTCTTTCTTCATGCCAAAATGTCGCCTGGACGAGAGATGCACAGCAAGGCAGCAGCCAGGATCCCTCTTTATTGTGCAAGATTTGAGAGGATCTTGTGAGCTTGTTCAACGCTCTGAGCACCGCCGAGGTCGCCCGTGAGCTGTATCAACTGTGGCAGATTATCGATGGTTGCCACAACATCTTCTGCCAGTTGAGCCAGCGCAGGAAAACGTTTCTGCACAAAGTCCACAACGGTTTGTCGCGCTTGGGCTATACCCTTGGCTTTTTCTTTCGCTTCCCCTTCCTCTAAAATCCATTGATAGAAGGGAGATTCACGTATAATATCATTCATATGGCAAAACCTTTCTTGTAACCATTCGAGGTCACTATCACGCTTCAACGTTTGAAACCTGATGGTTGCGAATGCAAAACCGATCGCAGCAAAATCACGATTTTGCTCTCCTGGCAAACGGTCAAACATAGTCACGATAATCTGGCGTGTGGCCCCGCCTTCCGTGAGTGGGAGCAGCGGATACAGAACGACGTGACCCAAGTCGAGAAGAACCTGATAAGGGATCTTCCACAGCTCGACGACCTCATAGGAAAAGCGTATTCTTTCGGCTTTTTGTCCAGATGGCTCTCCCGGCTGAGTCCACAGCAGTGGGGAAGGAGGGATCTTCGCTCTCTCAAACAGTGCGAGGACGCAGGACCTGATAGCCAACTCCTTCTCCTTGTACTCGTCCTTACGTTGGAACTCGTCCCATAATAACATATGATACAACAGTAAGCGCTCGGCCATCTTCTTATCATGAGAACTCTGAAATTCAGGGTTGAAGATAAATGTTTCGTCATGCCTTTTGACCTCAAGCACCGCATCCGGTTGCCGTTGGGTCCCACTGAGCTTGGTCCGATGGTGATGCAGACACACGGCTCCTGGAAGCAGCAAGTCGAGAAAGGCTTGTGGATTGCTATTGATTAATGTACTCAGACTGTTATCCCAGATCTTTTCCACGTGATATCCCTCCAACAACGTCTTGTTTTTCTCAGTATATCGAAGAGATTGTTACATGTCTATACTCAAATCTATCTATATTAAAGAAAGGTAGAAATAGATATTCTTGAATAAATGTGTGATAGATTTATTGCAACTACTTCCAGTAGAAATTATACTTGGCACATCTACACGATGATTATAGAATTTGAAATCATATAAGGAGAAATACCGTGAATTTTATCGAAATCGAACTAACAGATGAATAATTAGAAAATGTCACTGGTGACATTGCTCAACATGATGCTCGCCAGCAACAAGAGCAGCGCGAACGTGAAGAGCAAGAGCAACGGGAAAGACAACAGCACCGCCATGGACATTGGGGATGGTTTCACGGCCATCGCCAGTAGTTCTGGGACCGCTAGCTTGCTTTTAAGCACAAAAAAAGCTAGAACCGTAAACTGGGCTTGACAGGAGGAGGTAAAGTAGGAAGAAAAGAGTGGAAGAAAAGATGAGCCGAAGAGGGAGCCGTCCGGCAGCCAAACAAGAGAAGCGCTTAGAAGTGCAAAGAACGGGGTGTGTGGAGTGTGGGCAGGAGATGTGGGTGGCCTACCATAAAGAGCGAAAGATCATGACCCTGATTAGAGCCTATTGTGATAACTTTTTATGGCTAAAGCCAGTAATTTCTCAGAGAGCATATCACCTACAGGTATACATTTACACTTGGAGGCAGCCCTCTTGCCTGTATAGTCCGATGCTAGCAGATAAGTCCATGCATGTCAAGTTGAGAAGGCGCAATGGGTGCGTGGTCAGGGTTGCTCACTCAGCAAGTCACGCTCTCGTGCCTGCCTGATTGCTTGGATGCGGTTACTGACGCCCAATTTGGCAAAGATATGGCTGACATGGCGTTTGACGGTATCATAGGCAATGACCAACTCGTGAGCAATTTCCTGGTTGGATGCCCCCTGTGCCAGTAACTGCAGCACCTGCAGTTCTCGCTCACTCAAGGGATCGAGCAGTGGCTGCATCATGGTCTGCTCTCCCATTTGCTTGGGCGGATATTCTTGTGCCTTGCTTGGTTGGGGAAAGGCAGCCAGGAGCCTATCGAGATAGGGAGTTGGCCTCTGGTAGCATTGCTGTTCTCGTAGCCCAGAGAGCAGAGCCGCCATCGGAGGTCCTTCATCGACGAAGCTGCGGATATAGTCCTCCGGCTCAGCCAGACGAACGGCCTCCGAGAGGGTTGCCAGGGCCTGCGTCTCTTCCAGGACTATCT
>Ga0207416_1002202_pt1 | contig 22278 bp, 19 predicted proteins | sample PaiPotPPM11metaG_FD_184107 | JGI IMG/M metagenome (GOLD analysis project Ga0207416, IMG submission 184107) | Iron sulfur acid spring bacterial and archeal communities from Banff, Canada, to study Microbial Dark Matter (Phase II) - Paint Pots PPM... ...
CCGACCCAATTGGGTTTCCGGCCGGAGCCGTAACCGATGTTTCCATGATCGTGGTTGATCGGGGGCGATAGTTGCAACCGATCCACCACGATCATGGACGGCGGCAGCCGGGCGGGCGGGGATCGGCGGCCCGGCGCGCGGGAAGCGGCATCCGGCCGGCACCAGCCGGGCAAACGGGACAGCGTTCAACTTTGCCGGGACCCTGGGCGCGGGGTAACGGCGGAGGCCGGGCGGGCCAATAGGGCAAGAACGCCTAATTATGCCTTCCCGCCCATTCAACAATCCGGCGTTTGCGATTGCCCCCGCCCGGCGAAAAAGAATGCTGTGAGCGGAAGAAATAGCAAGGAATTGGCAAAGAAGCGCGCGCCTATGGCCAAGGCCGGCGTAGTGGCCGCCGCCGTTTTGGCGGGCGTCACGGGGTGCGGCGTATTCCAGCCCGCCGCGGCGCCGTCCGGCATGGAGAAGCAGATCACGGCGGGTGAGCGGGTCGGCGCGAACACCCGGGCTAACGCGTCGCGGGCGGGCTCGGGCCACGTGCCCGAGCTTTCGTCCAGCCGGCCGGTGCCGGGCCGCGACGTCACCGCGATCGGCGACTCGGTCATGTCGGCGAGCGCCATGGCCCTGGCCGATGTGCTGCCCGGCATCTATATCGACGCCAAGCCCGACCGGGAAATGCCGACCGGGCTGGCTATCCTGCGCAGCCTCGCGGCCAGCGGCCAGTTGCGCCCGGTCGTAGTGGTGGGACTCGGCACCAACTACATCGTCACCGCCAGCCAGCTTCAGCAGGTGCTGCAGATCATCGGCCCGCACCGCAAGCTGGTGCTGATCAACACCTACGTGCCCGACGGGTGGAGCAAGCAGGTGAACGCCACCGAAGCGGCCTTCATCCAGAAGCATCCGAACGTCGTGCCCGCGGACTGGTACGACACGATCAAGGACCGGCTCGACCTGCTCTGGCCGGATCAGGTCCATCCGCAGATCCCGGGCACCCTGGTCTACGCGCGCCTGGTCGACCAGGCGATCCAGGCCACGCGCGGCGTGACCGGCTCCGCGTCCGCGGCCCAGCCGGCCGTGGCCGACCGGGCCAACGCCACGCCGCCGCCATCCCCGCACGCGGGGAACTAACCTCGGCAGGCTCGGTATGAACGGCCGCGGGGCACGTCCGAGCGTGTCCCGCGGCCGTCCGGCGCAATGGCCGCAGCAGGTCAGGTCCCGTACTCGGCCAGCAGCCGCTGGATGCCCTGCGCTTCCATCTCGGTCGCGGCGCGCGCCTGGGCCAGGGCCCGGGCTTGCCGGGCGATGAGCGCGCGCTCGGCGTCGGACTCGGCGGTGAACGTCACGCCGAGCACGTCGGCCTGCTGCTTGCAGGCCACGTCGGTCTCGGCGGCCCGGATTTCCGTCCTGGTCGGCGGGGCGCTCAGGTTCCAGGCCGGGCTGCCGCCGGCCTGCAGCGGGGTCCCGTAGTCGTAGCCGTGCGAGCGCATGCACGCCGACCATTTCGCGAACACGGCGCGGACCCGCGGGTCGGATTGCGCCTGCTGGAAGCCTTGCACGTTGATCTGCTCGATCAGGGCCGCGCCGTTTTGCTGCGCGGGACCGCCGATGCCGGCCGCGGCCAGTTCGCGGCTGGCCTGCCCTTCGCAGCCGCCGGCCGGAATGTGCGAACTCGCGGCCGGATGAGCATTTCCGCCCCAGAGCACCCGCTGCTGTGCGGGCGGAAGCAGGCTGATCTTGGCCGGCTTAACCGGGCCGGTCATCCACGAGGGCGCATGGTAGCCGTACACCCGGGCCGCGGCCGGATCGCTCACCCCGTACCGGCGCGAGTCGATCTCCTGCTGGATCCTGACCCCGAGCGCGATGTTGCTGGGGGAAAGGCCCGGGGGGTAGCGGACGCCGAACCGGGCCGCGCACACCTGGAGCAGCCGCAGGGTGAGGTAGTTCGCTTGCCCGGTCTGTAGTTCGGAGAGCCCGTACGCCTCGACCGGCAGTTCAGGTGCGGCCGCTCCGGCCCGGGCCGCCGCAGCGGCCGGGGACCGCCGCGGGTCGGCCGGGGATGGCCGGGCGGCCGGCCCCGGGGCGTTCGCGCAGCCGCTAGCCACCAGGCCGGCGAGGGCGGCGATCACCACCGTCCGGCCCGCGGCCACGCCGCGGAGACGAGCCGGCGCAGGAGGCCGAAGGGCCTCCTGCGCCGTCCGACGGGCCACCGTCATTAGCAGCTGAAGTTGGTCTGAATGGACGCGTCGTTATCGCGCAGGGCCGGGTTGAGGCTGGCGCCCTGGTCGCCGCCCACTGTCTGCGATGGTCCCTGATAGTTCGGGCTGTAGTAGACCGTGACGCAATAGGGCCAGCCGCTGGCGAAGGAAGCCGCGTTGTTCCGGACGTACTGTCCCTCGCCGGCGCCGGGGGTGAAGAACTTGTAGGTGTTGCTGTACTCGATGTCCGCATTGTGCTGCCAGTTGCTGCCCCACATCGATCCCCCAGAACTGGGGCTGTACCACAGGCAGTAGTAATACGGACTGTCCTGGCACCGCGGCGAGGGGTAGTCCGGACCGGAGGCCGGGGCAGCGACGGGCGCGATGGCGGGGTGGTCCTTGGCGGTGCTCGCGCTGGCGGGACCGGCGGCCAGCGCGCCGCCGGCCAGGGCCAGCGCGACCGCTCCGGCCGCGGCGGCCGCCTGGAAGCGGGTCAACCGGAAAAGCTTCATGGATCTCCTCTCCTCGGGGGGCGGAACGCGCGTCATGCTGGCACGCAGCGCGTTAGCCGCGCGTCAGTCGGACGTCAACCAGCGGGTGCGACCCAGGCCGCGACCCTGTGGCCGCCCACAACCATGAGCGGGCTCAGCGAACCTGCGGCGGCTCAGCTAGGCCCGCGACCGAAGCGAACCTGCGGATGTACCGCACCAGCTCGAGGCGGGATCGCTTGTGGCCTCGCCACAAGTAATCGCCGAGCAGGCGGAGTAGGCTGCGGCTTCATGGCGCAGGGGTGGCCGGAGGCCCGGCAGCCCTCGGTGGTGCTGGACCACCGCGCGGTCCAGCACGAGAACGCCCTGCTGCGTGAGCTGGTCACGGTCTACCAGCACCTGACCGGCCTGACCCTGCAGGACGCCGACGTCTCGACGGTGACACGGCTGCTCGCCGAGCGGACCGCCGCGACCGTGGCCGTCGTGAGCCGCGGGCTCGAGGTGCTGGCCGCCGCCGCCGAGGACGCGGCCGGGGACGAGGTGGCCGAGCAGGTCGGGGCCTACCTGAGCAGCCCGCGGCTGGCCGCCGTGCTGAACAGCACGGCCCAGACCCGGCGGTCGCTGCGGTTGCCGGACGTCGGCGACGCCGCGGGAGTGATCGTGGCGCCGATCCTGGTCGGCGACGACGTGCCGGCCTACCTGATGACGTTCGGCGGCGGCCAGCACGGCGAGGGCGCGGACATGAGCCTGCTGGTCACCGAGCACGCGGCCACGATCTGCGGGGTGATCCTCGGCCGGGAACGGGTGGTGGCCGCCGCGGCCCGCCAGGTGCGCGATGACCTGGTCGAGGGATTGCTGCTCGGCGGCGGCCGGGACAACGGCGAGGTCGGGCGGTGGGCCCGGCACCTCGGCTACGACCCCAGCCGCGAGCACCGCATCCTGGCCGCGGCGTTCGACGCCGGCACCGGGGCCGCGGGCCCGCGGGTGGCCGCCGCCATTGACCACTTCTTCACCACCCGGATGCCCGGGGCGATCACCTCGATCCGCGATGACGAGGTCGTGATCGTCGCACCCGACAGCGGCGCACCCAACCACGGGCGACCGAACCACGGGGCCGAGGAGGCCGCGCGGCTCAGCACGGCCTGCCTGGCCCGGATGCGGGACCTGTTCCCGGAGGCGGCGATCACCATCGGCATCGGCGGCCCCTGCCGGGACCCGGCGGACATCGCCCGCTCCTACGGCCAGGCCCGCCGGACCATCGACGCCGTGGTGCGGCTGGGCCGGCGGGGCCAGGTCGTGGCGTTCGATGATCTCGGCATCCACCGGCTGCTCCTGCAGGTGCCCGACCTGGCCGAGCTGCGGTCGTTCGCGACCGAGATCCTGGGCCGGCTCGGCGGCCAGGAACGGCAGCGCGGCACCGATCTGCTGACCACGCTGGCCTGCTACTTCCGGGAGAACAACAGCCCGCAGCGGACCGCGCGCAGCCTGCACGTGCACCCCAACACCGTGGCGTACCGGATCCGGCGGATCCAGGAGATCACCGGCCTGCAGCTCGGCAACTACCGCGACCGGCTCATGGCCCAGGTCGCGCTCGAGATCATCGACGCGCTGGGCCCGGGCCTGGACGTCTTCCCGGCCGCGGCCGACCGTGACCACCGGGATTCGTGAGGAGGTCCTCCGACCATGACCGACCTGGTGACCGCGCTGCGGCAGCGCGTGCTGATCTGCGACGGCGCGATGGGCACGATGCTGCACGCCGCGGGCAACTCGCTGGACCGGGCGCTGCCCGAGCTGAACCTGTCCAACGCCGGCCTGGTCAGCACGATCCACGAGAGCTACCTCAGCGCGGGCGCCGACATGATCTTGACCAACACGTTCGGGGCCAACCGGCTGCGCCTGGCCGACCAGGGCTTCGGCGAGATGGTCCGGGAGATCAACCTGGCCGGCGCGCGGATCGCCTCGGGAGCCCGGGAAGGCGCCGGGCGGCAGGTGTTCGTGGCCGGCTCGATCTCCCCCGCGGTCACCGCCAGCCAGCGGCGCCGGGCCACCCGCGTGCAGCGCGTCGAGGCGATCCGGGAGCAGGTCGAGGCGCTGGCTGACGGCGGGGTGGACGCGCTGGTCCTGGAGACGTTCGGCTACCTGGAGGAGCTGGCCGAGGCGGTCACGGTGGCCGCCGAGACGTCCGGCCTGCCGATCATCGCCCAGGCCACGTTCGCCGGCGACGGCCGGACGCTCGGCGGCGAGAGCCCGCGCGAGGTGGCCAGCACGCTGACCGGCCTGCCGATCGTGATGCTCGGGACCAACTGCACGCTCGGCCCGCAGGGCGTCGCCGCGGTCGTCGAGGCCCTGCTGCCGCACACCACGCTGCCGGTCAGCGCGCAGCCGAACGCCGGCCTGCCCCGCCGGGTGGCCGGGCGCCGGTTCGAGTACAACGTCGACGGCGGGTACTTCGCGCGGTACGCGCGGCGCCTGGCCGAGGCGGGCGCCGCGCTGGTCGGCGGGTGCTGCGGGACCACGCCGGCCCAGATCCAGGCGGCCGCGCGGGAGATCTCGGGCATGTCCCCGGCCGGGCCCGGCCGCGGGCCCGCCACCACCGCGGCGCGGCGCCCGGTGCCGCCGCTGGCCCGGCCCGGGCCGGGTGGCGGCGGCCTGAGCGAGCGCCTGGCCGCGGGCGAGTTCGTGGTCGCGGCGGGCATCTCACCGCCGCTGGGCGGGACGGCGGACGAGGCGGCCGACCAGGCGGCGGCCCTGCGCGAACGGGGCGTCGACGCGTTCTTCATCGAATCCCGGCAGAGCCCGCGGGCCCAGCTCAGCTCGATCGACCTGGCCTTCCAGCTCCAGCAACGCGCCGAGGTCGAGACGATCGCGACCGTGACCACGTGGGATAAGACGATCATGGCGCTGCAGGCCGACCTGCTGGGGGCGAACGCACTCGGCCTGCGCAACGTCGTCTGCGAGACCGGCAACCCGCCGCTGCTCGGCGACTACCCCAACGTCGACGGGATCTGGGACGTCGACTCGGTCGGCCTGGTCGAGCTGGTCGCGGGGCTGAACCAGGGCATCGACTGCAACGGGCTGCCGCTGGCGACCAAGACGACGTTCCACGCCGGCGCCCGGTTCAACCCGAGCGCCGCCGCGCTCGACGCCGAGATCGCCCGCACGGTCGCCAAGATCCAGGGGGGAGCGCGGTTCCTGATCAGCCGCCCGGTGTACGAGCTGCACATGCTGCGGCTCATGCTGGCCGCGATGTCGGAGTACGACGTCCCGGTCCTGCTGTCGATCGTGCCGCTGCAGACCTTCGAGGAAGCCGACTACCTGTCGCATGAAGTGCCGGACATCAGCATCCCGCAGCAGACGCTGACCGCGATGGAGCAGGCCGGACCCCGCGCGGCGCGGACCGGGCTGGAACTGGCCGGCGACCTGCTGGCCGAGGCCCGGCCGCTGGTGCAGGGGGTGGTGCTGACGTTCCCCGGGCTGGATCCCCCGGCCCTGGATCACCTGCTCGGAACGTCGGGCTGACCGGCGGCGCGGGCGGCGACGGCGTTGTCCTGGCGACACAACGAGGCCGGCCGGACGTTGTGGCAGCCGATGTTGATCCGATCGGCCCCGCGCTCGGATCCTGAGACCCAGCGGCGTCTCGGCCCGCGAAGGGAGACCCAGGTGAACGCGCTCGGCACGGCACGTTCCCCGGACGCACCCAGGCCGGCGGTGCCCCGGGCGCCGGCCCGCTCGATGTACCTGCTGCACCGCCTGCTGGAACCGAACGCGGCCTACCGGCGGCTGGCCGCCTGGCTCGAGCGCACGCCGCGGCGGCGGCGGCTGTTCACCGCGGCGGAGCGCCGCGTCAAGCGAGAGATCTTCGGCTGCCGGATGTGCGCCCAGTGCGCGCTGCCGTCCGCCGGCTACGCGTGCCCGATGACCTGCCCGAAGCAGCTCAGGAACGGCCCGTGCGGCGGCGTGGGCGCCGACGGGAGCTGCGAGGTCTACCCCGAGCTGCGGTGCGTGTGGCTGGTCGCCTACGAGCGGGCCGAGAGCCAGGGCCGGGCCGGCGACCTGCTGCGGTTGCAGCGGCCGGTTGACCACCGGCTCTGGGGGCAGAGCTCGTGGATCAGGTACTGGCAGGGCCGCGACGATGACCTCGCGGCCGAACCCGGCGAGCGGACCGCGATCACATGAGCGATGCGAACGCGGGCCGGTTCCGCGCGGCCCTGGAGAGCGGGGCGTTCACCGCGACCGCAGAGATCGGGCCGCCGCGCGGCGCCGACGCCGAGGCGGTCCGGCGCAAGGTGGCGCCGCTCCGCGACTGGGTGGCCGCGGTCAACATCACCGACAACCAGGGCGCCTCGGTGCGCCTGGCCAACTGGGCCGGGAGCCTGGCCGCGATGTCCGCCGGGGTCGAGCCGATCATGCAGCTCACCTGCCGGGACCGCAACCGGATCGCGCTGCAGTCCGATCTGCTGGGCGCCGCGGCCCTGGGCATCCCCAACATCCTGATCATGACCGGCGATCATCCCCGGTTCGGCGATCACGCGGCGGCCAAACCCGTGTTCGACCTGGACAGCGTCCAGCTCCTGTGGACCGCGCGGACCATGCGCGACCACGGCCGGCTGATGTCGGGCCGCACGCTCAGCCCGGCGCCGAACTGGTTCCTCGGCGGGGTAGAGAACCCGTCCGCGCCGCCGGTGAACTTCCGCGCGGGCCGCCTGGGCAAGAAGGTCGACGCCGGGGCGCAGTTCGTGCAGACCCAGTACGTCTTCGACGTGGGGGCGTTCCGCCGCTGGATGGCCCAGGTGCGCGATCTCGGGCTGCACGAGCGGTGTCACATCCTGGCCGGGGTGGGGCCGATCGCGTCGCTGCGGGCACTCAATCACCTCGAACGGCACGTGCCCGGCGTGCAGGTCCCCGCGGACGTGGCCCGCCGGCTGCGCGGCGTGCCCGCCGACCGGACCGGAGAGGAGGGGATCAGCCTCTGCGCCGAGATCATCAGCGAGCTGCGGCAGGTCCCCGGCGTGGCCGGCGTGCACGTGATGGCCGTCGGCCAGGAACACCGCGTCCCGGACATCCTCCGCCAGGCCGGCCTCGGCCCCGCGACGCACCCCACCGCCCTCGGAGGAACGGCTCATGCGGGTTGACGTGCGGCCGGTGGCCCGGCTGCGGGGCCAGGACCCGGTCAACGTGGCCGAGGCCCTCACGCCGGTCATCGACGCGCTGTGCGCGAGCACCGCCGACCTTTCCCGGCTGCGCGTGGTGTGTGACTGGATCCAGTACCGGTCCAGCTTCCGCGAGGTCGCCGACTACCGCCCGGTGCTCGCCGCCGGGCCGGCCCCGGAGCCCGGCCCGGACCAGGAGCCCGGAAGCGAGCCGCGGCCGGCCGAATCGGCCGTGGAGATCGCGATCGACCTGCGCCGCTGCCCCGGCGCCGACCTCCGGGCGCTGGTCGGCGGCCTGCTGGACGAGCACGCGCGCCCGGGCCAGCCCGCCACCCGGGTGCCGCTGGAGCCGTGGGTGCCGGGCCGGCAGAGCTGCATCTGGCGGTTCAACGCGCTGTACTGGCAGGCCCTGTCGCTCTGGGAGCAGGCCACCGGCCGCGACTACGAGCAGGCGCTGCCCGGCGGCGAGAGCGACGCCCGCAACCGGGAGGCCGTCCGCGAGCTGATCCTCGGGGTGTTCAAGACCTGGGACGACCTGGACGCCCGCAGTGCGCTGCCCGCCGAGCTGTACGTGGTGGAACTCGGCGTGGGCAACGGCAATCAGGCCCGGACCTGGCTGGACGAGTTCGTGACGCTGTCGCGCTCGCACAGCCGCGACTACTACCGCCGCCTGCAGTACATCATGGGCGACTACTCGCCGCACGTGCTCGGCCGGGCGCTCAAGGCCGTGGCCCATCACGGTGACCACGTCAGCGCGCTGGTCATCGATGCGACCCGGCCCGCGGTCAGCCTAGGCTTCCTGCGCGGGAAAGCGTTCCTGGTCTATATCTCTAACGTCTACGACAACCTGCCCAGCGACGAGGTGGCCCGGATCGGCGGCCAGACCTATCAGGTCGAGACCCGGGCCTACCTGCCGGGCCCGGACGCGGCCCGGATCGCGCGGGAGTTCTCCGCGTCCGCCGAGCGCATCGCGCCGCTGGCCGACAAGCTGGTCCGGCTCGGTCCCGAGCTGCTGGGCGAGGCGCTGCCGCAGCACTTCCGCGACACGGCGCGGGCCGTGGCGTTCTGGCGCGAGGTCTGGGCGGCGCTGCGCTTGCAGGAACGCTACCGGCCGCTGCAGGGCCTGGACCTCTATCAGGTCAGCCCCGACCTGAACGGCGAGCTGCTGCGGCCACAGCTCGAATCGCACGGGGACATCCGGGTGCACGTGAACAACGGCGCGCTGAGCAGCTTCGCGCAGACCCTGCCGCTGCTGCACCCGTTCGGCCGACTCCAGTGCCACGACCTGTTCCTCGACGACGTGCGCCGGTACCAGAGCGGGTTCTTCGGCCCGGGCAAGTACGACGGCTCGGTGGTGAACTGGATCAACGGGCCGCTGCTGCGGCACATCGGCGGCCGGGCCGGCTTCGACGTCGCCATCGCGCCGTTCGCGGCGCGGCCGTCCTCGAACGTCAAGACCCTGACCGCGGCGGTCCGGGAATGACCGAGCCGGAGATTCCCGGGCGCCGGGAAACCGCGCCCGTGCTGCCGACCCCCGTGCTGCCGACCCCCGTGCTGCCGACCCCCGTGCTGCCGACCACGGTGCTGCCGACCACCGTGATCGGGTCGTATTCGGTGCCGGAATGGCTCGGCCAGCTCAAGAACGACTGGTACCGGCACCGGATCAGCCGGCGTTACCTCGACGAGATCCACGAGATGGCGACCAAGGCCGCGGTGCTGGACCAGGAGCGCGCGGGCATCGACATCGTGTCCGACGGCGAGCTACGGCGCGACAACGACGTGGACTACCTGCTGGCCCGCATCCCCGGGGTCGAGATCCCCCGGCCGGACAAGGCCGACTACTTCGACTACTTCGACGCCCGGGTCAGCCGCGAGCTGCCGCCGCCCGGCCGGGCGCACCTCGGGCTGGCCGACGACTTCCGGTTCGTCCGCCAGCTCACCGACCGGCCGGTCACGCTGTCGCTGACCGGGCCGTACTCGCTGGCCCACCGGATCCGGGACACCTCGGACGGCGCGTACTCCGGGCCCGGCGACCTGGTGCGCGCGCTGGCCCGGGTGCTGGCCGCCGAGGCGGCCGAGCTGGCCGCGGCCGGGGCGCGGGTGCTGCAGATCGACGAGCCGTTCCTGGCCGGGTACCCCGAGGACGTCGAGCTGGCCATCGAGGCGGTCAACGTCGTCACCGGCGGCGCTGACGTGAGCTGGACGCTGCACGTCTGCTACGGCAACCGGTACGCGCGGCCGCTCTGGGAGGGGCACTATGACTTCCTGTTCCCCGCGGTCAAGGAGGCGAACGTGGACCAGCTCGCGCTGGAGTTCGCCCGGACCGGGGACGACGACCTGAGCCTGCTCGAGCAGCACCACTGGGACCGCCGTCTCGGGCTCGGCGTGATCGACGTGAAGACCGAGCAGGTAGAGTCGCCGGACCTGGTCGCGGCGCGGATCCGGCGGGCGCTGAAGGTCGTCGCCGCCGAGCAGCTCGTGATCAACCCGGACTGCGGCCTGCGTCACGTGCCGCCCGCCGCGGCCCGGGCCAAGCTGGCCGCGATGGTGGCCGGCGCGGCCCAGGTCCGGGCCGAGCTCGCCGCCCGGCAACCCGGGCCGACCGCCGGTCCGCCCGCCCGGCCAGCAGAGACCGCGCGAGCCCGAACGCCCGCCCCGAGCCAGACCTAGCCATCATCCAGCGGAGGACGCACCGTGAGCCAGCCTGACCAGGACGGATTCCACTTCACCTCGGAGTCGGTGACCGAGGGCCACCCCGACAAGGTCGCCGACGCGATCGCGGACGCGATCCTCGACGCGGCGCTCAGCGAGTCCCCCGCCTCCCGCGTGGCGGTGGAGACACTGGTCACGACCGGCCTGGTCGTGATCGCGGGCGAGATCACCACCGAGGCTCACCTCGACTTCGCCGACATCGCCCGGGCCACGATCTGCGACATCGGCTACAACTCCGGCGAACTCGGCTACGACGGCCACGTGGTGGGCGTGCTGACCGCGCTCGACCGGCAGTCCCCGGACATCGCCCAGGGGGTGGAACGCTCGCGCGAGACGCGCCTCAGCGCGGCGGCCGGCGACGCCTACGAGCAGGTCGGCGCCGGAGACCAGGGCATGATGTTCGGCTACGCGAGCAACGAGACGCCCGAGCTGATGCCGGCGCCGATCGCGCTCGCGCACCGGCTGGCCCGGCGGCTGGCCGAGGTGCGCAAGGCCGGGACGCTGCCGTACCTGCGCCCGGACGGCAAGACGCAGGTGACCGTGCGCTACGACGGCGACGGCCGGCCGGTGGCCGTGGAGAAGCTGCTGATCTCGACCCAGCACGCCGACGGCGCCGAGGATAAGCTCGCCGACGCGCTGTGGACCGAGGTGGTGACCGAGGTCCTGCCCGCCGACCTGTACGACCCCGCGGAGCTGCGGCAGAACTTCTACGTCAATCCGACCGGGCGGTTCGTGGTGGGCGGCCCGTGCGGCGACACCGGGCTGACCGGCCGGAAGATCATCGTCGACACCTACGGCGGGGCGGCCCGGCACGGCGGCGGCGCGCTGTCCGGCAAGGACCCGTCCAAGGTCGACCGGTCCGCCGCCTACGCCGCCCGGTACGTAGCCAAGAACCTCGTGGCCGCGGGCCTGGCCGACCGGGCCGAACTCCAGGTCGCGTACGCGATTGGCATGGCCCGGCCGCTGTCTCTGCACGTCGATACGTTCGGGACCGAGCGCATCCCCCGCCCGGCGATCCTCGACCTGGTCCGGCAGAACTTCGACCTGCGCCCCGCCGCGCTGCGCGATCGCCTGGACCTGCTGCGGCCGATCTACCGGCCCACCGCCGCGTACGGTCACTTCGGCCGGGACGAGCCGGACTTCACCTGGGAGCGCACCGACGTGGCCGGCCGCCTCCGCCAGCAGGCCGGGCTGGCCGGCTAGCCCGCGCCCGCCCGCAGCCGCGTCCCTACATGAAGCGGAGCTCGGCGTCGGGGGCTTCGTGGTCGACCAGGCGGTCGCAGGTCGGGCAGTACCACCGGGCCTCGACCGGGGTGCCGCAGGCGGGGTGGCGGGGCGCCTCGGCCGGGTCGGCGTGCCGCGTGCCCCAGTGGGCCAGCAGGCGGAGCGCGCCGGCCAGTTCCTTGCCCTCGGCGGTCAGCTCGTAGGCCGCCCGGGGAGGCCGCTCGGAGTAGGGCCGGGCCACCAGGAGTGCGTCGCGTTCGAGCCGCTTGAGCCGCTCGGACAGGATGTTCGCCGCGATACCGGGGATCTGGGCCTGCAGGTCGTTGAACCGGCGCGGCCCGTCGAGGAGCGCCTCCACCACCAGCAGCGTCCACCGGTCGCCGACCCGGGTCAGCGCCTCGGCCAGCGGCGAGGCGGCGGTGGCCTGCTCCGGTGCGTTCATGCTCTGAATCGTAGCTCCCACGTTGACAGTCCAGCGGAGGTTAGTAGTAAATTGCAAGTTACTACTAACCGGAAGGTGGACAGTGATGGCGATCCTCGATGAAGTTCAATCCAGCATCGCTCGGCTGGCCGAGAGCGCGGGCGCCTCGGTCGTGGGCGTCGGGCAGCGGTGGGGCGTCGGCTCCGGCATCGTGCTCGGCGACGGCCGGGTGCTGACCAACGCGCACAACGTGCGCGGCGACCAGGTGACGGTCACGTTCGCCGACGGGCGCACGGCCGAGGGCAGCGTGGCCGGGCACGACGTCGACGGCGACCTGGCCGTGATCAACGTTGACACGGCCGGGGCGCCGGCGCTGCCCTGGGCCGCGGGCGCGGCGGCCAGCATCGGCACCGCGGTCTTCGCGCTGGCCAACCCGGGCGGGCGCGGGCTGCGGGTGACGTTCGGGTTCGTCTCGGGCATCGACCGGGCCTTCCGCGGGCCGCGTGGCCGGCGCATCACCGGCAGCCTGGAGCACACCTCCCCGCTGCTGCCCGGATCCTCGGGCGGCCCGGTCGTGAACGAGGCCGGGGAACTGCTCGGGATCAACACCAACCGCCTCGGCGAGGGCTTCTACCTGGCCCTGCCCGCCGACGAGGCGCTGCGCGCCCGGGTCGACGCGCTCGGCCGCGGCGAGTCCGCGACGACGCCGCGCCTCGGCGTGGCCATCGCGCCCGGCCACGTGGCCCGGCGGCTGCGGCGGGCCGTGGGGCTGCCCGAGGTCGAGGGTGTGCTGATCCGCGAGGTCACCGAGGACAGCCCGGCCAGCCGGGCCGGCCTGGCCTCCGGGGACCTGATCGTGACGGCCGGAGGCCGCCCGCTCGCCCACGCGGACGACCTGTTCGACGCGCTCCAGGCAGCCGGCGACGCCGCGATCGAGCTGAAGATCGTACGCGGCGTGGAGGAACGCTCCGTCCAGGTGACGCTGGGCGCCACTGAATAACCGGTGACTGGCGTCCCCCCCGGGCAGAGCCTGGCCGCCGCGGGCACGGCGGCCAGGCTCGGCCCGGGAGAGCCGGGCCTGGTCGGCGGCTGGGTAGCCAGGCGCCGGCCGCCGCCAAAGGCATCACCCCCTGCCCGGATTCGCCCGCCTCCCGCGGCTAGGGCTCCTGGCCAGGCTTCAAGAGCTGCTTCGTGCAGGCGATCGGCGCGCTGGTTTTCGCGAACTCCCAGGCCGCCTGGATGTCGGCACCCGGGACGGAATGGGACATCGCGCTGATCACGAATTGCCCGCCGGGGGGCATTTTTCTCGGGAACACCGTCTCCGACCAGCCCAGATCCGGGTTCGGACCGCCCGTGCCCTGGCCCTGCACGGCCATATACGATCCGACCCCCCCCTCGAGCGGGGTGTCATTCTTCATGAAGCCGCCGGTGTCCAGGAGAGGCTGGCCCGGCCCTCCGGCCATGCAGATCTCTCCCCAGCGGACGACCGCCCGGACCCCGACCCGGGCCAGCGTGCGCTGCAGCTTGGCCGGATGCGAGGTGTTGTTCAGGGTGAACGTCACCGAGCCGTCCGGGTTGCTCTGCACCGTCCAGGCCGCAAGCTGAGCGGGCCGTGGGGCGACTGAGCCGTCCGGCGCTCTGGCCGGGCCGCCCGTGGCGGCGGTCAGCGCCACGGCCAGGCCGGCCGCCGCGCAGGCCGACCCCGCGGCCGCCAGCCCGAGCCGCCCGCGGCGTCTCCGGTCCCGGGCGAAAATCTCGCTGGCCGGAACGTTCATGTGCTCGCCGTGCAGCGCGTCACGCGCCTCGGTCAGGCGCTCGGTGATCGTGGCCAGCGCCGGGTCGCCGTTCATGCGATGGGCTCCTTCTCGTTGGTTAGCAGGTCGCGCCGCAGGGCGGCCAGGCCCCGGCTCAGATGGGAGCCGACGGTCCCGCCGGGCAGGCCGAGGGTCTCGGCGGTGGTGGCCGTGTCCAGGTCGAGCAGCACGCGCAGCGCGATGACTTCACGCTGGCGGGCGGGCAGCCGGCACAACGCGGCCACCAGAGAGCGGTCCAGGGCCGGATCCGGGCTGACGGCGCCCGGCCCTTCGTCGTGGCTGGCCACCGTGATCTCCCGGCGGCGGCGGCGCCACCAGGAAACGTGGGTGTTCAGCGCGGTGCGCACGATCCAGGCCCGCCCCGCGGGATGCTCGCGCACGGTCCGCCATCCCCGCCACGCCCGGGTGAACGCCTCGGCGACCAGATCCTCGGCCAACGCCCGGTCACCCACGATGGTCAGCACCACGCGCAGGCAATCATCGCGGGCCGCCGTGTAGAAGTCCGTAAACTCGCGCCGGTCTTGCTCCACACCCCTTTTACGCTCCAGCCGCCCGATTCCTTGCACCTGTCCGCGAGACGGGGTCCTCCGCCGCCCGGTCCTCCGGCAAATTGCCAGGTATTCTGGCCAGCCTGGGCGTGGCCTGCCGCAGCCGCGGCGACGGCGGGGCCAGTGCGCACGCGCGAGGAGGACGAATGAGCGCGGACGCGGGAACCCCTGACCGGTTCAGCCGGCTGCTGCGGAAACATCGGATAGCGGCCGGGCTGACCCAGGAGGAGCTGGCCGAACGGGCCGGGCTGAGCGTCCGCGCGGTCAGCGACATGGAGCGGGGCCGCACCGCCCGCCCGTTGTCCCGCTCACTGCGGCTGCTCGCCGACGCGCTCCAGCTCTCCGGCCCATCCCGCGCCGGGCTGATCGACGCGGCGTCAGGCTGGGACCACGAGGCTGATGCTGATGGTGCCGGCCTCCGGGGCGGCGAGAACGGCCAGCCGGGCGTTCCGGCCGGCCCGCACCGGCCGCCGGTGCTGCCACGTCAGCTCCCGGTCGGCCCGCCAGGTTTCACCGGTCGCGGGGATGAACTGGCCACCCTGCAGGGCTTCCTGGACCAGGAGGTCGACCGGACCGGCGGGGCGGTCGTGATCTCGGCGATCGGCGGCGCGGCCGGGGTAGGCAAGACCGCCCTCGCGGTGCATTTTGCCCGCCAGGCGGCCGCCCGGTTCCCGGACGGACAGCTCTACGTGGACCTGCGGGGATTCGGCCCGGTCGCGGCCCCGGCCACGCTGGAGGAGGTACTAGGCGGGTTCCTCGACGCGCTGGGCGTCCGCCCGGAACGGCTCCCGCCCACCGTCGAGGCTCAGGCGGCCTTGTACCGCAGCCTGCTCGCGGAGAAACGTTTCCTGATCATCCTGGACAACGCCGCGTCCGAGCAGCAGGTCCGCCCGCTCCTCCCGGGCAGCCCGGGCTGCCTGGCCATCGTCACCAGCCGCAGGCAGCTCACCGGGCTGGCCGCCGCCGACGGCGCTCGCCTGCTCACGCTCGACGTGCTCACCGACAGCGAGGCGCGAGACCTGCTGGCCACCCGGATCGGCTGCGCCCGCGTCGCCGCCGAGCCCGCCGCGGTGGCGGAACTGATCAGGCTGTGCGCGGGCCTGCCGCTGGCCCTGGCGATCACCGGGGCCAGGGCCGCCGCCCGTCCCGCGTTCCCGCTGGCCGAACTGACCGCCGCGCTCCGGGAGACCGGCTCCCGGCTGGACGCCCTGGACACCGGGGACCCAGTCGCCAGCGCACGGGCCGTGTTCTCCTGGTCCTACCGGGCGATGAGCCCGCCGGCCGCCCGGATGTTCCGGCTCCTCGGCACGCACCCGGGCGCCGACATCTCGGCGCCCGCCGCGGCCAGCCTGGCCGCGGTTCCCGGCCGACAGGCCCGCGCCGCGCTCGGCGAGCTGACCAGTGCGCACCTGCTGACCGAGCACAGCCCCGGCCGGTACGCGCTGCATGACCTGCTCCGCGCCTACGCCGCCGAGCAAGCTTCCGCCGCGGACAGCGCCGAGGAACTCCGCGCCGCCGCCCGCCGCACGCTCGACCACTACCTGCACACGGCCCACGCCGGCGCGCTGCTGCTGAAGCCGTCGCGTGACCCCCTCCCGCTGCCGCCACCCGCGCCGGGAGTGACACCCGAACGCCTCGCCGACGAGCCCCAGGCGCTGGACTGGTTCGAGGCCGAACACCGGGCGCTGTCCGCCACCATCGCCCGGGCCGCCGATAGCGGGTTCGACGCCCACGCCTGGCAGCTTTCCTGGGCTACGGGAGCATTCCTCGACCGGCGCGGACACTGGCATGAGTGGATCGCTGTCCTGGGCATCGCCCTGGCCGCCGCGCAGCGCTGCCACGACCGGGCCGGGCGGGCCTACGTTCACCTCGACCTTGGCATCGCCCAGACCATGCGCGGCTCCTACCGGAGCGCCCGGGATCACCTGGGGCTAGCCCTCGGCCTGTTCGGCGAACGCGGCGATCGAGATGGCCTGGCGCGGACCCACCAGGGTCTCGGCCTGGTCTTCGACGGCCAGGCTCGTCATCGCGAGGCACTCGACCACTCCCGGCGGGCCCTCGCGCTCTTCGGCACCGTGGCCAATCCGGCCGCCCGGGCCAGTGCTCTCGGCAGCATCGGCTGGCACCACGCCCAGCTCGGCGAATATCGTCAGGCCCTGGTCTGCTGCCGGCAGGCACTGGAGCTGCACCGTGAGGTCGGCCACCGGCTCAGCGAAGCAAACGCCTGGGACACCATGGGCTACGCTCATTACCGCCTCGGCCACCATGCCGACGCGATCGCTTGCTATCAGCGCGCGCTCGACCTGTACCGTGAGCTCGGCGAGCGCTACTACCGGGCTCAGACGCTAAATCGCCTGGGCGACATGCATCACGCCGCCGGCAGCCGGCAGGCCGCCCGCGATGCCTGGGGGGATGCGCTGGCCATCCTGGCGGACTTGGACCATCCCGACGCCGACCAAGTCCGGGCCCGGCTCTCGGAACCGGAAGCGGCCGGCGCCCGGCCGGACGAGGCGGCGGCCGTTCCGGCCCGGTGATCATCAGTGCCGCGATCACCAGCGCCGCGTGCGGCGGGCCTGCCGGGGGATTTCGGGTATCGGAGGACAGGTGGATCCAGCGCGGGCGTTGCGGCAGATCGCGTTCCAGCTCGAACGGGCGAGCGCGCCGACCTACCGGGTGCGGGCGTTCCGGCGCGCCGCCACGGTACTGGACGGCCTCGGTGAAGGCGAGCTGGCGGCCCGGCTCGCCGCCCGGACGCTGGAGGACCTGCCGGGGATCGGGCCGGCCACCGCCGGGGCCATCGCCCAGGCCGCGGCGGGCCAGCAGCCGGACTACCTGACCCGGCTGCTGGAGGAGGCCGCGCCGCCCGAGCGCAGCGGGCTGCGGGCCGCGGTGCGCGGCGACTGTCACACGCACTCGGACTGGTCCGACGGCGGGAGCCCGCCGCGGGAGATGGCCGAGGCCGCCCGCGACCTCGGGCATGAGTGGATCGCGCTCACCGACCACTCGCCCCGGCTGACCGTGGCCAACGGCTTGTCGGCCGAGCGCCTGAGCGCGCAGCTCGACCTGGTGGCCGAGCTCAACCGGGAGCTGGCCCCGTTCCGGATCCTGACCGGCATCGAAGTCGACATCCTCGAGGACGGCGCCATCGACCAGCGCGACGACCTGCTCGCGCGGCTCGACATGGTGGTGGCCAGCGTGCATTCGAAGCTGCGGATGCCCGCCGCGGAGATGACCCGCCGGATGGTGGCCGCGATCGGGCATCCGCGCGTCGACGTGCTGGGTCACTGCACCGGACGGATGATCGCGGGCCGGGGGCGGCCGGAGTCACAGTTCGACCCGGAGGCGGTGTTCGCGGCCTGCCGGGAGCACGACGTCGCGGTCGAGATCAACTGCCGGCCGGAACGCCAGGACCCGCCCGACCGCCTGCTCACCCTGGCCATCGAGGCGGGCTGCACGTTCGCCATCGACAGCGACGCGCACGCGCCCGGCCAGCTCGACTGGCTGGACAGCGGGTGCACGCGGGCTGAGCGGCTGGGCCTGCGCCCGGAGCGGGTGCTCAACACCCACCGGGCCGGCGATCTCTCGACGTGAGAAGGTGATCGCATGCAGACGAGCGCAGCCGCGGCCCGCGGCTACGTTCTGATCCCGGGCGCGGGCGGCACGGCCTGGTACTGGCACCGCGTCGTGCCGCTGCTGGAGGCGGCCGGGCACGAGGCGATCGCGGTGGACCTCCCCGGCGACGACGAGACAGCCGGCCTGCCCGAGTACACCGGCCTGGTCCGGGACGCGATCGGCGACCGGGACGACGTGGTCCTGGTCGCGCATTCGCTCGGCGCGTTCACCGCGCCGCTGGTGGCCACGGCGGTCCCGCTGCGCGCCCTGGTCCTGGTCAACGCGATGATCCCGGTACCCGGGGAGACGGCCGGGGCCTGGTGGGACAACACCGGGGCCATCGAGGCGCGCACGGCCGCAGCCGAGCAGCGCGGCTACGTGACCGACTTCGACGAGCCTGTCTACTTCCTGCACGACGTCCCGGCCGAGGCCCTGGCCGACGGCGCGCGGCACCAGCGGCCCGAGGCCGACGTGGTGTTCGGCTCGGTCTGCGACTTCCGGGCCTGGCCGGAGATCCCGATCCGGGTGGCGGCCGCCGCGGACGACCGGTTCTTCCCGGCCGAGTTCCAGCGCCGCGTCGCGCGTGACCGTCTCGGGGTGACGGCCGACCTGCTGCCCGGCGGCCACCTGAACGCGCTCTCCCAGCCGGCCGCGCTCACCGAGTACCTGCTCGCCGTCACCCCGGCCCCGGCGCCTTGAGCAGCCGCCAGCATGTTCAGCCGATCGGGTAGTCCTGCTGGGTCGCCGCGTAGTCGGCGAAGAAGTCCAGCGAGCTGGGGTTGGCCATCGCGTTGCGGTTGGCCGCCTGGTCGGCCGGGGCGCCGCGCAGGATCCGGCGCACCGGCACCTCCATCTTCTTGCCGGTCAGCGTGACCGGGATCTCCGGCACCTGCACGATCCGGTCGGGCACGTGCCGCGGGGTGTACTCGCGCCGCAGCCGGTCGCGGATCTTGTCCTCGATCCGGTCGTCCAGCCGCACCCCGTCGGCCAGCCGGACGAACAGCGGCATGAAGAACCGCCCGCCGGGCAGGTCGAGGTTGACGATCAGCGCGTCCACGATCTCGTCGAGCGAGGCCAGCACGGCGTAGACCTCGGCGGTGCCGATGCGCACGCCGTGCCGGTTCAGCGTGGCGTCCGACCGGCCGAGCACGAAGCACCCGCCGCGCTTGTTCACCCGGAAGAAGTCACCTTGCCGCCAGACCCCCGGGAAGTCGGCGAAGTACGACTCGGTGTACCGGACGTCGCCGGCGTCGCCCCACAGCCGGACCGGCATCGACGGCATCGGCTGCGTGATGACCAGCTCGCCGACCTCGTCGGTCACGGGCTCGCCGTCGTGGTTGAACGCGCAGGCGGCCACGCCCAGGTGCGGCGCCTGGATCTCGCCCGCGTAGACCGGCAGCGTGGGCACGCCGCCGACGAAGCCGGTGCAGACGTCGGTCCCGCCGCTGCCGGTGGCGACCCACACGTCGGGCTTGACGTTCTCGTAGAACCAGGCGGTGCACTCGGCCGAGACCGGCGAGCCCGCGGGCATGATCGTGCGCAGTTCCGCTAGGTCGAACGCGCCCGCGGGCACGATCCGGGCCTTGGACATCATGTCCACGTAGGCCGGGCTCGAGCCGAAGAACGTCACGCCGCCTTCCTGCACGATCCGCCAGAGAACTTCCGGGCCCGGGTACGCCGGGCTGCCGTCGTACAGGATCGGGCGCACTCCGGTCAGCATGGAGCTGACCAGGAAGTTCCACATCATCCACCCGGACGAGGTGAAGAAGAACATCCGGTCGCCGGCCCGCAGGTCCATGTGCAGGGTCTGCAGCTTGAGCTGTTCCAGCAGGATCCCGCCGTGGCTGTGCACGATCGCCTTGGGCAGCCCGGTCGTGCCCGACGAGAACAAGATCCACAACGGGTGGCCGAACGGGACCTGCTCGAACGCGAACTCCGCCGCGGGAACCGGCCGATGATCAAGCAGCTCGTCCCATGAAGCAAAAAGATCACTCTGAACGATTCCTACGTCCGCCTGGCCCGGGAACGGCACCCGGACCACCCGCTCGAGACCGTCCAGGCCGCGGACGATCTGGTCCAGCTCGGCCCGGCGGTCGTAGGCCCGGCCGCCGTAGGCGTAGCCGTCGACGCAGAACAGCACCTTGGGGCTGAGCTGCCGGAGCCGGTCCAGCACCCCGCGCCAGCCGAAGTCCGGCGAGCAGACCGTCCAGATCGCGCCGACGCTGGTGGTGGCCAGCATCGCGATCACGGTCTGCGGGATGTTCGGCAGGTACGAAGCGACCCGGTCACCGGGGCGCACGCCCAGGGCCCGCAGCCGGGTGGCCAGGATCCGGACCTGCCCGGCGAAGTCGGCCCAGTCCAGCCCGGTCAGCGGCCGGGTCTCGCTGAGGAACAGCAGCGCGTCCTGGCCCGGCTGCTCGCGGCGCAGGATGTGCTGCGCGTAGTTCAGCCGGGCGCCCGGGAACCACTCCGTGCCCGGCATGGCCCGGCGGCCGAGCACCCGCCCGGGCGGGGCCGACGCGTCGACGCCGCAGTAGTCCCAGACCGACTGCCAGAACCCCTCGAGGTCCTCGACCGACCAGCGCCACAGCGCGTGATAGTCGTCGAACCGCTGGCCGCGCCCGGCCGCCAGCCAGGACGTGAACGCCGTGAGGTTGGCGGCGGCGATCCGGGCGGCGTCAGGCGTCCAGAGCAGGTCGCCCTCCCGAACCGGTGTCGTCATGCGGCAGCCCTCCGCGCTCAGCCCTTGCCAGGCTGGCAGCCGCGCCGGCCTGGCGGCAATAACCCTTTCACCGGGTGAAACCTGGGCCGCCGGCGGGCGGCTGGCCTGCGCGCCGCGTTCCGCGGTGGCCGGTTCGGCTAGGCTCGCGCGCCCGGCCCGTAGGCGAAGCGCAGCGGTCGCGGCGTGGCCGACGGGTGCAGCGGGCCGATGTCGATGGCGGGCGCGCGGCCGGCCAGTTCGTCGGCGACGGCCTCGCCGACCGCGGGAGCCAGCTTGAGCCCGTGGCCGGAGAAGCCGGCCGCCAGGTAGAGGCCGTCGACCCCGGGCCACGGGCCGAGCAGCGGGTGCCAGTCCGGCGTCACGTCGTAGACCCCCGCGATCGTCTCGACCAGGCCGGCTCCGGCCAGGGCGGGCAGCCCGGCCCGGAGCGCGCGGCGCACCCGGGCCTCGATGTCGTCCGCGACCCGCGCGTCCGCCGGACTGGCCGGCTCGACCGGCTCGGCGGGGTACGCGGCGATCACGGCGAACGGCCCGCGGTCACACCGGGCGACCAGGCCCGAGGGCGCGTGGGTGACCGCCGTGGTCAGCCCGGCCGCGTCCGGCGGCCTGCGCACGGTGGCCAGTTCCAGCGTGTGCAGCCGGATGCCCGTGTCGATCCCGGTGCCGGCCAGCAGCCGGGGAACCCACGGCCCGGCGGCCAGCACCACGGTGCCCGCGCCGATCTCGCCCGCGTCGGTCACCACGCCGGTGACCCGGTCGCCGGTGGTCCGCAGCGCCCGGACCGGGCGGCCGAACACGGTCGTGGCCCCCGCCATCTGCGCGGCCACGGTCGCGGACAGCGCGACCTTGACCGGGTCGACCAGCCCGCTGTCCGGCTCCCAGGCGCCGCAGGCCAGGCCGTCGGCCGCCAGCAGCGGCTCGAACTCGCGCAGCCGCTCGGCCGGGACGAGTTCGGTGCGCACGCCCAGGCGCTGGCCCAGCGCGACGTTGGCCGCGCAGCCCTCGGCCTGGTCCGCCGCCACCGCGAGCAGGTACCCGACGGGCTCGAATCCGGCGTCGCCCACCCCGACGTGCTCGCCCCAGTCGCGGAAGATCTCCAGGCCCCGCTGGGCCAGCCGGGTGGTGACCTCGTTGCTGTAGTGCGTGCGCACCTGCCGGAAGCTGCGCCCGGACATGCCGGCCGCCGGCCCGCTCGCGTCGATGAGCAGCACGTCGCCGACCTCGTGCCGCGCGAGCTGCCACGCGATGCTGGCTCCCACGATCCCGGCGCCCACGATGACGAAGTCCGCGTCCACGTCCACGCCTCCCCCTCCCGGCCCATCGGGCCCACCTGACCCGGCGTCCCGCCGGGCTTCCACCCCACCTGACCGTAATTGTTCCCGACCCCGCCGAAAC
>Ga0207416_1002206_pt1 | contig 22235 bp, 23 predicted proteins | sample PaiPotPPM11metaG_FD_184107 | JGI IMG/M metagenome (GOLD analysis project Ga0207416, IMG submission 184107) | Iron sulfur acid spring bacterial and archeal communities from Banff, Canada, to study Microbial Dark Matter (Phase II) - Paint Pots PPM... ...
CAGTGGCCTGTTAATAACGTATATCTCCAAACGAATGCGCCGTTTGGAACATATCGAATAATAGGCCGTTTAATCAAGATCACCGTTCTCAATACCATTATTTCTAGGCCTTTTTAATGATCAATGATGGTCTTAATAGGATTTTCAGACACGCTCAGTCTGGCACAATCGATTGGAATAGTAGGAACAATGGTATTGACACTCTATTTTTCGAAAAGACAAATACATGCTCTATCAATTGATCAGGAAACAAGGGTTCTTAACGACTTGGACGAGAAATTTCACAATATGGCAATGCTCGCGATGGAGGACCCTTCTATAGCAAGGGTGATAGACACACGAGATTACGCGAACAAGAGAGAAACGGCGTTTTCCTTCTATATTCTATGGATGTGCGCTCACGCTTATGCGATGCGTCAGAGAAAGGTGCTTGATGACAACGAATGGGCCGGTTGGTTACAATGGATGAGAAATTCTTTTCAGCGAGGAACCATAAGCGAGATATGGAAACAAATAGAGCCGGATGGATGGTTTAATCCAGCCTTTCAGAAATTCATAAACGCAGAAATAGTCGGTGCAGGACTCCGAAAAAATTAGTGACTGATGCCACCCTTCCCTTTTGTTGCTTCAATTATAGAAGCAATCATCTCTGAATAGAACATTTTTTTCACCCTACGTATAATTCAACAGCCCATACTATTGCTGTCGGCTTAGAACTAGGATTTCGTTCAAAACCAAATTCAGTATCTCGATTTCTGACCAATAGACGATCGGTAACAGCCCCTTCTCTCTGTTAACTCTTCCTAAAGATGTTTTGGCAAAGTTCAAAAGAAGATCTGCTTTTGACAAAGAGCGTAGAACTCCATCGTCATAGCGACCGACAATTCTTTCCCAAGAGCTGACTGTAATAATTTCGCTGATTTCCACCAATTTATCTTTCGTGGGGATTTTTGACTTTAAATCTTTCTCGGACTCGCGAAGCGCATTCGTTAAAGTCAACGTAAAGTCCCGAAAGCAGATCTTGTTTACTTTTGAATTTTAAATAGATCAGTGACCTCGACAGGTTTGGTTTCCTTGAAACATCACCTATGGATGTGCCTTCGTATTCTAACTGTAAAAAACAGTGGAGAGAAGCATCCAATATTTGATTTCTTCTTTCCCGATCTAGCTCTAGGTCAATCCTCCTCATATCATGATTATTGACATATTTTGTCACACTGTCAAATCGCTTAAAATAGCAGCCTTTTTGTGGTGAGTTATCTATATTAGTTGACAATATACATGTAATCTATAATGGTGTCCAGACGTAAAGGAGACGTACTTAATGGGTACTCATGTTTCAATCTCTGGCCCCGAAGCTGCTGATCGTTTGGAAATACGTGGACTTGTGGATGCATATGCACATTGTGCGGATAGACGTGACGCGAAGGGGCAAATGTCACTTTTTACTAAGGACACACACTTCGTTGTATTCATGGATGCTAGATCCGAGAAACCGTCAATGGAATTGAACCGACGAGAAGACTTGGCGCCCGTGTTCGACGAACTGAATAAATATGAAGCTACAACTCATTTCATCGGGCAAAGCACTGTTGTCCTAGATGGAGATCGTGCAACTGGAGAAACATATTGCATTGCCCATCATGTGTCTGCATCTGAGGGGAAACGGACTCTTTTTATTGCTTCTCTTCGTTATTATGATGTCTTCGCAAAAGTCGAGGGAAAGTGGCTTTTTGCCGAGCGCAAGCTCATGATTGATTGGACGGACACCCGCCCCATAAATGTCTGATTAGATCTTATACATCTCTGCACATTTTAATTCATCCGACGCTGCCATTTTCTGCTACTAAGCAACCTTTTCTCCTCTAGTTGGGTTATTTTGCTGCATCTAGAATTAACATGGCAATCTCATTTGGATGAGACACAAGTGAAGCATGGCTAGATGCAAGTGAGATAGTAGTAGCATTCATCTGTTTTGCGAACATACGTTCTACATCAGGAGGAATCATGTGGTCATTCTCTGATACTTGATACCATGTTGGAAGCTGCTTCCATGCAGGAGGGCCAGACTTTTCAGCAAATATTGATGTACTAAATGGCTTTTGCACAATGGCCATGATGTCGGCTTCAGTTGAATTGACATCTTGAGCAAAGGCCCCCACAAACTTCGCTGGGTTTATGTAAGAAAATCCTCCGCTATCAGTGATCAATAAATCTTTTGGCAACTTTGCGACATCAACGAAATTACCTAGGGATTGACCCTCATTGGGAGCAAAAGCGGCAACATATACAAGCCCTTTAACATTAGGATTATTATAAGCAGCATTTGTGATTACCTCTCCACCATATGAATGTCCTACCAAAACAGTTGGTCCACCAACTAGCTGAATCGCACGTTTTACTGTAGCCACATCATCCGCTAAAGAATGTTCCGGAAGTTGTACAGCGATAACACGATGTCCTGCCTTTTGTAAAATAGGAATCACTTTACTCCATGAAGATGCGTCCGCCCAAGCCCCATGAACTAGAATAATATTCATCTTTGTAGTGTTTGCGGTCATACTCTGTAATCCCTGAGGTTGCATTAATATTTTATTCTGCTGAGCGTTGACCAAGCTAGGATGAGTAGGCGACGCAAAACCTGCAATTAACATTACACCACACCTACACTTAATGCAGCTAAACGCACAGCCTTTTTTTTTAGTTTCCATACTACAGGTGTATGGACTTGCTTGGAATAGCAATTGCGGAAGCGAAGAATGACTATAGAAAGAGAGAGAAGTATAATTGAAGGTAAAATCAAAGGTTTGAGTAGTCTATCGGATCGGGCGGTCGATGCACATGATGGAATGGCTACATAGGCATGACTTATTCTTTCACGCCTGGTTACTCACCCGTAGGTTAATACCGGTGCGAATACCTCTTTCCCTCATATGTCCATCTATCTCCTCTAGTATTGAGGATATGGAGAACCACGCTTGCACATCACCTTCTGATATAGCTAGGTAACTTTCATTGTTTAGAATCTGCCTCAGGTCAGCGACCTCTTCACGCCTTATATTTCCATTCCTGAATCTTTGATACAAAAATCGACGCGTTTCAATGTCTTCAGAACCTAATCGAATAGTATTACCAATTATTGTGAGCTTTTCCCTTCTTTTTCTGACCGCTCTTTTCTATATTAGTCCCTCCGTCTTTTCAGCTATTCGACCACGCGCTTAACTACGTGTAGTACTTACATAGATAGGTGACACTTTCAAATACCCACATAGGTGACACTTTTCTGCTTGGTATTATTTCTGTTATGCGATCTATTGAATGTTTGTAGAAACATTTCAACTACGTATTCTAAAAAAGTACTTTAATCCTTTTAGATAAACCATAGCTACCGCAATTGCTCCTCCAATTGCCACGTCTAGAATCCTGAATAATGAAAGATACCATTGACCGGGATAATAGATACTAAGGAGGATTATAATGAATGGCACTAAAAATATTTGGATGAGTATAATGTTGACTCCTATAACTGCAAATAATACAACTGCAAAAGAAAATAGCAATGCTAAAAGCAAATAATGATTACTGGTCTCAAGAGTTATCACTGCTGCTATTATTGAGCCTGCTATAGTTCCCATTACCATCATTGAAGCAAAAGTTATTGTTAGATTAGGGTTTGGCCTAATTGCAAGTATTATCGTGATAACAATCCAAAAATCTCTAGGAAGTCCCAGTACAAGTCCAACAGTGTAACCAAGAGCAGATGCAATCCCTATCAGGAGAGCACTTCTTACCGCCGCCTCCAATCGCGGCATTGATTGTTTTTCACCTATCGCTGCTACTGTACTTACCGGACCAGATAGCTGGATTCTATGTGATATAACAAAGCGATGAATCTCTATGCCTAGCAGAGCCCATAAGGTTCCAATAAGAGAAAAGAATGTCCTCAGAGCGGCTGATTGTATTGAATAACCAGGTAAACCCGCTCCAACAGCAAAAACGATTGCTGTGAATATACCGACAGCAGCCCACTTTGTACGGGCCCAAGCAAAAAGAGCTACAAATACACCAATTCCAAGTAAGATAGGGGACAATAAATGGCCTGTGGTAGCAGTAAGAGTTCCTACTCCAAAGGCCGTTGCCTCTGTGCAACAAACTAAAAGAAGCATCCGTGAGGGCATGGTAGGAATGAATCTTTCAGTAAATGTCAGAAATACAGCTCCAAGGGATGCAAAGAGCAAGGCTGGTTGTTGGATTGCGAAACCTACAATTATCGGTGCAATGACAAAGGCTGCCGCTCTCAGTCCCACTGGCAGGTTAAAAGCAGATTTGTCTAGGCGCCTAATATCTTTGAAGAATTGGCTCCCTATTTTCATGTTCTAGCCTCATAGAATTCCTTTTGAGAACATCTTTTGTTGCTATACGATGAGGGTTGCTTAAGTTTATTGAGTAGCGTACTAATATTACTCACTCACTCGCCCAGAATACGTTTAATCTGTGGCTTCGTCTCTTTATATCCATCATATAATAGTTGTATTATAGTAGTCTCAGAAAAGTCAAAAATCTTGTTTGAAATAGTATTACTATCGTTCTTTCGTTCTAAACGCATAACTGAGTTAATATCCACTCTGGCTTTTAGCAAATCATTATATCTTAGGTGTTGTCTTCTAATAGGGTTAACTGCCTTAATTTTTTCTTGCAAGATCGCTTGCAATGACTTTTCGCTTACGCCATTATCCTTTGATAATTTGATTAATGATGTTGACAACTTCTGAAAGTCTGATATTAAAGTTGCCATATATTCATCTATTTCCGTTCTGTCATGATATATGATGTCATTCTTTCTGTCAACAACACCGTCATAGTCATATGGAACGTACTCTTGTTTACGTGAGTGTAGATCTATTATGCCTATACTTAGAGATGGCAAGTTATATTCCATTTTCCTTACTTTATGCCAGTAATCTCTGTGAGCCATCACAGTTTGCATCAGTGGTGTATTAGCTAACAGGCCACCGTCCCAGAAGAAGTGTATATTGTTAGAGAGAGCGGACAGGGAATATTTGTCAGGTTCTACTATGTTCTCCTTGTTCTCAAAGCTAGAGTCTCTAGGTACTGGTTTGTAATCTTCTACAATTAATTTAGCATACTCATAATTTACAGGAAGGCTAGAACTTGCCATAACAAAGTCTGATTTAATACCATCGTCATACCTTATGGCGTGTTCAAACTCTCCAGTGGTGCTATTTTGATTCCTTGGTTGTTCATCAGATCCAAGTCCATAATATTTCCCATATCCAGACTTTCTTGTTCCATCTTCCTTTTCATAGCTATCAAAAACAATAGGAATACCCTCCTGTATATCTACAGCAACTAGTAGCAGCCTTGGTTCGTTATTTTCAAAGTTAGTTGAGATAGGAAACTTTGCAAACTTTTCTAAGCTTTGTCGTAATGGTTCATTATCATACACATACCACATATTTGATAGATCAAAGAATCTATTATCTGATTTTGGTATTTTTGGTTTGAATACATTGGGAACCCCTTTTAAAATGAATTCTTTGGCACTATAATATCTTCTTGCTGACTCTCCAGATGCAACACGGTTGTCTAGTCCGTGCCAGAAATCCCAATAATATTCAAAATATGGATTCATATCTTCTACACTTGAATTGGTAGAAAGATATTTCCAAAAATCAATGAGCCTTTGATCAGAACCCTCCCATGTTCTGTTTTCTTTTACATAGCTTACCAAGATCGCAGCATTTATGGCACCAACTGATGTTCCAGAAATGATATGAAACAGGACCGGTTCTTCTTCTTGCTTTTTTTCTCTATCTTGTTGTTTTTCAAGAAAAACTGAGAGTTCCTCAATCATGGCTTTGTATACGCCTGCTTCATATGCACCAAGCGATCCTCCCCCCTGAAATATCAAAGCTCTATGAACATTTGAACTCTTAGTATTGTTGTTGTAATTATTATCAATAGTATCATCATTCATTATCAATTGTATCATCTTTCATGTTATTATGCATGAACAGATCCGTGATTATTATACGCTCGTTCTATAGTATTGATCTAGAGATTTGTGATCTTCGTAATTAAAAGATTTGACTACGATTCTCATGAACTGCATTTTCATTAGATAACACTATTTTCATCGGAGTAGAAAGAATTTCTTCTTAGTGCATGACCAGCGCATTCAACTCTAAGAAGAAGCGCACCGGGCCTTCTTGGAGTTTGTCTCGTTACCAATAATAGTGGTAATAAGAATGAGGAAGATGTCGAAATTTTTTGTGCCACAGGTAGTTGGCAATATCCTCAGAAATTAGAATAGGCTGACAATAATCAAATCTCGGATCAATCAGTATTAATATTTTATAGTTGTTCTAGAAGTCAGCAACGTGTGGCATGTTTTGTGCCTTGCAATTCAGAGTCATTTCCTTTATTCAATCACTCGTCGTTCATACTCGTATGACTAGTATATCACCGTTATCTATATACCTACATGTCTTCTTTCAGTGGTATAAAAAATTAACGGATTCGATTAATATGACTGGTAATACATATAGCATTGGCCAAAGGAGCATGTGACAAGCCGCCATACCTCAATTATAAGCAATAATCTCTTTCATTCCTAAATACACGATACGAATTTATCTGATATAGCTGCATTACCAAGTGATTTTTGACTACCGTAATGAATGTTGTGTGGCAATGAATGCACACACGAGAAGGAGTGAAACTAGCTGGGCCAACAAATGACGCCAAATTTGTGTCAAATCCGACCCTCTATCTTGCATCTCAAGACCTGCCATATTCTGCTGCTTTAATTGAATGCTCTTAACCATCGAGAACTTTGAATTTGTTGCAGACAAGCGAATCATATCTCTCTAAAATGGACTGAGAACCTTATAGAAATGGTTTCATTTTATAATAGAGTCCACCAAGCTTTAGACTTTTCGGTACCAAGCCGGTTCTCCTTGTAACTTGTTCATTCCTGTTCTGATCAAAACTTTTTAGTAATTTTCCTTCTACATTAAGTGTGATGGATTTACGAGGTTGGGAAGAATTATGGAAAACCCTTGCAATTATAGGAGTTGTGACTATTTTCGTATTCTTTATTATTGTATTCGTGTTGGCTATAGATTACCCTTTACTTATTTGGATCCTCATTGCCGTCGAGTCTTCATGCTATCTTGGTATTGTATTTGTACGTCGTCATATCCGTCAACTTCTGCGCTAGTATCGATCTTCTCAGAATAGAACCTATTTGTAGTCGAATTTTCGGGTAAGAGCTTGAACTGTCTCGTACTGCCTGTCGTTTTCTGTTCTGGTCATAAAGAAAAATATATCCAGGAATTCCCTGTTTTCATCTTTAGATATTCTTCTCATTCTCTTTTCACAAGCACATAGTGTGGCATATTCGCAATTGTCGCAGGATATGACGTCTTATATTCCCAACCTGATGCGAGCAGCTTTCTTGCTTCTACGACATCTGTAACTGCAGCTATATCCACCACTCTTCTGCGTCTAAATGAAGTCGTAGCTGTTGGTTTCTCCATGGGTGAATCCTGTACGAATTTGTGTTTGTGCTCAACACCGTTTTCGTCTATTAACTTCCAGCTAGTTTTCCCTGTTGCGAAATCTTCTCCTATCTTTTCGAAGCCGATCAACTGATTAGGGAATCCTGCTGCTTTACATCTGTTGCATTCTTGCATCTTTCTTTGTTGCAGCGGTTTGGATGCTTCCGCTTGTGATATTGTTGACATGTAACGATCATCTTGTAAAATGTGATAATAATATTTGGAACACTATGGAGAGAGGGAGGGGGTTGTGTACGTTACACTAATGTTCAATTTATGCTCAAAGCCTTGTGACTACCAATTACGATATAATTTTTATTCTCTCAGTCTCTGTGTCACTTTTTCGTGATAATTAGACATGAGTGTATTATGTGAAACTTAGTATTTTTATAGTTTTATTTTTAATACCACTTAACCATGATAGTTGAGTATACACGATACAAGATTGCCAATGAAAAACGAAAAGAATTTGAGAAAGCTTACACAAATGCTGAACATTCACTTAAAGTATCCCCTCACTGCTTACGTTACGAGCTTTCTCACTGTGTGGAAGAACCTGAAAACTACACACTTCGAATTGAGTGGGATTCTGAAGAAGGTCACATCAAGGGATTTCGCACAAGTCCAGAGTTTCAACCATTCTTTGAAGCAGTAAAGCCATTCTTTAATGATATTCAGGAGATGCGCCACTATAATATAACGCATATCAAGGGTGAGAAAAGCTAACTACTGCTTGAGGGCGATTGTTTGAGTTTCCTAATAATCTCCTATCTCAAATTTTGCGTCAATTAATAAATTCTGAAGATTTTACTCTATAACAATCTTCTTTGCAACAATTTGATCCCTCTTGAACGTTATAAGTATGAATTGGATATTCCTGTTAGATATGGTTGAATTCGGATTCGGTGATGCGCTTCGTTTATCACAAACATTTGGAATAATAGGCACTATGGTCTTGGCATTGTATTTCTCAAAAAGGCAAATACAAAGTATGTCAATAGATCAGCAAACTTAGGTTCCCAATGACTTGAATTGTTGAAGTAACGGATGAGCCAGTCCAAGCCAGTCTTACGTTTGAAGTGTATCCGATACTATTTTTCAACTTGTTTAGATTATTAGGCTTTCTTTAGTCAGTTTGACTAATTTTTATAGAAAGTGGAAGTATGGTACGTATGTATGATGGAGTTAGAGGTTCGAGATCGCAAGATTAAGGTTACCTGTGTGTAAGTATCAAGGGCAATCACATCTAAGTCTGGTGCACGAGTAAGTTTGATTGAATATGGTGACTACTAATATCTATATTGTGAAAGCATATACGATAGTAAAAGAAAGAAATTCATAAACGACTAAATGGCGAGGCCAGCGATAGATCTTGGCAGTAACAATACACACATAGTACTAGAGAGTGCTGACGTTGATCCAGCAATTGATGCCGGCATATTTGGCTCGTTCTCTCACCAAGGACAAATGTGGATTGATAAGATCCTGAAGCTCATGGTACCTCTAACAGGCCCTCTTGTTCTCTCCAGTCTGCACTTTGGCAACTTCCGTAGTCAAGTAGTTTATAATGGTTAGGCAAAAAGAAGATAACATAGACCCAACTATAGGTATACGATGAGTCATCGAGATAAGTATAATGAATCTGGTCCTCACCTTAGCGAAGCGAAGGAAGATAAAAAATCTGAGTTATCGCCAATTGAGGCAGCTGACTGGACCAAGACTATCGGAAAAACTTTGATAAGTAAAGATGGATTGGATATGGGTAAGATAGTAAATGATGACGAGGTGGACTATCAAACATCACACTTAATTACTATCGAGTATGGTGATCACGAAAGAATTAACATCCCAAAACATACCATATACAAATTTGATCAGACGAATGCTTACACATCGTTAACAGAGAATGAAATACTTGCAATAAAAGACAATGATCCGTTCTTAAGTTCCTATAGCTCATATGTACGTGATTAATGTTATAACTAAACTACGCTGCCGGGGATATCTTTCGAACAACACATAGCATTCCATCATCAACCGCTGATGGTGCCATCGCTGGGGTTGGAGCTCATCAATCGCTCATCGCCGACCAAGATTGATTAACCATCAGTCGAGTCTGCTGAATGGTTCAGTCGCCAGCTAAGTATTTATCACCGCACGGAAACGAACCTTGCCATTAGCCACCTTCTCATATGCATCAGCTATATCATCCAGAGGAAATGTTTCAGCCATCACTTTGACTTTACCTTTGGCAACGTAATCTAACGCTTCGTACAGATACTCCCGACCGTTCTGATTGGAGCCAATTATCTGATGGCGATTCATCAGGAATTCACCCGGAGATGGTATGGTAAATGGCTCGTCTGAGGCTCCGATAAACATCAATCTTCCATCTGGCCTCAAACCCCTTAACGTGTCTGCCGCTGCTTTGTATGAATTGCTTGTAGCCAATATTACGTCTGCACCTCCAGCTCCTCTTAATCCCTGACCATCAGAAACAACCACATTGGCACCAAGTTTATGCGCCAACTCTTCTTTGTCCTTTGAATGGGTTATCGCAATTGTTTCAAACCCAACAGCCTTTGAGTATTGTAACGCCAGATGCCCCAACCCACCTATTCCCACTACTGCAATTCTTTCATGTGGCTTTGGATTTGCCCATCTCAGACCGCTCCAGACAGTGTAGCCTGCGCAAAATACCGGAGCAGCTTGTTCATACGCCAAGCCATCTGGTAAGAGCATTGTGGTGTCAGCGTATGCGACCATATACTCAGCGTGGCTTCCTTGTATGCCAATACCTGTACCAATCTGTTGTGCACAGAACATAGGCTTCCCACGCAGACACCATTCACATCTTCCGCATGATGCTTGAACCCAAGGGACTCCTACTTTGTCGCCTACCTTGCGCGAAATCACCCCTTCCCCTACCGCAACAATCTCTCCAGCAGGTTCATGACCTAAGGTGCGAGGAAACTCGATTGGTATTGGAAGCCTGCCTTCAGTGATGTGTACGTCTGTATAGCATAATCCACTTGCATGAATTTTTATCAAGACTTGATTGGCTGAAGGTTCAGGTGACTGAACCTCCTTAACTTGCCACTTGCCGCCTATTCTAGGAACGACTGCAGCTTTCATTATGAAGAACTACTCCTTCCTTTGAAGTCTAGTAATTGGGATTTAGCCCAGTCTTCGAAACTAAGCCAATTGACTTGAGGATACTCTTGACGCAGACTTGGAATATCTATACCAGTGCCAACCTTTTCATACCATTCAAACATACGCGCCATATCTTCATTTCCTTCACGAACTCTATCCAGGGGAATATGGACATACCTAATTTTGCGTCCCAACTCATTTGACAAAACCTTAGCAGCTTGCTCTCCTGTAACTTCATCTGACGCAATATCTATTCTCTTATCTAGAAATGTTTTACTATGTTCAAGTACTAGAGCCGAAAACTCTGCTATATTTTGAACTGCGCTTTGCTGTAAAATACTAGATGGAGATAAAGGTAAAGCCAGTTGACCCTGCTCTAATCCTGGCTTTAGGTAGGTAAGTAAGTTTTCCATAAAAAATGTGGGACCAATAATAGTATAGGGAATTCCAAGATTTTGGATATGTTGCTCAACTTTGTATTTGCTTTCAAAATGAGGAATACCTGTATTTCTATCTGCATTTGCGACAGAACTATAGACTAGATGCTTGACATTTTTCTCTTTAGCTATGTCAGCCATCAGTTTTCCTCTGCGAGTCTCACCTTCGATTCCATCTTCAAGCGGTGATCCCATTAGAAATATCGAATCTACACCATTTACCGCCTGCTCTAATGAGTCTAAATTGTTAAGGTCGCCTTTTACCAAATTAGCTCCTTCCTTTTTAAGTTCTTGTGCTGCAGGTGATTGAATATTTCGAACAAGTGCATACACTTTATGGTTTTTTTGAAGCAGTAATTTGGCTAAAGTACCGCCCTGCTGACCTGTAGCACCTGTTACCAGGATCTTTTCTAAAGGACCAGTAGGTTTAGAAACTTGAGTCGAACTCATATGTACAATATATTAACGGATTGATTTAGGTATAATGTAAGTCAAGGTACGCTTTTGGCATACTTCTTGTAATGTCTGTCTCATTTTTATCGCGTAGGTATAAAAAAGGTAATTGTTTATCATCTATATTTTAACACAATGAAATAAACCGACAAGTACGTCATCCATCATCTGTCGTTGTTTGTAGCCGCAGATGGTGGTGATGTTGATGATGGTAATGATGAATACTTTTGACTAATTATTCTTTTATCAATCTCATTTCTTAACCAGTCCTGATAAACTCTGCCGCTAGTTACTGTTATTGGCTCGACTTTGTTAACACCATCATAGGATTCTAATCTTCTTAAAATTAAGTTGACAGTAGAAATGTTTGCACAACAAAAAGATGCGATAACAAGTTCCCTTCGATAGCTAATTGAGTAGTTAATTGGATATTGTAGTAGCTCATCAAGCGGACGCAGTATATATTCTTGCATTTCACTGTATATTCTTTGAACTACGTTTTGATGATAGGCGGCATGGACGCGAATTAATACTACAAATTCAATATAACCCGTTATTTGCATTGAATAACTCGTCAAAGTAGTAAATTGTAAAACTTGATTTTCCCTCATCATGTCCAATCTTCTTGCCACAGTCTTACGCGAGAGTGAAGTTTCTTTTGCAATGTCTTCAACTGGCATATGAGCATCTGATAGCAAACATTTCATGATCTCTAGATCAGAACTATGAATCCTCAAATTTACTGGCCTAAAACTTCCAAAAATACTCTCTACCTCTGCTGGTTTTAATAAGTCAGTCAATATCCCTATCTTGTCTTCTGCTCCTATTCTGACAAATAGCACAAATAATGTAGCTGCTTGCTCTAATTGCTTAAAATCCAAGAAAACATCTCCTAAAAGGCTTACCTTTTTGAATATTTCTTGCTCATTAATTGTTTTACCTATATTCTTAAGTATTAAAATACATTCTTTTTCGTACCCAAATATTACAGGATTTATGCCTACTCCGAAGCTTCTTATTACTCCATTTGAAATCATCTTGTTAATTCTTTTCTTTGCAGCACTTGGCGTTATTCCGACAGCAGAAGCTATATTATTATAATGAGTTCTAGAGTCTCTAGCAAGTAACCTTACAATTTGTAAATCAATGTTATCCACTCTCAATATAATCCACCCTGGAATGTTGCAAGGTATATTCTGGTAGAATTGGTCCGTCGCATATAACATTTCTGTTGTTTGTTTTACTATTATTTTATATTTTAGTTTGTTTTATTCATTTTAATATATTTTATAACAAATACAATAACAAGAAGTTGTTCTTTAATCTACAGAATTGTGTTGGGCTCGGATTCCTGGAACTGTCCCCTTACGATTAAAGAAACAAATTACTGAATACTGACATACTGAATAAAAATCGGGCGCGTGTCTGTGAACCGTTGCCTTAGATGTTCTGGTAACTCTGAATGGTCGGAGTTTTCTGCGACTACTGTTCGTTGGTCTATCGCGATATACATTCCTCGATGTTTCTCCTTTAACTCACTGTAATGTCTGGCATAATATTGAAAATTTTCTTCGTATCTTTTCATAGTTTGTAGTACTTCTGGAGCTAATAGTTCAGGCATTAATTTGATATCGTAGCACCACTATATATACAGACTAAACATTCAACGACCAAATTCAGCTCAGGGTAGTTTGTCGAAAAAAAACAAACGACGGCCATCCGGCCGGCCCGAGCAATGATGAAAATCAGTCCCGGCGTAAGCTGGCTCATCACCAAGGCGGCCCGATACCCATTTAACCCGTCCGCAATTGCCCAACTCCTCGGGCGCGGCAATGGGCTGATATTGAAAGTCAGGGTGAGTGGCCCCGATCTCGCTTGCGACGCGATCGATCTCGGCTCGACCCCGGACTACACCCCTCGCAGGATCATAAAACGCACAATCTTCGTTGAAGATCTCGTCGACGGCCGCGGGCCGACGTGCGGGGTCGTTTTCACCGAAGACGTCGTGAAGATTGCGGATCAACAAGGTCGATATGCTGTAGGACATGACGTTTCGCGAATTGTAGGAAATTATAATTATAATTGCGTGTCGGCTGCATTGCGGCTTGTTTGCAGTATCTTGAACAATACATTCCCTACCAACGTGTTCTCAATCCATTATGACTACCTTATCAACCGACTTCTAAGAAGGTTTTTACAATCTTGGTGAATTGATCTGGATATTGATACATCAATCCGTGTCCACCTCCCTTAATTTGCACAAGCCAAGAACTAGGAATTTTTTGCACAATAATTAAAGAATTAGCTGGAGGTGCTAGAACATCATCAGTTCCAGTTACTACTAATGTCGGACTAGATATTTTTGGGAGCTGATTGCAAACTCCAGTCCAGGTGCCTTCTGCCTGGATCTGGTGTGCAATAGTAGCAGGGGGATCAACCTCTTTCAACGTTCGAATGAATGTGAAGAATTTTGTAATAAAATCGGGATTTTCTGTAATCCATTTCTGGGGAATGAGAAGAGGCAGAAATTCTGCTGTTTGGGTTGTAGGATTCCTTAAGATGCTAGATGAGAAATTGGGATTAAAGAGCCCTACCTTCTGTCCTAATTTCAAAATTTGGGCGTTAGGAGGTATGCCTTCTTTTCCACCACATGACGCACCATAAAGTACAAGTTTGTTCACCATTTCTGGATGCAAAAGAGCCACTTCTTGTGCTACAGAAGAACCCATAGAAAATCCGAGGACATCTGCTTTCTGTATCTTCAAAGCGGCCAATAAACCAGCTGTATCATTTGCAAATTGCTGAATTGAGAATGGTTTGGTACCAGCAGATGTATTTCCAACTCCACGGTTATCAAAAATAATCACTGTGTGATTTGTGGCTAGTTCTTGCAGTGACGATGATGGCCAAAAATCCATAACGGAAGGAACGCCACCTATAAGGATAACAGGTTTACCATTACCAAAGGCCTTGTATGCAATATCAATATCGCCCACATGAACTTTCTGTATTGGAATACTTTGGGGATTCAAGGACATTTGTCTAGGTTGACCCTGCACAGAATGCAATGCTTGAGGTCCAGAAATAATGAGCGAGAGAATAACAATAACGATGAGCAATGAGGGGGTGTTTACGCTGCTAGTTCTTATATTCAAGTCCTGTAAAGAAGACATAACTCTTAGCCCCTATACAAGTATTACCGCAGAAGTGGCCGATTATGCCTGTGCACGATTAAGACACTCAGATAACATGCGGACTTTAGTGTTATTTCCAACGGAGGACTGCTTCAACAGCGTCACTGGGATTAGTATCGAAACATATTTTTGAAGATGGCGGTGCCTTCTGGTGGATAGTATTAATTATTTTCTCAAACATAACAGTACGCTGCGGCATTGTCCTAACGCCAGCACCAATCATAATACAGTCGAATTTTTCCCGCGAAAGTGTGTCTGAAACAACGCTTTCAGCAGTCTCTCCAAGGTCAACGAAACAGAATTGCACTTCGTATCCCAGTTCCGTTAGTCTTTAATTCGCATCTTCTTCTGCCGCCTTCACTCGGTTGACATCCCATCCAGTTGGAAGTAGGTTGGAATCAATCAAGTTGGGGTCAGTGCCAAGAAGGAGGACTTTTTTCTTTGCCATAACCTACAATATATTACCGGATTGATTTAGGTATAATGTAAATCAAGGTACGCTTTTGGCATACTTCTTGTAATGTCTGTCTCATTTTTATCGTGTAGGTATAAAAATGGCAATTGTTTATAATCTATATTTTAACACAGATTAGTGGTCAAGTCCAGTAATAAGGATCTACATAGTCAGTAATAACTATCTTATCAAGTGAATAGTTTCTAATCTACTAAGGTATTCTATAGCAACTAAGTAGGATATTACTACTTATTTTGAATAACTCCTATTTCTATAGTGGTCATTTGTTCTCCTACAGGTAATTTTGAATTTGCAACTGAATATCTGATAAAATATCCAAAATATAAGGACCCTAATAGGAGACGTTGGGATATAGTGTTATATCCGGATAGAATAGAATTCGGGAGACCTGATTAATATGTCTACCAAATTTGGCAGTAACTGAAGTTACGAACGAAGCATAAGACAAGAACTTTTCGTGGATTCCGGTTAAGCATACTATAAATGCTAAATAAAATATAATAGAGTATTGCTGACTGTCTTTTTAGACTCCACAAGTATTAACTCAGTTTATAACGAAAAACGTAAGTTTACAGAAGACTTACTGACCCGTGATCCAACCTTATTCAAGATATATAGAACAACGTGTGAGGTTGACCAGGAAAAATTTAAAGCAATAACTCCGGTTCCAAAAATTGAAGGGAGGATATTTAATCAAGATGCACTTGAGATGATGTATCAGAATCTCTCCTTTCGTCCAAAGAATTCTTGTCACGCTCCAAAACAAATGACCCTTATGCTGGTTGATGTCATATTTCCCGGATGGGTTCCATTTCCATACTTGGGTTTGGCACAATATGTGGCTTGGTTTATCAAAGCTCATGACATAGCCTTAAACAACTATAACTATGATACATTCATCGGTGGCCACCTTACAAGGCTTGGAACAAGAAACGATGTAGTAGTAGCGAGAGAGTTTGTATCTGACTTGGAAAAGGCAGCCGCTCAGGCCAACAAGCAGGTCCCTTTCCCCGAGAATGCAAAGCAGGTAGGAGCTGCTCAGGCCTTTCCTAGTACTAAGACCTATACTGAGGCTTTAGACCAAAGGTGCACACAGATTATGCTGCCAAAATGGGAAAATAGACTTGGTGGAGCACAGCAGTTTATGTCAAGTCATTGCTATACCATGGCTGAAGCGCTCAGAATTGAGCCTACTGTGGCATTGACTCAAAATAGTACGTCATAAATATGACTGGATCTGAATTGAGAACAAAACGGCCATCATCAACATCACCACCATCTGCGGCTACAAACAACGACAGATGATGGATGACGTACTTATTTGTATATTTCATTGTGTTAAAATATAGATTATAAACAATTGCCATTTTTATACCTACACGATAAAAATGAGACAGACATTACAAGAAGTATGCCAAAAGCGTACCTTGACTTACATTATACCTAAATCAATCGCGAGATAACACTATTGATGTAAATGGGGATGGTGGTTCGAATTAATGATGCAATCCAATCTAAATACTGCTGCCGATATAACTGAAATTACCGAAAAGTCAGATAGATATCTACAATTTGCATTTGCTGTCGAAGATCTATATCCTGAGGTGTTAGCAAGAAAATGGACGTTATCAATATTGAGTAACCTAAGTACAAAAGAAAAAGTACGATTTAATGAACTAAGAAAGTTAATGGCTGGTATTAGTAACACCGCATTATCCAATAGATTATTAGAGCTAGAGCGTGAAGACCTTATTTCTAAGAAGATCTATCCAGAAATATCACCCAAAGTAGAATATAGTCTGACAGCTCAAGCTAAGGAACTAACCGTAATATTCAAAGAATTATGGAAATGGACCCAGCGCTATAGTCCTCATAAGATATCGAAAGCAATTAGTCTTTCAGTAATAAGTGATATCAAGTCAAAAGGTGATAATGCAAAATAACCTACGATAGTTCCGTGGAGATTACAAAGATAACTTCGAATACAAAATCGTATTGCCGCCACAAACGACTATTTCGTTGGTCTATGCACGCTAAAAGTAAGGAAATAATCACAGGCAAAGCGCGGATGGCTAATGAAGATCCGTACCGTACTAACTTTTTCCGATTCAAGAAGGTTCTAGTAGTTGGCCTAGGTCAACTCGGATTACCAGTAGCAAGATATGTAAAAGAAAGAGGATTTGACACTTATGGGTATGATATAATTCCAAAAGCTGTGGAGATGGCACAGAAGACAGCAGCGATTGAAAAAGCTGTTAATTTTGATGAATTTGATGTCTTTATCTTATGTGTATCTACCCATAAACCTGATGATATATTTTCTCCTCAAATAGATGGTTTATTATCTATAGTTGAAAGGATTTCTAAGGAGGCAAAGAGTGGTGCCCTTGTATCAATAGAAAGTACAGTTCCGAAGGGGACATCAAAGAGAGTATTTGAAATACTCAATCATAGAATGCATGTAGTTCATGCTCCTCATCGATGGTATTCTTTAGAAGAAAACATCCATGGAGTAAATCAGCTGCGTGTTATTGGAGGAGTATGTGATTGTTGTCTAAAAGCAGGCTTGACGTTCTATGGTGGCGTTGACAATGTTAGTGTCAATGCCCAGAGTTACTCACCATCTCCCTCTTCACCAAAAAGTCTCGGAATTCCTATTCACCCGGTAAAAAGCATAGAGATTGCCGAAATAACTAAAATTGCTGAAAACGCACACAGATATCTACAGATAGCATTTGCCGAAGAACTCTATCTTTACTGTCAAGCAAATAACATAAACTTTCCAGAACTAAGAGATGCTCTAAATACTAAATGGAATGTTGAGATACTAGAACCAAGAGAAGGGATAGGAGGACATTGTCTGCCAAAAGATACTAAAATGTTTTTACAATCATCGAATCCAAGACAAACCAAGATATTAAGAGCAGCTATGAACGTAGATGAAGAATACAAAAGATTTAGAGCCAAGCTAGAGGAAGAGTTCAAATCTGCTATTATTGAAGGTATTGAAAGTCCCAAAGGCAAGTTTTTGTGATGGACGACGATTTAAAGAAAGACGAAGGCACCCTCGATAACGAAGCCCAAAAAAAACTCTCAGAACAACCTTTATCATCTTCAAAATCAACCTTACCAGAAACTTCTGAAAAAATTAGAACTTCTGCATGGATAACTCTTGCAATTTTAGGATCTACGGTTCTAATTACGATGTATGGTGAGACGATGTTATTACCAGCCATTCGTGACATTATCAAGGATTTTGATATTTCGTATACTACATCGTCTTGGATACTCACGACATATCTTATCTCAGGTGCTGTGGCGACTCCTATTGCTGGAAAGTTATCTGATATCTACGGACGAAAGAAAATCGTGGTAATAATACTGGTAATTTATATCATAGGAATTTCGGCTGGGGGAATATCAACTAACATATCTTTTCTGCTTATTGCAAGAGTTATCCAAGGGATTGGTATATCAATTTTTTCAATAGCTTTTGGAATTATAAGAGATCAACTTCCTAAGGATAAGCTTGCGATAGGTGTTGGAGTGTTCAGCTCAATGTTTGCTGCAGGATCAGTAGTTGGTTTGGCAGTAGGTGGAAGCATAATCAATAATTTTGGCTGGCATGCTACATTTCTTTCGATAGTACCCATTGCTATCATCCTTTGGGTAATAATCAATAGATTCATTCATGGTGATAATAAAAGTGCTGAAGCAGTAGAAAAGGAAGGCAATTTGGCGCAAGCTGATGTTAATACCAAGGCCAATAAAGTGCATACCTCGAATCCAAGCGGAGTTGGTTTTAATAGTAGTGGAATGCGAAGTCTTGATGTAAAGGGTGCCATAACTTTGGCTATTACCATAGCCTCCTTTTTACTAACTCTTACATATATTGGGAATAGTAGTAACGCTAGCACATATCCTACACAGATTGTAGTAGTCCCATTAGCGTTGTTATCAATCGGGTCATTAGCATTATTTGTTATTATAGAAAGAAGAGCAACGTCGCCGTTAATTGAGCTCAGTTTAATGACACATAAAATACTTCTCCCTGCTAATATGCTCATCCTGATCTTTGGAATCACTATGTTAATGGTATATCAGACTATTCCGATATTAGTGAGAAGTCCTCAGCCGCTTGGATTCGGTGGAGATGCTGTATCTAGTGCAACTGTTCAACTACCCTTTATGATTGTAATCCTGATATTTGCTCCTTCTTCAGGCTTTATTGTGTCTAAGATAGGGAATCTTAAGCCAACTGTAGCAGGAACTATCATTTTGACCATTGGCTTCTTCAGCCTCTTTATATTTCATTCAACAGAATTCATGGTCGCAATAAACTTAGCAATAGTAGCTGCTGGAATCTCATTGATACAAGTAGGGGCATTTAATATCACAATGGAGTACACCCCACTTCGATTTAGTGGAGTATCTCTTGGGATGTCAACCGTACTCCTCTTAATTGGAAGCTCAATTGGACCCGCAATTGCAGCGATATACATGCAAACACATCAGGAGCTCGTAAAAGGAGTTATTACTGGTAGTTTTCCTTCACCAATATCCTACAACCTGATATTTCTAACTGCAACCTTGATTTCAGCAATATCTATTACGCTTGTAATGATTTTACGAAGAAGGATTTCGCAATCACAATCACAATCAACGTTGAGGAAGTTAGAAATGGAAGAATCGAATAGGAAGCAGGATGTACGAAGAGATGAGGTCGGCAAAAATGATTGACGATGCCTTAAGGGTTTCCAAGTCAGAAGCGTACGTAGCCTCTCCTTCTCTGTTTCACAATTTTGATTATGCGTTAGACGGACTAACATGCAAGCTAACTGAAGGCGTTAACATGGAAGTATCTCAATTTAATAAACGAAAAGTGACAAAGAATGGGTCTTAGAGATGCGCTTAGAAATAATGAAAATGTATCTGTAGTAAAGAGACAAAAAGTTGTCCCAGGAAAAAGGACATTTGTTTCTGTGATTCATAAAAAGAAGCAAAAGAAGCATAATCATAGAAATCTTAAACAAATTTTCATACTATCTTTTGATGCACTTAGAGAAAGAAAGGCAAGGTCTTCGCTAACAATATTGATGGTTGTCGTAGGTAGTGCTTTGATGGTTGCACTTAATGGTTTGAGCGCAGGCGCAGCAGATTTTATCAGTAAGCAACTGAATTTCCTGGCACCAAACGTAATTTTTGTTAGCCCAGGTCAGATTGGATTCCGCGGAGGACCTTCTGCACCGCCGACCATTGTATTTAATGCTGAAGTGGTAAACCGGATAAAATCACTTCCGTTTGTTCAAGATGTCGTACCAGCATATCAGGGACAGCTTCAGCTCGATGCTCAGGGTAGTATAATAAACAGTCAGGTACTTGCAACGGACCCAACAAAAATTTATTTAATTGCTCCTTCCATGCAACTAATTCCTGGTTCTTCAATACAAGCTAATAATCCAATTGGAATGCTAGTAGGAGACAGTGTCGCCAATCCTCCAGGCAAAACAACTCCATTTGTAACAGTAGGCCAGACTGTTAAAGCAACTTCTACTTTTGTGAATCCTAACACGGGTAGAACAGAACAAACATTCAGGAGTTTTGTAGTAACTGGAGTAATGCAGCCCACCGGTAACGGCCAAGTGGATAAAGTTGTTTTTATTAATGCAGCTACCGGTAACTCTTTATTCAAAAAGTCGGGAAAATATGACGAAATGGTTGTACTTGCACTTTCTGGTACCTATGTTAACGCCGTACAACAAGAAATTACTAGTCTATATGGTAGTAACAACATTGGAGTGATCACTCCTAAAGCAATCATGCAAGCACAGGCACACACTCAGAGTGGGAGTAGCGCATTTACATTAGAGATTGCATTCATTGCATTGCTTGTAGGTGCTATTGGAATTGTTACGACTCTTTACACATCTGTAAATGAAAGAATAAAGGAAATTGGAACTATGAAGGCGATAGGCGCAAAACCCTGGTTTATCCTATCTATGTTCTTGAGTGAGGCTGTACTCATTGGTCTTATCGGATCAACTCTGGGGATATTTACTGGTACTGGTGTCGCATATCTATTAACATCCGGATTTGGTGGAAGTACACCAGGGGGAGGACCACCAGGAGCAGGAGCACCTCATATTACACCTATTTTTCTTCCAAATGACCTTCTTTACGTCTGGTTTCTCTCACTATCCTGCTTGGAAGGCGTCCCGTCTATCTCCACTAGAAGCTTTAAGAAGATAGTAACAATGCTATCTCGGATTAGTAATATCGGAAATCCGCACCTTAATAATTAGTGTTAGAAGATTTCATTGATCCACTATATAGTATTCTCTGCAGCAAGTTGATCCCTCTTGAACGTCTTAAATATGAATTGAGATATTCTCGTCCTAGATATGGTTGAATTAGGTAGGTCCGTATAAGACAGAGGCAATGACGCGTTCATACTTCCCATTAAAACCAGTCTGCACCTGCGGCGCAGGCTGCAAAGCGCTGCGAGTGTCGCATTGAGATGGCGAGCACCTCCCACCATATCGAAAGCCATTTGTGCGCCACCGTTGCCGGCTGCACGGATGTTGGTTGCATCTGACTGAATGTCGCCGGTGAGTACTACTGAAACGACACGTGCTCCACCTGCACGGGCTACTGCTTCGAGTGCATGATGTTTATCATTACCCTAGTGCTGCAGTTAATACTTGCGGTACTATACGATGCACTATATTCTGAGCCCATTCTTGCAGTTTTTGATAATCATAATCTCCCAGGTTAGAATAACAATATTCGTCTAGTACCACGTGGTTCACAACGGTTATAGTGACCTGATTCGTCATACAATATTTAAATAATATTTTAGTTAAATTCTACATTCACATTTCATACGGACTGGTTAAAGAGCGAGATTGACAAAAGAATAATTAGTCAAAAGTATTTA
>Ga0207416_1002207_pt1 | contig 22186 bp, 23 predicted proteins | sample PaiPotPPM11metaG_FD_184107 | JGI IMG/M metagenome (GOLD analysis project Ga0207416, IMG submission 184107) | Iron sulfur acid spring bacterial and archeal communities from Banff, Canada, to study Microbial Dark Matter (Phase II) - Paint Pots PPM... ...
GCAATTCTTCCGCTACGGCATCGCCGTAACCATCCCCGCCCTGATCGCCTCGGTATTGCTTCTGCGCTGAGCTTCGTATATAGTCAGACTAGTCAGACTATATTTGGAGGTTCCATGCTTCGAATTAGGGGTAAACCCAACATTCATGTCACCAGCCGCCACTTGAACAGGCTGAGGGGCAATGTTCTCGCCGAGTCATCGAGCCAGCGCCCGGTAAAGGGTTGAACGGCCTATTCGCAGGATCCGCGCTACATGCGACGGGCTATCTCCGCGGTTTAGCATTGCGCGTGCTTCTCGTACCTGTGAAGGCGTCAACGCCGGTGGCCGTCCGATGCGCTCCCCGCGCGCCTGAGCAGCCCGAATTCCCGCAACGGTGCGCTCTCGTAAAACATCGCGTTCAAATTGTGCCACGGCCCCAAGAACGGCGTAGAGCATCTTCCCTGCCGCAGTCGACGTATCGATGTGTTCGGTCAACGACCGTAAGGCAACGCCGCGCTCGCGCAGCGCTTCGGCTACGTCAAGGAGATCGCGCAAGGAACGCCCTAGCCGATCGAGTTTCCAGACCACGAGGGTGTCACCTCGGACAAGATACGCGATCGCCGTATCGAGCTGGGGTCGTGACCGTCGCGCTCCGCTTTCCTTTTCCTCAAAGATACGCGTGCAACGAACGGCGTCCAACGCGTCCCGTTGAAGTGCCGTTGTTTGAGCGTCCGTGGAAACGCGGGCGTAGCCCACGCGTTGTGATTCGCGGTCGCTGGCTGGCAGCGGCTCTGGCTTCGTGTCGGGAGGCTTTTGTTTTGGGACAGACTTTCGGGACATGCAGGAGCGTTTCGCGGCTGGAATCGTAAATCATCCCAAAAAGGACCCTTTACGAGACGCCGGGCAAATCGACTTCGACCTAGTCACCGCAGCACTTGTCGCCTTCCCATGCCTCGCGGCCCTCTTTGATTAGAAAGTAGACGATCGCAAGGGAAGTGACACCGTCGACCCACCACGCACGAAACAGCAGCTGTGCAAGGAGTCCAATCACGACGACGAACGATAGGTAGCCGCACGTTATCGCTTCCGCCGCGTCGGCGCGCAAGGCTCGACTTCCGAGCCCATCGGCCACGCGCAATTTGGCACGCGAAAGCGCGTACATCGCTGGAATCGCGACGAGCGATACCGCGAGGCCCGCCGCAGAAAACTCGGCCTCATGCCGACTCCATAGACTGGCGGCGGCGCTTACGACGACGTAAGCTGCTAAGGCAAAAAGCAGCATGCCTGCAATCTTTTTGGCGCGCTCTTCGGCGACTTCGGAAAAGGAAGCGCCGCGGCGCAATTCGACGTTGAGACGCCAAATCAACACGACGGCCGAAGCAAGCTCAATAACGCTGTCAATCCCGAAGGCGACGAGCGTGAGGCTATGCGCGACAACGCCCGCGCCGATGGCGATGGCCGCTTCGATGCTCATCCAGCCCAAGGTTAGCCATTCGAGCGTAAACGCGCGACGGATGAGCGCAACTCTTGGTGACGCGGTACTAAACGTCATCTGCCAATTGTTCCTGCCTCGTCCTTTGCAACGTCTATCCCATCTGCCAGGTGCTCGTGGTCGTGTCGACTACCGCTAAAAATCGAACAGTAGAGGTCGCTATAGTGCGGATCGCAATTCGCGCACTCGAATTGAATTGCCGTGTGAGTAATTTGATAGCGTGCCGCTAACACCTCATTAATTTTTCCGAGTAACGCGTCGCATTCGCTGAGCGCGCGATCGCCTTCAATTTGCAGGTGAGCCGACAGCGAATTGACGCCGCCGGCGATCGACCAGACGTGGAGATCGTGAACGTCGCTTACGCCCGGCAGTTGTACGATGTCACGAACGAGTTGGGCGACATTGATAGTCTCGGGCGTCGACTCCATGAGGATGTCAATCGTCTCCCGCATGAGATCCCAGGCGCCCTTGGCAATGAGTACGGCGATCGCAAGCGATATGACTGCGTCGGCCGGATACCAGCGCGTCAGGAGGATCACGGTGCCGGCGACGATGACTCCGATGGAAGCAGCCACATCGCCGAAGACGTGAAGCATCGCGGCCCGGACGTTCACGCTTCCTTGGCTACTACTGCGCAAACCAAGGCCGATATATAGATTGATCACGATGCCAACGCCAGCCGCAACGAACATCAGCGTTGGCGTGACCGCGGGTGGCTCGTGGAGCCGCCGAATCGCCTCGTAGGAGATAAATCCGACGATCAGAATGAGCGTGAGCGCGTTCAGTAACGCCGCGAGGATGCCTGTCCGGTGGTATCCGTATGTTTTACTCGCATCGGCTGGCCGTTGGGCCTGAACGGTCGCGAACCAGGCAAGCCCAAGCGCAGCGAGGTCGGTAAGAACGTGCCCTGCGTCGGAGAGTAGCGCGAGTGAATGGGATATGATCCCGCCGACGAGCTCGACGCCAAGAATGGCGAAAGACAGAAAAAACGCGGTGCGCAGCTTTCCGCCCGTGGACGGCGCATGGCTGTGCCCGAAGCTCATGCCGATGCAGCCTCGACAGCTTGCTCGCCATGTCCGTGGTGCGCCAGCCCCATCCGAAGCAGCGCCGCGACGTGCGCGTCATCGAGCGTGTAGTACACGAATTTCCCCGCGCGCCGCACCTTTACGAGTCGCAATGCCCGCAGGACGCGAAGATGTTGGGAGACCCCCGATTCGCTGACACCCGCGACGGCCGCGAGTTCGCAGGTACAGAGTTCGCGTCTCGAGAGCGCGTCGACGATCGTGATGCGCGTTGGATCGGAAAGCGCGCCGAAAAGCTCTGCGACCTCGCGATACGTGGTGGCCGGCGCGAGGTCCCGTTTCGCGTCGACGACGGCTGGTGTTGAGACGCGGCGGACGCTGCACACGTCCGGTCCATGAAGAAAAGCAGAGGGCGACATGCCCACATTATATCACAACGATTGCGTAAGAACTGCATTGTTTGCCCGTCACGCTCACCCCCGAGCCAAATCGCCTCGTCCATTTCCCCAAAACGACCCGTGGAATGTCTTGGGTACTACCGGACGCCGTGACGCACTAGTCCCCCCAATGGCCGACTTGTATCAGCCGCGCGGCCTGCCGCCAAAGATGTATTTTGCAAGCGCGATGATGCCAAACGCCACCAGCACCAGGATCAGTAGCCAAAACACCCACATCCCCCAGAACATACCGCCGCCCAGCGGGCCGTTGCCATTGCCGTACATGTCGATCTCCTCAGCTTAGCCACTACGAGCCTGGTTACGTTCAGCGAACGCGCTTTTATTGCATCATGTTACGCATCATCGCGGGCATCCCATCTTTAACAAACCCCGTTATCTCGCGAGCGTGCTCTCGAATGATTTTCACCATGTTTGCATCGTCGGAGGTCTCCGTTACCGCGATGCCGTTGGGGAGCACGGTAAGTTTGCGATGATACCGCGTGCTGTTAGCAAACATCGCTGGGACGCTGCGACTCATCGGATAGGGGAATGTCCGGTTCTGATCGAGACGTGCATACATTTCCGAGACATGCTTTTGCAGCAAAGAGGCCGTGTGCGGATCGTCCGATTCAGAGACAGCACGAACACCACCGGGAATCTCAGTTACCGTGCGACGAACTTCGCCATGAACATGAAAGAGCTCCATGCCCGTGCGCATCGGCCCGTTCATGTTCGAGGGGGACATCATGCCTCCGCCCATCATGTCACCCATTGAGGTCTGGGCGGCCACTGCATCGCTCGGACGCCAGCGCAAAATCAGAGCACCAAACGCGGTGCCGACTGCGGCTGTAAGAATTCGAAGCACAGATTGACGACGCATGGAACCCTACTTTCAACGCCCAACACGTAGTGCGCGGAGCGGTTCGATCAGCTAGCGCTCGATCACACCGGTTGCTTCGTGACGCGTAGATACGGCTTGAGCGTCTTCCAACCCTGCGGAAATTTCTCCTTCGCCTCTTCGTCACTCACCGCGGTGGTGATGATGACATCTTCGCCTTGCTTCCAATTAACCGGCGTCGCGACTTTAAACTTGTCGGTCAACTGCAACGAATCGATCGTACGCAGCAACTCCGTGAAGTTCCGGCCCGTGGCTGCCGGATATGTGAGCACGAGGCGAACCTTCTTGTTCGGGTCGATGATGAAGACCGAACGCACCGTGACCGTCGTGCTGGCGTTGGGGTGGATCATCCCGTACAGCGTCGCGACCTTGCGGTCGGGATCGGCCAGCAGCGGGAAGTTCAGCGCGGTGCCCTGCGTCTCGACGATGTCGCCAATCCAGGCTTTGTGTTTGTCGATGGGATCGACGGAGACGCCGATCACTTTGACGCCGCGCTTGTCAAATTCGGGTTTCAGGCGCGCGGCTTCGCCGAGCTCGGTCGTGCAGACTGGCGTGAAATCCGCCGGGTGCGAAAAGAGGACCGCCCAGCTCTCGCCGATCCAGTCGTGGAAATGGATCGGCCCCTCGGTGGAATCTTGCGTGAAATCCGGAGCATCATCTCCGAGTTGAAGCGACATGGAATCTCCTTGTTTATGACCAGGGCGAGCTTCGAGCACAACCCAACGGTATAGCCGGGCCGGGGCGCGTTCTCCCGTCGACTGGCGTCACAACTAGGGGTTTCCCTTTCTGACGTGTGACCAAACCCATCCCGTACGGCATCGTCAACCCACCCCGCCAAGCCTAGAGCTAGCGAACTTCGTGACCGGAATGCGCGGGAGATGTGTCCGCCATCGGCGGATGCTTCCCGTTCAAATACCACAAATACAATGCCAGCGCACCAAAAGCGATGTTGAGCCAAAAGGTATAATTTATCGCGAACGTCGTCAAGTGCGCACGGATGTTCGGGTTCGGCGTCGGAACCGCGTTAAACGCTCCAAAAGTCAGTTGCATGATGATGCCCGCAGCAACCATCGTTACAAAAAACACGACGCCGATGTACGCCGCCATGCGCCAGCCGTAATATCTGCGGTACACGTCAAGTAGTGGTAACACGATCAGATCCGCGTAAAGAAAACTCAGGACACCGCCAAAACTGATGCCGCTGCCCCAGAGAATCGCGGCCATCGGGACATTTCCAATTGAGCAAACGAACGAAATGACGGCGATGAGCGGCCCGATGATGGCGTTCGTCGGTATCTGCAGCCATGGCGGCGCGTTGTGAAGGAACAGCGCGTTCCAGACTCCATTTGGCACGAAGCTCGAAAGCGCGCCCGCGATGATAAATCCAGCAAGCAGATCCTTCCAAAGCATCGACCAATCCATGACGAAATTTTGCGCTACGATGATCGGCGTTTGAGGGTTGCGCAATTTTTCCAACAAAGTTTTTCCTTCGACGACGTTATCGCTATTATCGTCATCGGTAAGCTCGTTTAAGTGACGTCGCGCCTCTTCGACCAATCGCTTGGGGTACGTCGCTTTCACGATCACACTCATAATGGCGACGAGTAACACACCTCCGATCCACTCCGCAACCGTAAACTGCCATCCCATCAGTAGATACAGGATGATGCCGAGTTCGACGACGAGATTGGTGGAAGCGAACAGAAAGGCAAGGGAGGGGATTAGCGCGGCGCCTTTCTTGAAAAGCGTCTTGCTCAGAGCCGCCGCGGCATAGGAGCACGAAGAACTTGCGGCTCCGTATCCGGTCGCAAGGGCGATCTCCCGCACGCCATCCTTACCGAGTTGCGCTGTCATTCGTTTTTTAGAAACGAGTGCCTGAATCATCCCCGAAAGGAGAAAGCCCAGGATTAAACTCCACGCAACTTGCCAAAACATGCCGATCGCCAGCAGTAGGGCCTCAACGAGAGCGCGTATCACAATCTCGATCTCCTCATTTCCGCCGCGGAAGTTTCGGCGCCAGGCGCGCTATGATTTTAACATGAACAACTGCTCTGGACCCATCCTATGCCTCGACCACGAACATTGATAGCGGACTTTGAAAGCCTTTAACGGCGATCCGCCGCCGTGCTGAGGAGGTCACCGCATTCGTGCGCGAGGGAATGCCTGCCATGAACGGCATGATGCCGTAGATATTAGCGCTCAACCCTGTGGTTGTGCGCCCAAAGCGCGCTCCAATCAGCGAAGCGTTAGCGCCCAAACCAACGCGCGCGGCGGATCGAACCAAATTGCTCCTTCTCGGCGCGGAGTGCGGCCGACGGTTCGTGGTAAGTGCCTGTCGGCTCAGGCTCCGAGAAGAAGTCGATATCGACGCGACCAATAAGCCCTGCACCGAACTCGATGTAACAAGAACCAGTCCCCGAGTAGGTCCCAAACTCGCCGCCGTGCAGGCTCGCCATCAACGAGGCGGCAACGGCGCGAGCCGTGCCCTCGGAAAACACGCCTGCTTTCGGCGTTCCTGTATTCGCGATATCACCGATGGCATAGACGCCGGGGAATTGCGTCTCGAGCGTTTTGGGATTCACCGGCACCCAGCCGTCCGCCACCATGCCGCTCTCCTCGACCACCTTCGGAGCGCGGTGCTTCGGTACGCCAAGGAAGAGATCGTAAGAAATCTCGCTGCCATCATCGAGGAGGGCGACGCGGCGTGCCACGTCAAGCGAACTCACCTCACGTTCTGGAACGAACGTGATGTTACGTTCCGCAAAAGCGGCTAGCAGTGCCCGGGACGTCTCTGGTGAGGGCGGCACCGGGCTCCCCAGAGGGATTACTAGCGTAATCTCACAGGCACTACGGACGCCGCGTGTGCTGAGGTAATCGTGCAGCAGGAGGGCGGCTTCGCTCGGCGCGGGAGGGCACTTGTACGGTGCCCCGCAAACACCGATGAGCGCTCGCCCTTTCGTGAACGCAGGCAGCATCTCGCGCAGCCGCACGGCGCCTGCTACGGAGTAGAATTCGTTACTTTCGGCGAGGCCCGGCGTGGAATCCAGGTCGTAGTCTGCGCCGAGTGCAACGACCAGGATGTCCGCCTCGTAGATTTCGGCATCAGTGGTGACGCAACGCGCCACGGGATCGATCGCGGTGACCGTTTCCTGTCGGAATCGCACACTAGGTTTCACGAAATCTTTGTAAGGAAGGCGCACCGCTTCCAGCGTCGTGCGACCAAACATCACGTCGAGTTTCGAGTAACCCAGAATGAACGCGTCGTCCTTATCAATCAGCGTCACCTCAACGCTGTCCTCGGCCGCCTCAGATAACAGCGTGCTCAGTTCTAAACCTCCGAAGCCCGCTCCAAGAATGAGAACATGCTTTTTCACAGTTGGCTTTCTCCTAAACAATTAGCGGTATCGCTGAGTACAATTAACATGATCGACGCGCCTTAACGATGCGGGGTGGCGGAGGGATGGGCAGTGTTCATCTTGCTGCTGTGCATGTTGCCGTTCATCATTCCGTGCATCATGTGCCTCTGCATGATTGCGTTCATGTGTTTCATCAGGACCGGATCCGAACGCATGTCCTTCATCATCTCTTCGCACGTCGCCATCATCTGATCGGCGGTCATCATGCTTTGCACGCTAGAACCTTTGTGTGAGCCCATCATCGCGGAATGTGACTGGGCGAGCGCTATGCCGCCGGCGGAGGCAAGGGCGGCGAAAAGGGCGATTGCTTTGAATATGTTTTTCATGTCTGAGCCTTTCGGGCGCTTTCGGCGCCCCAGATGTAAGTTAGTCGTGGGTCGACGTTGGCGCAGGCGACGGCTGGGGAGTCCATACGGAGCCGTCCGTAAAGTGGACGTAGTCGACGGTGCAACGCTCGGGCAAGAACCCGTGATAGAGTTGACCGTCGAAGGCATTAAACGCGTGGTGTATGGCGACGTTTTGTGAGAACGTACCCACGTCGGAAATGTGCGCCGTCTTATCCCCGTACTTGACGATGAAGCGGACCTCGTCAGCCGCCACGGCACGCCGGTTCGCGAACGTGATCGCAAGAGGCTTGTGCGCGGAAACAAACGCTCGGTAGTTGCTGATTTGACAGTCATTGATGCTTATCGGCCCTGACGGAGATGCTCCGAGGGCCACATTGCTTTGCGCAAGCACCGATGTGCATAGGGCTAGTGTGACCGCAGCGAGACGACCGCGATATTGGTAGATGACAGCGTTCGATGCCATGAGTGTTTCACTCTTGCCTTAGTGGAGCGCCTGAATTGGGTTACGCCTGCTTAGGACTTCCTAGCCGTCGCGCGTTCGCGGTCGTCTTTGAGCGACACCGGATCGTATACCACTTTGATCTCGCGTACGAACCGAGCCGCGGCCTTTGAGATGATTTGGCGTTCAGTCTCTAGTTCAGTCTCTAATTGTCGAGCGCGCTTGCGCAATTGCTTGAGTTCTTCGTGCTCAGCGCTCGTAAGGCCGTCGCTGCGACGACCCGCATCAGGATCCGCTTGCTTGATCCAGTTGCGAACCGTTTGGCGAGAGAGATTGAATTCGGCCGCAAGATTGTCTGCGCCGCGACCTGCACGTGCGAACTCGACGATCTTAAGCCGAAGCTCGGCCGGGTAAGCCCGGATATGTTTTCTGGCCATGGGCGGTCCCTTCTGCGCAAAGCAAAAGCAAAAAGGATTCACGGACCGGCCCAGCGCTATTGAGCGCTCCACGAGCCGCCGTTCGTGAATTCGACCGAGCTTACCGTGCAGGTGTGAGTATGAGATTGCGCATGCGAGAGGTTCAATGTGTGGTCGATCATCACGTTTGGACTGAATGTTCCTTTGTCGACGAGCGTCGTTCCGTCACCGAGGGTAAATGTAACTTGCGAAATCGTCTGTTTTGAAATGTCCATGAAGCGAACGTGCAAGGAGCCGGCGATAAACATTGAGCCGCCATTAGCCCCTTTTGGAATAACCCGTGAATGCGAAACGACACAGGTTGCAACGTGAACTGGATCGGTGGTCTGAGCCTGGACCGTGGAAATGCCGGCAATGATGGCGAGACTAAACGCGGCACCAGCCGGTGCGGATTTCAAAGAGAACATGATTGATTTCCCCTGAATTCGTAGTACATTGGTTCCTAATTTCGGCTGGCTGGACCTGAACATCTGATGCGAACTCTGAGCGGAGCCAGGCGTTCGCGACCATAACGTGCCAAGCCACTTAACATGATAAGGCTCCCCGGTTGTATCCGTCAAGGTGCTTGGCACTTCAGCGCGCAGATGGATTGACAGCGGGGTCGAAACCCTGCTACGGTTCTTGGCACATGGAAACTAAGGTCTTTCGGCCGGATTCGGGAGGGTCCGCCGCGGTATTGGGCCCTCTGGAAAGCGCCGTCATGGACGCCGTTTGGGCTATCAACGCGTCCGCGACGGTCGGCAAGGTTATTGAGCGGCTGGAATATGCCGGTCAAAACGTCCATTACTCGTCGGCAAAAACCACCCTCAACACCTTGACTGAAAAGGGCTACCTGACCAAGCGCTCTATTGGAAAAGCAAATGCGTTTGCGCCCGCCCTCTCTCGTGACCAGTTCGAGCAACGGGTCGTTGGGGGTGTCCTGAGCGGCTTGATGCGCAACTATCGCAATCCGCTCATCGCGAGTCTGGCGCAGACCCTGGCCGGCGATCAGGTTTCGCTCGATGAGTTCGAACGGCTGCTCGCCGAACAGCGTAGTGCGAAGGCCGCTACGTGAACGAACTAGCCACCGTCGTTACCGAGTGCCTCGTCTCGGGAGCGGTTCTTAGCTCACTGTGCGCGACTTTGATCGTGCCGCCGCTCGCGTGGCTTGGAGTTCGCGCCTTGGCCCCCTCCCTAGCAGCGATGAGCGACGATCGCCGTTGGCAGGCTACGCTGGCCGCGAGCGCGGCGATGCTCCCGGGATCGCTTTTTCTCGTGCTAGTTGTTTTGGGGATTGCCGATGGTGCGAGTTCGCCATGTTTGCAACTCACGGCCGGCAAGGTGCTATACGGGTTGCTGGTGCTGCTCATCGTCGGCGGAATTATCCGCTCGTTGTTTCGCGCCTACGGGCGCGAGCGTCAACTGCACCGGCTACTCGGATCTTCCACGAAGGCGACCGGCCGAGCAGCGAAAATCGCAGCCGCGGTAGGGGTTCCCCTTTTCCAAGTAGATGATCGTGAAACGCTCATCGTAGCCGCCGGAACTCCTACGCCGGGCGTGTACATATCCACCGGCGCCCTACGCCAGTTCGACGATGCCGAGCTGCGAGCTGCGCTCTACCATGAGCGCGCGCACCTCGATCGCGGAGACCATCGCATCGCGCCATGGTTGTACTTCATCATCGACTTGCTACCTTTCACCGTCGACAATCTCGTTGACATCTACCGCTGCTCGCGCGAATTCTGCGCGGACCACTGCGCGCTCGCACACGTGGAGCGCACGGATCTGGCTTCGGCACTCCTCCGTGTGGCTCGAAGCTCTTCTCGCTCGCTAGCAACCGGCGCGGCGTTTGCCGAGCATGACGCGATGTATGGTCGGCTCGACGCTTTGTTACACCCTAAAGAAGAGCAGCAACCAAATGTTCGGCGTCGCCGTCTGGTAACCGTTGCCCTCTCCCTACTTCTCGCAATTGGTCTCGGATTGCCGACGATTGCGACGATTTTCTTTCACTGCCACATGAGGCTTATTTCTTGATTCGCAAAAGTACTTTTTCATGGCTATTACTGCCAATGGCTTTGGCACTAACGGCCACGTCCGCATTGGCCTCTCCGGTCATAACGCATTTCGGCAATGCCAGCGTTACCATCGCGGTTTCGCCCGATCCCCCGGTTGTCGGCTCCAATGCGGTCACCGTCCAGATCGCCGGCGCAACCCCTTCGGCGCTCAACGGCACCACCGTTCGATATGCAACGCTTATGCCGTCCATGAATATGCAGGGACCAAGCGGCATTGCCTCACGGGTCCCCGGGTCTGCAAGCGAGTGGCGCTTTAATGCCGCTTTTGGGATGGCTGCGCCGTGGACCCTGCACGTACAACTTTCAGGTGGCATCTCTGGGAGCGTCGATGCGCATCTCACGGTCGGCCAGGCATCGCAAATGTCCGGCACGAGTGGCGGAGCGCAGTCAAAAAACGCCGTGCCAAACACGGGCTCGTCGAGCGATTCGATGGCCAGCATGGGTGCGAGCGGAGATACTGCAGCGTGGCACGACGCCACGTTTGCACTGATCGTCGTACTTGTAATCGGCGCGCTGGTGCTTTGGCGCAACCGCCGTCCTCTCACAATAGCACTTGTTGTTATCGCTGCGCTCGTGGTCGTTGGTCTCGCCTATGCGCAGTCGCGCTATGGATCCAGTTCCGCGGATATGAGTACCATGCAAAGCGCCCCGGGCGCGGCTCCCGTACCGGTAACGCTCGCGCGCGTGGGCAAAGAGGCAGGTACCACGGCGATCCAAGCGCCGGCGAGCGTGCAGCCGTATCTCGTCCAGAACATCGTCGCCCGTGCGCCAGGCGTTCTGAGCGACTTTACCTCCTACACCGGCGACCACCTCAAAGCGGGCGATATCATCGCGCGTCTCCAGGAACCCGAATTGCAGAGCAATGCGCAGGCAGCGGCCGCCGCGGCGCAGGCTGCACAGAATCAGCGCGCGTCTGCTCAGGATGATGTTACTTCGATGCAAGCCAACGTTGCGGCGCAACGTGAAAAACTGCGGTATTGGAGTGCAGAGATTGCACGTGAGCGATCGCTGCTCAATGCCGGGGCGGTGTCAGTCCAGGAATATCAAGATGAGCGCGCACAGGCTGCCGCGGCGCAGTCAGCATACGGATCCGCGCTTGCAAAGGTGGCCGGTGCGAAAGCCTCGGCAAACGCAGCGCAGGCACAAGTCGAGCAGGCCGCAGCGGGCGCGCAATCCCAGGACGTGCTAGCCGGCTATGCAAACGTTATCGTACCAAATGATTCGGTCGTGATGAAACGCCTGGTCGATCCAGGTGTCTACGTGCAGCCGGGCACTCCAATCTTGCAGGTTGCGGTTGTGAATCGTCTGCGCATCCGGGCACAGGTTGCCCAACAGGATTTGGCCGGGATAGAAATCGGGACACCCATCGACGTGACGTTCAACGACGGTAGGCTATTGCACAGCCGTATCTCCTCCGTGTCGCCGGTCGTCGATCCGGCGACGCATACCGCAATCGCCGAGGCCATCGTGCCGAACGCGGGCGATTTTTATCAGCCCGGCGGCTTTGTGAATGTGGTCCTGCACCCGCATATGCATACGAGCGCGAACACGTTTTCCGTCCCTTCCGGCGCGATTGTCGGAGGTGCGAGCACTGCAGTATGGGTCGATCTCCATGGCAGCGCACACCGGGTGCTGGTATCGGTCATCTCCGACGACGGAACCACCGCGCAAGTCACCGGCGACCTTCGCCCCGACACGCGTGTCGTCGTAACCGGCGCCTCCGGGCTGGAAGAAGGCGAGCCAATCGCGGAGTCCACACCGTGATTCGTCAGATTCTTGAAACGGAGCAAAGCGTTGCCGCCTGGGCTTTGCGTAATCCATATGCGATCTTTGCGGCATTTTTCGCCATTGTCGTGGGCGCGATCGCCGCAGTGTTGTTTCTGCTGCCGACACGTATGATGCCGTACGTACAGAGTCCGCTGATCTCGGTCATTACGATGACACCGGGCTATTCGCCGCAAGAAGTCGAGACCTACTTCACCAAGCCGATCGAAGAGCGCATGACCGAGCTGCAGGGCGTGCGCTATATCCGTTCGTATTCGCAGCAGGGCGTCTCCATCGTCACCCTCCAGTTCCACTACGGTGCGGACATGCAGCGCGCGCTCGTGGATACGCAGCAGTTGGCAAAGCAGGCGCAAGGCGATCTGCCGTACGACCGCGCGAATCTCAAGCCCAGCTACGTGGTGCCGGTCGATCCACTCAACACGCCGGTGCTCGAGCTTGCGGTCACGGCCCCGGGCTGGGACCCCGTGCAGCTACGCCAGTTCGTCGCGAACGATGTCGTCGACGCCATCAAGACGGTGCCGGGTGTCCAGGTCGCGTTCCCCTTCGGCGGCCTTGTGCGCCAGATCAAGGTCGATGTCAACCGCGATGCGCTTGCGGCAAATCGTCTTTCCATCTTAGACGTCGGTAATGCGATCGATGCGCAGAACGTCAGCCGTTCGGGTGGCGTGGTCACCGGCGGCGCATACGAGACGCTGGTGCGCGCCGATCAGCGTGCCACTTCCGCGCAGAGCATGCTCGACTACCCTATTACGACGGCCGACGGGCGCACGATCTATTTGCGGGACGTGGCGAGCGTGCGCGACGGTCCTGCCGAAGTTCGTAACACCTACCGCTTCAACGGCAAGAGCGCCGTCGAACTCTCGGTCGTGGAAAACCCGGACGCGAGTTCCCCGCAGGTTATCGCTGCGGTCATGGCGCGCGTTGCGCAGATCCAAGCCGATCACCCCGGCGTGCATTTCGCACGGGCCTACGACAATTCGCGCTTCGTCCGGGACCTCACGCGGAACATGCTTGAGGAACTAATCGTCAGCGTATTTCTCGCCGGCATCGTGTTGCTGATTTTTCTTGAAGACGTCAGCGCTACGCTCATCGTGATGACATCGATTCCGACGTGCCTATCGCTCGCAGTACTGCTCTTCGTACCCATGCATTTTTCGATCAATAGCTCGACGCTTATCGGGCTGCTTCTGGCCATTGGGCGGCTTGTTGACGACTCGATCGTCGTCATTCATTCAGTGCATAGAAAACTCGATGAAGGTCATTCGCCGGTGCGAGCGGCGATCGACGGCACGATGGAAGTCATCGTCCCAATTGCGGCAGCGACCGGGGTCATGGCGCTGGCCGTCGTCCCGCTGCTCATGAGCGGCGGCATCACCCAGATCATGTTCGTCGGTTTGGTCTGGCCCATCGTCTTCGCACTCGTGGCCTCGCTCATCGTCTCGGTGACGCTCACGCCACTGCTCGCGGCGTACCTGTTCCAACCTGCGGAACTCCGTTCTCCCGTGCGGACGCGTCTCGACACGGCTGTGGCGCGGGTTTTGCGCCCCGCGCGAGCGGGCCTCGGCCGGCTCGATACATCGTACCGCCGAGGGCTCGCGTGGAGCCTCGATAACGCGGGAATCGTGCTTGCCGCAGCAGCGCTCCTTACCTATGTTGGGATCTCCTTGCTGCCGTTCATCGGTCAAGAGATGATGCCGCTCGCCGACACCGGGCAAGCGTATGGCCTTCTTGAGATGGCCCCCGGGACGTCATTCGCCGCGACCAATGCTGCAAGTCGGCGCTTCGAATCACTGTTATTGCGGCAACCCGACGTGCAAAAAGTCTCTGCATCCATCGGAGAAGAGACCGGTAGCGATTATTTTACGGGCGACCCAATGAATGGCGTCAACGATGCTTCCTATCTCATTACGCTCAAGCCAAAAGAAGATCGGCGACGATCGATCTGGCAGATCATGGATTCCGTGTATGCGCAGGCAGAATCTAGCATCCCGGGTATCCGGCGCTTGGCTCTCAAGGAGATGGGCGCCGATGTCATGGCCAGCAATAATGCGCCGGTCGAGATGTTGATCTATGGACCGAATGAAAAAGAACTCTATCACTTAGCCGGCGTCGTGGCCGATCAGGCGCGTACGATTCCCGGGCTGTACGAAGTCTCCACCAGCTCGGCGTACACGCAGCCTGAGGATGACATCGCGGTTGACCGTACACGAGCGTCGCAGATTGGACTGACACCGCAAGAGGTTCAGACGCAAGCCTACTATGCATTGCACGGCGGACTAACGACGGAATACTTCAATCCGCACAACGTCCGCCACGATACTATACTCGTGCGATACGCCCAAGATCAGCGTAATCGGACTGGCGACATCTCGGCGGTACAAATCGTCGGAAAAGACGGCCAGGTCGTTCCGCTCAGTGCAGTCGCCAAAGTGGAGCGAAGCGTCGGCCCGACCATTATCGAACACGACGGGCTGCGCCCGAGCGTGTCTGTGCTCGGCTTCTATCGGCGCGGCGGCCCTGGAGAGATGGACCTCGATATGAACATCCTCATGCGTGGCATGGCTGCCGCGCCATTCCCCATAGGTTATGGAATGGAGATGCGTGGGGATATGACCGAAATGATGGAAAGCTTCGGCCGTCTGTTAAGCGCTATGGAAGTAGCGTTGCTGTTCGTCTTCCTGTTGCTCGTCGCCCAGTTTCGCTCGGTCATCCAGCCACTCGTGATGCTGCTAGCGGTTCCGCTTCAGCTACTTGGAATGTTCGGCGGATTGCTCCTCACGCATCAGAATTTCTCGACCGTTTCCATTCTCGGGATTGTTGTAGCCAACGGCATGGCTATCAGTAACGCCATCTTGCTGTTGGATCTCATCATTCGAAAACGCAAGGAAGGGCTTTCCCGACGAGATGCGATTCTCTATGCTGGTCCGGTGCGTTTGCGGCCGATCCTGATGACGACGATCGTCAGCCTGATCGTGCTGATACCCGTGGCGTTCTTCCCGAAGACCGGGATCGATGCATACTCACCGCTAGCGACCGTCATCATCGGCGGACTCTCGATTTCCACGGTGCTCACACTCTTCGTCGTGCCCGTGTTACACGATGTGCTCGACGATTTGCCCAAGCGGTTGCGCCACGTCGTTTTGCGCCGTAAGCCGGGCCCACCGCCGCTGGAGCCGACGGATGCATAGAGGAATGCTGATAATGCTCATGGTCGGCGCACTTGCATCAATCGCGCCCACTTCGGCCGAACCGCTGCGATGGAATGGCCCGCTCACTCAAGCGCAGGTTGTCTCGCGTGCGCGACAATCCTTTGCTGCCCAGCTGGCAGCATTGGATGCCCAGAGTGCCGCCGCACAAGCGCGATCGACGCGTGCCCAGGCGTTACCACACGTCTCGGTTAGTGAAACCACGATGAACTCCACCCTCACGCAGCTCGGCATGCCGGCAGCGCGCCAGACCTATGGATCGTTGAACGCTAGCGTACCGCTCTTCGCCCCGCAGGCATGGGCAGCCGCACGCGCTGCCGGATCTGAGGCAGCGGCAGCTCGCGCAACCGCAGCAATGGACGTGAACCAAGCCGTGACCGACGCCGTACAGAAATACGACGCGGCAGCACTTACTCGCGCAATTGCGCAACAACGCGCGATTGACGTGCGTGACCAGCAATCGCACCTTTCGAACACGCAGGAACGTGTCCGCACCGGAGCCGCCCCTCGCTACCTGATCGCACGTGACCAAGCCGCGCTAGCGCAGGCGCAGCAGTCCGAAGAGGATGCGCGAGCCGATGCGGATCGTGCATTGCACGCACTCGAAGTGCTGCTCGACTTCGACACCGGATCTATGCCGGTTGTTGCACTTCAGGCACCCTCTCTGACCTTCGCTCCAGATGTCGCAACGCTCGAGCAGCGTGCATACTTGCAGCGCCCCGATGTCGTTGCCGCCGAGCGATTAATGCTCGCCGCGCGGCAGCGCATGACGCGAGCGCGGTCCGAGTATCTACCGATCATCTCCGCAACCGCGCAAACATACAACGGCGCCTCAAGCCCCGCGTTGGGCACCGCGGGGTCCCAGGTTAGCGTCTCCGCATCCCTGCCGCTCTTCGACGGGGGGTCGCGGTCGGCCGATGCGCAGACGGCGCAAGTGAATTATGAGCGTGCACGGATTGACTTGGATCGCACGCGACTGCAGACACAGGCGGACGTGCTCGACGCAGTTCGTGATTTGCAGGCGTCCCAACGCAACGTTGTGACTGCTAGCGACGAACTCACGAACGCGGACCAGGAGCTGCGCATCGCCGAGTTGCGCGAGCGGGCGGGTAAAGGAATTGAACTCGAGACTTTGGATGCGCTGGCGACCCTGGCTAGCGCACGTGAAGACGTTCTGCGGGCAACGGCCCGCTACGACGATTCACTCGCGGCGCTCCATCGTGCCGCTGGCGATTATGCACCACCATCGTACTAATACCGCGCTCCTCGAAAAGGACATACTATATCAAATGAAACCCATACATCTCGTCGCCACCCTTGCTATCTCCGGTCTAGCGGTGATGCCCTTGGCGACCGTAGCCTCCCAACCGTTGAACATGGCGGTGAGCTTCTCGCCGAATCCACCCAAACAGGGAACTGAAACCATCACGGTTCAGGTCAGCGACGGATCGCACAAGGCGGTGAACGGCGCGACAGTCACTATCGCGACCGCGATGCCCTCCATGTCGATGAGCGGTCCGATCGTGCAGGCTACTGCCAAAGGCAACGGCCGTTACGTCGCGTCGGTCAAGCTCGCCTTTGCTACGCGTTGGGCGTTTAAGGTCTCGGCGAAAGCCGATGGCAAAACCGTGACGCGCACCATTGCGCAGGACGTCAAATAACATGATCACTCGACGCGTACCTGCGGCCTCTCGCGCATGAACTGCACAAACTGCCCGGCGCTCGATCCGCCGGAACGCATGCTGTAGCGACAGTCCAAACATCCAAACACTGGAGAATATCATGATAATGTCTCGATTCCTCGTCCCAGTAATCTTAACCGCGGCGCTCGCCGGATGCGGCGGTGCCGCAGGGATGTCGACAATGGGTACGCCGTCCGCAACGCCGCAAAGCGTAAGCGTTCAACTTTCATCCGGATCGCAAAGCGTTGCGCTGCCTGCGATGAATGGCTACGGCGGCAGTATGATGATGCCGAGCGGCAGCGGCACCGTGACCGTTACGATGTCCGCGCAGCCGCCAGCGGGCATCCCACCGCTTCCGTCGGGTACGGCGATGATGTATATGACGATTACCGCCGTAGGTGCGACGGCCTCCATCGGCGGAATGCCAGGCGTCGCGATGATGATGCGGAGCATGCAGATGAATGGGCAAGTGTACATGGCGCAGCACGTGAACGGCGCGTGGACGTCCGCCGAAGGGCCGGCAAGCATGTCCGGATCAACGGCGAGCATGGACATGATGAGCGGACCCGCCATGGCCAGCACGCTGCAAGCTGGACAGTCGCTCTACTTTGCGATCTATTCCGGCAGTGCGATGATGCCGTAGTGGTACGCATGCATCCAGCGATTCGCGATGTCGATTGCATTTCGCGCACCACCCCGCACGGCACGACGGCGTTTTTCCACTGGCTCGTTAGCAGCGCCCTACCTGAGAAACGTGGTTGTTCGTCATCGAGCAAGAACGCCATGGATAGCGGACGGTTCCAGAAGATGGGAATACCGGGATTGTACATCGCGGACGATTGCGCCAAGAGCCTGCACGTCACGATCATCGCCGCAGCGCACGGCGCCAAGGCCGCCCTTGCTATCAATGCCGAGTTGCTGCGCGAAGACGTACGCCCATGAACGGACGGTTCTACGATGCGATTACAGCAATTGCGGAACGCCGGGTTCTCGGCGTAATCCGTGCGGTGCTGATCTCGCCGCTGCGCGGCTCGATCTTCGAAATCGGCGCCGGGACCGGCGCATCATTCTCCTATTACGACGCTTCGACGCACGTACTCGCGATAGAGCCTGATCCTTCTATGTTCAAACGTGCCGAACAGCGTGCCGCGGAGGCGTGCGCCGATGTGGAAATCATGCGCGTAAGCGACCTAGCCTTGGACGACGTGCCGGCGGAGAGCGCCGACCACGTGGTCGCGACGCTGGTCATGTGCAGCGTCGCGGATCCGGTCAGCACGTTACATCGGATTCATCGAGTCCTCAGACCGGGCGGCACCTATGTATTCATTGAGCATGTGCGCGTGGAGGGTCTCGTAGGAAAAATACAGGATGCCATCACCCCGCTATGGCGTCGCATATTCGGAAACTGCCACCTGGATCGCCAGATTGAGCTAACACTCCAGCAAGCCGGGTTCGCGGTTTCCGGCTTGTCGGTAAACGTTATACCCTTTCCCATGCGGCGGCTGGTGTACGGCATCGCGACGAAAAGGTAAGAGCGCCAAAAGAGTGCTGGTGCGCATACATACCAAAAGGAGAAACAGGATATGAAAATATCGGAGATTGCCAATGCCTGCGGCGTCGGGATTAAAACGGTCGGGAGATCGTGTCGCGGCTCAGCGCGCCTTCGCGCTGAATAGGTCATCACAACAAGGCCAGGCGGACCCGACGCGCATTGAGCAGCCGTCGGTGGGTTCATCCGGGATAGGTCTCGTTATGCGACCATGACTGCTCGCTTCGGGCGAACGCAGTTTCAACAAGGAGGCCTTGATGCAAAACCCTGCAACCCATGTTGACCTTCCCGAGGCATGGACGCTTTCGCCCGGTGATCGTCAACTCGTCGGGACGAAGAAAGCCACGAATCGACTCGATGTTGCGTTGCTCCTGAAGTGTTTTCAGGCTGACGGACGCTTCCCAGCGTCGTTGGCGACGCTGGATCGTGACGCTGTCGCCTATGTTGCGAGTCAGCTCGACCTTGATGCGAGTACCTTCGGCGGCACGATCTCCGCGCGGACGATGGAACGCGTTCGTGCGGAAATACGAGCATTTTGCGGTTATCGTGAAGCGAGCGTCGAGGACGCCGAACAACTGGTCGAGTGGCTTCGAGATCATGCCGTCGCTCAGAGTCGCAACCATGACCGCCTCGTTACCTCGCTCGAGTGTGAGTGTTGCAGTCGAAAGATCGAGCCGCCGGCGTCGGAGCGGGTCGAGAGAATCATCCGCTCAGCGGTGCGCGCATATGAACAACGATTTTACGCGCAAACGCTAGCTCGGCTCTCACCGCTGTCGCGAGCCCGTCTTGATGCGCTCCTACAAAGCCAAGTAGATGATGGCGCGAAAGGAGGCGACGAAGCCAACTCCCGGGCTGTTATCAATCGATTACACAGCGATCCAGGCCGCGCAGGTGTCAATAGTATCCGCGACGAGATGGCGAAGCTCGACGTTATCCGGAAGCTCGACCTTCCAGAGCACCTCTTCGACCACGCATTGCCACATGAGCTCGAAATGTATCGACAGCGCGTGGCGGTCGAAGCGCCCTACGAACTGCGCCGGCATCCGGAGGCAACGAGACTAACGTGGTTAGCAGCGTTCGCATACCTCCGCGGTCGCGCGATCACGGACACGCTCACCGATCTACTCATCGAGACGATTCACCGTATCAATGCAAAAGCCGATCGCCGCGTCACCGAAGCCCTGATCGACGACCTCAAGCGCGTTACCGGCAAGACGAACATCCTGTTCCAGCTTGCCGATGCAACGCTTGCGCACCCCGATGGCGTCGTGCGCGATGTTGTCTTTCCGGTAGTGAGCGAATCGACACTGCGCGCTCTTGTGAAGGAGTGGAAGGCCACAGGCCCGGCCTTCCGCAGCACGTTGCGGGGCTTCATCCGCAACTCATACAAAGCGCACTATCGACAGATGGTCCCCAAGCTACTCGAAGTCCTCGACTTCCGCTCGAACAACGAAGCGTACCGGCCCATGATCCGCGCGCTTGAGGTCATCAAGCAGTACGCTGGGACCAAGCTCCAGACGTTCCCAGTCGAGGAAAACGTACCATTAGATTTCGTGCCACCGCTCTGGCGCGATGCGGTAGTGGAAGACGGGGCCGATGGCCGTCCGCACGTTAATCGAATCACCTACGAGATCGCGGCTCTGAACGCACTGCGTGATCAGGTCCGTTGCAAAGAGATCCACGTTGCCGGCGCTAACCGCTATCGCGATCCCGACGAAGACGTGCCGGCAGACTTTGAGATGCGACGCGAAGCATACTATGCGGCGCTGAAGCTGTCGCGGGACCCCGATACGTTCATCGCCGAGCTGCGGGACGAGATGCGCATGGCACTGCAGACGCTGAATGATGGACTACCACGAAATGCCGCCGTCGCCATTTCAAGCAAAGCGGGCGGCTGGATCGGTCTTGCGCCGCTCCAAGCGCAGCCAGAACCACAGAACGTAGCGGCACTAAAAAGCGAGGTTGGCGAGAACTGGCCGATGACGAGCCTCCTCGACATGCTCAAGGAGACGGACCTCCGACTCAACTTTACCAACGCGCTGCGAAGTGTTACCTCGCACGAGAACCTGGAGCGCGAAGTGCTGCGGCCGCGCCTGCTGCTTTGCCTACACGGTATCGGTACGAATACTGGTCTGCAACGGATGAATGCCATAGCGCACGGCGCGACCTACAAAGACCTGGTCTATGCACGGCGGCGCTATATCACCGTTGACCAGTTGCGCACGGCCATTGCGATCGTCGCCAATGGAACGCTGCACGCGCGTAACCCGGCGATTTGGGGCGACGGGACAACCGCATGCGCCTCGGACTCAAAGCACTTCGGCGCCTGGGATCAGAATCTGACGACACAGTGGCACATGCGCTACGGAGGGCCTGGGATCATGATCTACTGGCACGTCGAACGTAAGTCGCTCTGCATCCACTCCCAACTAAAATCCCCATCATCATCGGAGGTTGCTTCCATGATCGAAGGCGTGATTCGCCACATCACCGAGATGGAGGTCGATCGGCAATACGTCGACAGCCACGGGCAAAGTGAGGTGGCCTTTGCGTTCTGCCGACTTCTCGGCTTTCAACTACTGCCGCGACTCAAAGCTATCCATTCGCAGCGACTCTATCGACCCGACGGCTCCAAGACTGGAGCGTATGCGCGGCTCGATCACGTTCTTACACGGCCGATCGACTGGGAACTCATTCGTCAACAGTATGACCAGATGGTGAAGTATGCCACGGCCTTGCGACTAGGCACCGCACAAACCGAGTCGATCCTGCGACGCTTCACGCGGAACAATGTTCAGCATCCGACCTATAAGGCGCTCGCGGAGCTCGGCAAAGCCGTCAAGACCGTTTTTCTCTGCCGCTACCTAAACTCCGAGGCGCTCCGCCGCGAAATCCATGAGGGACTCAACGTTATTGAGCAGTGGAACGGCGCCAATGACTTCGTGTTCTTCGCGAAACGCGGCGACCTGGCCAGCAACCGCCGCGAAGATCATGAGGTCAGCATGCTCTCATTGCACCTGTTGCAGAATTGCCTTGTTTACATTAATACGCTGATGATGCAGCAGATCCTTAGACGACCGGATTGGCAGAATCGACTCACGGCCGTTGACTTGCGGGCGATCACGCCGCTGATCTGGGAACATGTTAACCCGTATGGGCGCTTCGAGCTGGACATGGACAGCCGACTTGCGCTCAGCTAGCGCAAATGGCGGCTGGTGACACGAATGTTGGGTTTACCCCAATTAAAGGCGAATGGCAGCTTCAGGAAGCCAAGGCGAAGCTGAGTAGCGCGATCGATCGCGCCATCGCCGGCGGCCCACAGCGCATCACCCGGCACGGCAGGCCGGCCGCGGTGCTCCTTTCCGAGGACGATTTTGTGCGGCTGACCGGGCGCAAAGCGCAGC
>Ga0207416_1002209_pt1 | contig 22179 bp, 24 predicted proteins | sample PaiPotPPM11metaG_FD_184107 | JGI IMG/M metagenome (GOLD analysis project Ga0207416, IMG submission 184107) | Iron sulfur acid spring bacterial and archeal communities from Banff, Canada, to study Microbial Dark Matter (Phase II) - Paint Pots PPM... ...
TTCGGCAGAAAGCGAGCCGCCCACCGCGGCACGATCGATCGACTCGCTCACGTCCTGAACGCCCGCGAGGGATATGTCGACGCCGGCCTGCTGGTAGGCCACCGCATCGCTAACGAGCTCTTGTTCCGCGGCGGCCGCCGAGCGATCAGGACTGGGCTGCAGCTCTAAAACCGCGGCGCGGCCGGGTGTGCACGTCGCCAATTCCGCGATGCGGCGGACGACGTCTGGAAAGTCGAGCGCGGCGAGCGCCGCGGCGTCAGCGGCGCTCGGCTTCGAACTCACCCCAGGCGAGCTTTCAAAAGCGCGCGAGCGACATCGACGTTCGCCTTGCCGCGGCTTACGCGCATGACCTGCCCGACGAGAAACTCGAACGCTTTTTCCTTGCCCCCGCGATACGCGGCTACCGACTCGGCGTTAGCGGCGATTGCTTGATCGACGAACGCTCCAATGGCGGACGCGTCGGAGGTTTGTGCGAGGCCGCGCTCGGCGACGATCGCCTTTGGGTCCCCTCCCCCTGCCACGAGCACGTCGCAGACCTCCTTCGCGGCCTTGCCCGATACCGCGCCTTCCTTTACCATGGCGATCAGCGCCGCCAGCTGGCCCGGTTTCATCGGCGTGTCGGTCAGCTCGATGCCGTGCTTTTGCAGGCTGCGGCGCACGTCACCCGCGAGCCAGTTCGCGGCCTCTTTCGGCGACTTGCTGAACTCGGCGACGGCCTCGAAGTATTCGGCGCTCGCACGATCGGCAGCCAGCAGCTCCGCATCGTACGCGGATAGGCCAAGCGTCGAAATGTAGCGCTCGCGCTTGGCCGACGGCAGCTCCGGGAGCTCGGTGCGCCAGCGCTCGAGCAGCGCAGAATCAATGGTGAGCGGCACGAGATCTGGATCAGGAAAGTAGCGATAATCGTGAGCAAATTCCTTCGAGCGCATCGAAAGTGTGACGCCGCGCGCTTCGTCCCAGCCGCGCGTTTCTTGCACGATTCGTTCGCCGGCTTGCGCGGACTCGCGCATGCGCGCGATCTCATAACCGATCGCCCGACCGACCGAGCGGAACGAATTCAAATTCTTGACCTCGGTCTTTGTGCCGAGCTCGCCCGAGCCGGCCGGCCGGATGGAAACGTTGGCATCGCAGCGCAGCGAGCCTTCGTGCATCTTGACGTCGGACACGCCCAAGTAGGACAGCACGGCTTTCAACTCGGCGAGGTAGGCCTCAGCTTCTTCCGGCGACGAGATCTCGGGCTCGCTGACGATTTCCATGAGCGGCACGCCGGCGCGGTTGTAGTCGACGAGCGTGTATTGCGACTGAGCGATCGTCGCTCCGCCATGAATGTTTTTTCCCGTGTCTTCTTCGAGGTGGATGCGCGTCAGTCCGACGCGTTTCCCGGACGGCAGGGCGATCGCGCCGCCGTGGGTGAGCGGCATGTCGTACTGCGAAATTTGATAGTTCTTCGGCATATCCGGATAGAAATAGTTTTTGCGATCGAACTTCGAAAATGGCGCGACGTCGCAGCCCAGCGCCAGCCCGGTTTTGCATAGGAATTCCACAGCCCGGCGGTTGACGACCGGCAGCGAGCCGGGCATGCCGAGGCAGACCGGACATACATTTGTGTTGGGCGGGGATCCGAATTCGTTGCGGCAGCCGCAGAACATCTTGCTGCGGGTCAGCAACTCGACATGCACCTCCAGCCCGATGACCGTCTCGAACTCTGCGCGTTGCGCTGCGCCGATTTCCTCGTTGATCATGCGCGTGATCCCGCGCCCGTACCCTGGGCATCGGCCGCGACGACCGGTTGCCGCTGCCGCACGACGTTCGTCGCGCGCTCGAATGCGTGCGCGACGCCGAGCATGCGAGCCTCCTCGAACGCGGGCGCGGCAATCTGCAACCCGACCGGGAGCCCGTTGATGTAACCCGCCGGCACCGACATGGCCGGGATACCCGCCAGGCTCATCGGGATGGTGAAGTAATCCATCAGGTACATCGATACCGGATCGGCTTTCGCGCCGAGTTCGAACGGCGGGCATGAGACGGCGGGGCACGCGATCACATCGCAGCGCGTAAACGCCGCGTCGAAGTCGGCCTTCATGAGCGTGCGAATCTTTTGCGCGCGAACGTAGTACGCGTCGTAGTAACCGGAGCTCAGCGCATACGTCCCCAGGATGATGCGCCGCTTGACTTCGGCACCGAATCCAGCGGCGCGCGTCTTTTCGAACATCGCATAGACGTCGCCGCCGTCGGCGACGCGCAAGCCGTAGCGCACGCCGTCGTAGCGCGCGAGGTTCGAGGAGCATTCAGCCGGCGCAATCAGATAGTACGTCGCCAAGCCGTACCTGGCGTGCGGCAGGCACACCGAAACCGGGCTGGCGCCGAGCTCGCGCAGCGTGCCGTACGCGCCCGCGTAGAGCTGCGCCAACGCGGCGTCGCCTGCGATGCTGTGTTCGAATTCCTCGACGATGCCGACGCGCACGCCGCTCAAATTATCGCGTAGCGCAGACGCGTAGTGCGGCACCGGAACATCGACGCTCGTCGCGTCCATTGGGTCGTGGCCCGCAATCGCCTCGAGCACGTCGGCGGCGTCGCGCACGTCGGCGGTCATCGGTCCGGCCTGGTCGAGCGACGACGCGAAGGCGATCATACCGTAGCGCGACACGCGGCCGTAGGTCGGCTTGACCCCGACGACGTTGCAGAACGAGGCCGGCTCGCGTATCGAACCGCCGGTGTCGGTGCCGAGGGCGACCGGCACGCAGCGCGCGCCGACCGCGCTGGCGCTCCCGCCGGAAGATCCGCCGGGCACGCGCGAGGGATCCCACGGGTTGCGCGTCGGGAAAAAGGCCGAATTCTCGCAGGACGAACCCATGGCGAATTCGTCCATATTTGTTTTGCCGACGATGACCGCGCCGTGCGCTTCGAGCCGCTCGACCACGGTCGCGGAATACGGCGGAATGAAGTTTTCGAGGATCTTGGAACCGCACGTCGTGCGCACACCCGCGGTGCAAAACAAGTCTTTCACCGCGACGGGAACTCCCGCGAGCAAGCCCGGATTATCGCCGCGCGCGACGGCCGCGTCGATCTCTCGGGCGCGCGCTCGCGCCCGTTCCGGCGTTACCGTCACGAACGCGTTGAGCTTCGGATCGACCGCAGCGATGCGCGCCAGCGCTTCATCCGCGATTTCGAGCGCGCTCCGCTCATGGCGCAAAACGGCGTCGCGGATCTCGTGACCGGCCGTCATTCCAAAATGCGCGGCGCCTTGAAGTAGGGGCCGTCCGTTTCCGGCGCGTTGGCAAGCGCCGCCGCATGGTCGAGACTAGGCCTGACGACATCGTCACGAAAGACGTTGTGCAGCGGGATCACCTGCGCGGTTGGATGCACGTGCTCGACGTCAAGCGCTTGCAGCTCGTTGATGTAGTCGAACAGCTTTCCCAGCTGCGCGGAGAATTCGCGGGCTTCCCGAGCCGTCAAAGCGAGTCGAGCGAGCCTTGAGACGTGAGCGATATCGATCGGTACTTCAGCCATGCAGCATGAATTCGGCGAGCACCTCTACATGCCCCGTTTGCGGGAACATGTCAAAGGGCGTGACGCGTTGGAGCCGGTAGCCGGCCGCGACCAGCGCTTTCGCATCGCGTGCGAGCGTCGCAGGATTGCACGAAACGTATTCGACGATCCGCGGGTGGTGCAGTGCGATCGCGGCAATCGCCTCGGGATCGCAGCCTTTGCGCGGAGGATCCAAAATAAGCGCCCCGGCTCCCTCGAAGAGGCCGCGGCCGTGGTCGCCCGCCACCGCTTGTGCCACCGGCGCGCATTCGAACGCCGCGCATGTCACGCCGTTAGCGGCGGCGTTCGCTGCCGCCTCGTCGACCGCCGGCTTAAACGACTCGACGCCGGTCGACGGAATGCCGCGCTTTCCAAGGATGACGCCGAACGTGCCGACGCCGCAATACAAATCCACCACGCGGCCGGCTCCGGCAAGCGCACCGAGCAGACGCTTGGCCATGGCTTCGAGCACCGGCGTATTGATTTGAAAGAAGGACGCGATGCCGAACGTCAGCTCAACGCCGGCGACGCGCTCGCGCGTTGTGGGAGAACCCCAGAGCACCGCAGAGCGTTTTCCGAAAACTGCGTTGTCGCTTTCCGGCTCCCAGTCGGCAACCACGCCGCTGAGCTCGGGGACACTGGATCGGATCCGATCGAGGGCGTCGCTGAGCGGTTTGTTCGGCCGCAGCCCGTTGAAGGACGCGACGAGATCGGGAGTGGTCGTGCTGGCCCGCGCAACGACGACACGAGCCGCCGCAAAGATTTTCGGCTCGGCGCCGGCAAGCGCGATCAGCTTGCGTACGGCTTCGTCCAATCTCGGCACGAGGACCGGACAGGATTCGATGTCGATAACGCGATGCGAGCGCGCGGCGTAAAACCCCAGCCGCGCACGGCCGTCGAAAAACTTCGAGACGAGCGTCACCTTGTTGCGGTAGCCGCGCGGCATGTTTTCCGCGGGCTGGGTTTCGTCGACCGCGACGCCCGGCAATCCGCCCAGACGCTGCAGCGCCTGCACGACGATGCGTCGTTTCCAAACGAGTTGTGCGGCGTAGTCCAGGTGAAGAACTTGGCAGCCGCCGCATTCGGGGAAGACTGGGCAGACAGAAGCGATGCGGTCGGGGGACGAATTTTCGATCGTCGTCACGTGCGCCGAGAGATGATTTCGCTTGAGCGCGTCGACCGCGATGCGAACTCGTTCGCCGGGCAAGCCGCCGGTGACGAACGCCACCAAACCGCCGATTCGCCCAACGCCTTGGCCGTTGTCGAGAAGATCATCGAGAATGAGGGGCTCGCGGGCGAGGTCGGCGGGGCTGGGCTTACCCGCGCCGTTGATCGTCAAGGGTTCGCAGAAGTTGGTCCGCCTCGTCGATCAGCGCTTGAATGCGATTATGCGTCGGGTCGCGTTCGGGTTCGACGAAGCTGCTCCGGAGGTACAGGTAAGCGCCGAGCGCCGATGCGATGAACACCGCGCCCCACAGCAGCGGGTAAATCCTTCTAGCGCTCAAATTCTTGACTCCTGACATAGTCCATCATTTTTGGCTTTAGACGCGGTCTGCGATGCTGCCTCCCGCCCGGGCGCAGGGTACGAGGCGAGCAGGCCGATGGCGCCTTCCGTTGTCGCGAACACGAGGCGTTTGCCGTCGATGTCTGCAACAAAAATTGCAGCGCCGCGGTTGAGTTGCCGCGCCGCCACGATGCGTAGCGGCGACGAGGCTCGCTCGCGGATCCAGCGCCGGACGGCATCAAGCGCTCTCAACGCGCTGTCCTTCATATGACGCGGCGAGCCACCGAAATGTTACGCTGTGCTTGCGGCTGTCACCGCGCAACCCGCTCACGCGCTCCGCGACCGCTGTGCTGATTTTCTACGCAGGCGCCGCTCAAGCCCGCAGCGCAACCGGCCCCAGTGGCGCTGCTCTTGGAGCGCCCGCTTAGCGGCGACGATTGCTTCCGCTTCGCGGCCGCGAAGCGCATGGGTCGCCAATGCGGCGCGCCGCAAGTGCCACTCCGATGCGGCGCATTGAATGCTCGACCAGGGCGCGGCACTCCGGAACAGCAGGCGCGATGCCTGAGCGGCGGCTGCGACCTCGCTCTCGAGCGCCTGGACTTGCCGGGCTTCGCGTAAACACGCCGCGCCGAGCGACTTCGCTTGGCGCTCGAGCTTGCCCGCGAGATGAGCTGGAGACCCGCGCTTCACGCCGGTTTAGGGATGAGGCCGGTCGGCGCGCCGGGCCGCACGACGATCTGCGATCTCTCGGGACCGACGGAAACGTACGACACCGGAACGCCGGCGTGGGACTCGATGAATTCGATGAACGCCCGCGCGCCGGTCGGCAGATCTTCCCATGCGCGCACGCCGCCGATGGGCTGGCGCCAGCCTGCAAGGGTGGCGTACGACGGCTGCGGATCGCCAGCTAAGACGAAGGGCAATGAGGCTTCGGCGCGGTTTCGATACTCGGTGCACACGCGGATCTCGTCGAACGCATCGAGCACGTCGAGCTTGGTCAGCGCGATGTGCGTGAGGCCGTTGATTCCGACCGCGTAGCGCAGTGCAGGCAAATCGAGCCAGCCGCAGCGTCGCGGCCTACCCGTGACCACCCCGAATTCGCCGCCGAGCTCACGCAGCCGCTCCCCGGTGTCATCCGCCAGCTCCGTCGGAAAGGGACCGGCCCCGACGCGCGTCTGGTATGCTTTGACTACGCCGATCACGTGCTCGACCTCCGTTGGGCCGATGCCCAGCCCGGCGCACGCGCCGCCGGCCACCGTCACCGACGACGTGACATGAGGATACGTTCCGAAATTGATGTCGAGGAGCGAGCCTTGCGCTCCCTCGGCGAGCACGCGGCCGCCGTCTCTCAGCAAGCGATGCAGCAACGCGACGGTGTCGCGGATGTGCGGCAACAACTTCGGCGCGAGCCCCTCGAGCGTGCCCACCTCGGCAGCAACGTCGACCTCCACCTCGCAGCGGGCGAGCTCGGCGCGGCGCTGCTCGATGACGGCGCGACACCTGTTCAGATCCCGTACGTCGCCCGCGCGTAGGCCGCTGCGCGCCGCGCGATCGACATATGCGGGACCGATCCCCTTGCCCGTTGTTCCGAGCGCGCGCGGACCGCGTTCCACTTCAGACGCCCGATCCAGCGCCACGTGATACGGCATGATGAGGTGCGCTAAATCCGAGAGCCAGACGCGGGCCGTATCCACGCCCGCTGCTTCCAGCGTTTCGATTTCGGCGGCGAACTGCTGCGGAGAAACGACCGTGCCGGGCCCGATGATGCAATCCTTCGCGCCGGCGACGACGCCGCTGGGCACGATGCTGAGTTTGTAGGTTTTTGAGCCCACGCGAACCGTGTGGCCGGCATTGGAACCGCCTCCGAAGCGGGCAACGGCATCGCTCGCACTGGCGAGAAAATCGACGATGCGCCCTTTGCCTTCATCCCCCCATTGGGCGCCGACGACAATGCTGACCGGCATGCCACGGCGTTCTTAATGCAGGGCGGTTTTTACTGCGATCGGGGGCTGTCGTGCGCCGTCATACGCCGCGACCGGCAAATGATGATAGCCGAGCAAACCCGTGAGGATGAGTTCTGTGTACAGCGAGCATGGCCAGCCGAAGTTTGAGCGCGTATAATGCGTCGGATCGTTCGCATCGAACGATTCGTGCAGCAGATGATCGCCCGTGTCAGAGGACTCGAGCTCTTTGAGAACGGTTTGTATCTCACCGGCGTTGTCGGCGGTAAGCCCCTGCATGACGAGCGACAGCGGCCACACGTAGTCTTTTGGTGTGTGCGGGCTGCCGATCGCGCTGGCGAACTTTCCCGCAAAAAAGTACGAATCGTCGCTCGAGAGGATCATCCGGCGCGTGTTTTGGTAGATCGGGTCCGACGCCGGCGCGTAACCGAGGTAAGGAATCGAAAGCAGGCTCGGGACGTTCGCGTCGTCCATGAGATTGACGTGTCCTAGGCCGTCGACTTCGTAGGCATAGACGTAGCCGTACTTCGGGGTGTATGCGATGCCGTACGTCGAGATGCCGCGCGCGATGCTGTCGCGCAGCTGCAGCACCTCATCGTGCCGGCTGCGGTCGCGCCAGATCGAACCTTCGATGTCGGCGAGCTCGCCGAGCACCACGACCCCGAACATCTCCTCCGGGATGTTGTAGCCGTATTGGGCCGGGTCGTCGCTCGGCCGAAATCCGGTCCAGACCATTCCGGTATACGCTACCGGACTGCCGGCGCCGTTGTTCGGCAGCGCCGGATGACGGTAGCGGGAATCGGCGTGGTTGCGCTCGACTTCCATCACTCCCAGCGCCTTTTCGTACGCGGCCTTGACATCCGGCGTGAAGATCGATGAATCGCGCGTTTGCTTCCAGTACGTCCATGCCAGAGAGATCGGGTAGAGCAACGAGTCCAGCTCGTATTTTTCCTCCGCCACGCGATAATCGCGATTGAACGCATTGGCGTATGGGTCGGTCTGGATGTTGCGCGCTTCTCGCGCGATCACGCCGCGCAACACCGATCGAACGGTGCCGTCCTGCGAGAAATACAAATAGGGACGAACCTGCGCGCTGGCGTCGCGCAGCCACATGGCGCCGATGTCGCCGGTAATGACGTAGGTCGTCTGATCGGGAAGGACGGTGATATCATTACGGACGGTCGACAGCAGGCACTGCGTGTAGATCTGGCCTTCATCGGCGGGGCCGCCGGGCGACAACGTTGCGGCTTTCGAGATCGCGTCCAATTCGATCGCACCTGACGGCGTCACCGCCGTCAATAAAAAGAGCCCGGCAAACGCCGCGGCCCAGCGGTATCTAACGTCCGTTAGCGCTCCCATGCCGGGAACCGTACTACAAACTGATGTTCGCTCCTCCCATTCGAGGCAAACTGTGATTCATATGAGTGCGTCGGGCTCGGGCAAAGAGACCTCGACGCGCGCGCCACCGGCTATCCCGTTGGTCGCTCTAACGGCACCGCCGTGCGCTTCAACCAGCACTTTAACGATGGAAAGTCCCAGCCCCACGTGCCCGTTTGCTCCGGCGAAAAACGTGGCGCCGCGCGCTGCGCTGCCGGCGGGGTCGAACCCAGGTCCGTCGTCGGCCACGACGATCGTGCGTCGACGGTTCGACGTTTTCAGCACGACGCGCACACACCCGCCTGCCTTCGCGTGACGAACGGCATTGTCCAAAAGATTGATGACAACCTGAAGCAGGCGCTCGCGGTCCGCCGACAGCTGCGCCCGGCCGCGCACCAACAGCCGAACGCCACGCTTTTCGGCGGCCGGCTTTACCGCACGGCCTGCGGTTTCGACGACATCGCGCAGCTGAACGGCTGCGCGCCGCAGCCGAAGCTTCGACGCGGACCAGGCCCCAAGGTCGATGAGCCCGTCCACCAGTCTTTGGAGCCTAACTCCTTCCTCGGCGATCACCGCCGCATAGCGCGCTTCCCGAGTCGCGCGCTTGGCCTGTTTTTGCAGCAACTCCGCGTAGCCGACAATCGACGTAAGCGGCGTGCGCAGCTCGTGAGTGATCGAGGCGAGAACGGTTGCGCGCTGCTCTTCGACGCGCGCGACGACGGCAGCGCCGCGGATTGCCTGACGCAGTTCTTTGAGGACGCGGTCGCGGTGCACCGGCTCGATAAACGTCCAGCCGCCCCGAGCGAAAAGCTGCGTCGGCAGCACGCCGGCTTTTTCAGCCTCGTTGAGCGATCGTTGAACGGCTACACGCAGCCGCGCGGCCGCCGACCCGAGACGCGCATCGCCGCTCTCGCTTCGCCGACCGGCAGCGACGGAGCGGCCAGCCAGCAGCGCGACGAACCAATTTGCCGCCGGACCGGCGGCCACGAGATCGGTCTTTCTAAGGACGGAGCCGATGGAAGCCTTGAGCGCGGCGGCGACGACGCGCTTGCATTCGGCGCGCGCCGCAGCCACCCGATGCCGTGCGGCGTGTTCGAACCCGCTCAGCTCGACGTACAGGAGCGGAGCCGCACGCCGCCGCTTCGCAAGTTCCAAGAGTGGACGCGCGAGCGAGTGAATGTCCGCAACCCGCGAGTTGGCTCTCCGACGTTCGAGCATGCGACGCGAGCCTATTTGAGCGCGGCGAACTTGTAGCCGAGACCGTGGACGGTGTGCAGGTAGCGCGGCGCTTCGGCGTTGTCGTCGAGCGCGCGACGGATGCGGCGGACGTGCACGTCGACCGTTCGTGGGTCTCCTTCCCAGTCGAAGCCCCAAACCGCCTCGATGAGCTGATCGCGAGTGAATACGCGCCCCTCATTGCGGACGAACAGCCACAGAAGATCGAACTCGCGAGGCTTGAGCTTGACGAGCCGACCGCTGACCGAAGCCTCGCGGCGGTCGACGTCCAAACTCACATCGCCTACGGACCGGCGGTGCGCTGCCTGCGGCGGAGGCGCTCCCGACCGGCGCATGATGGCACGGACGCGCGCGGCGAGCTCGCGCGGCGAAAACGGCTTCGCGACGTAGTCATCCGCGCCGAGCTCAAGCCCGACGATTCGGTCGATTTCCTGCGCGCGCGCCGTGAGAAAGACGATGGGCGCGGCGCTTTCCTTGCGAAGCCTCCGGCAAACTTCCAGGCCGTCGAGGCCCGCTAGCCCGATGTCCAATATGACGACGTCCGGGTCGTGCTCGCGCGCGCGTCTGAGCGCCGCCATGCCGTCGGTCGCGATCGCGACGTCGAAGCCGTCCGCGGCAAGCGTTTCGCCGACGAGCTGCGCGATGTGGGGCTCGTCCTCGACGACGAGCGCGCAACGGCTCGTCGGCGCCGTCGACTTCGCGCTACCACCTACGGGGCGCACCGACTCATCAGGCGTTTTCATCACAGTGTCGTCGTCACAGTAACGAACGACATGGTAACACACAGCTCGCCGGTCCGTCCATGCGCACGATTGTTTGCGTCCGGTTAAAGCCGTTGCAGCCGGTACGAAAAGGACGGGCGTTCATGGCTTTGGCCCGCCCTTCAAAGAACCGAACGATGCCATAAGCGGTCCGCCCGGGCCGTTGCGCCGATACGAATGAAACAAGTCGCCGCGGCAACGCGTGCAGGCAGGACAAATGGAGATTGAGCCTTGCCCGACTCCTGCGCCGTGCAGGTCGTCGCGGATCGCGGCGGACAGGTCGAGCGCCGAACTGTCGTCCCGGCGGCGCGGCGCCCGAAGCCTTGTACCCGGAGCGACCGCATTCGCATATCGAGCGAAGCGCTCGGCGATGTCGGGACCGACTTCAAAACAGCAGGCTCCCAGGTGCGGTCCGACCGCTACCGTCACGCGGTCCGCCTCGCCGCCGGCGTTTTCGATGGCGCGGATTGCCGCGCGAACGACGCCTGCCAGAACCCCGCGCCAGCCCGCGTGAGCCATCACGAGCACTCCCTGTTTTGGGTCGACCAGCCAAAGCACGGCGCAATCCGCGCTGCGAATGACCAGCACGTCGCCCGGCGCGCGGGTCCACAAGCCGTCACCGGCGGGCCGCGCCGCCCGTGCGCTTTGGGCAGGAACCACGGTTGCGCCGTGGACCTGGTTCAGTTGACGCAGGCCGTCCGGTTCGCCGCAACCGGACCGGCGGACGAACGCGCTAACTTGCGTTTCGTCCCGACCGTCCACACCGATCGTCGTCATGGCGGTCGCGATTGGCACATCCCCGTGATGCGCCCATTCGACGCCCGCGGCGCCGTTCTCGAACCGAATGGCCACAAACCCGCCACCGAGATCCTCTCGAGTAGGTGCGCCGACTCCGGACAGAACGTTCACTCGAATTCTTCCAGCGTTTCCGGCTTGAAACCGCGAGTTTCGGCGCGTTTGCGCAGGGCGCGAAAGATCTCAGGTGCGGCGAAGCCTAGGCGCTCGAGCCGCCGGCCGAGCTGGCCGTATGAATCTTGCGGGCGCATCGCTTCGAGCTTGGCAAGCGCGCGATCGATGCGCTCGACATCGTCTCCGGTACATTCGTCGATGATCTCGTGCGCGAGCTCTCCATCGACGCCCTGTTTCAGGAGCTCCCGCAACAGGCGCATGCGGCCGACCGCCTTGCGGTCCAATATGCTTTTGACGTACAGTTGCGCGAATGTGCGATCGTCCACATAGCCGAGACGCTCGCAGTCCGAAACGGCTTCCTCGATGTCCGCTGGGGGGTAGCCGCGATCGCGCAACTTCTGGATGAGATGTGCCTTTGTCAGCCGCTTGACGGCGAGCAGCCGAATGGCGGCTCCTTGCGCGGGTTTTGCTTGGGAGGCGTTCTCGGTCACCTAGAAATCAAGCGTCATTCGACCACTGCGTAGCGCGCGCTGCCGTTGTCCAAAACAGACTGCGATCCGCGCGTAAGCATGCCGCGTATCTTCGCTTCAAGTTCCTGGGCTACGTCCGGATGCTCGTCCAAATAGGCCTTGGCATTTTCGCGGCCCTGACCGATGCGCTGGTCGCCGTAGGTATACCACGAGCCGCTTTTGCCGATGATCTCGTGTTTGAGCCCGATGTCGATGAGATCGCCCGTCTTGCTGATGCCCTTGCCGTACATGATGTCAAACTCAGCGAGCTGAAACGGCGGCGCCACTTTGTTCTTGACGACTTTGACGCGCGTCCGCGAACCCACCACGTCCGTGCCGTTCTTGATCGACTCCAGACGCCGGATGTCGAGCCGCACCGAGGCGTAGAACTTCAGCGCCCGGCCGCCGCTCGTCGTCTCGGGGCTGCCGAACATGACGCCGACCTTCTCGCGGATTTGATTGATAAACACCATCGTGGTGCGCGACTTGCTGATGGCCGCGGTCAATTTGCGCAACGCCTGCGACATCAGGCGCGCCTGGAGGCCGACGTGGGCGTCACCCATGTCGCCTTCGATCTCGGCCCGTGGAACGAGCGCGGCTACCGAATCGATGACGATGATGTCGACCGCATTCGACCGCACGAGCATCTCGGCGATGTCGAGCGCCTGTTCGCCGGTGTCCGGCTGCGACACCAACAGATTGTCGAGGTCCACGCCGAGATTGCGGGCGTAGCCGGGATCCAACGCATGTTCCACGTCGATGAACGCCGCCACCCCACCGGCCTTTTGCGCCTCCGCTATACAGTGCAACGTGAGGGTGGTCTTACCGGACGATTCCGGCCCGTAAATCTCGATGACGCGGCCGCGCGGCACGCCGCCGACGCCGAGCGCGACATCGAGCGCGATGGAACCCGTGGAAATAGTCTCGATCTGAACGGTGGCGGCCGCCTCGCCCAGCTTCATGATCGAACCCTTGCCGAACTGCTTTTCGATTTGGGCAAGCGTGTTTTCCAGCGATTTCTCTTTTTCCGACACCACGTTCTCCTAGCGCATCAAAACAGAGCTTCGACGTACGACTCCGGCTCGAACGGCCCAAGCTGATCGGTGCGCTCGCCGAAACCGACGAACTGAACCGGCAGGTCGACCTGGTCCATAATCGCGACGATTATCCCGCCCTTCGCCGTGCCGTCTAGTTTCGTGAGCACGATGCCCGATACTTTCGCCACGTCGTGAAAGAGTTTGGCTTGCGACAGCGCATTTTGTCCGGTCGATGCATCGAGCACCAGCAGCGTTTCATGCGGCGCGCCCTCGACTTCTCGAGCGACGATGCGCTCGATTTTCTTCAGCTCTTCCATAAGATTGTGTTTGGTCTGGAGCCGGCCGGCGGTGTCGATGAAGACGACGTCGGTGCCGCGCGCCTTTGCCGCAAGAAGTCCGTCGAACACCACGGCTGCCGGGTCGGCGCCGGCCTTGTGCCGAACCATCTCCGCCCCCACCCGCTGCGCCCAGATGCCGAGCTGTTCGGCGGCCGCAGCCCGAAACGTGTCCGCCGCCACGACCAGCACGGAAAGCCCGTTTGCTTTAGCGCGAGCCGCCAGCTTGCCGATGGTGGTCGTCTTGCCGGAGCCGTTGACGCCGACCACCAGCACCACGTGCGGCTTTGATTTGGGCGGCGCCGGCGTCGCGCGGGGATGCTTCAAATAGTCCGCCACGTCGGTCCGGAAGACGCGGAAGATGTCCTCTGCGGCCCGCAGGTTTTGTTGCTGGGACGCGGTTTTCAGCTGATCGATGATCTTTTCGGTGGTCGGCACGCCGAAATCAGCCGCGATCAGCGTGTCCTCGAATTCCTCCCAGAACCGGTCGTCGACCAGCCGGCGACCGATCAGAGCATTGAAATGTCCGGCAAGGTTTTCCCGCGTTTTGGCGAGCGCGTCGCTCAACGAGCCGAGCCACTTCATGTGCGTCCCCGTTCGCCGAGGTCGCCCGGGGACACTTGTGGATAAATTACCCGAGGGCGATCAACTCGCGGCCCGCGGCTCCTGATCGGCTTGGACCTTTTTGCGTAAGTACTTCTGCCGGACGTTCGGGTCGCCTTCGCGGAAGCCGGCGTCGATGTGCATCGCCTTGAGCTTGGCGCGCAGTCGGATCACCGCTTGCGCGTGGATCTGCGAGACGCGCGATTCGGAAACGCCGAGCACCGATTTGATTTCCTTTAGCGTCATGCCCTCGAAATAATACAGACGGATGACGGTACGCTCTTGTGGCGACAGCGCTTCAACCGCACTAGACAGTGCGCCCTGCGTCTCCGTGCTTTCGATGTGCGCGGTTGGATCGGGGCCGGCATCGCGCAGCGTGTTGAGCAGTGCGACGTCGCGGCCTTTCTCGCTGGGTAGAAATTCCTCGAGCGACACCACCGCGGTGCCGCGGATTTTAAGCAGCAGCGAGAGGTACTCTTTGACGCTGATACCCATCGCAGACGACACTTCTTCCTCGCTGGGCACGCGACCGAGCCGGTTCTCCAATTCGGTGAAGGTACGCTCCAATTCGCGCGCCTTCTGTCGCACGGCACGGGGCACCCAATCCATCGCGCGCAGCGCGTCCAGGATCGCGCCGCTGATGCGCGTTGTCGCGTACGTTTCAAATTTGACGCCGCGCGTGTCGTCGTACTTGCCGATCGCGTCGATCAAACCCAGAATTCCTTCGTTGACAAGATCGTTGATCTCTACGTGCGGCGGCAGATTGACCGAGATTTTTCCGGCGACGTATTTGACGAGATGCATATATTTATGGATGATCTCTTCGCGCGTCAGTTGCCAGCCCGCGATCGTGTAGCTTTGGCGCACGCCCAACTGCCGGCTCATGCGCGCCTCCGCTTCACTGCGGCGGACGGCCGGCGAGCGCCGTTGCCCGTCAGATCCACGCGCATGATGCGCGCCAGCGCCTCGCGCCGGAAACGGTATTGGCCGCCCGGCGTTTTCATCGCTTCGACCAACCCCTCGCGCGCCCAGCGTCGAATGGCGGCGTCCGTCATGTTCAGCGCGCGTGCTACTTCGCCGGACGTCATCCAGTCTTTTTGCCGACCGCTCGGGGTGGGCATTGGACCGCGCTTCACTCCCGCCATATTGCGCCGTCGATCTCCGATAAAAATCCGGCCAGCATTGATCACAACGCGGGTGCCGGCCCGCTCAGCCGAGCGGGCAACCGGAGTTCATGCTTTTTCGTTTTTATCCTTTTTTACGGGGCGACCGAAATTGCCGAAATGTGATGCCCATCAACATCTAGTGGTAGCCGGCCGCGTTCGGCCCAAGGCATAGCCAATCCGGGGATCCAGCAGCCGGCGAGAGCAGCATCCGGTTCGTGCCGAGTTGGGCGCCTCGGACAAGAAAAGGAAACAGCGTTGCGCATTCGCCGAGATGCAGGAAGTGCAACGACGCGATCGACACGAGCGCCGCAACGAAGCGGAGCGCGCGACTTTCCACGTACACAAAAAAGCGTGCTAAAGGAGCTCGCGGGCGCACCGCTAACTCCATCGAACATTTCCACTGCGGACGGCGCTTCTTCTGCGGCAGCCTGTGCCTCGTTTGGGCCGCCGCGGTCAATGTGACGGCTCTGCCTTGCTGACGTCTTGAGGATGCCCATGACGGCAATGACCGGTTCGGTCACGACGATTTGGTTCGCACTCGGCTGCGGCGTGCTCGCACTCCTGTACGGCATCTATTTGATTTCTTGGATCCTGCGCAGGCCCGCCGGCTCGGAGCGCATGCAGCAGATCGCGTCCGCCATTCAAGAAGGCGCAATGGCGTACATGCGTCGCCAGTACACGACGATCGCAATCGTTGCCGTCGTGCTGGCAGCCATCATCTTCGCGCTGCTTCACTGGCAGGCCGCGGTGGGTTTTCTGATCGGCGCCGTGCTGTCGGGGGCCACCGGCTTCATCGGCATGTCGATTGCGGTGCGCGCTAACGTGCGGACCGCCGAGGCCGCTAAACAAGGGTTGCCGGCGGCTTTTTCGGTTGCGTTTCGCGGCGGTGCCGTCACGGGCTTGCTCGTCGTCGGTTTGGGATTGATCGCGGTCGCCGGCTATTTTGCGATCATGCGGCATGTCTTCGGTTCCGATCTGCGCAGCGCGCTCAATGCGATGGTCGGGCTGGGCTTCGGCTGCTCGCTGATCTCGGTGTTTGCGCGCCTCGGCGGCGGTATCTTCACGAAGGGCGCTGACGTGGGCGCCGACCTCGTCGGCAAAGTCGAGGCGGGCATACCCGAAGACGACCCTCGCAACCCGGCAGTGATCGCGGACAATGTCGGCGACAACGTCGGCGACTGCGCCGGCATGGCCGCAGACCTTTTCGAAACATACTGCGTTACGACGATCGCCGCCATGCTGCTCGGCGCGCTGGTCTTCCGCACGAGTCCGGAGCTGTCGCTCATCTCCACCGTCTTTCCGCTGGCGCTCGGCGGCATTTCGATCCTCGCGTCGATCGTCGGCACGTGGTTCGTGCGCGTGCGGGGCACGAACATCATGGGGGCGATGTACGTCGGCCTCGCGATCGCTGCTGTTTTGTCCGCCCTGGCATTCTACTTCGCCACGAATCACATTATGGGCGGCGCCGACGCACTCTCCGGCGGCTCCGGTTTGTACGTGCCGTGGAAGTTGTGGGTATGCGGCCTGATCGGCCTGGTCATCACGGCGTTGATGGTCATCATCACCGAATACTTTACCGGCACGCAGTTCGCGCCGGTGCAGTCGATCGCCAAAGCCTCGACGACCGGCCACGCCACGAACATCATCACGGGCCTCGCCGTCTCCATGAAATCCACTACGCTGCCGATGTTGACGATCGTCGCCGGCATCTTAGTGTCGTACTCGCTGTCCGAGCTGTACGGCGTCGCGATTGCGGTGATGGCCATGCTATCAATGGCCGGCATCATCGTCGCACTCGATTCGTACGGCCCGATTACCGACAACGGCGGCGGCATCGCCGAAATGTCGAAGCTCGGTCCGGAAATCCGGGCAATTACCGATCCTTTGGACGCGGTCGGCAATACGACGAAGGCGGTCACGAAAGGTTACGCAATCGGTTCGGCGGCGCTCGCCGCCATCGTGTTGTTTGCCTCGTTCCAACAGGAGCTTGCTGAAGCCGCCGGCGCCGCTTCGCACAGCCTGCAGTTCGTGCTGAACGACCCGTACGTGCTCACCGGCTTGCTGATCGGCGGCGCGCTGCCGTTTCTCTTCGCGGCGCTGTGCATGGAGGCGGTGGGACGCGCAGGCGGCGCGATCGTTGAAGAAGTACGCCGTCAATTCCGCGAGATCAAAGGCATCATGGACGGTTCGGGCAGGCCCGACTACGGCCGCTGCGTCGACATCGTCACCAAATCCGCGCTGCGGCAGATGCTCGTGCCCGCGCTCATCCCGGTGCTCACCCCGATCGTCGTCGTACTGCTCGGCGTCGTGCACGTGTTCACCGCAGAAAATGCCGCGCTCATGCTCGGCGGCGTTTTGGTGGGCTCCATCGTCACCGGCCTATTCGTCGCGATCATGATGACGTCGGGCGGCGGCGCTTGGGACAATGCGAAGAAATATATCGAAGATGGCCACTACGGCGGCAAGGGAAGTCCGGCGCACCAAGCCGGCGTCACGGGTGATACGGTCGGCGACCCATACAAAGACACCGCCGGGCCGGCGATCAATCCGATGATTAAAGTGCTGAACATCGTGTCGCTGCTGCTGGTGCCGTTCTTGCGCTAGGGCCGGCATCGGCCGGGCCCCGCCCGGAACGAAGCGGCACCCGCCGCTCGTTATAGCTACCGATGGATACCACATACGCCCGCAAGCAGCGCCGGTGCGCGGCCGCAGCGGCCGCAGCAGCGGCAGCCGTCATGCTTCCTTGCTTCAGCGTTCCGGCGCTCGCCGACTCTCACACTCAGGAGCGCAGCATCGGCCAGCAGGTCTTCAACGACCTGCAAAAACGCGGCCAGATCGTCTACGAATCACCGTACTATCCCGTGCTCCGGGCCGTCGGGCAGCGGATTTCCGACGCGGCGCAGCCGCATTGGTATCCGATGAACTTCATCATCGTCAAAGGCAGTGCTGTGAACGCCTTTTCGGTCCCCGGCGGTAACGTCTACGTGAACGAAGGGCTGTTGCGCGCGGCAGAAAACGAGGACGAACTCGCTTCGGTACTCGGCCACGAAACGGGCCACTTGGTGCTGGGTCATGTCATGAATCGGATCCACAAGGCCGAGATGTACAATATCGGCTTGGGCATCCTCGGGCTGTTCATTCACAGCCAGGGCCAAGCGAATTTGGCGGACATCATTGCGAACTATACATTCTTGAATTTCAGCAGGCAGCAAGAATACCAAGCCGACCATCAAGGCGTCATCCTTGCCGCGCGTGCCGGCTACAATCCGTGGGGCATGATCTGGTTTTTCCAGAAGCTGAAAAAACTATCCGGCAATAGCGGCTTCGAGCAGTACGTCGAAGACCACCCATCGACCAACGATCGCATCGCGCGCATCCGAGCGTTCATGCAAGGCGACGCGGCGGCGTTCGGCAAATGGCGAGACGCCATGCCCGCGCCGTCAAACGGTCTGCCGACCGCCGGCACGAACACGCGTCTCGTCCTGCACTAGGTTCGGAGCGCAAACGGTCGGCTAAAGACGGCCGCTACGCCACCGATTATTTGACCTCGACTGAGGCGCCTTGCTCCTCGAGCTTGGCTTTGATCGCGTCCGCTTCTTCTTTGGCGATACCGGTCTTCACCGGTTTGGGCGCGCCTTCGACCAGGTCTTTGGCTTCTTTCAACCCCAAGCCCGGCACCACTTCGCGAACGGCTTTGATCACGTTGATCTTCTTTTCGCCCGCGGCGGTGAGGACGACGTCGAACTCGGTCTTTGCCTCAGCCGCCGGTGCCGCAGGTCCGCCGGAGCCCGGCGCTGCCGCGACGGCCACGGGCGCTGCGGCCGTAACGCCGTATTTATCCTCGAGCGTCTTGACCAGCTCTGCCAGCTCAAGGACGGTCAGTTTGTCGATCGACTCGACGATGGATTCGAGCGTCATGTGCTTGGGTTTCCTTTCTTGACAGTCGTCTGAAGACGACCGCTACATACCTGTTGTTTGGTTACGATGCGAGCGGTTGGTCGGCCGACTTCTTCGCGCGGATCGCTTCGAGCAGCTGGACGAGCTTGCGCGGGTTGCCCGCCAGCACGCTGACGATGCCGTAGATCGGCGCTTGCAAACTCCCGACGAGCTTTGCAAGAATTTCGGGACGGCGCGGCAATCTCGCGAGCGACGCGACGCCGGCAGCGTCATAGAATCTTCCCTCGACGATCGCGGCCTTGATTTGCAGCTTTTGCGAGTCGAGGGCGAATTGGGTTAGAGCTTTAGCCGCGCCGATGGGATCGTCGCCGACGAACGCCACACCGGTCGGACCGGCGAGAATCTTCTCGAGCAGCGCGCGGCGCTCTTCATCCAATGCCTTGCCGAATAGCGTATTCTTGACGACGGAGTACGATGATGTTTCTTTGCGCAGGGCGTTGCGCAGCGATTGCAGCTCGATCACCGTCAAACCGCGCATGTCCGTAAAAAAAAGGTTCTTCGTGGCAGCGACTCGCTCGCGCAGTTTGGCGATCGTCTCGTCTTTTTTTTTCGTCGGCATGCTTTTGCAATCACCTCATGGCCAAATCAAAAAGCGCTCTCTCGCTCCGATCGAGAAAGCGCCGGCGATGGTGGTGACGCGCCTTGACGCGCGTCTTCGCTTGCGATTCCTCGGCAGGCCCCGGTGAAGGGTTTACGGGCTGACAGCGTTCGAAGGGAGCGCCGCCTTACCACCTGCGGTCATCGGACGGTACCGGTCGACGAAAGACGACCGCTATGGACGACGGTTAGTTACGCGGCGGCTTTTAACCTCGTCGGGTCGACGCTCACGCCGGGTCCCATGGTGCTGGCCAAAGAAATGCTGCGCAAGTACGTGCCTTTCGCCGACGCGGGCCTTGCCCGTACGATCGCATCGAGCAGGACGGAAACGTTGTCGAGCAGGGCTTCCTTCGTGAACGACGCTTTGCCGACGATGCAGTGGATGATGGCGGCCTTGTCGAGCCGATACTCCACCTTGCCCGCTTTGATTTCGCCGACCGCTTGCTTGAGGTTTTGCGTTACCGTTCCTACCTTCGGGTTAGGCATGCGCTGCGCGAGAATCTTTCCGAGATTCGATCCGACCGCCCCCATCATGTCCGGCGTCGCGACGGCGACGTCGAATTCGAGCCAGCCGCCCTTGATGCGATCGATCAGATCCTGATCGCCGACCACATCGGCGCCCGCCTCGAGAGCCTCCTTCGCCTTCTCGCCTTTTGCAAAGACGATCACTTTTTTCGACTGGCCGGTGCCGTGCGGCAGCACCACGGTGCCACGCACATTTTGATCGCTCTTCTTGGGGTCGATGCCCAGCCGTACGTGAAGCTCGATCGTTTCGTCGAATTTGGCCTTTGCCGTTTGCTTGACGAGCTCGATCGCACGCGCCACGTCGTGCAGCTGGTCTTCACCGATCGCTTTGGCGCTCTCGCGGTACTTTTTGCCTGGTTTCGCCATGATTATCCGACCTCAATGCCCATCGAGCGTGCCGTGCCGGCGATGATTTTTGCGGCTTGCTCGACGTCGTTGGCGTTCAGATCCGCCATTTTTTGCTGCGCGATCTCGCGGCATTTCTGCCACGTGATCTTGCCGACTTTCTTGCGGTTAGGCTCACCGGAACCTTTATCGACGCCCGCGGCCTTTTTGATCAGCTCCGACGCCGGCGGGGTCTTGAGGATGAAGGTGAACGATCGGTCTTCGAAGACGGTGATGACGGCAGGGATGATCTGCCCGGCCTGACTCGCCGTGCGCTCGTTGTACGTCCTGCAGAATTCCATAATGTTAATGCCGTGCTGGCCCAGCGCCGGGCCCACCGGCGGCGCAGGCGTCGCCTTGCCGCCTGGGACCTGCAGGATGATTTTCGCGATGACTTTCTTCGCCACAATTTACACCTTTTCGACCTGGTAGAATTCGAGCTCGACCGGTGTTTCGCGTCCGAAGATCGATATCAGCGCGCGCAAGCGTTCCTTTTGCGGATCGATTTCGTCCACCGTGCCGGTGAAATCGAAAAATGGGCCGCTCGTGACCTTCACGCGATCGCCTTTCTTGAAGTCCACCTTGAGGCGCGGCGTCTCGATGCCCATCTGCTTGAGGATGGTCTTCACTTCTTTGTCGGCAAGCGGCAGCGGCTTTTCACCGGAGCCCGGCGATCCGACAAAACCCGTGACGCCCTGCGTGTTGCGCACGACGTACCAGGATTGGTCCGTCATTTTCATCTCGACCAGCACATAGCCCGGATACACTTTCTTTTCGACCTCACGGCGCTTGCCTTCTTTGAACTCGACTTCTTTATCCGTCGGCACCAGTACGCGGAATACGAAGTCGCCCATGCTCATCGATTTGATGCGGCGCTCGAGGTTCGCCTTGACCTTGTTCTCGTAGCCGGAATACGTGTGCACCACGTACCACTTGCGATCCGGATCGGTGCTTTCGGCAAATGCTTCGAGCTCTTGAGCGGCGTCTTTGGCCGGCTCGGTCGTGGCCGGCGGCGCCGGACTCGGGGTCTGTATTTCTTCCATCATATTTTATTGCGGCGTGTGCAGCAGCCACTCGGCGATCCGGCTGATGATGACCGTCCAAACGGCGACGACCACCACCAAGCCGATCACGACGATCGTCGCGGAGATCCATTCTTCGCGGCTCGGCCAGGTGACGCGGCGCATTTCGGACGCGATGGCGCGGACGCCGTCGCGAATCGAGCGCATGCGCTCCTCGCCGCGCTGCTGTCGTGCCGCACCAGCTTGCTGCTTGGTGCCGTTCCCGGAGCTCTTACCGCCGGGCGACGTCGTGTTTTTCAATTACTTCCTTTGCGCACCGGGAGTTTGGAGGCCGCCACCGGGCGGCCGAGGATGTGGCAGGGCGGACAGGACTCGAACCTGCAACCAACGGTTTTGGAGACCGCTACTCTACCAATTGAGCTACCGCCCTATCTCGTCTCCTTGTGCGCCGTGTGGCAGCGGCACCAACGGCAATATTTCTTCAGCTCGAGGCGCGCACTCGTATGTTGGCGGTTCTTCATCGTCGTGTAGTTCCGGCGTTTGCAGTCGCCGCAGGCGAGGGTGACGATCACCCGATTTTCCTTTTTTGGCATCTAGTCAGCCGCCGAGCGCTCGTACGCGGTCGTCATTCGGTGACCTTGGTGACCACGCCGGCGCCCACCGTGCGGCCGCCCTCGCGGATCGCAAAGCGCAAGCCTTCCTCGCACGCGATCGGCGTGATCAGCTCCACCTGCATGCGCACGTTGTCGCCGGGCATCACCATCTCCA
>Ga0207416_1002210_pt1 | contig 22160 bp, 21 predicted proteins | sample PaiPotPPM11metaG_FD_184107 | JGI IMG/M metagenome (GOLD analysis project Ga0207416, IMG submission 184107) | Iron sulfur acid spring bacterial and archeal communities from Banff, Canada, to study Microbial Dark Matter (Phase II) - Paint Pots PPM... ...
CGAACGCTACATCACGTTCTACAACAGCCAGCGGCCGCATTCGTCGCTGCAGGGCCGCACGCCCGACATGGTATACTTCAGCGATGCCGCCGTCGAGGCGGCCTAACTTGCAGATTTATCACTTAGCTAAGGCCGATTAGCTGTTCAAAAAAGCGAGGCCACTTCTGGTTCGCCCTGGCATAAGAGTGGACTTCTTGAAGCTTAGTCCAAATGGTTGAGGTGTTTGTCCGTCAAAGACAAAGTCTATTCGCCCCTGTTGGGTAGCCGTAGGCATCGGTGTGGGGTCCAACGATGCGACCGTATTCGGTTGTGGAGTGGCTGCAAAGTAACTCCCTTTAAGCTCTGTATAGATGTTGCCTTGAATAGTGCTTTGGGTTGAGTACGGACCAAGTCCGTATAGCATTGTCGGCGTGCTCGTCGGGTTTGGTGCTGATGGATTTATCTTAATCGAGTAGATTAAGGGCAGTACGAGATCCCACTGAAATGACCACAGCCCCGAGTAGCTTCCATCGGTCCAGGATGCCGACGTAGTGTAGAGGTCCGGCGTCGTCTGCAGAGCTGTGCTCCATAGTGCTATTGGAATAACCGTATTGATTGGCGCTGGGTTCGGCGAAAAAGTAAGCGTCGTGGTTGCTGGTACAGAGCCATTTTTCCACGACGCCAAAGGACCGCAGTCAGGTTGACTGCACGATGCTCCACCCGTATAAAAACCGCCAACCGTTCCTTGGGCTACAATCGTGTAGGGAATTGGGGTCCCTGTCGGAGTGCTGCTAACCACCGGCATAATAAATCTGGTAACGCCTGCTGCCCAACGGCGCTCTGGAACAATTGCATACGAGGGAACCGCTGGCGTGGCTGGGACTTGAGTTTTGAAAGCGCGAGGGATGGAGTTCTTAATACCAGGCTGCTGACTTCCGGCGGTCCTCTCACCTAAACCAACAGATCCGCTTTGCCCACCGCAGCCAGCTTCCGCAACTAGAAAAAGGACGACACACAATATACAAATGGGAAGGTATCGAGTGTAGTAGCTCATTGTGACCCTGCCGTGCTTGTCCACGCTGACATTTAGAACCTCTTGGCACACTAAACCTGTCGAGGTGCACGCGTCCTATGCCGCCGGCGTACGCCGGCGCTGCTGCAGATACGCCCACATGAACTGATCGAGATCGCCGTCGAGCACAGCCTGTGCGTCGGTGACTTTAATCTCGGTGCGATGATCGTTGACCATCGTATACGGCTGCAGCGTATACGAGCGGATTTGGCTTCCCCATTCAATTTTGCTCTTCTCGCCGCCCAGTGCAGCAAGTTTAGCGTCGCGCTCCTCGCGCTCGCGCTGCAGCAGTTTGGCAGCAAGCATCTTCATGGCGCGATTGCGGTTGGCAAGCTGCGAGCGCTCATTTTGACAAGCGACGATAATGCCCGTCGGTTTGTGAATGATGCGGATCGCGCTCTCCGTCTTGTTGACGTACTGGCCGCCGGCGCCGCCGCTCTTGTACGTTTCAATCTCGATTTCGTCCGGCTTGATTTCGGCGGCTTCGCCCTCTTCAACGTCTGGCACAACATCGACGGAAGCGAATGAGGTGTGCCGGCGTTTGTTGGCGTCAAACGGCGAGATGCGCACAAGGCGGTGCACGCCACGTTCGCTCTCAAGATAGCCATAAGCGTTAGGTCCTTGTACGAGCAGTGTCGCGCTCTTCAGCCCCGCCTCCTCGCCTTCGAGCGAGTCGAGCAGCTGTGTTCGGTAGCCATGACGCTCCGCCCAGCGAATGTACATGCGCAAGAGCATGGCGGTCCAGTCCATGGCCTCGGTCCCGCCCGCCCCCGCATGAATGATAACGAGCGCGTCATGTCGGTCGAACTCACCATCGAGCACCGCGCTCATCTCTGCCGCATCAACGCCGGCGCGGAGCCGCTCCAGCTCGCCCGCGACTTCAGATTGCAGCGCTGAATCGGATTCTCCCAGGTCGATGAACTCACGCAGCTCGCGTGTTTTGTCGCTGAGTCCCTTGAGCGTATCGACCTCGCCGCGCAGTGCCGCGATGTCCTTCATGTGCGCTTGTGCGGCTTGCGAATCGTTCCAAAAGGCAGGGTCGTGTGTCTGCTTCTCGAGCTCGTCTATACGCTTGAGCTTGCCGGCATAGTCAAAGACGCACTTGCAACGTTTGCAAGCGATCTTCGATTTTTGCGAGGTCAGCGCGCATCTGATCGTTCATAATATCGTAGCGAGCCTATCCAATTGTGACGATCGTGGTTTCGGGCCGAATCTTAGTTGCTACTGACGCCAGCTGGCACCGGTGAATGCAATCCGTGTTCGTTGCCTTCGGAATCCTTGAAGATCGCCCATCCGCCCCACGGTTCGGTCCGCGGAGCTTCTGTGAATTCAATGCCAAGTTTGTTGAGCTGCTCGTGGGTTTTATAGACGTCGTCGACCTCCATGATCACACCGTTGCCATCGCCCGCTTTAGTAGGCGTCCAACCCGCGCTGCCCTTCGATAGTGTGAAGGAAGTCTGCGCGCCCTGAGGTGCCACGGTTACCCATCGCATGCCGTCGCCCATGTCAACGTCCATGGTCTTTTCCCAGCCGAGTTTCTTGGTGTAAAAATCGACAGCCCGATCGATGTCGTCGACCTGGAGTGTCACTACAGAAATATACATGTGCCCGAATCCTTTCTGCGCTTACGAGGGTCGGCAGGAATTCAACTGACGTTCTCGAGCACCTCTCGCCAACGGGCAAGGCGAAAGCCCTGATGCCGCAAGAGTTCGATTCGAATGTAAACGAAGCCCGATCCCAAGTTTGCGCGCAAGACTTCAGCCGAAGCGCAGACCGTTGCGGCTCCCCCATTGTTGCGGTTACCGCAAAGGGCCACGGTCATTTTGCGGGTGTTTTGCGGGGATTTGCGGTGCTTGCCAACCCTAAGCCTGTGAAACCGGAAGCAAAAAAGGTGACTTGCCCCCGACCCGTATTCGGGTTCTGAGAATCGAATGTTAACGTAAGATACCTTATGCGACTACAGCGGCAATGGATGTGCTTCACCCTTGGCATTCAGCCATGGGCGGAGATCAAAGACTTCGCCACCCTGTTGCGCAACGACTTAGTTCAACAAATTTTATCAATAGTAGGATGCGCCGATGAAGCTGCCATGCGGCTCCGTGATCAGACGGAAGCTGAACTCCTATCGGCCGAGAACGACGTGGGTGGCATGCTCGGTCGCCTCATGCTCGGTGACACGGTAGCCGAGCGCTGGCAGGTCGATCCCGGCGAACATCGCTTCGCCTTGGCCGAGCACGACCGGCGACAGGGCGACATGCAGCTCGTCGATCAGCCCGGCGCGTAGATATTGACGCACCGTCTCGACGCCACCGCCGATCTTCACGTCGCGACCATTGGCGGCTTGCTTCGCCTGATCTAATGCCGCCTCGATACCGTTGGTCACGAAGATGAAGGTGGTGCCGCCTTCCATCTCGATCGGATCGCGCGGATGGTGCGTCAGTACGAAGGTCGGCGCGTGATAGGGCGGATTGTCGCCCCACCAGCCCTTCCAGTTCTCGTCCGGCCAGATGCCGCGGATCGGCCCGAACATATTGCGGCCGAGGATGAACGCGCCGAACCCGTTCATCGAACGATGTGCGTAGGCATCATCGACGCCGTCCGAGCCGCCGTCCTCACCGATCATTGCCCGGAACATGCGCGTACCGAACATCCACTGGTGCAGTTCCAGCCCGCGCTTGCCGAGCGGATTTTCAAGACTTTGGTCAGGCCCGGCTCCGAAGCCATCGAGCGAGATCGAAAAGCCTGCAACACGCACTTTCGTCAGAGCACACTCTCTACCGTACAGTCATCGTATCCGATTTCAATATGCAACCGGTTGCAATGGGGTGGGCAACTCTTGAATTGCAGAGATCCGAACTCCTGGAAGAATTTCTCCGCCTTGGTGATCTCCGGCCCGGTTCGATCGCGGCCGTAGTGCGCCGCTGTGGCAAACCCGTCCTGCCATTGCGCCAAGATTTCTATGCAGCAGTGATCGTAGTGCCCACACGCGCACACCTGGATCCCCGCTCGCCGTCACGTGGCGACTCTTGAGGCACTAACAAAATCGAAGGAACGTGGCTGGAGGCTGGACACGCTCGCACCTCTCTTGCTCCCCGGCGCATATACTAACACCTGGTTTCTAGGCTAAGCGTACCTACACCATTCGAGCACGCAAGAAAAGGCGTGTCGTCGTGCGGCCGTAACAAGATTCGGCGCCCACTTACGGCACAGGAGAAGAGCTGGTGGCCAGATCGCGATTCAGGGTTTCCGGGCATGGCGTTTTTTAGACCGTCGCCAGGCCGTGGCACTTTTTGTATTTCTTGCCTGAGCCACACGGGCAGGGATCGTTGCGACCGACCTTCTTCTCGCTCTTGCGTACCGGCTGCGGACCGCCCGATGATTCATCGCGATTGGAATGCAAGCGGTCGAACCTGTGAAGGGCTGCTGCGTCGGGCATAGGCATCGGCGAGGGCACAGGCTGCGTGGGTCCATCAGTGAGTCCGGTTTGCGGCGGCGGGGGCGCGCTTTGCGGCGGCTGCACAACGATGTGGAAGTCGTCGCCTTGGAACATGGCGTTGACGAATTCTTCTTGGATCGCGACCTTAAGATCTTCGAACAGCTCGAACGCCTCTTTTTCGTACTCGACACGCGGATCTTTCTGTCCCCATCCTCGCAATCCGATGCCTTGCCGCAGCGTGTCCATGGTGTAGAGATGATCAATCCAGAGCCGGTCGATGATCTGCAGCATCGTGCCGCGCTCGAGATTGCGCAGCGCCTCGCGCAGCGCCGGGCCGTCAAGATCGGGATAGCGTGCGACCATGCGCTCTTCTTTATCCGTGTACATCGCGTCGGCTTCGCGCGCAAGCAGCTCGACCATCTCTTCCTTCGATAGCGGCTCCAGTTTGTCTGGAGTAACGCGCTTGCTCACGCCTCGCAAGCCGGCCGCCTCTAAATCGGTCAGTATTTGCGCGCGGTCCCACTCCGCCGGGTGGGCATTGTCCGGGCAGTTCGCGTCGACGGCCTGCTCGGCTTTCTCCTTGAGCATTTCCGTGAGCGATGGACGCAAGTTGTGGCCCTCCAGCACACGCCGCCGCTCCGCGTAGATGACCGCACGCTGCTTGTTCATGACATCGTCGTATTCGAGCACGTGCTTCCGCTGCTCGTAGTTATGCGCTTCAACTTTTTTCTGCGCGTTCTCGATAGACTTCGTTAAGATGCCCGCTTCAATCGGCGTATCGTCGTCGAGTTTGAACAACTCCATCGTCGAGCGGATGCGCTCACCACCGAAAATGCGCATCAGCTCGTCGTCGAGTGCAACGTAAAAGCGTGACGAGCCCGGATCTCCCTGCCGCCCGGAGCGCCCGCGCAACTGATTGTCGATGCGTCGTGACTCGTGGCGCTCGGTGCCGATGATGTGCAAGCCGCCGAGGTCCGTGACGGCTTCTCCCAGCTTGATGTCGACGCCGCGGCCTGCCATATTCGTTGCGATCGTCACCTTGCTGCGCAGGCCCGCATCCTTGATGATCTCGGCTTCCTTCTCGTGATACTTCGCGTTGAGCACGTTGTGCTCGATGCCGCGCTTGGACAGCAACCCGGAGAGCCGCTCGGACTTTTCGATGGATCGTGTGCCGACAAGCACCGGCTGGCCCGCGTTGTGGCGCTCCACAATCTCGTTGATAACGGCGCGGAATTTGCCTTCTTCGTTCTTATACACGACGTCATCGTAGTCGGAGCGGCGTACCGCTACGTTGGTCGGAATCATGAGGACGTCTAAGCCGTAGATGTCGCGAAACTCGCGCTCTTCTGTCTTAGCCGTGCCGGTCATGCCGGCGAGCTTCTTGTACAACCGGAAATAATTCTGGAAAGTAATCGTCGCGAGCGTTTGATCCTCGCTCTTGACTTTAATGCCTTCCTTAGCCTCGATGGCCTGATGAATGCCGTCCGAATAGCGGCGGCCGTACATGAGGCGACCCGTGAACTCGTCGACGATAACGATCTCACCGTCTTTGACGACATACTGCTCGTCTTTGCGAAACAGCTCTTTGGCTTTCAGCGCAGCCTGCAGTTGGTGGGTCAACTCAAGATTCGACTGATCGTACAAGTTCTGCACGCCCAGAAGCTTTTCAACTTTTGCAACGCCGGCTTCTGTAATGGGCACTGCGTGCATCTTCTCGTCAACCGTGTAGTCTTCGTCTTTGCGCAGTTGAGGCATGATGTTGCGCGCGAAGTGCTCGTACAGGTGCGATGTGTCTTTATAGTTAGGGCCGAGGACCGCTTCCGGCGACCCGCTGATGATGAGCGGCGTGCGTGCTTCATCGATAAGGATCGAATCGACCTCGTCCACGATGGCATAGTACAGTTCTCGCTGCACGCAGTAGGAAAGATGCGGCGCCATGTTATCGCGCAGATAATCGAAGCCCGCTTCGTTGTTCGTTACGTAAGTAACGTCGCAGCCATACGCGGCACGCCGTTCCGGCGGCGGCAAGAAATGTTGAATGATCCCAACGGAAAGCCCAAGGAAGCGATAGATCGGGCCCATCCACTCAGCGTCGCGCTTGGCGAGGTAGTCGTTGACCGTGACGAGGTGCACGCCTTTGCCTTGCAGAGCATTGAGGTAAATGGGTAGCGTAGCGACGAGGGTCTTGCCCTCGCCCGTCCGCATCTCTGCAACCTTGCCTTCGTGCAGCACCATGCCGCCGATGAGCTGGACGTCAAAGTGGCGCATGTTAACGGAGCGTCGCGCCGCTTCGCGACAGGCGGCAAAAGCCTCGACGAGCAAATCGTCAAGTGTGGCGCCGTTTGTCAGGCGCTCCTTGAACTCGGGCGTCTTGGCAGCAAGCGCCTCATCGCTGAGGGCTTGCATTTGTGGCTCGAGTGCATTGATCTCCAAGGCGACTTTACGCAGGCGGGCGACCTCACGGTCATTCCCGTCCACCCACGAGCGGATGTTGCTGAAGAAGGACAACGTGTTAAACTCTCTCTTGTTGGTTTGGCTGACGCGAGGACCCGCGCTTAGGAGACGGTTTCGATAAGCCCGAGCTGACCTCCGCGTCTCTTATATAGCACGTTTACCGCACCGGTTTGGTCGTTCACGAACAGGAAAAAGTCGTGCCCGAGCAGTTCCATTTGGTGGGCCGCATCCTGGGGGTCCATCTTCTTGATGTCGATCTTCTTCGATCGCACGATCTGCAGCGATTTTTCCGCCTCGTCGGCGTCATCGCCCTCGCCCGTCGCCGCGATTTTTGACGTAGGCTTGCGCCTGGGGCCAGCGGCGACCTTGCCGTTGACCCTGACGTGATGGCTCCAGTGCTTGGTTTTGTACTTGCGAATTTGTTGCTCGAGACGGTCGCGGACAAGGTCGATCGAGGCGTACATATCGGGCGAGCGCTCTTCTGCCTTGATGAGAAAATGCTTCAAGTTAAGGACCACGTCCACGATCTGCGACTCGCGCTCCATGCGCAGCGTCACGTGCGCATCGATGATCTGGTCGAGGTAATGTGTGACGTGACCGATCTTCTCTTCGGCGTAGGCTCGTAGCGCTGGGGTTACTTTAAGGTTGCGGCCTTTGACGTATATCTTCATGAGCGGCTTCGCTCCACGGAGAGTTGGACTTGCGCCATTCGTTCGGCGAATGGGGCCTCCTCCCCGGCCGACATAAAGTCGACGGTCGAGACAAGCTCGACCGCTACAGGCGGGAGCGCATGTGCGGGGTGCGGCCGCAGGAAGAACCATGCCGCAACCGACAGCGCTGCCACAACGATGATAAGGAGTATGATGCGCACGACGATGTAGGGCTGCTGCGGTCGTGTCTTGATGATTTGACGTTTTGGCGGTTGCATTTACATTTCTATCCGGACTGGGTCGTTGATCGCGTCGAGCGGTAGCCGGCGTTGCAGCTCCGAAAGCGTAACGAATTCAAACCCTGCATTGCGGTATTCGCTCACAATACGCGGTAAAGCCTCGATCGTCGCCTGCTTGCCGTTATGCAACAGGATCACCGCCGGCGAACGCGCGTGCTTCCGCACGTTTTCAATAATCTGGTCGGGCGTCAGGGATCGCCAGTCGCCTGGGTCCACGTCCCACAACGTTATGATTTCGCCCTGTGCACGCGCGACCTCAATGGTTGTTGCGTCGTAGTTGCCGTGCGGCGGCCGAAAGTACCTCGTCGCTTGTGCGCCCGTCAGTGCGGCAATGCTGCGCTCGCCCGCGACGATCTCATTCGCCTGCTGCGTCGCATCGAGCGAACTCATCTCCGGATGTGTCTGCGTGTGATTGCCGAGTTCAACGCCTGCGGCGCGCGCACGGACCGTAATAGCGGGTTGTTCCTGCGCATCGCGCCCGATCACGAAGAACACCGCTGGCACGTGCAGCGCTCGAAGTTGCGCAAGCAGCAGCGGCGTCGTCACAGGGAAAGGGCCGTCATCGAAGGTTAAGACCGCTAGGCGCGGCCGCTTGGGTGTCGCGACAAGATCGTGGACGTCAAGCACCATCCGGCGGACGATCGAACCGGCCGGCGGTGCGACGACTTCAACGGCTGCAACGTCAGGCGGCACGATGACGGGAACCAGCTCGAGCTGGGCGTGATGCACCCAGCGGCGCAGGAAGATAATGAGAACGGCTGCGACGATCAGCAGCGCCCAAAAACGCCGGATCCGGCTATTGAATGCGATAGTCTCGTCCGACGACGATGACCACATCGACGCCCTCGACGGGTCCAACTGAAATCTGAGGATTCTTGACCGGCAGCTCTTTCGCGAGTTGCCCGGCGACGTCTTGATCTGCCGTCTCGATCATGGTTTTCGCAGTGTTGAACGTCTTGGCGTTACGGGTTTCAACCACATTAAAGCCGCGTTGTCGCAAGAAATCTGCAACGGCAGACGCTGCGCCGGGCGTACCCGATCCGTTCTCGACCGTCACGCGAACGTTCGATGGATCGAATCCACTGCCGTATCCCGCAATCAGATATTTGCGGATGACTTTGCGCGCGTCTGATTGCGCGAAGAGAACCGATTCCCCGTTTGTCCATCCGACATCCACCGGCAACACGGCGCTGTGCACCGATTCCGAGGATACGCCGCGCATGCCGAGTGCGAGATCGTAGAGTTTGCCAAACGGCATGTCGGTGCGGACGTTATCTTTGATGACGCCGAGCAGCGCCGGCAGATGCACGGCAGTGGCGGGATCTCGCATGCGTTTGGCTAGGATCTGCACCACTTGACGCTGGCGTCGCATACGCCCGAAGTCCCCCTCCGGATCGTGGCGAAAGCGAATATAACCGACGGCCTGCTCGCCATTGAGATGGTGGAGGCCTTTTTTCAGATGAATGTGCAGATGCCCCCATGTGTCATCGTAGTCCATGTCCTTTTCGACCGGGACGTCGACGCCGCCAACTGCCTCGATGATATTTTTCGTTGCATCCAGACGCAGCACGACGTAGTAGTCGAATGCCGGCGTGGCGAGGTTCTTTGCAATGGTTGCTTCTACGCGCTGGGGACCGCCGTCACCGTATGCTTCGTTGAGCTTCCCATAACCTGATTTGGGAATGTAGACCCACAAATCTCGGGGGATGGAGAGCACGCTTATCTGCTTGGAGCGAAGATCGATATTCACCGCGAGGTTCGTGTCAGTTCGCGCCAAAGCCGTGTAGGCGACGTCGCTTGTCGTCCAGTTTTCATCAAGACCCATCACGAGTACACGGAGGTTTTGCTTGCCGAAAACCTGTGTGAGATCTGGGCTGGGTATGAAGGGTGCTAAGGCGTTGCCAAAACCGCCTTTGTATTCCACGTATCCAAAGGCGCTTGCCACCAGCACGAGCACTGCAAGGACAATGCCGGCATATCGCTTCCGAAAGCGTCGTGCCGGCGGCGTCTGCGGCTCGCCCGAGTCAAGTTCAGCTCCGGCCGCTTCCGGGGCGTCGCCAATATTGTCGAGATCAGCCAAAGTCGAACCTCAAAGGGACGAATCGCGGGAACCTGCAGCTCCCTTTACTCTATCGGTAGTTAGTGAATTGAACCGGGAACTCGAGGGGCATTGCCTTGACCAGCGCCATCGCCTTTTGCAGGTCGTCTTTGGACTTGCTCGCCACGCGAATCTGATCGTCCTGGATCTGCGTGCTGACTTTCAGCTTGGCGTTCTTTATTGCTTCAGTGATTTTCTTTGCCTGGTCTTTTTCAATGCCCTGCGCACAGGTAACGATTTGTCGCAGCGTCCCGCCCGAGGCTGTCTCCGCCTTGCCGTATTTGAGCGCTTTGAGCGAGACACCCCGTTTGACGCACTTGCTTTGAAGTATGTCAGTCACGTTGCGCAGCTTCATGTCGTCGTCGGCCACGATTGTGATCGTCAAGTCGGCGAGCTCGATCGATGATTTGGAGTTTTTGAAGTCAAAACGAGTCGCAATTTCGCGTTGGGCCTGGTTCACGGCATCGGCGAGGCTTTGGCGATCCACCCGCGAGACGATATCGAAAGAAAATTCACTCATGCAGGGTCCTGAGCTGATCCGGCGGAGGTTTTACCGCGAAGACGCGGTCCTCGACTTGCCCGGCCTGCCCGAGTTTCCCCAAATCCTTACCGTCAATTTTCGCCACAACCCCACCGGCATTGCCCGCACGAAGCGTTATTTCCCGAACACCGTGAAAATCACGGATGGTGCCGGCCGGCAATGTTTCGTAGACAACACGTCTGCCATCCACCGTTACCGACAGCCAGCTCGCTTGCGTGAGCTGCAGCCGCAGATTCACCCCGCTATCGTGAGCTTGAAGGTCGCCTGCCGTCTCCGCTAACGAAGCACCCGATTGTGCTTGCGGCATCGTTGCAGTGTTGGTTTGCGAAGCCGTCTGCGTCGAGTCGTTTTGGTGCGCGTTCGCCGAGAAGAATGCGCCGAAGAGACTGATACCCACCATGATCACGAGAATGCCGGCAATTGCGGTGAGCGATCCAAGAACCCATGGGAACCACGCGCGTGACGCGGCGGATGAGTCCGATCGCACGCTCGATAAACCGGAACCGGCGAGTGATTCGAGACTTGGACGTGGCGCGGCAACTTCCGGAGCGTACTCTGCCGACAGCTGCTCCGCAAGCGCCGAGGCGTCAAGGCCGAGCACTTTTGCGTAATTCTTGAGGAAGCCGCGAACGTAGACGAACTCGCCGATCGTCGCCCACTCTTCGCGCTCGAGCGCTTCGACGAACATCTTGCGCATGCGCAAGCGGTCGGCGATCTGCGTTGTTGAGAGGCCAAGTTTGCGGCGCGCGGTGGAGAGCTGTTCGCCTATGTATCCCATGGGTGTCTCGTTCATGGCGTGCGCAAAAACGAACGTGTATTTTCGAGGACAACAACCCTACCGGGTCCAGCAGCGGACAACGGCCATGTAGCAAACCGGCGGGGAATTAGATGAGCGCAGCGCCGTTGGAAAGAATTGGAAACGCTCTGGGTTTGTCCTCTGCTGGACCGTTCCCCCCAGTCGATACGCATGCACGCTGTGATAACCGACAATCCGCCCGCCGCCCGTTCTGCCGCTCCGCGGCTGACGAGGGTAGGCACCTGCCTCGCCGCGATGAGCGGCGGGGTGGACAGCGCCGTCGCGACCGCCTTGGCGGTTCGCTGGGGCATCGATGCAGTCGGGGTAACCATGCGTCTGTGGAGTCCTGGCTCCGGGAGTTTGAGCGAAAAGGTCCGGCAATGCTGTGGGCCGACCGCCTACGCAGATGCAAAGAGCGCTGCGGAGGTGACCGGTATACCTCATTATATCGTCAATTTTGAAGCCGCGTTCAGCCAAGCGGTCGTCGGCTATTTTTGCCGCGAGTATCTGGCGGGGCGCACGCCAAACCCATGCGTTGCTTGCAATAACTTGGTAAAATTCGGCGCGCTCCTGGACTTCGCTCGAGCCCTTGGCGCAGTGACGCTCGTCACCGGTCACTATGCGCGCGCCTATGTTGACGATGCGGGACCGCATTTGCTTCGCGCGGTGGATCGCTCGAAGGATCAGTCCTACATGCTCGCCGGTCTACGCCCGGCGCAGCTTGCTTCCATCATCATGCCGCTCGGAGACTACACGAAAGAACAGACACGCGCGCTGGCACGCGGCCTCGGTCTTGGAGTCGCGGAAAAGCCAGATTCCGTTGATCTCTGTTTTGTCGACGGCGACTACCGCTCGTTTATTCTCAAGCGCTATCCGGAGAGCGCTGCGGCTGGACCGTTCTTGACTGTCGACGGACGTGAAGTTGGGCGGCACGAGGGGTTGCTGAGCTACACGGTCGGGCAGCGCAAAGGTCTGCCAGAGACGCTGCGCGATGGTCCGTGGTACGTGTTGCGCACCGATCGAAAAACCAATGCTGTTATCATCGGCCGGCGCGATGACCTCGCGCGGCGCAGTGTTACCTGCTCTGGCGCAAACATCGTGCGGACCGATCGCTTTCGGACCTGGTCCGCAACTGGGTTGGCGGTCTGCAGATATCGGAGCCGCGGTATTCCGGCGCGTGCAGCTCTAAGCGAGGACGGCACCTGCCTGAGCGTCGATTTCGATGCGCCTGTGCCGATGCTCGCACCGGGTCAACTTCTGGTTTTGTACGACAGCGCTGACGAGGAGGTGCTCGCATCCGGCATCATCGAGCCCTAAGCTTCGCGCTTCTCACGGCCGTTGCGACAATGCTCCTTGCGGGTGAGCCTGGCGCATCGCGCGGAGCGGGCGGCACGATTCAATCCTTCGACGGCAATACTGGCTGGCTTAACTCGCCGCCGCTCACAATCGATGCGTTGCATGGCAAAATCGTCTTGGTTGATTTTTGGGAATACACGTGCGTGAACTGTCTCAAAGAGCTTCCGTACGTGAAGACGTGGTACCGCCGCTACAAAGCGTATGGATTCGAGATCGTCGGCGTGCACACGCCCGAGTTCACTTTCTCGGGCGAGACCGCGAACGTCGCTGCGGCCAACCAGCGGCTTGGTGTGACGTGGCCGGTCGTACTCGACGGCGATAAGCAAATCTGGCAGCGTTATCACAATGAGTTCTGGCCGCATGAATTTCTTTTCGACGTGGATGGACACTTGGTGTTGGATCACGTCGGCGAAGGCGACTACCCAGCGATGGAGCGAAAGATTCAAGATCTCATCCGCGTGTCGCACCCAGGCGTCACATTGCCTGCGCCGATGGAACTATTGCCTGCAGACAGTTACGCAAAGCCCGGCGCCGTTTGCTACCCGCAGACGCAGGAAGTATACGTCGGCGTATGGCGTGCGGCGCAAATGGCACTTGGTAGCCGGGAAGGCTATCATCAAGGTCAAGTTGTCACCTATCACGACTCCGGACGCAACCACTTCGACGGCTTAGTCTACTTGCGGGGCCCGTGGTTCAACGCCGAGCAGGCGATGGTGCATGCACGGACCGAGGAGGCGGCAGACGACCATCTCGACCTCAAATACCACGCCATTCAGGTTGTTTCGGTCTTGAAACCGGAGGCTGGCAAGCCGATTACTGTATATGTAGATCAGGATGGAAAGTCGCTCGAACGGAAAGACGCGGGCGCCGACATACGCTACGATTCGGCGGGTCGTGCATACGTGCTCGTCGATACACCCCGAGCGTACGAAATCATTATGAACCGTCACTATGGGCATCATGATCTACGATTGCGACCGGTCGAGTACGGACTCGGTGTGTACACCTTCGCATTTGAATCATGCGAGGTGGGCGCGGATCGTTGAGATGAGGCCAGATTGAGACACGCGCGCAGGTCCTGGTTGATCGCTTCGCTTGTCGCCGCAACTTTGGTGCTCGGCGCCTGCGGACACGCAGCACCGCGCACGGACGGCTACAAACCGGGCGCGGTCCCCGGCATCACTCGCGACCGGGCCATCGCGATTCTGGGCAAGCCGCAGCAAATCGCGCCGTTCTCGTTGCCTGGTACAGGTGTTGACGCGGAGGTCCTGACGTATCCCTTCGGACAGGTGTTGGTGCAAAATGGTGAAGTCGTTGCAATTTCAGTCAATAACGATCCCGAGTTCCGCGGGCCTTTCGGTGTGACGCTAGGGATGTCTGAAGATAACTTGTACGCAGCCCTTGCAGCGCATCCGCGCCATCGCGTCGGTCATCGAGAATCGTATGACGCGATCGAGAAGACAAGTGATACACGTACGAAGGATATCTATGACGAGACCGATCACGTTATCATTGAGCTAACGGCTGCGAATGCCAATGATGCGCTAGCACCTTTTAACGTGGCGCAAGTAACGCTCGTGAACGATAAGGGCATGAGGCTCATCGAGGCTTTCACGAAGGCACGAGTTGCCGGACTGTATCCAGAGGTTCACGTGGACAACTTTATAGACGACCCGTGGCGAGGCAAGCGTTAGATATGGAAGAGCAAAACGTGCCGGCAATCCCGCATGAGGAAGACGAGTTCGGCGTTTCGATGCCGCCCAATGCGCGCATCGGCACGCTTGTCTTCGAGATACCGGAGCGCCGCGTGCGCGTGCAGCTTGCCGACGGCGGCGACGAACGCGTGATTGCGGCCGAAGAACTGCGCGCCTTATACGGCGCGCGCATTCGCCATGTGACGGTGACACGCGTGCCACCAAAATCCCAAGGGGTCGCGCTCAGCTCGACCGCCCTTAAGGCGACAGGCCGGCTCCCGCACTCGACGCTCGATCCCAGCCAGCGCCATGGCACCGAAGTCGTGAATGAAGATTTATACTACGCGATCGCGCTGCGCATTGATAAACTCCCCGAGCTTTGGTACCTCAACGCGTCATCGTTCAACTTCCGCAAGACGCTTGGCGATTCTGCGACCTACTCGACCGAGTTGAATTTGAAGGAGTTTGTGAGGCGCCTCGCGCGCTTCGCACCGGACGCGGTACGTGATGGATTCTTCACTGCGGTGCTCCAAGGGTCGCCGCTGCCGCCGCCGCTCGATAGCCTGCTGGAGTTTTTCCGACTCGTCTCCCGCTAGCGCCGCATGATACAGTGGCACACTTCGAACTTGTTGCCACTCGTATCTTCGAAGAACACCCCGTAGTATGACATGTTGAACTGCCCACCCCGCTCGACGGACTCAGGGCCTTCGACGTTTCGCGCGTAGACGCGAATTGCTTGAAAGACGTCGTCGACGCGCTCTCGAGAGTCAGCCCGAAACGCGATGCGGCTGGCAGATGGCGCCGACGCGGAATCTTCGTAGAGGTTGAACCACTCGTTGCGCACGCCGTCTGCGTCCCAGCGCCCGTACGACTTGACTGCAGTTCGTGTGGGCCCTTCTCGCATGCCGAGTGCGGTAAATAACGCGTCGTAAAACGGTATGACTTCCGCCGCGTTGGTTACACGAAAGTCGATGTGGCTGATAAAACCCACGGCCGCTATTTTAGGCGCTGGTGGCCAGCGGAAACTCTCGACGATTAAAATAGGTGTCGCGGACGCACGGTATATAGCCCGCCTGACGGATCGAGTTCTCCAAATCTTTGCGTGTTGCCACGTTCGTGCTTCCGGCGAGCGTTACGACTCGCTCTTCTAAAATTGTGCCACCCATATCATCCGCGCCGTAGAGCAGCGCAAGCTGTCCAAGCTTGAGACCGGGCGTTAACCACGAAGCTTGAATGTGGTCAAAATTATCGAGGTAGAGCCGGCTGATCGCTATGACGCGCAGATACTCAATGCCCGTTGCCTCGCGCCCTTTTAATGGCGTCTTATGCGGCACGTAGTACCATGGAATGAACGCCGTGAAGCCGTGCATCTCATCCTGCAGTTCGCGCAGAACGTCAAGGTGCATCATGCGCTCGGCGTCGGTCTCGACCGAGCCGAACATCATGGTGGCGGTTGTCGGCATGCCGAGCTTCTGGGCGATGCGCATGACTTCCAGCCAGCGGTCATCGTCGATCTTGCGAGCTGAGATGCGTTTGCGCACGCGCTCCACTAAGATCTCGGCGCCCGCGCCGGGCAGTGATTTCAGGCCGGCTGCCCGGAGCGTGACGAGTACATCCTCAACGCTCATGTTCTCGCGCTTGGCGATCCCGCAAATCTCGCTCGTCGACAGCGAGTGGATGTCAACGCCAGGAAACTGCTGCGAAATTTTCTCGAAGAGCTCGACGTAATACCCGATCGGCAGATCGGGATTGACGCCCCCCTGCACCATGATCTGCGTCGCCCCTTGCGCCGCTGCCCAGTTAACGCGGCCAAGCACCTCGTCGTGCGTCATCGTGTAGCCTTCAGGGTGGCCTTCTGGTCTGAAGAACGCGCAGAAGGAACAGTGCACGTTACAGATGTTGGTGTAATTGATCGTCGTGTCGATGACATAGCTGACTTCGCGCCCGGGGTAAAGCTGCGTCCGCCGCTTGTGCGCGGCAGCCCCAAGATCGTGCAGCGAGGCCTCGCGATACAGCGCAAGACCCTCCTCGTAGCTCAGACGCTGCCCGCGCGACGCACTCTCGAGTAATGTGACGACATCAGGCATGTTGGGCGACCGCATCAAAAAAGCGCAGAGCAGGAACGCCTTCAAGCAGGCTCGTTTCGTGTGCTGCCTGCATGAAGCGAACGAGCGCGGCGCGCGACTCGTCATCAAAAGCAAAACGCAGCGCGCGGTAGTACTCTTCGTAGAAGCCGGCTTGGCGTGGACGAATCGCTTCGGCGCGGCTGATCACGCGGTGAATGTTCTCGAGCCCCCATTCCAGCGAATCACGGAGGGCCAGCGAAGCTGTGCGAACCTGTTCGGGCGCCGTCGCAGCGTAATCGTTGCGCGCTGCCCACACTGCGTATACCATGCCGGAACCGCTCAAACGGTGCCAGAGCTCGCCCACGTCATAGACGCTGCCGAGCGGAACTTGTTCCGCCGCGTCGATAGCCTTGTCGCCGATCAGCAGGCATGGCGTTCCGTCAGCAAGATGCAACGCGAAAGGGTCGTCGCTTTCAACCATCAGCGGGTCAAAGCCGAAGTACCTGCGGCAGATGAGCTGAAAGAGCATTCGGCCGGTGACTGATTCGCGCGTCACGGCGATCGTTCGTGCTGCGAGCGCCGGCGGCGCCACCGCTGAAATACAACTGATGCTCAGTACCTTCGCGTATGCTCCGATGCAGATGTCCGGCAGCAATATAAACTCATCTGCGTGCTGGGCGTAAAAGGCCGAGGAAATGGGACTCATGTCGAGTTGCCCGTCGAGGAGCGCCTGGTTGAGACGTGCGGGGACGTCGGCAATCATCGTGCCTGGGAACGCAAGCACGGACTCATCGATTGCTGAGTATACCGGCAAGTCGTTTGTGTATGAGATGCGCCCGCACCGTGGCAGGTCGTTGAGCATGGTCACGCTTCCTATGCCGGCTCGAGGACTCGGTACAGCAGGTTGCGACGGGTGGGTTCGAAGCCCGCTTCGGCTATCGCACGTTTGAGCTCGACGATCGGCGTGCTCTGATCGGTCGTGCTGCCCGCATCGCGATAGATCTGTTGCTCGTTGTGCACCGTACCATCGATGTCGTCGGCGCCAAAATGCAAGCCGAGTTGCGCCATCTTGATACCGTAAGAAATCCAGTACGCTTTGATGTGGTCGATGTTGTCGAGCATAAGGCGTGACACAGCGATGGTGCGCAGATCGTCGATGCCGCCGGTCCACCCACATTCCTCCAGCTCGTTGCCTTCCGGATGAAATGCGAGAGGCACGAAGCACTTGAAGCCGCCCGTTTGCGCTTGCAGCTCGCGCAAGAGCATGAGATGTTCGATGCGCTCCTCGATCGTCTCGACGTGACCGTACAACATAGTGCAGTTCGTTTGGATGCCAAGGCCGTGCGCGACGCGGTGCACCTCAAGCCATTCCTCGACGTTTGCCTTGTGGGGGCAGATGATGTCGCGAACGCGCTTGACCAGTACCTCAGCGCCGCCGCCGTTGAGCGACGTCAACCCAGCGTCACGCAGTCGGCGCAGACCCTCGCCATAGCTGCAGCGCGCGCGTTTGCACATGTAATCGATTTCAGCCGCGGTGAAGAGCGCCAGCTGGACGTGCGGTATGCGCTTGTGCATTTCGGCGATGGCAGGAACCCAAAACTCAAGACTCGTCTGTTTGGGATCGTGTCCCCCGACGATATGCAGCTCGTCGTAGTCGTTTGGTTCGGCACACGCCTTCTCGAGAATTGTATCAAGCGACATCCGGTAGGCGCGTTCTTCCTTCTCGGCGGCTGCAAACGAGCAGAACGTGCACCCAGCGTAGCAGATATTGGTTGTGTTCAGATAACGCTTGACGACGTAGTAGGCGCGAGTACCATTTTTTGCCGTCCGCACGCTGTGCGCGAGCTTACCGACCTCATGAAAGGGAGCGTCAGTGTAGAGAAACACGCCATCGGTGCGAGTTAAGGGTTCGCCTGCTTGCAGCTTGCGCGCAATAGTCTCGAGCTGGGCACTCTCCTGCGCCATAAGGGAGCTGCGCTTCGGCGCCTGCACGAGTCGGCCTTGCCCGGGGAGAACGGACCTTAAGGTCCGTTGCTACATTAGTGAACGGATCTAAAGATCCGTTGCTACATTAGTGAACGGATCTAAAGATCCGTTGCTACATTAGTGAACGGATCTAAAGATCCGTTGCTACAGAGCTTTGTCGCGGCGACTAGAGCAGCGTTTGTTCGCTATTGGGGGCGAGAATGTCGGCGAGCTTGTCGATATCAGCGCTGCCGACGAGGATCCGACGCGGCTTCGTGCCTTCGGTCGGCCCGACGACACGGAACTCCTCGAGTATCTTCATGAGACGCACTGCGCGGGGGTGGCCTACCTTGAGCTCGGCCTGCAAGAGCGCAACCGATGCCATCTGCCGCTCGATGATAACCTTAGCGGCGTCGAACGCTAGCTCGTCCGCTGGCCCGCGCCCATCTTCTTCCACCTCGCTCAGTTCAATGTCTATGCGGTTTGCCGGATCGTCCTGCTCGCGCCAAAACTCGCACAGTCGCTCGAGCTCGTCACCCGTAACGAGCGCTCCCTGCACGCGGACCGGTTTAGGAGCATCGATGGGCAAATACAACATGTCGCCTCTGCCAAGCAACCGCTCAGCGCCGGCCATGTCGATGATTGTGCGAGAATCCACTTGCGAGGAGACGGCGAATGCGATGCGCGATGGAATGTTAGCTTTAATCAGTCCGGTGATGACATCGACCGACGGCCGTTGGGTCGCGACCACGAGATGGATACCTGTCGCGCGGGCGAGCTGCGCAATGCGGCAGATGCTCGTCTCGACTCGCGTCGGTGCGACGAGCATAAGGTCAGCCAGCTCGTCGATGACGACGACGATGTAGGGCAGCCGATCGACCGTGCGATCTTGATTGTACTCCTCTATCTTCCTTACGCCGGCGCGTGCAAAAAGTTCGTAGCGAGCATCCATCTCCTTCGTGAGCTCGTACAGCGCACCAGCAGCGAGCTTTGGATCCGTGATGCATTCTTTGATGAGATGAGGGATGCCGTCGTATGTTGTCAGCTCGACGCGCTTCGGGTCGATGAGCAGCAGCTGCACTTGGTCGGGCGTGCATGTCGCAAGCAACGACGTGATGATGACATTGAGGCACACGCTCTTGCCCGCGCCTGTTGCGCCGGCGACAAGTAAGTGCGGCATGCGTGTGAGATCACCGACGATAGGCCGGCCGGTGATATCCTTGCCGAGCGCAAAAAATAGTTTGCCTTCGCCGCGGGGCAAGTAATCGAGGATCTCGCGAACGCCGACCATCGCGACGGCGCTGTTGGGCACCTCAATGCCGACTGCAGCTTTGCCGGGAATCGGTGCTTCGATGCGAATGCTCTGTGCTGCAAGCGCAAGCTGGACATTGTCGGCGAGCGACTTGATTGAACTCACCTTGACGCCTTTGCCCGGCGTGATTTCGTAGCGCGTAACGCTTGGGCCGCGCTCGATGTGCGTCACTTTGCCGCTGATGCCAAAGGATGCGAGCGTTTCTTCTAAGAGCATCGCGGCGCTGGCTTCGTTGTGAACGCGTTTCTCCGGGGGATTGAACAACGCGTAATCGGGAAGACGGTATTCGCCCGTTGCGACTGCTTTGCGCTCGCTCGTGGATACGCGTTTCGGCTCGCGACGGCGATCGGGATCGACAATAACGGCAGGCGATTCAACAGGCGCCTGCTGCGGGAGCAGTTGTGTCAATGTCTCCAGCGGCGCAATGGAAGTCACTCCATGCTCGTCCGTCACCATTACGGGCGACGCGATCTGCCTTGTGAGCTCCGGCTGCTGTAGCGACCGATCGTACGTCGACCGTTCGACGTCATTGCGCTCATCGGGCCGATGCAATAAAGGCGAGACGGCCGAGCCAAGCGCGCTCCACGCCGCCGTCGAGCCGCGGCCAAGCGCGGAGAAACTCGTTTTGAGCGACAGGCCGGTCGGCACGACGACAAAGGCTATCGCCCCAAAGGCAAAGACAATACTCGCCCCCAGTGTTCCAAAGAGCAACGAGAACGCATGCCCGGTAGCATTGCCCACGAGGCCGCCGTGACCTGAGAGGCCAAACCAACCCGCAAGAACCCAAAACTCACCGGCCGCGCACAGCGACAGTAGCGCAAGTTTGCGGAGTGCGTGGAGTTCGAGAAACACGATCATTGAGACGGCTGCCAGCAGCATTATAGCGAGCCACGCCGCCGCGCCGAAACCACCGCGAAGTATCCCGGCAGCTATTGGGCCAAGCGACCCCGTTCGACCCGCGGGTAACGTCATCGCAAGGGTAAGCAGCAGCGCAAGAGCGAGCAGCCCAACGCCCAGAATCTCAAGATTGAGCGTAAGGCCCGGTATAGGGTCGACTCGGCGAGACCGTGCCGCCTTTGTTTGCCTCATGTTCTGCGTACAAGCGTTCGATAAAGTTCAAACGCTTTCATTTAGACTTGGGGTCGATCGCGTCGCGTAGTCCGTCGCCCAGTAAGTTGAATCCCAACACGGTGATGGAAATGGCCAGACCGGGAAAGAGGAGCGCCCACGGCGCGTTGAGCCAGTAATCGCGCGCGTCGTTGAGCATCGAACCCCACTCGGGCGTCGGCGGCTGAATTCCAAGGCCGAGGTACGACAGGCCCGCGGAGTCCAGCTCGGCGGTCCCGATACCGAGCGTCGCTTGCACGATCAGCGGCGATAAAATGTTCGGCAGCACGTGTTTGAAAAGAATTTTGAACGAGCCGTTGCCAACCGCTCGTGCAGCCTCGATAAATTCCTGTTCCTTCACGGCGAGAACGGACGATCGCGCGATTCGCGCATAGATAGGTATCGCGACGATACCGATCGCGAAGAACAGCTTTACGACATCGCTGACGCGCTGGTCCAAAATCGCGGAGATGGCAATGGCTAAGATGATGCTTGGAAACGCGAGCATCACATCCATCACCGCCATCAGAAATGAGTCGAGATGGCCGCCCCAATAGCCCGAAACGAGGCCGATGAACGTGCCGACGATCAGCGCGATGCCGACGGACACAACGCCGATTTCGACAGATAAGCGCGCTCCAAAGATCAAGCGTGCGAGGATATCGCGACCGAGTTTATCGGTACCGGCGAGGTGATGCAATGAGGGCGCGACGCCTGTTGTCGCAAGATCTTGCGCCAACGGATCCATGTGGCCCGTGATGGGTGACGCAAAGAGCGCGCAGATTGCAAGGAGAAAGATGATGGCCAGCCCGATGAGCGCAGATGGGCTTCGACGGAAACGCCTCCACGCATCGGCCCATACTGATGTATAAGGTTCAGTACCCGTAACATCGGGAACAGCCGGGATTGCTATACTAATGAGGGTTCCACCATAGACGAGGGGTGAGCTTCCTGGCCTCTCAGGGACCTATCCTTGTCTATCGGCCTTGCAAGTCGTACGTATACAGTGAATCCTTTTGAACATCCCCTCGCCGTATTGTCTCACCAGTTTAGGCACACAGTTGTCGCAAACGAATCGAATCCGGTCGGTGGGATCGATCTTAGAGCTAGCCTCGCATAACCGAACACTGGTCTAAGTGATGAATCTGCTCACGCGAGGGCGAAGAAACCCTCTGAGAGGAGCAGTCATGTCACGACGTTCTCGTCGCAACCACTCAGCGGCCTTCAAAGCTAAGGTAGCGATTGCCGCCGTTGCGGGCGATGCGACCATCGCAGAGCTAGCGCAGCGCTTCGACGTTCATCCCAATCAGATCACGCAGTGGAAGACTCAGCTGC
>Ga0207416_1002214_pt1 | contig 22112 bp, 21 predicted proteins | sample PaiPotPPM11metaG_FD_184107 | JGI IMG/M metagenome (GOLD analysis project Ga0207416, IMG submission 184107) | Iron sulfur acid spring bacterial and archeal communities from Banff, Canada, to study Microbial Dark Matter (Phase II) - Paint Pots PPM... ...
TCGGTCATAGAGCCAGGGCTCCTCTCTCCTTCCACCGCCAGGGTGCCGTCCGTGACCCCTCGTCGACGGCGATGATGGTCGCGTTCTTGTAGCTCACCGTTGTGGTTCAGCGAACACCGGCAGCCGCAGCCAGCCAGGACTGAGCGATGCGGTTGTGACGCTGCAGCATCTCCTCGAGCCCCGGGTGCGTGAGCTGCCCATCCCGAACTACGAATCGTCCGTTGACGATGGTGTGTCGTGCGCTTACCGGCGCACAGCGAAGCAGCGCCTCGGCCGGATCGGTATGGGCGCCAGCAAACGATACGCCGGTCAGAGGCCATACCACCAGGTCGGCAACGGCGCCCGGAACGATGACGCCTAGCTCACCCCGCCGGCCGAGACAGGCCGCCGAACCCACGGTCGCAATCTCGAGGGCATCGCGGGCGCTCATGGCGGTCGGCCCTCCGCGCAACCGTCCCAGCAGGAGCGCCGTGCGCGCTTCGAGCCAGAGCGAGGCGTGGTCGGCCGAGGAGGAGCCGTCGCAGCCCAGACCAACCGGCACGCCGGCGCGGCGGTAGTCCTGGACGGGCGCGATACCGCCGGCCAGGAGCATGTTGGAGCTGGGGCAGTGGGCGACTCCCGTCCTCCAGCTTCCCAGTCGGCGAATCTCCTCATCGTTCACGAAGATGCAGTGAGCCACCCAGGACCGGTCGCTGCCCCAGCCCATCTCCTCGAACTGGTCGACGGGGCGCCGACCGAAGTGCTCGAGACAGAAGATGTCTTCGTCCCGATCCTGAGCGAGGTGGGTATGGAGCCGGACGTCGCAGCGCTTGGCCAACTCCGCCGTGCGCTTCATCAACTCCGGTGTCACAGTCCAGGGTGAGGTCGGAGCGAGGGCGATGCGGACCATGGCGCCGTGGCTCGGATCGTGGTAGGTGCGGATGAGGCGCTCCGAGTCCGCCAGGATTTCGTCCTCGTCCTCCACCATGGAGTTCGGAGCCAGGCCTCCCTGCTCTTGTCGGCGGCTGTAGGAGCCGCGCGTGGGGTGGAAGCGCAGCCCTACCTCTCTAGCTGCGGCGATCTCCGCGTCGATCAGGCGCGGCCTTGGATGCAGGTACAGATGATCGGTCGTCGTCGTGCATCCCCCCAAAGCCAGTTCCGCCAGACCGATCCAGGTGGACACGTACACCGCCTCCTCGTCAAGCTGTGACCAGATCGGAAACTGCGCCTTTAGCCAGTCGACCAGGGACAGGTTGGCGGCCGGGCCATAGGCCCGCGTCAGGTTCTGAAAGATGTGGTGATGGGTGTTGATGAGTCCGGGTGTAACCAGACTGTCTCGCGCCGAGACCACCTCGTCGGCCTCGGGCTCTGCGCCGGGCCGTCCGACGGCCTCCACCAGACCGTCGGTTATGGCCACCCATCCGCCTGGAATCTCTTCGCCCGTCATGGTCGCCACTAGCTCGGCATCGCGGATCAAGAGATGGGTCACGAAAACCTCCTTGCGCTCACGCAGGGACTTGGACGCTTACGTTGGCTGCCCTGCGGTCTGCGCCCGCTCGACGGCGAGTCCGAGGGCCCGTCGCGCCATCGTCTCGGCAAGACCGGTGCGGTACTCGGCACTGCCGTGGATGTCGCCGCTGGGCTCGAACCCCTGTACCGCGGCACGCGCCGCGGCGGCAACGCTCTGCTCATCGGGCAGGCAGCCGACGAGGGCCTGCTCGGTCTGCGGCGAGCGCCAGGGGGTCTCGGCTCCGAGCAAGGTGAGGGAGACGCGGCGACACATGCCGCGGGCATCGAGCGTGATCAGGGCCGCGGCGCCGCCCAGCGCGAAATCGCCGTAGCGCCTGGCAAACTCTACAACGGCGTATCCCGTTCCGGCCGGAATGGGAGGGACCTCGATCTCCACCAGCAACTCCTCGGGTTCGAGGACCGTCGTGAAGTAGCTGATGAAGAACTCGTCGGCACGAACCGTCCGCGCTCCCCGGGCGGAACGAAGGTGGAAGCGGGCGTCTAGCGTCGTGAAGACGGTAGGCAGCTCCGCGGCCGGGTCGGCGTGGGCGACCGAGCCCCCGACCGTCCCCAGGTTACGGATCTGCGGATGGGCTACGTGCCGCAGCGCCTCGACGAGGATCGGCCACCCCTGGCCGGTCAGCGCGGAGCGCTCCAGCGTCGCCTGCCTGGTAGCCGCTCCGATGACGAGCGAGACGTCGGACTTCTCGACGTAGGACAGGGTCGGAATGCGGCTGACGTCGATCAAGCGAGCGGGACGCGCCAGGCGAAAGTTGAGCAGGGGTATCAGGCTCTGCCCACCGGCGAGTATCTTGGCATCGTCGCCGTACTCGGCCAGCAGAACCAGCGCTTGCTCTGCCTCCCGCGGTGCGTCGTAGACGAAAGGCGCCGGCTTCATGACGCGCCATCCCCGCGCCCCTTGATGGAGCGCCAGAGCCGGTCCGGATCGAGAGGCAGTGCAGTGACCGGGACACGGTACGCCGAGAGGGCGTCCGCCACGGCATTACCCAGGACAGCTGCCGGCGCGACCGTGCCCGCCTCCCCGAGGCCTTTCATGCCGCCCGGGATCTCTGGTGCAGGTGTCTGCATGTGCTCGATCTCGATGTCCGGAATCTCGGCCGCCGTGGGCAGGAGGTAATCCATAAAGGAGGTCGTCAGCGGCTGTCCATCGCTACTGTAGGCAAGCTGCTCGAGCAGCGCTCCACCAATCCCCTGGGCAACGCCACCCGCGATCTGCCCCTCGACCACCGCCGGATTGATCATCGTTCCGCAATCCTGGACGACCACGTACCGAAGAATCGTGAGCCCTCCGGTCTCTGGATCGATCTCGACGATGGCGGCGTGCGTGGCGTAGGGAAAGGTGCTCACCGGAGTGTCAAAGGTCTCAATGACCTCCAGACCCGGGAGCATGCCCTCGGGGAGGTCGCAGCCGAGGCAGGCCGCGGTCGCTACCTCCTCGATGCGCAGCGCCCGATCCTTCGAGCCCCGCACGTACGCAAGACCGTCCGCGATCTCGACGTCCGCCTCGTGCGCCTCCAGCAGGTGCGCGGCCAACCTGGCCAGCTTGTCCCGAAGTCGGTTGGCCCCCAGCAGCACGGCCGCGCCTGCCACCATGCCGACGCGGCTGCCGATGGCGCTCGCCGGGCTGTACGGCGTCGTGCCCGTATCTCCGAGGATCACGACGACGTCCCGCTCCGGGTCAAGGCCCAGCCGGTCCGCGCAGACCTGCGCCAAGGTCGTCTCGTGCCCTTGTCCCTGCGAGGCGCTGCCGCAGTAGACGGCCGCCTTACCGGTCGGGTCCATACGGATGACCACAGTCTCGTAGGTGCCGGTCATATGGCCACCCCGCACGATCATCTTGGACGGGCCCAGGCCGGCCTCCATCACGAAGGTGACGAAGCCGATACCCAGCAGCCGTCCCCGCTCCCGCGCCTCCGCCTGGTGGGCGGCAAAGCCGTCGTAGCCGATCCGCTCCAACGCCTGTTCCAGCGAGCGGCCGTAGTCTCCGCCGTCGTACACGTGGCCCAGAGCGTTCCGGTACGGCTGAGCGTGGGGAGAGATAAAGTTGCGCCTTCGCACTTCGGCCCGGTCCAGGTCGAGCCTGCCCGCCAGCTCGTCCACCAGGCGCTCCATAACGAAGGTGGCCTGCGGACGGCCAAACCCGCGATACGCCCCGGCGGGCACCTTGTTGGTGACCGCGCCGAGAATGTGGACGCGCATGTGCTGCACGTCGTAGGGACCCAGGATCATGCCTGTGCCGACGATCGGCACCCCGATTCCCTGAGCAGAGGCGTGGCCGCCGACGTCGTAGATGACCCGCCCCCGTAGCCCCAGAATGCGGCCACTGTGGTCTGCCGCCAGCTCCACGTCCCAGATCGTCTCTCGCGCCTGGACCGAGGCCAGGAAGTGCTCGCGGCGATCTTCTATCCACTTCACCGGACGAGCCAGTTGCTTGGCGAGCAGACAGATCACGATTTCCTCCGGGTATGGCGGTTCCTTGACTCCAAAGCCACCACCCACCGCCGGCGCAATCACCCGCACCTTGTGGCCCGGCCACCGGCACACCTGGCAGATGTCCGTCTTGACGAGATGGGGCATCTGCGTCGAGACCCACGCCGTCACTTCGCCCGTCAGTGGGTCGTAGGCGGCTACCGCGCCGCGAGTTTCGATCGGCATCCCGGCCTGTCTCTGGATCTGGAAGCGCTGCGCGATCACGACCTCGGCATCCTCGAACCGCCGGTCGACGTCCCCACCGCTCGCGATATGCTCGGCGAGCAGGTTGGTCCCCCACTCCTCGTGGAGAATTGTGGCGCCTGGTCGAAGCGCCTCTTCCGCGTTCACAATCGCCGGAAGTGGATCGATTTCCAGGCTCACGAGCTCGGCAGCATCCTCCGCCGCGTACGGGTCCTCGGCCACGACCGCCACAACCGGCTGGCCCACGTAGTACACCTTGTCCGTCGCCAGGATCGGATTGGAGACGTTCTTCTGTCCGGGGCGCAGCCAGTGCACCGGCATCTCTCCGACGCCAAGCTCGTCGAGATCCTCGGCGGTGAGAACTGCATGGACACCGGGGTGGCCGAGCGCCTCGGCGGCATCGATCGTGCGCAGGTAGCCGTGGGGCACAGGACTGCGGACGATGGCAACGTGCAGCATGCCGGGCAGGTCGACATCCGCCACGAACGGGGCCTGGCCGGTGAGCAGGCGCGGGTCTTCGAGCCGCTGGATCCGTCGGCCGATGACCTGGCCCGGGGCGCCCTGAACCGACGGCTGCTCGGCGCAGACCTGCGGCTGGGCGTCGGCCCGGGGGCGCACGGAGGCCGACGTCATATGTGCACCCGGCTCAGCGCCAGCTCCACGGCTGCGATGATGCCCTGATAGCCGGTGCAGCGGCAGAGGTTGCCGGAGAGCGCGTGGCGGATCTCCTCCCGATTCAGCTTCCGCCCTTCCCGGAACAAGGGCTCGAGCGACATCAGGATGCCCGGCGTGCAGAACCCGCACTGCAGGCCATAGCACTCCTTGAAAGCCTGTTGCAGGGGATGGAGCCCTCCACGGGCCAGGCTCTCGACGGTTCGTACGGAGCGGCCGTCTGCCTGAACGGCGAGCATGAGGCAGGAGCGAACGGGCTCACCGTCGAGCTGCACGGTGCAGGCGCCGCAGACCCCGTGCTCGCACCCCAGGTGGGTGCCGCGCAGCCCCGCACGTTCACGGATGAAGTCGGCGAGGAGCAGCCGCGACTCGATTTCCGCGTCCACAGGCTGCCCATTGATCTCGATCCGTACCCTTAGTCGGGTAGGCGCTTCGGCGTCGACGGCGCTCATGAGCGGTCTCCTCTCTCCAGGGTCAGTCGTCGTAGTCGCATTGCAGTCCCTGCCAGCGACGAAAGAGATCGTGCTCGATCCCCAACACGTCGAGCACTTTGCCAATACTGTGATTGACCAGGTCATCGATGGTCTTGGGGTGGTGGTAGAAGGCCGGTATGGGGGGAACCATGATCGCACCCATTTCCACCACCTGGGCCATGGCCCGCAAGTGGCCGAGGTGCAGGGGAGTTTCTCGCAGCATCAGCACGAGCGGGCGTCGCTCTTTGAGCATGACGTCGCCGGCGCGGAGAAGCAGATTGCTGGCGTGGGAGTAGGCAAGTCCGGACAGGGTCTTGACCGAGCAGGGAGCGACGACCATGCCATGGACCGGGAATGACCCGCTAGCGATCGGCGCGGCGATGTCTCTGGCGCGATACCGGCAGTCGGCGAGGTTCTGGAGATCACCCGGGCTCAGCCCCATTTCCTGCCGCAGGGTAATAGGCGCAGCGTCGCTCAGCACGAGGTGCGTCTCGACGTCGGCGACCTCATGCAGCACCTCGAGCAGACGAACGCCGTAGATGGTCCCACTGGCTCCCGTGATGCCGACCACGATCCTGCGCACGATATGGCCCTTTGCCCTGACTCTGGAAACGCAAACTTGAATGTAGTATATTGCATGCACCAGGCCGAACGCTCCTCTGCAAAACTCTGTGGGCCACCCCAGGTGAGCAGGTGAGGGGGCAGCTTGACAGAGTAATATGTTGCATTTAACATATAGGAGGTCGAGATCGTGCGCGTCGTGCCCAACCGTCGGGGGTGTGAATGAAGCGTGATTTAGCCCATGGCATACGAAACGTTGACGTCCGGTCCCGCCGTTCGTTGGAAGTACGACGACCCGCCGAAGCCAAGGGGGATGACCTTTGAAGGTCAACATACGGGCGCACGCCGTCGCCACCATCGGCCATAGGCGTTCGCCATGACCTCAATTCAGCTTCTGCGTGTCGTACCTCTGCGGAGGAGCCCCGCTGAGGCCGTGGAGCAGAGCGCACTCCCGGACTGCGCCGCAGTCAGTATCGATAACCTACACAAAGGATTCCGGCGCCAAGCCCAATATGTCGAGGTCATCTCTGACCTCACGATGGCTCTTCCTCGAGGAGAGAGCGGATCGCTGATTGGTCCCAGCGGGTGCGGCAAGAGCACGCTTCTGCGAATCATCGCTGGGCTGGAGCAATATGAGCAAGGGAATGTCGCCGTTCATGGCCGTCCAGTTACGGGAGCCCGGAGGGATGTCGGTTTCATGTTCCAGGGACTCGCCCTGCTTCCCTGGAGGTCCGTACTGCAGAACGTCCGCCTCCCCGGGGAGCTCCTGGGCATGTCCAGGGAGCAGATCGCCCAGCGTGCGGAGCGTTGTCTGAGCCTCGTCGGGCTAACGGGATACGAAAAATATCCCCTTCGACAGATATCTGGCGGTATGCGCCAACGGGTCGCTCTCGCTCGGCTACTCATGACCCACACGAAGCTGCTCCTATTAGACGAGCCATTTAGCAGCTTGGATGAGTTCACGCGCGAGACAATTGATCTCCTGTTTATGGATGTTGCGGCGAAAGCCGCAACCGACTATCTTATGGTAACTCATAGCATTCCCGAGGCCGTCCTCATGTCCGACAAGGTCTTTGTGCTTTCACCGCCTCCAGCTAGACTCCTTGCCACTATCGACGTTCCCTTACCCCGGCCTCGCACGAAGGAGATTCAGGACCATGCCGTCTTCCATGAAGTTACGCACGAGATCCGCGAAGTGCTCCTCACCCACATGTCCTGATGGCCGTTAATACACCCAGCACCCCTTCTTCGCGCGCCACTCACCTGGCGGCCTTCGTTATGGGACCAAAGCGTCACAAGCATCGATACGGCAACATCAGTCGTGTGGCGCCGCTGGTGCTCGGACTGATAATAATAGTCGTCGCGTGGCAGGTAGTCACAAAGGCTGCCCATGCACCGGCATACATATACCCAGCGCCAACCGACGTCATCCTTTCAATCCAAGCTCAGCCCGAACTCCTGTGGTCCTCAATTCTCATCACCCTACAGTCGGCAATAATTGGGCTACTGGCAGCGATCGTTGCGGGCGTCATCGTTGCGATCATTCTGGCTTTCTCCCCAATTCTCGAGCGCGCTTTCTTTCCATACGCTGTCGTGCTCCAGACAACCCCGATAATCGCGACCGCCCCCCTTGTAGTAATTTGGTTCGGCCCAGACATCCAGTCAATCTATGTGATCGTCTTTCTGATGTGCTTCTTCCCGATGCTATCGGGCACCTTGCAGGGACTCAACTCAGTCGACGCAGACCTTCGATCCTTATTTCATATTTATGACGCGTCCCTGGTGCAGACGATGTTCAAACTTAGGCTCCCTAACGCGATCCCATACATTCTGTCAGGATTACGCGTGGCAAGCGGCCTGTCGGTCGTGGGTGCGATTGTAGGCGAGTATGTTGCGGGAGTCGGAGGCGCACAGGGCGGATTGGGATACCTGCTTTCCGTAGCAGCCTCGCAACTGAATACGCCATACCTGGTGGCCGCCGCGTTGTCTGGCGCAGCGATGGGTCTGATCTTCTTCGGGATTGTCTCGTTGGTTGGCAGAGCGCTCGTGTCATGGCACGATCCCGGCGCGCATACGGCAGTCAAGGGAGATTCCGGGTTGCTGGGCGGATGAGCAAATCGAGAACGGAGCGCAGAAGTTCTGAAAACGGAGGGCAACATGTCGGAAACCAAGATGAGCATAGTCCCCACCATGGCTTTCAAGGGGCGGGCCGGGCATGGCGGCCGTCTACGACCCTACCTGTGCGTTCTCGGTGTGATATGCTCCCTCGTTCTAGCAGCGAGCGGCGCCTCCAATGCCAGGAGCGTTTCGGCCAGCGGCTCATCATCTAGACAGCTGATAAAACTTAGCGCGATCCTCGGATGGTACGCTGAGCCGGCCCGTGCCGGATTCTACGCTGCGCAGAACCTGGGGTATTACAAGGCAGCCGGACTAGACGTGAATCTCATCGCTGGAGCCGACGTATCGCCAGAGCAAGTCGTCGGATCCGGCCGTGCGCAATTCGGGTACGATGACGGAGACGCCATAGCGCAATCCGCGTCGCAAGGTATCCCGATCGAGGGCCTAGCTGCGTCATACCAGACCTTCGGTTTCATTCTGCTCTATCACACGAGCTCGGGGATACACGGATTCAGGCAGTTGTCCAATCGCACAGTCTACATCTTCCCGGGATCGCTCTACTGGGAGTACATCGTCAAGAAGTACCACCTGACAGGGGTAAAGCAGGTCGCGTACACTGGCTCCCTTGTGCCTTTTCTCACATCACCGGCTTCGGTCAATCAGGGCTACCTCGGCGTTGAAAACTACGCGGCTCGTAAGCACGGCGTTGCCGTGGGATATCTTCTTGTCGCCAATTCAGGTTACAATCCGTATTCGAATGTCATATTTACAATGAAGTCCTACGCAGCGGCTCATCCCGCTATTGTGCGCGCCTTCGTCGACGCAACAGTTAAGGGATGGAACGCGTACAAAACGGACTACAGGGCCATTGATAAGTACATGAATCAGTTTAACAAGGGGTTCTCCGCGGCTGCGATGGATGTTAACGCTGTGGCGCAGGAGCCCCTAGTCTTCGGCGGGGATGCGAGGTCCCACGGAGTGGGATACATGAGTCCGGAACGGTGGCGGGCGACAGTCGCGGGTCTTCTCTACATAGGCGCGATGAAGAAGGCACTGCCCGTTAGTAGTATGTACACCGATGCCTTCCTGCCGGGGCACGGCCGCTAGAACGCCCTTATTGTCTTTACGAATCCAGACATGTCCGGCGTAGCGATGCCGAGATGTGGCTCGGGCCGGAAGAAAATTCCGACTGAAAGTTGGAAGCTCGCCGTACCGTGGTTGCGGACCAGGCCGGCGTGGTATCTGTTCGGCGGCGCGTGTTCACTCGCGCCCGACCATCCAGCGGATGTGAGAGAGAGATGGCAGATCTAGTTAAGGCCCATCAAGTAGACGACCTCCGTTCGATGCTTGAAGTCCTGCGAGCCAATGGCCTCGTAGTCGACGTTCGGCGGGAGGTAAGCTTGGATCGCGAACTCGGAGCCGTGTTGCATGCAGCTGAGAGATCGGGCAGGACTGCGTTCTTTCACAATGTGAAGGGGCATCAGATGCCCGTTGTGGGCGGTGTATTGGCATCACACGCCCATATGGCGCTGGCGCTAGGTTGCGAGCGCTGCGACGTTCGAGGTCGCCTCGCAGAGGCTCTCGACAACCCGATTCCAGCGCGTGAGATCTCGGTCGCGGCGCCGGCGCAAGAGGTAGTCGAAAGGAACGCAACTGTGGCTTTAACGCGGTTGCCAGTGCCGAAACATGCTCCGCTCGACGCCGGTCCATTCATTAACGCGGGTGTTGTGATTGCACGTGATCCGGATTCCGGCTCGCACAATCTTTCCTTTAATCGTATGCAAGTCTATGATGATCGCACCACCGGTTTGAATGTAAACGCATGGCGGCACATAAAGGAATTCTTTTCAAAGTCCGAAGCTCGTGGTCAGGACTTGCCATTCTGCGCGGCGGTGGGTGTGGATCCCGCGCTGCTTATGGCCGCAGCGTTTCGTTATAAGGGTGACGAGTATGAAGTCGCCGGTGGGATTAGGCGCCGGCCGATCGAGGTCGTGCGGGCTATAAGCTGTGACGTGCTGGTACCGGCGCACGCGGAACTCGTACTGGAGGGTAAGGTCTTAGCGGGTCAGCGGCGGGATGAGGGCCCGATGGCAGAGTTTACCGGGCACTACTCGGGACGTGACCCACAGTTGGTGGCGCATATTTGTGCGATCAGCCATCGGAGAGCTCCACTGTTTGAAACAATGGCTGGCGCCTCACCGGAACACTTGATCCTGGGTAACGCCGTCACTCGTGAGGGCCCCTTGCTCGATAGCGTTCGACGCATGAGTCCACGCGTGAGCGACGTGCACCTACCGACGTACGGCAGCGGATTTTTAGCGGTGATTTCAATGCACGAACCACACGCGGGGGAAGCGGAGAGTGTAGGCATTGCGGCATTAGCGTCGCACGTTAACGTGAAGGTGGTTGTGATTGTTGATGATGATGTGAATATTTATGACCCTTCGGAGATCATGTGGGCTTTGGCGACGCGAACGATGTGGGAGAGGGCACCGATTCGCATCCCGGGCGCCCTCGGTAACGACCTCGATCCCGCTTCGGACTCACAACAATTGCAAGGCAAGGCCATAGTGGTTGCAGTGCTGGGGGAGGAGCGCCGAAAGAGATTTACGAAGGTTAACTATCCCGACGTAGAGTTGTCGGAGTACATCTCTGTGGAAGGCGGGTAACGTTTACTGGCGGTTTCGCTGAGCGGGCCGTTCGCCGGGTTAAAGGGGAGCTGACGCATCCACCACCTGGGCCATGGCCCGCAAGTGGCCGAGGTGCAGGGGAACATAGAGGAAGGAGTACTCCATGGCCATTCCCCGGCTGTCGTCGGCGTTGCCGTGCCCCGAAGCCCTCCAGCTCGCCGTCGCCCGGCGCGTCGAGGCTGAAAGCGCACGATGATGGACGGCCAGCCTCCGTTTCTGGAGATGCGCGGCATCACCAAAGCCTTTGGTGGTGTCCTGGCGAACGATCACATCGATTTCGACGTGCAGCCCGGCGAGGTGCATGCACTCCTCGGAGAGAACGGCGCCGGCAAGACGACGCTGATGGAGATCCTCTACGGTCTGTATACAGCCGATGCCGGCGATATTTTCGTCGAAGGCAAGCACGTGCACATCCACTCTCCGCTTGACGCCATGCACCTCGGTATCGGCATGGTCCACCAGCACTTTATGCTGATCCCGGTGTTCTCGGTGTGCGAGAACATCGTTCTTGGCATGCCCGGTCGCCACGACCTAAGGCGTGCTGCCGAGGAGATACGGGAACTCTCGCAGCGCTTCGGACTGGAGGTCGATCCCCAAGCCCGCACCGGCGGTCTACCGGTTGGCATGCAGCAGCGGGTCGAGATTGTCCGTGCTCTCTATCGGGGAGCCAGGCTGCTGGTGCTGGACGAGCCGACCGCAGTCCTCACGCCGATCGAGTCGGCTACGCTCATGCGCTTCGTCCGCTCGATGGCGTCTGAAGGCCACAGCGTGATCATCATCACACATAAGTTGGAGGAGGCAACAGAGGCCAGTGACCGCGTTACGGTCTTGCGCCGCGGCAGGAAAGTCGCCACGCTTCCTACACGCGAGACAGACGAGCGCGAGCTCTCGCGGCTGATGGTCGGCCGGGACCTTGAGCCTGCAACCAGCCAGCGCCACGACGAGGCAGGGCCGTCCTGTCTGACTGTCGAGCACCTGTCCGTACGGGGGGAGCGGGGCGCCCTGAGCTGCAAGGACGCGTGCTTTGAGGTTCGCTGCGGAGAGGTCCTGGGTGTTGCCGGGGTGAGCGGAAACGGGCAGAGCGAGCTGGCCGAGGCCATCGCCGGGCTGCGCCAGCCGGCTGAGGGTCGGGTCTCGCTCCTAGGTGTCGACGTGACGGGCTGGGGACCGCGGGCCTTGATGCACGCCGGGATGGCGCACGTGCCCGAGGATCGAAAGGCGACGGGCTGCGTGGGCGCCTTCAATCTGGTGGAGAACCTCATCCTGGGGCGTCACCGTGAGTCGTCCTTCGCGCAGCGAGGCCTTGTACTGCGCCGCCGCGCCATCCGCGACTTCGGCGAGCGCACGGTGCAGGAGTTCGATATCCGCGCGGCCGGTCTCGACACGGCTATCTCGGTCCTCTCAGGAGGCAATGTGCAGAAGCTCATCCTGGCACGCGAACTCCAACGCAACCCCAAGCTGCTGGTGGCGGTCGAGCCGACGCGGGGGCTCGACGTCGGAGCCATCGAATACGTTCATCGCACCATTCTGGGGTTGTGCGACCAGGGTGTTGCGGTGCTCCTCTTTTCCTCGGATCTGTCGGAAGTCTTCGCGCTCAGCAACCGCATTGCTGCGATGTACCACGGGCGTCTGCTCGGACCGTTTCCAGTTGCTGAGGTGGATACCGAGCGCATCGGCTACATGATGACCAGAGGAGTGGCGGCGTGACGATGACGACACGGCCTCGGCCGCTTGGTGCCTATCCCGTGCGAATCCGACGGCAACGGGATCTCATTCCCTCGCGGAGCCGTCGTCTGGCCATTTTTGTGTCCTCGGTGATCCTGGGCTTGCTGATTGGCGCACTGCTCATGGCCATCATGCGGGTGGACGTCCTGACGGCCTATCGCTCCCTCGTCTCGGGCGCCTTCGGCAACTCCGATAACCTGGTCGCGACGCTCCTCAAGACTGCCCCATTGCTGCTGGCGGGCCTCGGTGTGCTGGTTGCCTTCCGCGCCGGCATTTACAACATCGGAAATCAGGGACAGTTCCTGGCGGGTGCCCTGTGCTCGACGTGGGTGGCGCTGCACGTGGGCACCGTCAGCGGCGCTCTCGGCGTGCCACTGATGGTTGTCTCTGGTCTGGCGGGCGGAGCGCTATGGGCGCTCGTCCCCGCCCTGCTCCGCGCCGTCTGGGGCATCAACGAGATCATCACCACGCTAATGTTCAACTACGTGGCCGTGTATTTGATCGACTATCTCGTGACCGGCCCCATGCAGAGCGCGTCACTGGGCGTGCCGGAGACGGATTTCCTGCCCTCCGGAATGCAGCTCCCCATCATTGCACCGGGAACGCAGCTCCATGCCGGCTTCCTGCTGGCGATAATCGCCATGCTGCTGATCTACGTCCTGATCTTCCATACCTCGATCGGCTATGAGATCCGCGCCGTGGGTCACAACCCCCGGGCGGCACAGTACGGAGGCGTCTCCCTCCGCCGGACCATCGTCGGCGTCATGCTGCTCAGCGGCGCCCTCAGCGGGCTGGCCGGCATGGGCGAGATCACCGGCGTCCACCACCAGCTTCTCGACGGCGTGGACGGCGGTTTCGAGTATACCCCCATCGTGGTCGCTCTGCTAGGTGTGCTCAACCCATTCGGAGTGGCCGTCGCAGCGCTCGGTTTCGCAGCGCTCAGCGTGGGCGCGGACAACATGCAAACCGTGGTAGGCCTGCCATCCTCCTTTATCTCGATCATCCAGGCGCTCATCGTTCTCTTCATTCTGGCCGGTGAGTACCTCGGCCGGTTGACCATCGAGCGTCGGGGGCCCGCCTCTGAGTCGCGCGAGGCAGCGGAGGCCGAAACCACCCAGACCCGGGAGGTAAAGCTGTGAGCGAGACCGTTGTCATCGGCTTCTTGACGGCCATGATCGCCACCGGCACGCCGCTCCTCTTTGGAGCGCTGGGTGAGGTCATGGCGGAGCGCTCCGGTGTACTCAACCTGGCCCTCGAGGGATCGATGCTCGCCGGAGCCCTGATCTCCTTTCTCGTCGCCTGGCGCACGCACCACCTTTGGCTCGGCCTTCTGGTGGGCGCGATAGCAGGTGTCGCGGTCGCACTGGTCATGGCCTTTCTCTGCGTCAGCCTGCTCACCAACCAGGTCGTGACCGGGACAGTGCTCAATATCCTGGCCCTGGGCGTGACCAACTTCGTGTACGCCCAGGTAGCCGGAACCGCCCTCTCGCCGCCACACGTCTCGCTCTTCCCCAACGTGGTCATTCCCGGGCTCAGCCACCTCCGCTTCATCGGGCCGGTACTGTTCCAGAACCCGCTGCTGGTCTACATCGCCATCCTCCTTGTGCCTGCCTCCGGCTGGTTCCTGTATCATACCCGTGGCGGGCTGGCCCTCCGGGCCACCGGTGAGGATCCCCGGGCCGTGGCGAGTGTCGGGATGTCCGTATTGCGGATCCGCTACCTCGCCGTCCTCTACGCTGGCCTCATGGCCGGTATCGGTGGCGCATACCTCGTCCTCGGGCAGGTGGGCTTCTACACCCCAAATGTGACTGCTGGCCGGGGGTTCGTGGCCATCGCCATCGTCGTGTTCGGGCGGTGGAATCCGTACAGGATCCTGGGGGCGGCGGCCTTTTTCGGCGCGACCGAGGCGCTACAAGAGCGTCTCCAGGCGCTCGGCATCTCGCTCCCGGCGCAGTTCCTCCTCATGCTCCCGTACCTCCTGGTCGTGGTCGCGCTGCTCGTGAGCATCCGCGGGCGAGGCGAGGTAGGCACGCCGGCCGGGCCACGTTTTCTCACCATCCCGTACGAACGAGAAGCACTCTGATTGCGGAGAGGAGCAGATGAACGACTTTCACACCTTCCTCGATGGGCTGCTCGCCCGGTTCCCCAGCGATGTGGTCACTATCAGTGACCACATCGACGACCCCTTCGTACCCGCCGCCATGGCGCTCGAGCTCGACCGACTGGAGCACCCTCCCATGCTCGTCTTCGAGTCGCTGTGTGACTCGTCGATGCCCTTCGTCACCAACGTCTTTGCGTCGCGTGATCGTCTCTCCTGGGCCATCCGAACCACGCGGGAGAAGTTTCACGACACGATCAACACCTACGCTCATCACCTGATCCCGCCAGTCATGACGAGCGGGGGGCCGGTCGCGGACGAAGTATGGACGGGTGAGGCGCTCGACGCGTCCGGCCTGCCGGCGATCCAACACTTCAACGAAGACGCTGGTCGGTACTTTACGGCCGCAATTGTCGTGGCCCATGATCCAGATACAGGAGTCCGAAACCTGAGCTACCACCGACTCCAGATCAAGGGACCCACGCGTCTGGGAGCCAGTCTTCACTCGCGTAGTCATCTCTGGGACTACTTCCTGCGCGCGGAGGCACGGGGCCAGGACCTGGAATGCGCGGTCGTGCTGGGAGCGCATCCGGCAGTCATGCTAGCGGCCGCAGGGCGCATGGGCATTGATCAGGACGAATACGAACTGGCCGGGGCCATGATCGGTGAGCCGGTGGAGCTGCAGAAGTGTCAGACAGTCGATGTCGAGGTGCCCGCCAGGGCCGAGATCGTCCTGGAGGGACGTCTGTTGGGCAGCACGTACGAGGATGAAGGCCCGTTCGGGGAGTACACGGGGTATGCTACCGGTCGCTCCACGCGCAACGTGCTCGAGCTCTCGGCGATCACGCGCCGACGTGACAGCGTGTACGTCGACATCGTACCTGGAAGCTCCGGGGACCACCTCGTGCTGGGCAGGGCGGCCAAGGAGGCCTATGTCTGGGGCCGTCTGAAAGAGCTCTTCCCCCACGCCAGCGCGATCAACTACCCGAGCTCCGGCACCCACTACCATTGCTACGTCTCGCTGCGGAAGACTGCCGAGGGGCAGGTCAACCATCTCCTCTCCCTCCTCTTTGGCCTCGACAACTACATCAAGACTGCAGTGGTCGTGGACGACGATATCAACGTGTTCGATGAGAGCCAGGTCATGTGGGCACTCGCTACCCGCATGCAGCCCGACCAGGACCTTCTGGTCATCCCTAACTTCATGTGCAACAGGCTTGATCCATCGTCGCGCGATGGAGTGGGCGCCAAGCTCGGCATCGACGCCACGACGCCGGAAGGTTGGAACTTCGAGCGCGCCACGGTGCCCGAGTCTTCCGTGCGCTTGGCTCGCGAGCTTCTCCAACAGGGCAAGTAGATCGAGACCCAAACAGCGTTCGAACGGGGCTCACCCGCTCAAAGACGAGGATGGAACGCATGGTCAGAGAACCGCAGAAACTGATTGAAGTTCTCCGCCACATCGCGACAAATGTGAGCATCGTGACTACCCGCGACGGCGGCGTGCTCCATGGGATGACAGTCACCATGTGGGCGGAAGCCGTGCAGCCGCCTCGCGTGCTCATCACTCTGAACCGTCAGGCCAAGACGTACGGGCACATCAAGAGGAGCCGCGTCTTCGCCGTAAGCCTCCTCTCTGAAACGCAAGAGGAACTGGCTCTGCGATTCGGACAGGCAGATGTGCCCCACGGCGAATTGTTCTCCAGCATTAGCTACCGCACCGAGGTCACAGGCTCACCCGTCTTGCACGGATGTGTGGCCTTCTTCGACTGCCGCGTCGAAGCCTTCTACCCCTTCGGCTCCTTCGATATCGTCACTGGCCAGGTTGAGACGGCAGGGCTCGGTCCGGCCGACAAGCCGCTTGTTTACTACGCCAGCCACCTCGGCCGTCTTGTGCCTTTTGGACCGACTGTGCCGTACCCGCCGTAGCCCTGAAGCGTCTACTGAGGCGATCCCTGAATGCAAAGGTATGGAAAGCTCTCGGGTAACCGCCAAGAGTTTCTGAGTGAGCGTTTCAAACCTGCCTTCAAAGTGCTGGAGGAAGCCGGCCAGGCCGAGCGCGGCGACAACCAGGCCGTGCGCGTCGTAGATCGGCGCCGAGATCGAGGCTACTCCCTCGTCGAGGTCGTTGATGCCAAGGGCGTAGCCTCGCTCGCGTACCTGTGCAACCACTGCACGCAGCTGATCGGCGTCGGTAATCGTCCGGCTCGCATAGCGGTCAAGACCGCGCTCGATCACCATTTCCAGGCGCTCAGGAGGCCCAAAGGCCAGGAGGACCAGCCCCGATGGACAAGCATGATAGGGCATGGTGTGTCCTGCCCGCCCATAGAGATCGATCAAGCGCATGCTGGGAACGTGCTCCAGACAGACCACGTGCTCCGGCGCGGGCACGTTGAGGAAGGTGGGCATCTCCGCTTCCGCCGTCAGCTGCTCCATGAGCGCGCGAGCGTCGCGCCGGAAGTGAAGTGACTCGGAGGCTGCCCGGCCCAGCACCACAAGCTCGGATCCGAGCCCATAAGCCCGTGTGTCCGGATCCTGGCGGACGAATCCTTGGCCGGCCAGGGTGGCGAGCAACCGAAAGACGGAAGCCTTGTTGAGGCCGAGCATTCGGCTCAGCTCGCTCACGCCACGAGGACGGCGGTCCTCGGCCAGGACTCGGAGCAGGCGAAGCGCATTGTTGACAGAGTCAATCCGATATTCAGATATCATTCCTATGCGCCGGCAAATGAAAGACGAATGTGGTTTCGGCCCTGTACTCCGAGCGTGCTGCCCGGCACCACCAGCACTCCGGCTTCGCTCGCCAGCCGCTCCGCCACCTCCTCGCCCGGCTCCCCGACGTTGGGGAAGGCGTAAAAGGCGCCAAGCGGGGGGACGAGCCGAACCTTGGGTAAGCCGTCGAACGCGTCGATCACGAGCTGCCGGCGCCGCTCGTATGCCGCTACCATCTGCGAGACGGGCTCGAATGGGCCGTTCAAGCCAGCCAGCCCCGCTGCCTGGGACACGGAGGATGCGCAGCCGATGACATGTTCGAGCACCTTGGCGATCTCTTCCTAGAGCTGCGGTGGCGCGACCGCGAAGCCCACCCGCCAGCCCGTCATCGCGTAGGTCTTGGATAGAGAGAAGATCGAGACCGTACGGTCGCGAGCCTCAGCAAATCGGGCAATGCTGACATGCGTTGCCGGAGGGTAGACGAGATGCTCGTAGGCCTCGTCCGAGACCACGATCAAGTCATGCTCGTCGGCGAAGGAGGCGACGGTCTGCAGAGCGCTGACCGGGTAAACCGCGCCGGTGGGATTTGCCGGGGAGTTTATCACGATCGCCCGCGCTCGCGGTGTGAGAGCTGCGCGCAGTGCCTCGAGAGAGGGCACAAAGCCATCCGATCCGAAGAGAGGAATCGGTATGGGGCGGCCTCCGGCCAGATTGACGAGCTCGCCCGTGCGGACACGCTCCAGGGCGCCGCGCATACCAGACCGCGGGATGTCGCTCATGCGCTTGGCTGCGCGGACGCTCCTGGAGGCGAGGTCGTGTGTCATGACACTCGGGCCGGCTCCTATTGCGCTTGTGACGGCAGGTTGCCCACGGCCGCCGGGCGGATCGTCAGTTGTTTCTGTCCCTCGTGGAGCGTTTTCAGGCCTGCCTGGTAGAAGGCCTGAAGGTACTCGGGGCGGACAGTAGCGAAGTGGTTGCCCCGGATCCCCGTCTCGGTTACGATACTGTCAGCTATCAGAGGTCAGCTGTCAGCTTTCCTCTGTGCGCTGAGTCCTCCTTTCTTGCAGTGAGGGGGCTGATTTCTGAGGGCTGATAGCTGATAGCTGATAGCTCGTTCAGTCACGGGGCAAGCTCCGTAGGCGCTCACGGTCCATGAGCAGATCACGGAGCGCAAGGAAGGCTCGTCCGGCCTCGGCCCCATCGAGCACACGATGGTCGAACGACAGGGACAGCGTGGTCGCCGGCCGGATCTGAATCTCGCCGTCGACGATCAGGGCGCGAGGCTCGATCACGCCGAGGGCAAGGATGGCGGCCTCGGGCGCATTGATGATGGGCGTGCCAAACTCGGCGCCAAAGGTGCCGGTATTGGTGACGGTGATCGTGCTGCCGGTCAATTGGTGCGGCGTCGCCCTCCGCTCTCGGGCGGCAGCCACCACCTCCGCGATCTCACGAGCAATGGTCATGATGCCCTTGGCGTCGACATCCCGGATTACGGGCACGAGGAGCCCATCATCGGTCTCGGCAGCAATCCCGACGTGATAGACCCGCTTGAGAATGATCTCCTCGGTCTCAGCGCTGAAGGACGAGTTGAGCTTGGGGAACTCCCGGCACACCTCTACTAGGGCCCGGACGACCACCGGGAGCGGGCTGACGGCTGCCCTCTGGGTGGTCGTGTTGGCGGCCAGCTCGCGCCGGAAGGCCTCGAGCTCGGTGGCGTCGAGTGTGAGGAAGCTCGTCACGTGGGGGATCTGCGTCCACGAAGCAGTCATGTGCTGCGCAATGATCCGCCGCGTACCACGCACCGGGATCCGCTCGTCGAGCGATTGGGTACCCTCCGGCTGTCCGGTAGCAGGCTGCGGGCGGCCACTGGGGGCCGCCCCTACGGGATCAGGTGGGCGCAGGCGTGGCCGGCGCTTTGCGGCGCTCGCGTCGGTTTTGACGCCGTAGCCGACCAGGACCTTCGGCGCTTCCTCGGTGGCCGCTCCAAGCTCGAAGGTGACCAGATTTCCGCCAACCGGCACGACCTCGCCTTCGCCGGCATGAAACTTTCTCACGACGCCCTCGAAGGGAGACGGGATCTCGACGTTCGTTTTGGCCGTGAGCACCTCGACCAGCGGCTGATTCAGCCGGACTTGATCACCTTCGGCCACCAGCCACCGCACGACCTCGGCCTCCTCCAGGCCCTCACCCAGGTCGGGAAGCGTGAAGATCTGCTCGGACATCGCTCAATACCTCAGGACTCGGTCTGCGGCCACCAGGATTCGCTCCAGGCTCGGCAGATACTGCTCTTCCAGCATGGCGGGAGGGTACGGGATGTCATATCCCGCCACGCGCATGGCCGGCGCATGGAGGGCGTCGAACGCTTCCTCCATGATCCGCGCCACGATCTCGGCTCCAAATCCCGCGGTCAGCGGCGCCTCCTGGACGACAACCGCCCGACCGGTCTTGCGAACCGAGCCAATCAGCGTCTCGAGGTCGAGTGGAACCAGCGTGCGCAGATCCAGGACCTCGAGCTCCACGCCGTCCTCCTCTGCTGCCTCGGCCGCTTCCAGGCAACGCGCGACGCTGCTACCCCACGCGATCAGCGTGCAATGGCTGCCGTGGCGGAGGATGCGCGCCACTCCCAGCGGCAGCCCATCGGTCCGCAGCTCACCCGACTCCTTCGACCAGTACCGAATCGTCGGCTCCATGAAGATCACAGGGTCGGGCGCATGGATGGCGTTCACCAGGAGGCTGAACGCGTCGAGCGGCGAGGAAGGAGCGGCGATCTTGAGACCTGCCGTATGGGCGAAGAGCGACTCGGGGCTCTCCGAGTGATGCTCGGCCGCGCCGATTCCGCCGCCCGTCGGCATACGAATGACGATCGACATGTCGACGCCTCCCGCGCTACGGGATCGGTACTTGGCCACGTGTGAGATGATCTGGTTGAGCGCCGGGTACGCGAATGCGTTGAACTGAATCTCAGGAACCGGCCGCCATCCGGCAAGAGCCAGGCCGACCGCAGTGCCCACGATGGCGGACTCGGCGAGCGGCGTATCGAAGACACGCTCCTCGCCGAACTCTGCCTGCAAGCCGTCGGTCACCCGGAAGACGCCGCCCAGCTTTCCGACGTCTTCGCCGTAGACCAGCACGCGATCGTCCTCGCGCAGGCAGTGCCGGAGCGCGCTGTTCAATGCCTGGACCATCGTGATCTCGGGCATTCGCTTATCTCGCCGCAGGCTCGGACGACTCCCGCTCGGCGCCGGCCAGGGAAATCGCCTCGTCGCGCTGGGATGCAAGGGTTGCGGGCATCTCGGCGAAAACGTTATCCAGGAGATCGCTCATGGGGCCCGGCTGGAGGCTCGTCACGCCGGCTCGAATCGTGCTTGCCAGCTGCTGCGTCTCCTCCTCTACCTGCTCGAAGAACGCCTCGTCCGCCAGGCCGGTGGCCGTGAGAAAGCGGCGGTAGCGCTCGATCGGGTCGAGGCGCTGCCAGGACGCTTCCTCCTCCCGCGTCCGGTACCGGCTGGGATCGTCCGCGGTCGAGTGAGGATCCACACGGTAGGTCATGGCCTCGATCAGGGTCGGCGTGTAGTCGCTTCGTGCTCGCTCGACTGCCTCGCGTGTTACATGGTAGACGGCGAGGACGTCGTTGCCGTCGACCCAAACGCCGGGGAACCCGTAGGCCTCTGCCTTGCGATGGATCGGCGCTCCGGTCTGACGCCGCAGCGGGACCGAGATGGCATACTGATTGTTCTGACAGAAGAAGATCACGGGAGCCTGGAACACGGAGGCGAAGTTGCATCCTTCGTGGAAGTCACCCTCCGAGGTGGCGCCGTCGCCGAAGTACGCGATGGCGCAGGCTCGCTTGCGGTCGAGCCGTGCGCCCATGGCCCAGCCGACGGCGTGCAGAATGTGGCTGGACACCGGGACGGTATTGAGGGCAAACCGGTCGCTCCGCGGGTCCGGGCTGCTTCCATGGAGGATGCCTTTCCAGCCGTAGAGGTAGCGCACCAGATCCAGTCCGCGCACCAGCGCGACTCCCAGCTCGCGATATGCCGGAAAGACGAAGTCCTCCTCTCCCAGGGCAAATGCGCTGCCGACCTGCGCTGCCTCCTGGCCGAGTAATGGCCCATAGACGGCGAGATGGCCCTGCAGTTGCAGCGCCGCCGCCTCACGATCGGCGCCCCGGGCCAGGCGCAGGAACCGATAGAGCTGCCGCAGGCGATCATCGTCCAGGCCAAGCCTGTGGACCAGCCGCTCATTGGCGCGGCCATCCGGAGCGACGATGCGGAAGGGCTCGGTTGCCTCGGCCACACCGGTCATCTCGACCTCACCGGGAGAGTGTTTCTCCTGACGAAACACTGTTTCAGAATCGCCCGATATGTGTGTATTGTATGGGCGGCCTAGCAGACAGTCAAACGCAAGTCTGTGCTGAGCGCCTCTCAGATGTAGACGTGTCCCTCCAAAGCGTAATCCTCTCCACTGGGCGATGCATCAGGCAGGTGCATCCTGCCCACTGCGCCGCGTGCAATCCATACCTTCTTTCCCGCACGGACCGCTCCGCTGAAGTCGACCCCGTAGATGTGCCGTGGCCTGTCCACAAGTGACTCTGTCACATGCGGACCCGCTGCCGAACCATCTCCGGACTGCTCATCTTTCTTGCTTCTGCATTTGAGCGTGATGCTCCTCATTCCCCGGCTACGATGCTTACATGTGCACGTTCACGCGACCCCGGTTTCGGCGTGATGATGATCTCGACGTCGCGGTCCAGCGCCAGAAAGAATCGGAGAAGGCGGTCGATCGAAAAACCGGTCAGGCGCCCTCGCGTGAGGGCTGATACCTTTGGCTGGTCGATCCCAAGTAGCTCCGCCGCCTGGATTTGGCTGAGGTGCCGCTGCGCGATAA
>Ga0207416_1002215_pt1 | contig 22098 bp, 23 predicted proteins | sample PaiPotPPM11metaG_FD_184107 | JGI IMG/M metagenome (GOLD analysis project Ga0207416, IMG submission 184107) | Iron sulfur acid spring bacterial and archeal communities from Banff, Canada, to study Microbial Dark Matter (Phase II) - Paint Pots PPM... ...
ATTTACAACGAAATGCTGCTGTAGTACTAGCCGCGACGTGGTGCGGGCGTCGCTGGCTGGTCGCTGCCGCCGTGGTCGCGGCCGTTCTCACCGCGGTCCCCGGCCTTGTCCTCGGCGGATCGCGGGTGAACATTGCCGCGGAAATGACCGTGCCCGCGGTGCTGGCGCTCGTGGTCCTTCTGCCGCTCACCAAGCGTGCCGAGCGTCCGCCGGTCTCGCTGCTGCGACTGCCGTGCCTGCCCCTGGCGGTGAATCTTGTCGCGCTACTCGTCGCAGCGTGGGGGCTGGACATTCACGAGGCGCTCCCCATCGCAACCCCCAGTACGACCGTGCTCTTGGCCCCCTACAACACCTACCTGTCCCTGATCCCGCTGCTCGTCGCCGCCTGCTGGCTGGTCACCGACGTGCGACCGCTCGCCGCCGTCACCCTGCAGTTCCTGCTGATGAGAGTGCTCTACGCCGCGCTCAACGCTTACCCCGCCGAGAGCTGGGCCCAGACGGCGATCGTGGTCGGGCTCCCGCTGGCACTCACCGGTGCCCTCGTCTGGCTGCTCCGCCACCGCGCCAGAACCGCCCCGCCCACCCTCGGGTAACCCGCTCCGCCGGGGGGATATCTGCCTTCGCCCTCCACACCCATTTTCCAGCTTCCTCAAGCCGGTTTCTAATCCCAGCTCAATGTCATGCTTCGGGCTTTGGGACTCTCTGAAGCGGGTGAGCTGCTGCGGGTACCACGCATCCGTTCGGGATGATGCCCTTGAATTTTCCAAACATGGATAAGCTCGCTCCGACGACCACCCGGGCATTGCGTCCGGCCAGGAAGCCGAGGATCTGCTGGGCGAGGAGCCGGAGCACGGGCCCGTTGCCGGTTAGGTTGATGGCTCCGGACGGTGCGCGGACAGCCTGTGCCGCCGTGGGGGTCATGGTCACCGTCACCGTGGTGTCGCCCTGGGGACCGAGCTTCAGACTGAGGTGGCGGGTCACGGCGGCAGCCCACAGCACCTGGACGGGGAGGCCAAGTGTGCTGGGATCAGCGGACAGCCAGGGGATGCTGGGAGCAGCCAGGTGAACGTTACTCGGCGCGCAGGGCGGTGAGGATGTTTAGGCGAGCGGCGCGGCGCGCGGGCAGAGCGGCCGCCAGTAGGCCGACGACGATTGCGGCGGGCAGGGCCGCAGCCAGCAGCGGGACGGGAACCCCGGGTGACCCGAGACCGCCAGAGCCGTTCTGCAGGGCGAGCGCCAGTGACCAGCCAATGACCAGTCCGAGCATCACCCCGGTGATCACCCCGGTGACGACAGTGGTGAGTGCCTCGGCGCGGACGATCGCGCGTATTTGGCGTATCTCCGCGCCGACCGCGCGGAGCAGCCCGATCTCACGAGTGCGCTCCATGACGCTGAGGGCCAGTGAGGTGATGACCGCGATCAAGCCGATCAGGAGGCTGAGAGCCAGCAGCGCAGTCGCCAGCGTGGCTACCAGGTTGATGCCAGAACTGACCTGGCTGGCATACTCGGCCTTGTCGCTGAGGGTGGCCTGCGGGTACGCGTTCAGCAAGCTGCTGAGCTCGCCGTTAACTTGCTGCCCAACGTTCGGGGCGGTCGCGCGCGGGAGCGCGACCGTGGCCGGGTCGGTGGACGTCATACGGGCGGCCACCTCAATCGAAACCTGGTACTACAACGGCGCTTGCCAGCCAGCTTTATTTGACTACAATTCAGGTCATGACGATGATAATTCCTCTGGCCGACGCCAAGGCCCGGCTGTCCGCGGTGCTTGACGATGTACGGGACACGCACGACCGCGTCGTGATCACCCGCAACGGCCGCCCCGAGGCCGTGATCATCTCCGTTTCAGATCTGGAAACCATTGAAGAGACCCTCGACCTGCTGTCCACGCCTGGGGCGGTTGAGGAGATCCGTACCGCGGAGGCTGAGATCGCCCGCGGCGAGGCCATCGGCGCCGACGAACTGCGGCGCCTGATGGCAGAGCGCGTCCGGAATGAGCGCGACGGCGGGTGAGCGATGAGGCATACGCCCTGTCGCTGGCTCCGGCCGCCCGGCGCGTCCTCGTCGAGGGACCGCCACGCGGACTGCCGGTAGCGGTCGCGGCGGCGGTTACCGAGTTCCTGACGGGCGCGCTGCTGGACAACCCGCACCGAGTAGGCAAGCCGCTCGCGCGTGAGCTAGCCGGGTACCATTCCGCGCGGCGCGGCGCGTACCGGGTGGTCTACCGGATCGACGAGCCCGCCCGGACCGTCCACGTCGTGCGCATCGACCACCGCGCCGACGTGTACCGGACACGCTAATCCGAGGCGAGTGCGGGGCCCGCTCCCTGGAAGGTACGTTACGAGCGAAAAGCCGAATTGCAGATCAGGGTAGAGGCGCGCGCATGTATTCCAGTCCTTCTCGGGCCTTCGCCGCGGTGTTACCCCCCGCGGCTGAGATGTCTTCCAACCGGCGTCTCCAGAAGTTCCATCGCCCGACGCTGAACCCGCGGTCGGCCAGGCCGGCTTCCCGGCCTAGCCTGCCCGCCTGATCGCTGCCATCGGCGTCGGCGGCCCACTGGACGGCCAGGGAGGCGAGCGCCGGGCCGGCGTGCCGGAACCATTCGACCGCCGCCGGGAGTACCCGCGGAAGTTCTGGACTGTCCTCCTCCAGCGCCTCCCGGAGGGCCCAGATGGCGTAGCGCGAGAAATCCACGCCGGCCACGGTCAACTGGGCGGCGAAAGCGTTCAGGTTCGCCCATGTCCCGGCCGATACGGCGGGCGGCGAGAAATTCCACGTCTCTCGCATCTGCGCGCCGAAGACGGGAAGGTCGACGTGTGCCCTCATGTCCCACACAACGCACTCCTGCCCGTCCGGCCGCGCCAGGATGCCCCGGTCCCTGACCGCACCCACCAGTTCGACGAGCCGGGACCGCGTGCCATCGTCGGGCGTGTCGGCGGCCGAGATCACTGCCTCCCAGGCCGCCCACAACATCTCCTCGACGGGCGCTTGCCCGGCGGCGGCCCGCAGGAAGGCGTGATCCACCGGCTCGGTAAATTCCGCCGCGCCGACCGCCGGCGGCATGCCATCTTCTGAGTGCAGGTAGCGATCGACAACGCCACGGAAGCGCGCCAGCCACTGGTCACCTTCGCTAACCGGGCCGGTCATCACTTTCCCTTCTCGCCCGGAGACGCCCCGATCGTACCGCCAGGTCGTGCAGCCGCCTTTGCGCGGGGCTTCGACTGCTTACTGCCGATCATGTCCTGCTGGATCTTCGCCGCGATTTCATCCTTGACGCGTCACGTTTGCCGTTACTCCAGGCCGATAACGCTCTTAAATTCCCGGGCGACCTACAGGGCTCAACGGACCGGGCGTACTGACCTGGGGCTTTATCGCTCCAGGTTTTTTTGTGCCCGCTTTGTCCCGTGGTTTCTCGCGCTGAGGGGCCAGCAATCCTGGTCTTGTCAAAAACGGGCCGCCCGGCGCCGGATACAGGGGCTCGCGCGCGCTAAATGTCCGGACGGGGGCCCGGCCAGGATGAGGTTGCTTATAGGTATGAAGGAAGTCTTACACGACCGCGCAATGGCGACAAGCGGAGTACGGTTTCCATGTATTTCAGGACCGCAGGGAACCAGATCCTTAGCGATTGGATTCGTCGTGCCGAAGACCGGTGTCTGGCCGGTGGCCGTCCTGCTGGCCACTGCCTGGTGCGTGAGCGCGTGCGGTACCGCCACCACCGCCTCAACTTCCTCCAGCGCGCCCTCCAGTCCGGGCACGCCCGCGAGCCAGGGGCAGTCCGCCGCTGCCGCCGGCAACAGCACGCCGGGCGCGGCCCTCACGAACTGGATGCATGCCGTGGCCGTCGGCGACCGCAGCGGGGCCTGCAAGGACATGGCGGCGCAATCGTCGCAGATGACGACCTGCATGTCCGCAGCCGGCACGAACACGTTCACCTCCCTGCACGGTAACTTCGCCACCGACGGGATCAAGTCCAGCACCCCGATCCAGGTCACCGGCGGCCACGTCACGGGAACGACCGCGACGATCAGCGGCAGCCAGGTCCGCGTATCCGGCACCATGCTGGACACGCTCATGACCGCCCACAGCACCGGGATCAAGCCGGGGCAGCTCCGCTTGTCGTTCGACCTCTCGCGCGTAGCCAACGCCTGATATGTCACCAATTTCAACCTGGACGTCGGCTGACCCATCTTCCCCGCATCTTCCGGGTGGTGCCGGCGCCCGTCGTGGTCCACGGCTTCACCCGCTATCGCGCTTGCTGGCCGGCGAGGTACGCGTGGGGGATCATCTGATCGGCGGTAAGCGGTGGCCCGAGGATGGTCTGCCCGGTGTCCGCGGCTGCCGCAGCCATGCTGGCTGGCGTGATTTCCCACCCGTCCGGCCGCGGACGGGACAGATCCCAGCCGGCCGCGCGGAAGAAGTCCTCGGTACCCGCGGGGGCGCAGACCGCGAGCATGTCGACGGCAGAAGAGGTGAAACGGTAGGCGTGGGGAACGTTGCGCGGCAGGAAGGCAACCCCGCCCTCCGACAGCTCCCAGCGCTGGTCACCGACCCAGAAGATGCCGCTGCCCTGCAGCAGCACGACTATCTCGTCTTCACTGGCGTGGACGTGCACCGGTGACGCCGATCCGCCTTGCGCGGCCGACCGCACCATCGTCAACTGGCCGTCGGTCTTCTCCCCGTCGAGCATGATCCGCATGACCCCGCCGCCAAGCCATTGCAGTTGCTCATGCTCGGCCGCCTGGGCCAGGTAGGGGATGCTCATGCGGCACCTTTCGTCGTTTCTGCTGCGCTTACCGCTACGCATGCAAATCCCTGGTGGATGTTCATCTAGTCATTAGAGCATACTCTAGTCAATGTATCTGCCTATTTACCGCCATCACTCTAGACTGAGGGTCATCATGTCCACCCGATACCGTTCCCCGAGGCGTGAGGATGCGGCGGCGGCAACCCGCGAGGCGATTTTGAGCCGCGCCCGGGATCTGTTCCTCACGCGCGGCTACGCCGCCACCACCGTGCCCGAGATCGCCCGCGCCGCGCGGGTGGCCACGCAGACGGTTTATGCCAGCACCGGCGGCAAGGCGGCCATGTTCGCCGAGTTGCTGCAGCCAGCCATCAATGACCAGACGGCAGCGGAAGCCATGACCGCGGCACTTCAGGCCGAGGATCCCGAACGCGTGATGGAACTGTGCGCGACCGCCGCGCGCTCTGGGCAGGAACGGTACTGGGACATCGTGTACGGGCTGATGCGGCGGCCGCCTGAAGATGAACTAGCCCAGCAGGCCATCGCCAACGTCGCGGCCAAATGCATGGAGGCGCTTACCGTTATAGCGCAGCGCCTGAATGAGCTTGGCGCGCTGAGACCCGGCATCAGCCCGGGCCGCGCAGCCGACCTGCTCTGGTTCTATTTTGCCCCCAACGCCTGGTACAGCCTGGTCGGCGACCGCGGGTGGACCTTCGACGAGGCCGAGCAATGGCTGCTGCAAGCCGCCCGCCGCGGCCTTCTCAAGGAACCGGCGAACTAAGCCGCAGGCAGGACCCACGGCCGCGGACCCGTCAGTTGTCCGCCCGTGCTGCGGCGGCGGGGAACAGTTCGGTGAAGGTCGCCTCCATCTGATTGCGGTCCTGGGCGGTCAGGCTGGTTTGCAGGCTGTCGATCGTGGCCTCGATGACGTCCAGCCCGGCGGGCGGGAAGTCGCTGCCGAACACGAAGTGCGCGCGCCCCGCGACGTCGATCGCCGGCCCGAGCGTCACCGGGGTGCCGGCGATCGCGGTGTCGAAGTACAGCGACGCCAGCTGAGCCCGCAGCTGCTCGGGGGTCAGCTGCCTGGGGTTGGCGACCCAGGGCTTGACGCCGAGCGACAAGATGCGCTGCGACAGCGCGGGCAGCACGCCGCCGGCGTGCGCGAGCACCATCCGCAGGCCCGGGTGGCGCAAGAACAGGCCGGCGAAGACCGCGTCGACGATCGTGCGCGCGGTGTCCATGGGGAACTCGATCAGCGGGCCGGGCCGCCCGAGCCCGAGCTGGCCGAACCCGGCCGGGCTGGCCGGGTGCACGAACACGCTCGCCCTCCTGCGGTCCAGCTCAGCGAAAACCGGCTCGAAGCGGCCGTCGCCGAAGTAGGCGCCGTCGTAGTTGGTCATCAGCACGAACCCGTCAGCCCCGAGCACGTCCGCCGCGTAGCGGACCTCCTCGAGCGCCGGGCCGGGGCTGGCCATCGGCAGCGAGGCGAGCAGCCCGAACCGGCCTGGCTGGGCGGCGACGATCTGCGCGCCCCGCTCGTTCACGGCCCGGGCCTGTTCCGCGTCCGCGGGCACGGGCGCAGACAGCAGCTGCATCGCGATGCCGTGCGCGTCCATGAACGCGATCGCCTCCCCGGGGCTCCACCCCGTCACGGGGGCGCCAGGGCCGACAACGAAGTGCGCGTGCACGTCGAACCTCTGCATGGGATCTCCCTATCAGCATTTGCGACCCTGGCGACTTCCCCGCTATCGAGCAGTGGCCGCCAGAGCGACCCAGCAGATCCGCCTGGAGCAAGGCGAACTCACACACCTGACAGCCCACGAGCTCCAGTTGCCGGCGCACGTCCTCATTGTCGCACTCGGCGCCCTCCCAGACCGGGGTGCTGTCCGGCAGCATCGACGTCGCCGCGCCCGTACTCCGGAATCTCGTCGCAAGCGCGTCGATCGTAACCGCCAGCCGGCACGAGGCAGCATTGCGGCAGCGCGCCGCGGGGGGCGCGCAGGCGATGCCGTCCGAGCACTCTGGCTGACCTAGTTGCTTTTTTCGCAACTCACAATCTATCTTGAAGGTATGGCACTGACGATGGAGATGCTCGCCGACAGAGTCCGTGAAGCCATGCAGGCTACGGGGATGTCTCAGCGTGCGCTTGGGCAGGCGATCGGCATGGATCCCCCTACCATGTCGAAGGCACTGGCGGGCAAGCGTGGCTTTAAGCCTCTTGAGCTTGCGCTTATCTCAGAGGCGCTGGGTATATCCGTGCAAAAGTTGCTCGCGGATGACGAGACTAGGCGTCCCCGTGAGTCAGTGCTCGCCCGCGTGCAGCCAGAAGCCAACCCGGCAACCGAGCAGGCGCTTGCCCGCGCACGGCAAATGCTGGAACTCGAAGAGTTGCTAATCGAGCAAGGCTTCGATGCGCTGCCCGTGGTACGCCCGCCGAGGCCCTCGTCAGGCCAGCCGTACCAGCAGGGCGAGCTTCTTGCCCAGGGGCTCCGCTCCCAGTCGGGCCTCGGGGACGCGGACCTACCCACTGACGTGGGCCAGCTCGCCGCCGATGTGGAGGACAAGTTCAACGTTGACGTGGCGGTCGAGCCCCTTGAACCCGGGCTGGACGGGCTGGCGATCTCGCGCCCGGGCTACAGCCTGATCATGGTGAGCAGTTCCATCGCCGCGCACCGGCAGCGGTACACGATCGCCCACGAACTAGGCCACCTCATGGCCGGGGACCAAGGCGACACAATCGACGAGAATATCAACTACAGCAGGACGCCTGCGGAGACCCGGGCGAATGCCTTCGCCGCCGCCTTCCTCATGCCCGCTAGTGCCCTGCGAACCGCCGTCGGCGACCAGTCCGCACCAACCGAGGAACTCATAGCGGACCTGCTGGCCAGGTACCGAGTGAGCCTCGACGCGCTCGCCTTCCGGCTGCACAACCTGGGGATCATCAATGCGGCCGGGCGGGATGCCGTCCGGCGCATGTCTTCCGCACGGATCGCATTGCGCCAGGGCCGGGCGAGCGATCTGCAGGCGCGCCACGACCAGCGCTGGCCGGGCGGACTGCTGCGCAGGGCGGTCGAAGCATACGCGAAGGGACGGATAAGCATCAGGCCGATCGCGCAGTTGATCAACGTCGATCCGGACGCCCTGCTTGAGGAGCTCGCGCCACCGCGACTGGCGCTGCCGGGAGCCGCGGTTGGTCCGGAAACCGACGATGAGCTTGTGCCGATGCTGTGAGTCCCACCCCTCCAGCCATCGACTTCGCGCGGCGGAGAGGTCTCACTGCCGTCGACTCTGAGCCGGCGCGGGAGCACTAAACAATCACGCGTTCGTGTGATACCTGGGGTCCGGACGGGAGTCCTAGCGTGAAGCATCACGGTGACATCTCGTCGTAGGAGGCAGCCATGCCAGCCAAGCCAAGTATCGTCTTCGCCCACGGGCTCTGGGCCGACGGCTCGTGCTACAGCAAAGTGATCCCGGCGCTTGAGGCGGACGGGCACCAGGTGGTGTCCGCCCAGAACAGCCTCGATACGCTCGAAGGCGACGTCGCCACGGTGACCCGCGCGCTGGGGCGGGTCAGCAGCCCGGCCATTCTCGTCGGGCACTCCTACGCCGGGACCGTCATCACGGCCGCGGGCACCGACGACCGCGTCGCGGGGCTGGTCTACATCTCCGCCCTCGCCCCCGACGCCGACGAGACCTCACAGAGCCTGCAGGACAAGTTCCCGGCCACCGAGATCTTCGCCCACATCGAGGTCGCCGACGGGCGCATCTGGATGCTCCCGTCAGGCATCGGGTACTTCGCGGGCGACCTGCCGGAGCAGGAGCAGAAGCTCGTATGGGCGACGCAGGGCGTGCCCGACGTCGACCTGTTCAACCAGAAGCTCCCCGGCACCGCCTGGCGGACGAAGCCGAGCTGGTACGTCGTCGCCAACAACGACCAGACCGTCAATCCCGAGCTTGAGCGATTCGTCGCCAAGCGGATGGGCGCCCACACCTACGACGTGGACAGCAGCCATGTCCCCATGCTGTCCCACCCCGACTTCGTCCTCGACGTCATCCGGGATGCCGCGAAGGCGGTGTGAACCAGGTGGCATCCGGGCACGTGCTCGAGCTGCCGCACCAGGCGACCGGAACGGGCTGAACTGGCCGTGGCCCGCCATCCCGTTGTCCTGGGCATCGCCGGACTTGAAGCCGAGCCGGGCGATCACATCTGCGCGCTGTTCTCCGGCGAGCGGGAACGGGACCAGATCCTGGTCCCGTTCCTGCGGGCCGGCCTGGCATCCGGCGACAAGTGCATCTGTGTCGTTGACGGCACCGATCCAGGGGAGATCGTGGCGGCTCTCGGGCCTGCCGGACAAGCAGCGGCGTCGGCAGCCGACAAGCAACTTGAAGTCATCCGTTCGTGCGACATGTACCTGCGGTCGGGCCGCTTCCTGGCCGACGAAGTGATCGGGGCCTGGAAGGCCGCCATAGCGGACGCGATGTATGCCGGGCAGTTCGACGTCGTCCGCGCGGTCGAGACATGGTCGCGACGCGACGTGCTGCCCGACATCAACGAGCTCCTGATGCTCGAGTCCGCGATGAACCAGTACCTGCCCCTCTACCCGCAGGTCATCGTGTGCCTGTACGACATCGACCGGTTCGGGGGCGGCGCCCTCATGAACCTGGTCAAGACCCATCCCCGGACGCTGGTGGGCGGGGTGGTCATCGAGAATCCCTACCTCATGACGCCCGATGAGGTCCTGATCAAGGCGGTGCTGCGTGAGGCGTGATGACTGGCTCGATCTGGCTCGCAAGGTCGACTGGACGCCCCGCTACGTGGCGGAGCGGGAGCTGTTCCCCGAGGAGATCAGCGGCAGTCCGTGGCTGCCCCGCGACGCGTGGCGCGACTGGAATGAGGCGTACCGCACGACCTACCGGGAGTACGTCGCGAACCAGCGGGAGAAGGACGCCGCCGTGCTTGGTGTGCGAGCGGCACTCAGCAAGCCTCGCCTGTTCGACGAGCTCGACCCCGGCTGGGTTGAGCTGGTCAAATTCCACAACGGCGCGGTCACCCTGGCGGAGTACGCGGGCGCGGTCGCCGAGCTGCGCATGGCCAGGTTCGGACGCGACAGCGCATGGCGCACGATGTCGGCCCTAGGGGCGCTCGATGAGATCCGCCACACCCAGATTCCCTTGCTGATCGGTCACGACCTGATGGCCCACGACGGCAACTTCGACTGGACCCACAAGGCGTACCACACCAACGAGTGGGTGATTCTCGCCGCGCGTCACCTGTTTGATGACATGATGCTCGCCGCCGACGCCATCGACCTCGCGATCCAGCTCAACTTCGTGTTCGAGACAGGCTTTACCAGCCTGCAGTTCATGGCCATGGCGGCCATGGCGGACCGTGCTCACCACCATCTGTTCGAGAAGACGGTGGCGAGCATCCAGACCGACGAGGCACGCCATTCCCAGATCGGGCATCCGGTGCTGCGGACGTTGCTGGAGCACGGCTCGCGTGAGCGGGCCCAGTACCTCATCGACAAGATGTGGTGGCGATGCTGGCGGCTGTTCCTCGCGCTGAGCGGAACGGCCATGGAGTACCTCGCCCCGCTTAACGCGCGGACCCGCTCGTTCAAGGAGTTCATGACCGAGTGGGTGACCGAGCAGTTCATGAAGAACCTCGCCGAGTTCGACCTCAAGAAGCCCTGGTTCTGGGACCTGTTCATCGAAGAGCTCGATTACGCGCACCACAGCTTCCAGCTCGGCCTCTATACCTACCGGACCACGTTGTGGTTCGACGTGGCGATGCCTGACGCGGACGAGCGCGCGTGGCTGAACGCGAAGTACCCGCGGTGGGATGAGACCTACGGGGGACTGTGGGCGCAGCTCGAGCGACGCTGGGAGGCCGGCGGCGAAGCCAATACGCTGTCCTACGGGCTCCCCGCCCTCTGCAACTTGTGTCAGCTCCCCGCGTTGTTCATCCGGCCGGGGCGGAACACCGCGTGCACCCTGGACCTGGCGGGACGCCGGTACCTGTTCTGCTCGGAGCCATGCCGCTGGATCTTCGAGCAGGAGGCCTCGCGATTCGCCGGTCACGCGAGCGTGGTCGACCGGATTGTCGCCGGGGAGGCACCAGGCAAGCTCACCGACCTGCACGGGTGGATGGGGCTCCAGGCACCCGCCGAGACCGGCAAGGACCTGCGCCGTGGCCTCGACCCGTGGCGCCTTGACCCCATTCCGAGTGCGTGATGCGGGTGTACCTGTTCGGCTTCGCGAGCGATGACTTCCTCGGCCGCGTCATCCTCACTCCGGACGACCGCACCGTGACCCAGCTGGCCGGCCAGTTGGTGGCCTGGGGCCTGGCACCCGAGCGGAATGCATCCCTGACGGTGCGCAACGAGGCAGGCGACATCCTCGATCCCGAGGCGACCATCGCCCAGGCGGGGCTCGCGAACGGCGACATCTTCCTGGTCGAGCGAGGGTGAGGCGACCGTGGCCGGGTGGCGGTACGCCGGGTCGCTTGACGACATCTGGGCGGGCGAAATGACCGCGGTGAACCTGGGAGCGGCCGATGTCCTGCTGTGCAACATCGACGGGACGCTGGTCGCCTACGAGGACCGGTGCCCGCACCTGGCGAGTCCGCTTTCCGCGGGTGCCCTCGACGGCGGCGTCTTGACCTGCGGCGCCCACGAGTGGCAGTTCGACGCACGGACCGGGCGCGGGGTCAACCCGGCCAGCGCATGCCTGCGCCGTTACCCGGTGCGGCTGGACGGCGAACAGATCTTCGTTGGCCTGAGGGAGGACGAATGAACTCGCCCGAGGGGGTCGGTCCTGTGCTGCACGCCACCCCGTTCGCGTGGTCGGTCGTCGCCGTCATCGAGGAGGAGAACATAGACGTGCTCGTCCGGGACGAAGGGGCATACCTGCGGGTGCTGGTGCCCCGGGCCTGCCGGCTGTCGCGGGCGGGGCTGGAAGCGGCGACCGGCCTGGCCATCCGGTTTCCCGGTGACCTCGAGCTGGTGATGTCGTCGTTCACGGGTGTGCTGCGCCTGACCGAGGACGACGCCGTCTGGCGGCTCGCGGGCACCCCGGCGGGTGACCGATGACCGCCCCGTCCTGGCGTGCGCCGGGCCGCAAGGCGTACAGCCGGCTCGCGGCGGGCCGGCGCGTCCCGCTCGAGTATGAACTGGTGAGTACTGATCTCCACTACAACTACCCGATGCGGTTCGAGCTGCCGGCCGCCAACCCGGTGGTCGCCTGGTACTACCGCTACCGGGAAGGCTCCCCGTTGCGGGCCCGCTGCTGGGAGCAGTTCGCCGACCCGCGCCGGACCACCTACCACGGTTACGTTCAGTTGCAAGACGCGCGCGAGGATGTCGTTGACGGCCTGCTCAGGGAGGCAGCAGAAACCAGGCGACCTAACGACGCATGGCTGAGCTACCTGGATCGCTGGTACGCTCCGCTCCGCTTCCCGGTCCATGGGTTGCAGATGCTCGCCGCCTACGTCGGACAGATGGCGCCGGCCTCCCGGATCACCAACTGCGCCGCGTTCCAGTCGGCCGACGAGCTCCGCCGCGTTCAGCGGATCGCCTACCGCACCGCCGCGCTGCACGGCCCGCTGTCCCCGGTGGCCGCGACGTCGCAGCGGGCGGCCTGGGAGGAGGCGGAAGCGTTTCAGCCGCTCCGCGAGCTCCTCGAACGGGCGCTGACCGCCTACGACTGGGGCGAGGCGTTCACGGTGACGAACCTGGTCATCAAGCCCCGGATAGACCGGCTGGTGAACGAGGAGATCGCCGGCGCGCTCGCCACGGCGAACGGTGACCCGATCCTGACGAGCATCCACTTCTCGCTCGACGAGGATGCGCGCTGGCACCGCGCATGGTCGGCGGCGCTGCTGCGGCACCTCATCGATGACACCCCCGCGAACACCGAGGTGGTCCGCGAGTGGGTCGGGAAGTGGACCCCGCTGGCGTCCAAGGCGGTGGATGCCCTCGCCGGGATCCTCGGCGAGGCACCCGTGCCGCTCGATGCGAGCGCGGCCGCCGCTCGCATCACCCGCGATGTCTCAAGGGAAACGGAGGCTTTGCTGACGGTTACCCCTGGACGCCCTTGATGGCGTCCCTGATCACGTTGATCACGAAGTCGGGGCGGGAGAGCATCGGGACGTGGCTGCTGTCGATGTCGTAGGTAGTGGCGTTCATGCGCTTGGCTACGAACCGCTCCAGCTCGGGGTTGACGGCGTTGTCGTTGTTGGCGACGATGTACCAGCTCGGCTTGGTCTTCCAGGCGACGCCCGGGGCCTTGCTGTCGAGCAGCTCCGTGGACGGCGGGGCGGCGGTGGCCCAGACGATCTGCTGCTCGGCCTCGGTCAGGTCCCCGCAGAAGTCCGCTGTCGCGTCGTGGGGCATCCAGACACGTCCGTCGGCGACCTTGACGTGGCGGAACAGGGCCGTCTCGGGAAACTTGGCTATCAAGCTCGCCGTGGTCTCGTCGGCATCCGGGGCGACTGCCGAGATGTAGACCAGGCCGGCGACGCGGTCGTCGGTGCCCGCGGCGGTGATGACGGCGCCGCCGTAGGAGTGGCCGATGAGGATGGCCGGGCTGCTGACCTGGCCCAGGTAGTACCGGGTCGCCGCGACGTCGGCCTCGTTGGTGTCGAGGGGGTATTGCGCGGAGATCACCTCGTAGCCCTCCGCCTGGAACGCGGGCATCACCTTGTTGAAGCATGAGCCGTCGGCAAGAATCCCGTGGCAGAACACGAGGCTCGGTTTGGTGGACATGGTCCCTCCATCTGTGGTCCCTGTGGCGCATTTGCCTTGTCTCCACTGTGGCCACGCCGATTCACGGCGTCGTCGGCCACCGTGGACGAATGTGAAGCGGAAGTTTGTCCGTAGTGGAGCAAGTGTCCGGGCCTAGACTGGCCGTAATCGCCGGCTGGAGGTGCGCGGTGAGCCTGGACGCAGGGGATTCGCCGGTAGCCAACGCGACGCTGGCGTCGGTGAACGCGGCCTTCACCTTGTCGCTGATCCTGACCCAGGCGGCCTCGCCGCGCCAGGCCATCCGGCTACTCACCACCGCGGTCCCGTCAATCGCGAGCTGCCATCAGGTGCTGGTGTGGCATCCGAGCAGGTCGGGGGACTACTACGAGCGTGCCCCAGACGGCATCGGCCGCAGGCTCGCCCAGATCACGGTTCCTGGCCAGTTCGAATCGGACGGGTCGTCTTCGTGGTGGGCGTTTCCGCTGGCTCCGTCGCTGGCGAATAATCCGGTCTTCCTGGTCGTGGTGGCCGCCGACCCGCTCTCGGCGGAGGAAAAGTTCCTGCTCTCGGTTCTCGTGCAGCTGTGCGGCACGGTGATCGCGAAACTGGAGCTGCTGGCGGCCGAACGGGCGAGCACCGAGCGGACGGCCCAGCTCAACACCGATCTCGAGTCGACGGTCTCGACCCTCAGCAAGATCATGGAGACCCACCGGCAGCTGAACGAGATCGTCGTGAACGCGGGTGAGGCCGGCATCGCGCAGACCCTGCACCAGCTCACCGGGTTCCCGGTCCTCATCCAGGACGTGCACGGCAACACCCGGGCAGCGGCCGGCGATCTTCCCGCTGGCCGGCGGGCCAAGGAACAGCCCGGACAGCGGCACGAGCTCATCCGCCGGCTGCAGGTCACCCGACGGGCGTTCTACCACCGCCGGGCCTGGCTGGTCCTGGCCAACCCACGGCCAGGCGTCCTCGGTGTCATCGCGCTCGCCGACGCCGCGCGCACGGCGACCGAGACCGACCTGGCCGCACTGGAATACGCCGCGACCGTGCTGAGCGTCGAACTCTCACGGCTGCAGAGCGTCGCCGAGGCGGAACTGCGCAGCCAGCGCGATTTCGCCGAGGAACTGCTCGCGGGCGCGGACGAGTCCACGGTCAAGGCATCCGCGCACGCTCTGGGGTACGACCCAGAGCGATCCCACCGGGTCGTCCTCGCCACCAGGCGGCCGCACGACGGCATCGACGAGGGATTCTTCCAGGCCGTTGTCCGTGAGGTACGCCGCATCGACATCGCGACGCTGGTGGTGGGCCGAGCCAATCACGTCGTGATCATCGCCAACCGCGAGACCGACTGGATCAAGCTGCGGACGCACATCGCCACCCAGTTGCCGGACGGCGCCTGTCAGCTCGCGGTGGGGTCTCGCTACCCGGACGCATGGCACATCGCCGCGAGTTACCGCGAGGCACAGTTCGTGGCCAACCTGCCCTCATCCGTTCCGGCCCCAGTACTGCTGTTCGACGCACTCGGCGTATACCGGATGCTCTCGTCAGTCACCGACCCAGCCGGAATCGAAGCCTTCATGAGTGACCAGATCGGGGCGCTGCTCGAGTACGACAGCCGGCACCACTCCGGCCTTCTCGTCACGCTTGCGCAGTACTTCGACAGTGGCTGCAATATCGACCGGGCCGCAGCCGGGCTCTCCGTACACCGCAGCACACTGAAGTACCGACTGAAGCGAATCCGCGAGCTACTCGGCCGCGACCTGAACGATGGGCCGACCCGGCTGGACCTTCACCTGGCCGCCAGGGTCTGGCTCACTCTTGAGAGCCTCCGCCGGACTGAGTAGGCCATCGATGTTACCGGGACACTCCCTAGGAACGGGTCGGCGGTCACACAGCTGTCGTTCGGAATAGTCTTGTTTTCGTCCCGTGTCCCGGCAGCACAGGCTTATGATCGCGAAGGATTTTCATCTCATTTGATGAAAATCATTCGCGAAAGGAAAATGCTTCGTGATCATGGCGCGGGCCGGCGAAGTCCGGCGGTGCCGCTCCCCGCGCGGCCGACCTTTTCGCCCGAACGACGCGGTCTTCCGGGTCCGTGAGCGCGGCAGCGCCGTGACGCACAGCCGTCTACGATGATGCCATGCCCACGCATGACCGTCGGCAGGACTTGGCCCGGGCGGCCTTCGGCGGCGATCCCGTCATCGACACGCTGCGGCAGATGGCCGCACGCGGCCAGTACAACGAAATCGCCGTTATCGCTAAAGACGCCAGCCGCATGCTGTCCGGCGACGCCCTATGCGCCCACCTCGCCGAGATCCGCGCGCTGGTACCCCAGGCCGAGCGCGCCTGGCTCATCATCGGCGGCTTGGAGGCAGACGCGCTGCTCGCGGTCGGCCACGCGTCCCCGGCCATTGCGCTAGCCCGCCAGGTGCTGCAGGACGCACTGGGACGATTCGACAGCGACCCGGCCAACCCCGGCTGGCAATCCGACCTATCCGTCTGCCTTGCATTGCTTTGGAAAGCCAGCTCGATCGCCGGGGACCCGGCCACTGTCCGCGATGCCTGCCAGTCCGCTCTCACCGCGGCCCAGCGCCTCGCGGACGCCGACCCGGCCAACGCCAAATGGCAAGACAAAGTGATCGCCATCCACGACAAACTGGGCGCCCTTGCCACCACAGCGGGAAACCTGCCCGCGGCCCGCGATCACTTTCAGGCCGCCCTCACCATCGCCCAGCGCCAAGCCGACGCCGACCCGCAGAACACCGACCGGCAGCTCGACCTGGTTTCAAGGCTCGGAGAACTCGGCGACGCCGCCCATTCCGCCGGGGACCTGCCCGCGGCCCGCGACCACCTTCAGGCCGCCCTCACCATCGCCCAGCGCCAAGCCGACGCCGACCCGCGGAACACCGAGTGGCAGCAAGCCTTGTTTATCTGCCACTACAGTTTCGGCGACAACGCGAGGGCCTCGGGAGATGTCGCCGGTGCCCGGCAGGCATATCAGCGTAGCCTGGACATCCTCGCCCCGCTGGCTCCGGCGTTCGCGGGCGATGACCAATGGCATTCCAGCCTGCAGTACGTGCAGGGACGGCTCAGCGAGCTTCCGCCGGCCCACTAGATGGGCGTGCTCACGGTAGCTCGCGCTGTCGCAGCGACAGCAGGCACCGCACTCGTCCGCGAAGGGGCCGCCGCTGTTCCTCCCTCCCCCGCAAGGGAAATTCCGGGACTCTGGCCGGCATCCGAGATGCCGGGATCAGTGCCGGAAGCTGAGATACAAAGAGCTCGCTTTCCAGAAGACTTCATCTGGGGCGCCGCGACGGCCGCCTACCAAGTAGAGGGCGCGTGGAATGAGGACGGCAAGGGCGAGTCCATCTGGGACCGGTTCGCCCATACGCCAGGCAAAATACGCGGCGGCGTGACCGGCGATGTCGCGTGCGATCAGTACCATCGCTACCCCGAGGACATTGCGCTCGCCCGACAGCTCAACCTGAAGAGCTATCGCTTCTCCGTCTCCTGGCCGCGCATTCAGCCGACGGGCGTTGGCGCGCCGAACATGAAGGGCATCGACCACTACAGCCGATTGGTCGACGCGCTGCTCGAAGCCGGAATTCGCCCCTGGTGCACGATCTACCACTGGGATCTCCCGCAAGCACTGGAGGAGCGCGGCGGCTGGCCAAACCGCGATCTCGCGAAGTATTACGCGGACTATGCCGGCCTCCTGGCCGAGCACCTTGGGGATCGGATCACCATGTGGGCGCCGTTCAACATGCCCTGGGCCATCGCCTTCATGGGCTACGCGGCCGGCGCGTTTCCACCTTGCCGCACGAGTTTCCCCGATTTCCTGAAGGCAGCCCACACGCTTGCGTTGGCGCAGGGAGAAGCGTTCCGCTCCATCAAAGCGGCGTCTTCCAAGGCCACCGTGGGCAGCGCGTACGAGATGGCCCCCGCCTATCCGAAGACCGACTCAGAGGCAGATCGCGCGGCCGCCGCGCGCTACCACGCCATGAACAACGTGTTCTTCCTCGAAGCCGCGATGAAGGGTCACTATCCGGAGGCGTTTGTCGGGGAGCCCCCCTACGAGATCATGGGGTTCAAGGAGGGCGACGAGAAGATTCTCTACGCGCCGCTTGACTGGGTGGGCTTTCATTTCTACACCCGCCGTGTCGTTGCTGATGCGAGCGACACCGACGGCTTCGGCGGGGGCTTCAGCGGAACCGAGATTGAATCGGACAGCGGAAGCGCACGTGATCCTTACACCCGCATTCGGGCCGCGATGCCGGCCGAAGGGCCGCTAACGGACTCTGGCCTGGAGGTATGGCCACGTGGGATCTACGACCTGGTTACGCAGATCTCCAGGGAATACAACCATCCGGTCATCGAGATCACCGAGAGCGGCTGCGGCTATCTCGACGCACCCTCCGGCAATGACAACGGACGGATACCCGACACGCGCAGAATTCAGTGGTATCGCCAGGTGCTCGCAGAGCTCGCACGAGCGATCGCGGACGGGGCACGCGTTCGCGCGTACCATGCGTGGAGCTTGCTCGACAATTTCCAGTGGGCGGAAGGGCACACCGAGCGATACGGCCTGATCTATACGGACTTCCGAAGCCAAGAGCGCACGATCAAGGACTCTGGATACTGGTACGGCCGCGTCGCCGCCGCCAACCGGCTGGATGTCTAACGGCTGGCGTACCCGCCGGTGTAGGGTGAGTTCGACACGACGGGTACTCCCCCGTGGCCGTGTTGGACTCTGCTTAGCGACTTGGGCAGCATCCGGGAGCGTTGCTCCGGACCCTGGTACCGCTGGCTTGGCAGTAATCCATGAGACGCCTGATTCGACAGGACGGCCGCCCGCAGGCAGTCGCCCCGCGCGGCTCGACGCCTTGCCGTCGACGGGAGACCCTCGTGACTACCGCCCGTGACTTGCCGGTACCCAGTTCACCGCCGGATGCAGAGACCCGCCCGGCCGAGGTTGCGCCCGCCGCGGACCGTGGACGGTTCTGGCCGCTGGCCAAGATCGCCGTGTTCGACATCGCGGGGCCCCTGGTGGCTTATTCGCTGCTGCGGGCGGCCGGGCTCGGCGCGGTGGGCGCCCTGGTCCTCAGCGGCATCTTCCCGGCCGCCGGGGTCACCCTCGGAATGGCCCGTAACCGCCGCGTGGACGTCGTCGGGGTCTTGGTCCTGCTCGGCATCGCCGTGGGTACCGGCCTCGGGCTGGCCAGCGGCAATGCCCGCCTCGTGCTGCTGGAGGGTTCGGTGCCCACCGCCGTGTTCGGGGCGGTCTGCCTGGGATCGCTGTGGACCAGGCGGCCGCTGATGTACCGCTTCGCCGTCGAGTTCATCGGGGCGGACACCCCCAAGGGCCGTGACTTCGCCGACCGATGGCGGTACCAAGGGTTCCGCCATGCCTTCCAGGTAACCACGGCGGTCTGGGGAGTGGCGTTCCTGGCCGAGGCCGCCGCCCGGATCGTCATCGTGGAGTCGACCTCGGCCGGCACTGCCCTGGGCATTTCCAAGGTGATGCAATATGCCGTCGCCGGAGTTCTCATCGCCTGGAACATCGCCTACGGCCGGCGGGCAAAGCGCATGGGCGAGGCCCAGGGGGCCGCGGCCCGAGCCCGGGGCGACGCCCTGCCCCCCATGCCGCTCTAGCGCGCTTGCGCGCGGGACGGCGCGGATGCGGCCGACTGGACGGGAATTAGGCCTACTTTGTGCCGAACTCATACGTCACGCTGGCGAAGGTGTACATCGTCGGGACATGTCCGCATCGAACACCCTTCGTGCCGGACATACCCGGACAAACATGGAGGTTTGATGACATCACGTCATAGGCTTGTGGTATTCGCAGCCGGAGCCTCGTGCGCGGCCGCGATCACGGCACTCGTATTTGCCAGCACACCGAGCGCCTCGGCGCAGCGGATCGGCGCGGCCGCGCCGGCCCAGGCGGCCGCGCCCACCCAGTCAACGTCGTCAATTATCCCGCGCCCGCCGATCGGGCGACCGAAGTCGTCCGGGGTGCGGGCGAATATCGTCGCGGCGTCGCCTTGGACCCCGCTGACGAACCCGCCGCCGTTCGGGACGCCCGGCACGATGCTGCTGGAGAGCGACGGCACGGTGCTGGTACACAATGAGCCGGACAACAACACCACGGGCGGCACGACCGACTGGTGGAAGCTCACGCCGGATTCGCAGGGCAACTACGCGGACGGGACGTGGAGCCAGATCGCGTCGATGCCCGCCGGGTACACCCCGCTGTACTTCGGCTCGGCGATCCTGCCGGACGGGCGGATGATCGTCGAGGGCGGCGAGTACATCGGCGAAAACGCGGTGTGGTCCAGTGAGGGCGCGATCTACAACCCGCTGACCAACTCCTGGAAGCAGGTCGCACCGCCGCCGGGCTGGACGAACATAGGCGACTCGGCGAGCGAGGTGCTGCCGGACGGCACGTTCATGCTCCAGCATCCGTGCAACACCTGTCTGACGAATCCGGACAACACCGTCGATGACGCGCTGCTCAACCCCCGGACCCTGACCTGGCGGGTGATCCCGGGACTGGGCAAGAACGATCCTAACGACGAGGAGGGCTGGACGCTGCTGCACAGTGGCCAGCTGCTGACGATCGACACCTGGGTGCCGGGTCAGACCCAGCTGTTCAGCCCGCGCACCCAGTCGTGGACCTTCGACGGGAACACGGCCGCGACCGGCAACCCGCTCGACCCGTGGCCGGTCGTCGAGATCGGGCCGCAGGTCGAGATGCCCGACGGCAACGTCTTCGTGCCCGGGGCCGGCTCGAGCACGCAGGCGCCGCCCGCGGCGTGCACCACGGACGTGCCGACGCAGACCGCGCTGTACCAGTCGGGCACCTGGACCGCCGGGCCGCAGATCCCGGCCATCGGCGGCGAGGAGTTCGACAGCACTGACGGCCCCGGGGCCACGCTGCCGGACGGCGACGTGCTGTTCGACGCCAGCGCGTGCGTGTACAACACCCCGACGCACTTCTACCTCTACAACGAGAGCTCGAACGCGATCACCCAGATCGCGGACGTGCCCAACGCCCCGAACGACACTTCCTACGCCACCCGGATGCTGGTGCTGCCGAACGGCCAGATTCTGTTCAACGACGGGAGCAACCAGATGCTGGTCTACACGGCCGGCGGCACGCCGAACCCGGCCTGGGCCCCCACGATCACGCACCTGAGCGCCACGAAGCTGGCCCCGGGCGGCACCTACGCCCTGTCCGGTACCCAGCTCGCCGGGCTGGACCAGGGCGCCACCTATGGTGACGACGTCCAGAACAGCACCAACTTCCCGCTGGTCCGGATCACCAACAACGCGACCGGCGCGGTGACCTACGCCCGGACCAGCAACTGGACCTCGGTGTCGATCGCGCCCGGCACCAGGTCCGCGACCGAGTTCACCGTCCCGGCCGGCACGCCGGCGGGCCCGAGCACGCTGGTGGTGGTCGCCAACGGGATCGCGTCGGCGCCGTCAACGGTGACGATCCACTAGCGCGAACCCCGCGTGAACGACTCCCGGCCCGGCCCGCGCGGGCCGGGCCGGGAGTCTGCTGGGCGGATACGGGGTACAGCCATCTCGCTGCGCCTGAATCCGGGTGCAGCGCTGGCAGCCCGCTAGTTCCGGAGGAGGTGGCCGGGAAGGTTTTGTACCTATCCGCACAATTCTCATATGCTTCGAATATCCTGACCTGCACTTCACGTCCCACCTTGAGCCGTGGCCTGGAGATATAGTCGCAATGGCGGCTTTCTGTCGCTCGTGGTGCTGTTGTCCGCGCGCCTGTACTCGGGGTCGACCGCTGCTTCATCGACCGAAAAAGGGCCGCCAACATGCTAGGACCTGACTCCCAGCTGCTGATCGCGCTGCTGATCGCCGCGAGCGTCGCCCTGCTGGTGGGAGCGATCCGGCTGCGCCTGCTGCCGGTCAAGGCCGTCTGCGGCGCCCTGTCGATCGTGGTGGCGATGACCGGCGGGATCGCCGTGGTCAACTTCTACTACGGCTACTACACCACCTGGGGGCAGCTGTGGGCCGACTTCGGCGGCGGCACCGGCAACCTCGGCGCCATCACGCCAGCGACTAGCACTACCGCGCTCGGGTCAGCCCGCCTCGGCTGGACCGACCTGCCCGGCAAGCTCAGCGGCTATGACCGGCGCGCCCTCGTGTACCTGCCGCCGCAGTACAGCCAGGCCAAGTACGCGAAGGTACGGTTCCCGGTCGTCGAGCTGTTCCACGGCACCCCCGGCGCCAGCCCGCTCTCGTGGGACAACAGGCTGCACATCGGCCAGATCGCGGACTCGCTGCTCGCCAAGCACCTGATCGGGCCCATGGTGCTGGTGATGCCGACCATCAACGGTTCTGGCCACAATTTCCAGGACTGCGTCAACGGGCCCACCGTCAACGACGAGACCTACCTCACCAAGGACGTGCGGGCCGACGTGTACGCCCACTACCGGGTTAGCCAGGATCCCTACGAGTGGGGTCTGTCGGGCTACTCCTCCGGCGGGTACTGCGCGGCCAACCTCGCCCTGCGCCACCCCAGCTCCTACGGCGCCGCCGCGATCATCGACGGCTACTTCCGGGCCGCCGACGGCCCGGAAGTAG